>Ga0315909_10009715_pt1 | contig 10366 bp, 9 predicted proteins | sample LakEriMetagenome_11_FD_203527 | JGI IMG/M metagenome (GOLD analysis project Ga0315909, IMG submission 203527) | Freshwater fungal communities from buoy surface, Lake Erie, Ohio, United States - Buoy 2 MA125 | ecosystem: Environmental > Aquatic > Freshwater > Lake | place: USA: Lake Erie, Ohio...
ACGGTCACCCTGCACGGCGAGGGCGGGCGCGTCGAGCTGCAACTGCGCGAACATCGTCTCCCCCGGGGCGAGCGTGGCGCCTTCCAGCAGCGCAACGCGCCCCCCCAGATCGCTCGCGCCCAGATGTACATGCACCGGGGTGCCATCCTTGAGAGCCTGCGCCTCGTCCCGCGCGAGACGCAGCAGCACGCCGAGGCGGGTGGTGGTGGAAGCCAGCGCAGAGGCGACCAACCAGTCGCCGCGGTGGATTTCATGCCGCCGGAGATCGCCGCCGGATACGTTCACGCCGCAGCGTTGACCCGCCGTGGCCTGCAAGCTGGCGCGATTCTGTGCATGCAGCGAGCGCACCCGCACGTCCAGATTGGCGGGTGCAATGCAGAGCTCATCGCCGGGTGCCACACGCCCGGAGTAGACCGTGCCTGTGACCACTCGCCCCGCTCCATCAAGAATGAAGCGTCGGTCGATGGCCAGTCGAAAATGGCCGCGAGCCTCTTCAATGCCGCGCGTGCGGCCCGCTTGCGCGAACAGGAGAGTTTCTCTCAAGGCCTCCACGCCGCGCCCCTCGCTGGCCGCAACGGGAATCACGGGACTGCCAGCCAGCGGTGTCGCAGCAAGCAGGGCCACCACTTCCGCGACCACTTCGTGCACGCGATCTGCATCCACGCGGTCGATCTTGGTCAGGGCCACAGCGCCCCGCGTGATGCCCAGGAGTTCCAGGATGGCGAGATGCTCGCGCGTCTGGGGCATGGGGCCGTCGTCCGCCGCAATCACCAGCAGCGCAAAGTCGATGCCTGCCACCCCCGCGAGCATGTTGCGCACGAAGCGCTCATGCCCGGGCACATCCACAAAGCCGATGACATCTGAGCTGTCCGGGACTTCGAGATAGGCAAAACCCAGATCTATAGTCATGCCTCGCGCCTGCTCCTCGGGCAGGCGATCGGTCTCCACCCCGGTCAGGGCACGGATGAGGGTGGTCTTGCCGTGGTCGACATGGCCGGCCGTGGCCACAATCATGGAGAGGCTGCCTTCGACAGCAGAGCAAGCTGGGACAGGAACGCAGGCTCGTCACCTTCCTCCAGACAACGCAGATCAAGATGGAGCGCGCCTTGGTGGAGGCGCCCGATTATCGGCCGGGGCAGCGCGCGCAGGCTTGCCGCAAGTTGCTCCACGGCCTTGCCGCCCCGACGGCGGGGCAGGAGCACGAGCGCGCGGCTTGGCAGTAGATCGACTGGCAGGGCACCACTGCCGATCTGGCTGCGACACGCTTCGCTTGAAACCTCCGCCAAGTCATCCATGGCCTTCTGCACATCCGGCAACAGCCGCTCCACCGCAGCTTCGATGGCCGGCAGCGGCCGCGACAAGAGACGCAGGGCGGGAATCCGAGTGCGGGCAAGCCCGGGATCCGCGTAAAGCTTGAGGGTGGCTTCCAGCGCGGCAAGGATCAGCTTGTCCACGCGCAGGGCGCGCACGATGGGATGTTTCTTGATCCGCCGCACGAGATCGGCCCTGCCCGCTATGAAGCCAGCCTGTGGTCCACCGAGGAGTTTGTCGCCACTGAAGGTGACGAGATCCGCGCCTGCCGCAAGGGCTTCCTGCACAGTCGGCTCATGCGGCAAGCCAAGGCTGCGAAAATCGATGAGGGTGCCGCTGCCGAGATCATTCACGAACGGAATGCCGTACTCGCGTGCCAGTGCCGCCAGTTCCGACTCGGCCACCGTGGCGGTGAAGCCTTCGATGCGGTAATTGCTGGGGTGGATTTTCATCAACAGGGCCGTGGCCGGGCCGATCGCCTCTGCGAAGTCCCGCAGATGCACGCGATTGGTGGTGCCCACCTCGCGCAACTTCGCACCGGCGGTCGCCATGACATCCGGCACCCGGAATGATCCCCCAATCTCCACCAGCTCGCTGCGTGACACGATCACTTCCCGACGACGTGCCAGCCCCGCGAGTACTGCCATCACCGCAGCGGCGTTGTTGTTCACGACGGTGGCCGCTTCCGCCCCTGTGAGCCGACAGATCAGCGTCTCGACGTGCGTATCGCGATCCCCACGGCGACCGGTCGCGAGATCGAACTCGAGGTTGCTGGCGGCTCCGGCCACCGCGTTGATGGCGGCCAGGGCTTCCGCTGCCAGCGGGGCGCGTCCGAGATTGGTATGGAGCACCGTACCACTCAGGTTGAACACCGGACGCAGGCTGGATTGCGCCGCCGCGTGCAGGCGCTCACTCGCTCTGGCGAGAATCCAAGGTGCGACCATCTCCGTTGAGAGCACCTCCTGCCCTACACGGAGCTCAGCGCTTGCATCACGCAGTGCGGCCACCAGCGGCACGTGGCCGTGGCGTTCACGCAAGTCCTGACAGGCGGGCGCCTTGAGCAGGGCATCGATGCTCGGCGGCTTTGGACGCGGCCCGCTCTGGGCGTTCGTTGAGTCTGGCTTTCTGGACTGGTCGGGCTCGGTCATCACACGGATTCCGGCTTGTGGGGGGGCTGGCAGCCATTATAGGATGGAAGGCGCGCCAGCTGGCGCCTCAAGCAGGAGAACTCCATGGCCCGTCTGCCACTCATCGACCCCGCAGATGCACCAACTGAAGTGCAGACCGTGTACAAGCGTTTTGAAACTCTCGGTTTCCCCATCTTCAACGTGATGAAGATGTTCGCGAACAATCCCAAGGCCCTGGAAGGCTTTGCCATGATTGTGGAAGCGCTTTACGGACCCACCTGCGCGCTGTCACCCCGTTACCGGGAACTGGCTTATCTGCGCGCATCCCAGGTCAATTCCTGCCATTACTGAATTCCCACGCATGTGATGCTCGGTCTGAGTGTCGGCCTGTCGAAGGAAGAAATGAGCATGCTGCACGAGCCGTCCGCCTGTGCGAGCTTTGATGACACCGATCGCCTGGTGCTTCGTTACTCGGAGATCCTAACCCGCGAGAACAAGGTTGATGACGCCATGTTCAAGGCCCTGCGGGAGAAATTCTCGGAAGCCCAGATCATGGAGCTGGCACTCACCGTCGGCCTGTCCGCACTGGTGAACCGTGTGCACGCCACGGGTGGCACGGATGTCGATGCCCGCACCCGGGAGTACATTGGCGACGCCATCGCCTGCGTGCTGCCGGGACGCTGACGATGCGTCCAGTACGCCGAAGCGGATTACGCAGCGCTTCGGCCTCCCTTACCGCCTTGCCGCTCGACCTCTTGTTGGCGCGGAGCTTGGCCTGACCGGGGTTCAGGCCTCCAGACCCAGCCAGTCCCGCGGTTTGATGAAGTCGGTATAGAGCTTGGCCTCGGGCGTGCCCGGGGCCGGTGTCCAGTTGTAGCGAAAGCGCACATTGGGCGGCAGTGACATCAGGATGGATTCCGTGCGCCCACCGGTTTGCAGGCCAAAGATGGTGCCGCGGTCGTAGACCAGGTTGAACTCCACATACCGCCCACGGCGGTAGAGCTGGAAATCCTTTTCCCGTTCCCCCCAGGGCATGTCCTTGCGGCGCGCGACAATCGGCAGGTAGGCCAGCAGATAGTGATCGGCCACGCTGCGGGTGAAGGCGAAGCTGCGCTCGAAGCCCCACTCGTTCAGATCATCGAAGAACAGCCCTCCCACGCCGCGGTGCTCATCGCGGTGCTTGAGATAGAAATAGTCATCGCACCACTGTTTGAAACGCGGATAGAGCTCCGCGCCAAAGGGCGCACAGGCCTCGCGGGAGGTCTGGTGCCAATGCACTGCGTCTTCCTCGAAGCCGTAATAGGGCGTGAGATCGAAACCGCCACCAAACCAGAACACGGGCTCGGCACCCGGCTTGGTAGCCATGAAGAAGCGCACGTTGGCGTGTGAGGTTGGCACGTAAGGGTTGCGAGGATGAACCACCAGCGACACGCCCATGGCACGAAAGGCACGGCCCGCCAGTTCCGGGCGCTTGGCCGTCGCCGCGGGCGGCAGTGCATCGCCGGTGACGTCCGAAAAATTCACCCCGGCCTGCTCGAACACGTGGCCATCGGCCAGCACCCGGGTGCGTCCGCCACCGCCGGTCGGCCGCGTCCAGCTGTCCTCGCGGAAGGTCTCCTTGCCATCGGTCTCTGCAAGACCCGCGCAGATGCGGTCCTGGAGATCGTGGAGCCAGGCGGACACGGCATCGATTTGAACGGCATCACTCATCTTCTGTGGTTTCCTGCGGGAGCTTGGGTTCGACTCTTTGTATGCGACACAGAGCCTGCAATAGGGGTCGCATGCCCTACGCTGGCGCCCTCATCGGGCCCTGGGTCCGGTTTCGGTGCATCTTACCGGGGGAAGGTACGTCGGCAAGCCGCTGGTCAGAGCCCTAAGTACCCTGGATCGGAGATTTTTCCGCCGCGCGCCCGGCGTGTACCGGCATGAAACGACCGCATGGCATGGACCTTGCGATGCAGCATACATCGTCATTTTGATGGTGGGTCCATGTTCCATCCAGAGCTGCTGTCCGCAGGCGCCACCGCCCGCACCGGCAAGCACGCGCCAAAGGGGCGTCCCCGCCGGGCACTGCTGCAGTTCCGGCAGGTGCTTTCTCCTGTCACGCGCAGCACGCTGGGGGTGACGGGTGTCCTGATCTTCCTGCTGGGCTGGCAGTTGGCGGGTGCCAGCGGGATCTGGCCGCGTGCGTTGTTTCCGCCCCCGACCGATGTACTTGAAGCCCTGCACGAACTGTTCAGTGCGCGCGGCTTTGGTCTCGATGTACTCGCCAGCCTGCGCCGGGTGGGGCTGAGCTTCCTGTTCGCCGCCGCGGTTGCGCTGCCTCTCGGGATCTTCATGGGCGCGTTTGCACCCATCGCCGCGCTTTTGAATCCGCTGGTGGCGGCCTTCCGCTACCTGCCTGCCACGGCCTTCATTCCACTCTTCCTCATGTGGCTGGGTGCGGGCGAGGAGCAGAAGATCGCACTACTACTCATCGGCGTGGTGTTCTTTCTCATCACGCTCATCATGGACAACACCCGCGCCGTGCGCGCCGAGCTGATCGAAACCGCGCGCACCCTGGGTGCAGGCCGGCGGCGCATCCTGTGGAGCGTGGTGTTCCGCGCCAGCCTGCCCTCGCACGTGGACACCCTGCGCCAGATGCTGGCAGTGAGCTGGACTTATCTGGTGGTCGCCGAAATCGTCGCCTCCACTGACGGCATAGGCGCCATGATGATGCGTGCCAAGCGCTTCGTGCACGTGGACGAAATCATGGCGGGCATCGTGGTGATCGGTGCCCTCGGCCTCCTCTTCGATGGGCTTTTCCGGGCATTGCACTGGTGGGCTTTCCCTTATCTCCGTCATTCGCGAGGACATTGACCGTGTCGCTGATTCCTGTTGCTGCCGATGCCGTGCCAGCTGCCGTGCTGGACGCCCTGCGTGCTTCCCTGCACACCGAACCCAGTGGCGCGCGCGCCCTGCCTGCCGCCTGCTACAGGGATCCGGCGTTTCATGCTTTGGAACAGCAGGCGATCTTCGGCGCCGAGTGGATACCACTCGCCCATGTCTCGCAGCTCCCAAAGGCCGGAGACTTCGTGACCGTGGACGTGGGCGATGAGCCACTCATCGTGACGCGCGGCAAGGATGGTCGAATCCGGGTGCTGTCACGCATCTGCCAGCACCGTGGTGTGGACATGTTGCCGGACAAGGCGGCCCGTCACTGTGGACAGGGCAACACACCCTTGCTGCGCTGTCCCTATCACCTCTGGAACTATGACCTGACTGGCCAGCTCATCGCCGCCCCGGAGATGGCGGGATCGTCCTGCCATGTCATGGAGAAAGTGAAGCTGCCTGAATTCCGCAGCGAGATTGCGGAAGGCTTCATCTTCGTGAATTTCAAAGCGTCATCACCACCCCTGGCGAGCACGCTGCATGAGCTCAACAGCGGATACCTCGCCAAGTACGGCCTGGGAGAGGCGGAAGTGGTCTGGTCGCAGCACTGGGAGTGTGATTTCAACTGGAAGGTGCTCGCGGAAAATTTCATGGAGCCCTATCACCACCTGGGCGCCCATCGCACCACCTTGCAGCCCTTCCTGCCCGCGCGTTTCTGCGCCATGGAACCGGGCGCGGATGATCATCACATGGCTGTGCGCCTGCCGCTCGAGGCCGGGATCAAGGCGCGCATCCGGGAGACCGGTCAGCCACAGCCCGGCTTCACACCTTTCCCCTCGCTGGATCTCCCAGACCACCTCGATTGGTGGGTGACCATGGCATTTCCGGTGTTCCTGCTTTTCCTGGCCCCTGACCGCGCCTTCTGGTACCGCCTGCTACCCACCGGCCCCGAAACCTGCAGCCTGCTCACCACGATGCTGGTGCATCCGCAGGCGAAAGAAGCACCGGATTACGCAGAGCAGCTTGCGCGCGCAGAGCAGGAAGCCATCGCCTTCCACATGGAAGACATGGAGATTTGCAGCGCCATTCAGCGCGGGGTTCGTGGCCGCGGTTACACCCGCGGCGCGCTCAGCCCGCTCGAGGAGCCCCTGCTCCACATCCAGCGCTATCTCGCGCGGCGGCTCGCCCCGCCTGCACACACGCCAGTACTTTCAATGACTGCATGAGGAGACTTCCATGATTCGTTCCGGTTTTCGCCCGCTATTGGCGCTGCTGCTGTTATGTCTCTGTGCACCCCTCGCTGCCGCCGAGAAGGTGCGTGTGTCACTGTTTTCCTGGCCGGGCTACGGCTTCTGGTTCATTGCCAAGGAAAAGAACCTGGTGCCGGAGATCGACCTCGACATCCAGATCATCGAGGATCCCTACCAGAGTTTTGGCGCGATGGCTGCGGGTCAGCTCGACATCACCAGCAGCACCGTGGAATACGGTCCCATTGCCGCGGAAAAGAAAGTCCCGATCAAGTTTGTGACTTACACCAACCCGTCCATAGGCACGGACAAGATCATCCTTGCGCCCGGCATCAAGCAGGCCACCGATCTCAAGGGCAAGAAGGTGGCCGTGATGGAAGGCGGACTCACCCAGATTTACATGGGGATCTGGCTGGAGAACAACGGCGTGAAGTTCCACGAAGTCGAGTACGTGAACGTGATCATGGATGACGCGGTCGGCGCGATGGTCAGCGGCCAGGTGGCCGCCGGTGAACTGTGGGAGCCCTTCGGCAGCAAAGTGCTGGAAAATCTTCCGGGTTCCACTGTGGTCACGACCTCGGCCGAACCTTACTGGAAGCAGACTGCTCTGCTTGGGGACGGCATGTACATGGCTGAGCAGTTCCTCAAGGAAAAGCCCGCGCAGGCGGCACTCGCGATGAAGGCCTACTTTGCAGCGGTGGAGTACTGGAAGAAAAACCCGGCCGAAGCCAATGCCATCATTGCGGAAGGACTCAAGTTTCCGGTGGCGGATGTGGAACTGGTCATTGGCAAGGATGGCAAGCCGCTGGACGGTGGCATCTGGGTCTTCGATCTGGACGAAGCCGCGCGTTTCATGCGCGTAAAAGCGGAGGCTCCGCCCATTGGCGGCGCCAATGGCATCGAGGATCACTGGAAACTCACCAATGAGTGGTGGGTGAAGTTTGGCTTGATGAAGGAAACCCTGCCTCCTGCGGCGGGCATAGAGCTTGCTCCCCTCAAGTCTGCGGTGGGCGGCTGAGGCACCTCACATCCATGAGTGCTGTACGTTTGCCTTACGCTCACCTGCCGGATCCTGCGGGCGACTTTCTCGCGCTGCATGGCGTTGGGAAAATCTGGCAGCGGCCACGTCAGCCGCCGCTGGTGGCGCTAGCCAACGTGAGCTTCACGCTGCCGGAACAGCAGGTTGGTGTGCTGCTCGGCCCTTCAGGCTGTGGCAAGTCCACCCTGCTGCGCATGGTTGCCGGGCTCGACACCCCCAGTAATGGCGAGATCACGCTGGGGGGTGATCTGGTAACGGATGCAGGACGCGACCGCGGCATGGTGTTCCAGTCCTACACCTCGTTTCCCTGGCTCACGGTTCTGCAGAATGTCGAATACGGCTTGCGTACGCATGGCGAGAGCCTTGCGCTCAAGGAAGGCACTGCGCAGTACTTCATCGAGCGCGTGGGTCTCGCGCCTTTCAAGGATGCCTACCCGGATCAGCTCTCGGGTGGGATGAGGCAGCGTGTGGCCATCGCACGAGCGCTCGCCACCTACCCTCGACTGCTGCTCATGGATGAGCCTTTCGGCGCGCTGGACGCCGAAACGCGCTGGCAGATGCAGGAACTGCTGCTGGAGGTGGTGGCCAAGGAAAAGATGACCGTGCTCATCGTGACCCATGACATCGATGAAGCTCTGTTCCTCGGGGATCGCATCATCTTCCTCTCCCGCCACCCCGGGCGGGTGCGCGAGATATTCACGCCCGGCTTCAAGTTGGGTGCCCGCATACTGCGCAAGGAAGAGCTTTATGAAAAGCCCGGCTACCGCCCGCTGGAAAAGAAGATCATGCAGCTCATGCGCGACGAAGGGGCCAAGGCGTAAACGTATTCAGGCTGGGCGTGCGAGCAGATCCCTGACAGCTTCCTCGATGAAGGTCGTCTCGCGCGGGAAGCGGCTGGGCGCTCCCGCGCAGTGACCGTACGGGGATTCCAGAGGGCGCAACTCGGCGCCGGATACCAGCGCGGCTTCCTGGCGGTTGTCATCAAGCGTGAAATACAGATCCTGCGTCCCCGGCATCACGATGGTCTGCGCGGAGATCCGCGCCATTGCTGCGGCGAAATCCCCACCATGCTCCAGCGACGGATCGGCGTGGGCCCAGGTCCAGAGTTTTGCCAGCAGGTCATTGGCGTCCCACACCAGATGCTCCTCCTCCCAGGCGAGGAGAAAACTTTCGATGTCGGGATAGCCCAAAGTGCGGTACAGGCCCTCGCGAAAAAAAGTCTGCGAGTAGGCCCAACCCGCATACACCCGCCCGAAGGCTTTCAAGCCCTCACGCGGCGGTACCGTGTAGCGCCCACCGGCAAAGGACTGATCAGCCCGTAGTGCTGCACTCACACCCTCGATGAACACCCGGTTGTGTGGCGCGCAGCGGGCGGCGCCACAGATGGGCAGCAGTCGCGCGACATAGTCGCCATAGGCGATGGCCCACTGGTAGGCCTGCAAGGCACCCATGGACCACCCGAGCGCCAGTGCTACCCGCCGCACGCCGAGGTACTGCAGGAGCCGGTACTGGCAGCTGACGTTGTCCGCAATCGTGATGTTCGGAAAATCCGGCCCGCTTTGGCCCGGCGCGGCGCGACTGGGGGAGGATGACAGCCCATTGCCGAACAGGTTGGGAACGACGATGAACCAGCGCGCGGGGTCAAGTGCGCGCCCCGGACCGATGAGGCGCGCATTGGAATCGTGATTGCCCGTGTAATACGTCGGGAAGACGATGCAGTTGTCGCCAGCTGCGTTCAGCGTTCCATGGGTGACATAGGCGAGGCGTGCGTCGTTGAGGACGCCACCCCGCAGCAGTGGCACGTCACCAAGGGTGAACTCGGCGCATGGGGTGGCAGCCATCAAAACATCTTCAGGTAGCGCTTCTTTTCCCAGTCGCTGACGTGAGTGGCATAGCTCGTCCACTCCTGAAGCTTGTAGTCCAGCCAGCTCTGGTACATCTCGGGGCCGAAGACTTCCCTGGAGAGCGGGTCGGCGGCAAATGCAGCGAGCGCTTCTTCCAGACTGCGGGGCAAGGTGCCGATGCCGAGCGCTGCGAGCTCTTCGGGACTCTTCATGTACATGTTGTCGAGATGGGGATCACCCGGATCAAGCTTCTGTGCGATGCCCTCGAGACCCGCCATCAGCACCATGGCTGAACCGAGATACGGGTTGCAACTGCTGTCCGCCGCACGCAGTTCCATGCGTCCGCCGCCCAGCGGGATGCGGATGGTATTGGTGCGATTGTTGTTGCCATAACAGCAGAACACGGGTGCCCAGGTGAAGCCGGACATGCTCCCGCGCAGGACGAGGCGCTTGTAGCTGTTGACCGTAGGCGCCACCACCGCGCAAATCGCGGGCAGGTGGCGCAGAACGCCTGCGACAAAATGGTAGCCGAGTGCACTCAGGCCGCAACCGCGCGGGTCGTTGTCTGCCGCGAAGAGATTCCGGCCGGTCTCCGGGTCTGCGAGCGAGACGTTGAAATGCGCGCCGCTGCCTGCCCGGTCGCCGTAAGGCTTGGGCATGAAGGTCGCAAAACCGCCGGACTGACGGGCGATTTCATTGGCCATCCAGCGGAAGAAGACATAGTTGTCCGCCATCGTGAGCACGTCGAAATAATTGAAGTCGATCTCGAACTGGCCGATCCCGTCTTCGTGATCGAACGAGTACACCCCCCAGCCGAGCTTGTTCATCGCCGCGACGAGGTTGGAGATCCAGGGGAAGTTGTCCATCAGGCGTGCCACGTCATAGGCGGGCTTCTCCAGATGATGCCGCGTGGAAAGGGGCGCGTAG
>Ga0315909_10009718_pt1 | contig 10362 bp, 11 predicted proteins | sample LakEriMetagenome_11_FD_203527 | JGI IMG/M metagenome (GOLD analysis project Ga0315909, IMG submission 203527) | Freshwater fungal communities from buoy surface, Lake Erie, Ohio, United States - Buoy 2 MA125 | ecosystem: Environmental > Aquatic > Freshwater > Lake | place: USA: Lake Erie, Ohio...
GACGGCGATGTTCCGCGAGTTCCGCGGGGCGGCTCGGGCCCGCGAATACCTCGAGGCCCGCGAGGACATGCCCGTCGTCGTCAAGGCCGACGGTCTGGCGGCGGGCAAGGGCGTGTTCGTCTGCGACGACCGCGCGGAGGCGTTGGCGGCCGTCGACAGCCTCGCCGGCGATCCGCAGTTTGCGGCCGCGGCGAAGGGCATCCTCATCGAGGAGCGGCTCGACGGCGTCGAGGTGAGCGTGATGGCGATCACGGACGGCAGGACGATCGTCACGCTCCCGCCGCTGCAGGACCACAAGGCGGCCCATGACGGCGACACGGGCCCCAATACCGGCGGCATGGGAGCCTACTGCCCCACGCCGTTCGTGGACGCGGACCTCCTCGCCGACATCGAGGCCCGCATCCTCGTGCCCACCGCGCACGCGATGCGGCGGGCGAAGGTGCCGTTTCAGGGCGTGCTCTACGCCGGCCTGATGCTCACGGCGCAGGGGCCGAAAGTGCTCGAGTTCAACGCCCGCTTCGGCGACCCGGAGTGCGAGGCGCTCCTGATGCGGCTCGAGTCGAGCCTGCTCGAACTCCTCGACGCCGCCGCGGACCGGCGGCTCGACGCCGTCGAGCCGCCGCGCTGGCGGGACGGCGCCAGCGTCACCGTCGTCATGGCGTCGGAGGGCTATCCGGGGGCGGTCGCGAAGGGCCGCGAGATCAGGGGCCTCGACGCGGCGGGCCGGCTGTCCGACGTCCAGGTCTTCCACGCCGCCACGCGGCGGGCCGACGGCGCCGTGGTGAACGACGGCGGCAGGGTGCTGGCGGTCACGGCGCTGGGCGGCTCCCTGGCGCGGGCCAAGCTGCAGGCCTATTCCGCCGTGCGCGAGATTCGTTGGCAGGGTGCGTGGTGCCGCAAGGACATCTCCGACAAGGGGCTCGCGCGGGAGCGCGAACTGCTCGCCGCCGAGCCGGCGGCGGAGACGCCTCCATGAAGCTCCGAGTGGGCATCGTCGGCCTGGGCAGCCAGTGGGAGAGCCGCCACCTGCCGGCGCTGCGGTCGCTGGCGGACCGGTTCGAGGTCCGCGGGATCTGCGAGCAGGTGGCCCACCTGGCGAAGCGGGCCGCCGCCGAACTCGGCGCCGTGCCCGTGGACGGCTTCCGCGCGCTCGCCGCGCGTGACGACATCGACGCCCTCCTCTACTTCGCCGACCAGTGGTACGGCGCCACGCCGATCCTCGCCGCCTGCGATCACGGCAAGGCGGTCTATTCGGCGATCTCGCTGCCGTTCGCGGCCGACGAGGCGGCCCTGCTGCGGCGGCGGGTCGAGGAGTCGGGCATCGCCTTCATGGCGGAGCTGCCACGGCGGCACGCGCCGGCCACGGTGCGGCTGAAGGAGCTGATCGCCACCGCGCTCGGCCGGCCGCGGCTGCTGTTTTGCCACCGCCGGGTGCCGCTCTCCGGCGGCCCGGCCGCGGCGCCGCCTCGCGATCGTGTCAGTGAGGCCCGCGACCTGATGGAACTGGTCGACTGGTGCCGCTACGTCGCCGGAGCGGAGCCGACCAGCGTCGTCGCCGTGCGGCACGCCGAGGCCCCCGGAGGCGAGACCGACGACTACCAGATGATGAGCCTCGATTTCACGGCCGATGGGCCGCCAGGCAACGGACCGCTGGCGCAGATCAGTTGCGGCTACTACATGCCGCGGCAGTGGGAGGAGGCGGTCGGCTTCCGGCCGCCGGCCGCCCTGCAGGTCGCGTGCGAGAGCGGGATCGCGTTCATCGACCTGCCCTCGAGCCTCGTGTGGTTCGATTCCGTCGGGCGACACCACGAATCGCTGGAGAGCGAACGGCCCGTGGGCGAGCACATGCTGCTGCAGTTCCACCGCAAGGTCACGAGCCTGGTGCGGGTCGTGAGCGGCCTCGACGACACGCTCACCGCGATGCGGATCGTGCAGGCGGCGGCCGCAAGCCAGGCCGACGGCCGCCGCGTGCGGCTGTGACGGCCCGTGTCAGAGGGCGGCGACGACGAGGTCGCCGATCTCGCGGGTGCCGTGCCCCATCCGGCCCGCCGCCTGGCTCTTCATCTTCGTGCCGGTGACCTCGGCCACCGCCCTGTCGACCCTGGCGCCGGCGGAGGGATGGCCCGTGTGCTCCAGCAGCATCGCCATGGCGTTGATCGCCGCGATCGGGTTGATCTGGTTCAAGCCGGTGTACTTCGGCGCGCTGCCGCCCATCGGCTCGAACATGCTCACCCCCCGCTTGCCCGACGCGGAGACGTCGGGATTGAGGTTGGCGCCGGCCGCGACCCCCATGCCCCCCTGCAGGATCCCACCGAGGTCGGTGATGATGTCGCCGAACATGTTGGTGGTGACGATGACGTCGTAGGCGTCGGGGTTCTTCACCATCCACATGCAGCAGGCGTCGACGTGGTTGTAGTCGGTCTTCACGTCGGGATACTCGCGGGCCACCTCCTGGAACGTCCGCCACCAGAGGTCGTGGCCGAAGGTGAGCACGTTCGTCTTGGCCACGAGCGTGAGCGTCTTCTTCGGGCTGTTGCGCTTCCGCGTGTACTCGAAGGCCCAGCGGATGCACCGCTCGCAGCCCTTGCGCGTGTAGATCGCCTGCTGCACGGCCACCTCGTCGGGCGTGCCTTTCTTGAGGTAGCCGCCGACGCCGCAGTAAAGATCTTCGGTGTTCTCTCGCACCACGACGAAGTCGATGTCCTGCGGGCCGCGGCCGGCCAGCGGCGTCTCCACGCCCGGCAGGAGCTTCACCGGGCGGAGGTTGATGTATTGGTCGAGCTTGAAACGCAGGTCGAGCAGCAGCCCCTTCTCCAGGATGCCCGGAGCCACCCGGGGATGGCCGATCGCCCCGAGGAAGATGGCGTCCTTGCTCCGCAGCAGCTCGAGGCCCCCCTCGGGAATGATCTCGCCCGTGCGGAGGTAGCGGTCGCCGCCCCAGTCGAGGGTCTCGACCTCGTAGGTGAAGCCCTCGAGCCGCGCGACGGCGGCGAGCACCTTCAGAGCCTCGGAGGTGACTTCAGGGCCGGTGCCGTCTCCGGGGAGGGCGGCGATCGCGAGCGGGCTCTGCGGCATGAAACGTCGACGCTCCTGCGTGGGCAATGCTGTGAGGACCGAAAGCACGACGGTGATGCCGGCCCCGCTGGGCCGGCGCCGGAAGATCGGCGGACGGGCGTCGCGGCCCGGCGACGGTGGCGAACGACCGCCTGCGGGTCAGTTGTTGCTGAAGTCGAGCTGCTTGCCCGACTTCGCGCCGAGCGGGTTCTTCACGAACCGTTGCCGGCAGGCGTCGCAGAGATCGAACCGCATCGACCGTGCGGCGTCGAGGCACTCCGGGATCTCGCCGTCGTCGAGGCTCTCGAGCATGTCCTGCATCTCCTCGAGGTGATCGGCGTCGTCCGCCTGGCCGTCGGCGTCGCAACAGCCGTTGTGGGAGCCGTCCTCCACGGCTGGAAACACCTCGATTTTCACGACGTGGTGCACGTCCGAGCGCGGGTCGATCGGACGTTTGCACAGGTCGCAGGAGTAGTGGAGCATCGATTCTCTCCGCGGGAGTTGGGGTCGGGCCTGGCCTCCGCCCGGGGCGCGGCAGGAAACGGACCACTCATGGACCACCGTTCCCACTCCGAGAGTCTGCCCGCAATCTACGGCGAAGGCAAGCCGTCAGCCCGGCGGATCGTGGGCCGCGAGTTTGGCAGCCGGCGGAGGAACGACTAGACTCGCCGAAGTTGAGAGGCCGGTCAGTCCGCAGGCCGTCTCACGAGGAGCTGCCATGTCTGGTTCCGCCATGCCGGCCGCAGTCGCTCCGGGGGCGCTGTCCCTCAGCGTCCTGGTGCTGAACCGGTCGTTCGTGGCGGTGCACATCACGAACGTGCGGCGTGCGATCACCCTCCTATTTCGGCAGCTGGCCGAGGTCGTGCACATCGAGGAGGGGCAATTCGCGGCCCATTCGCTCGATTCCTGGCGGGAGCTCTCCGCCCTGCGGGCGGAGTTTCGCGGGCCCGAGGAGGACTGGGTGAGGGCGGTGGGATACGACCTGCAGGCGCCGCGGGTGATCCGGCTGGTGTCCTGCGACCGCGGCCCGCGGCAGGGGCTGCGGTTCAACCGCAGAAACGTCTTCGCCCGGGACGGCAACCAGTGCCAGTACTGCGGCCGGGGCTTTCCGACGAGCGAGCTGTCGCTCGATCACGTCGTGCCCCGCAGCCGCGGCGGCGTGACGAGCTGGGAGAACATCGTCTGCGCCTGCGTCGCCTGCAACGTCCGCAAGGGAGGCCGAACGCCCCAGGAGGCGCGGATGAACCTCGTCCGTCACCCCGTGAAGCCCAAACGCAGCCCGCTGTTGTCAGTGAAGCTGGGCAACCCGAAATACGAGAGCTGGAAGAGCTTCGTCGACAACGCCTACTGGCTCGTCGACCTGAGGTGATCGGCGGGGCGGGGCGGGTCGCCGCCGGCCCGCAGCGTCACTCGCCGCAGAGGGGCTCTTTCTTTTCGGTGATCACCGGCAGGTCGGCCTTCGCCATCTCGGCGTTGAGCGCCGTGAACTCCTTCCACTCCGCCGGCAGGTTGTCTTCGAGGAAGATCGCCTCGACCGGGCATTCAGGAACGCACGCCTCGCAGTCGATGCACTCGTCGGGGTGGATGTAGACCATCTTGTCCCCCTCGTAGAAACAGTTCACGGGGCAGACGACCACGCAGTCGGTGTACTTGCAGGCGAAACACGGCTCGGCAACGACGTGCGTCATGGAGCAGACTCCTCACGAGAAAAATTGACCCGAGAAACTGGCCGGTGAACGGGGACACCTCGCGAACCGTCGCCGGGCTGGCGGGACGTGACCACGACGCCACCGTCGCGAGCCCGAATCGTAGGACGGGCCGTCGGACCTGTCAACGAATCTGAAATCGGCGATTTTCGCGAAAATCATGAGGCTGTTTCCGGGTGCTGTTGGTGCCTTCCGGAGGTGTCCCTATGATGCAACGTGACGGGGCAATCGAGGATTCCTGGCCCCCGTGGCAGCGTGTCGTGCTCGCGGCGCGAGGGGTCTGCGGCGGCGGGGATCGCATGGGCGTGTCATGGCGACGACGTCTCCACCACCTTCCGCCGAACCGGTCGGCCCGCCGCCGCTCTTCACCCCCCAGGACAGGCTGCTCGTGGAGGAGTGCCTGCGGGGGCGGCCGGACGCGTGGGAGGCGTTCGTAGAACGCTTTGCGGGACTGTTCTCGTTCGTCATCGACCGCACGGCAGCGCAGTGGCGACTCCCGCTGACGGCCGCCGATCGCGAGGACCTGCTGGCGGAGACGTTCGTGGAGCTGCTGCAGCGTGACGCCGCGGTGCTCCACTCGTTTCGCGGCAATTCCACGCTGGCCACCTACCTCGTGGTCGTGGCCCGCAGGCTGGCCGTGCGGTCTCTGGCACGTCTGGCGGAGCGGCGCAGGATCGCCGGCCCGGCCGCGGATGCCGCCGAAGTCGGCCGTGACGACGAGAGCCCGGCGCGTCACGACGATCGCGAGCAGGTCGAGGTGATGCTCGCCCGACTCGCGCGGACCGATCCCACCGGGGCCGAGATGCTGCGGCTGCATCACCTCGAGGGCCGCAGTTACGGGGAGATCAGCCGGCTGACGGGAGTGCCGCTGGGGTCGATCGGTCCGACGCTGGCCAGGGCGCGACAGAAGATGCGGGAGCGGGACGACTAGCAGCCCGCGCCGAGAGCCGTCCGCGGCCGGTGCTGCTCGCCGCCCGAGTCGCCGTGCGGCGTCTGCAGTGCGCCCGCCGCGGTGCGATCGAACCGGAACCCGAGGCACCCATGCTTGACACCCTCCGCACCGTCGTCGTCACCGGCTCGGCCGGCAGGCTGGGGCGGGCGGCCTGCCGGGAACTCGTCGGTCGCGGATGGCACGTCCGGGCGTTCGACCGCGTCCCCTCGCCGCGGGGTGAGTCCGTCGTCGCCGACCTCGCCGACCGCGCGGCGCTCGAGCGGGCGCTCGCCGGCGCCGCGGCGCTGGTGCATCTCGCCGCCACGCCGGACGACGACGACTTCGCCGCCCGTCTCCTGCCCGACAATCTCCTCGGACTCCACAACTGCCTGGAGGCGGCGCGGCGGACCGACGTGCCCCGCGTGGTCCTCGCCAGTTCCGGGCAGGTCAACTTCATGCAGCAGAACGCCGGCCCCTGGCCGATCCGCATCGCCGACCCGATTTCCCCGCTGGGCTGGTACGCCGTCACGAAGGTGGCCCTCGAGGCGGCCGGGCAGATCCACGCCCGGGTGACGGGGCATCCCGTCGTCTCGGTCCGGCTGGGTTGGTGCCCGCGCGACCGGGCCCACGCCGAGGAGCTCGCGTCCAGCTTCCACGGCCCCCACTGCTATCTCTCGCCCCGCGACGCCGGCGACTTCTTCGCCGCCGCCGTCGAGCGGCCGCTGCCGCCGGGACACCACGTCGTCTTTGCGTCGAGCAGGCCCGTGGAGATCGAGATGTTCGACCTCGAGCCCGCGCTGCGGCTCCTGGCGTGGGAGCCGGTCGACCGTTGGCCGGAGGGAGCGCTCGACGACCTGCCGGGGTGACGGCCGGTCAGTAGCGGACGACCTGACCGCCGCCCTGGATGCCCAGGGCGGTCAGCTCCGCCTGGGCCTTCGCGAGCAGCAGCGCGACGTCGCTGGCGACCGCCACGAACCGGAAGCCCTGCTGCACGCGGCGGCTCGCCGCCTCCGCGTCGGCGGTGTGGATGCCGGCGGCCACGCCGTGCTTCCGCCCGACGGCCAGGAGATGCTCGAGGGCGGCGACGAAGGCCGGGTCGTCGCTCTCCATGGCGGGCTTCCGCCCCATCGACTTGAGCAGGTCGTTGGGGCCGATGAAGAAGGCGTCGATCCCGGGCACCGAGAGGATCTCGTCGGCGCGCTCCACGGCGTCGATGTGCTCGGTCTGCACGACGACGAGGATCTCGTCGTTGGCACGGTCGTAGTAGGTGCCCGGGTCGGTGCGGAAGTTGACGGCGTGCAGGAAGCCCCCGACCGACCGCTTTCCCTGCGGCGCGTACCGCGCGGCATCGACCACCGCCTCAGCCTCCGCCCGGGAGTTGACCATCGGCACCACGATCCCATAGGCGCCGTTGTCGAGGACGCGCTTGATGTTCTCCGTGCTGTTGAAGGGCACGCGCACCAGCGGCACCGTGCCGGCGCCGCCCGCCGCGGCCGCCAGCGCCCCCTGCGCGGCGATCGCGCCGAAGGCCTCGGCCGCCGTCTCGATGTTCACCGGGGCATGCTCGAGCTCGACGGTGAGCCAGTCGAAGCCGACGCAGGCCAGGAGCCGGGCCGCGGTGGGATCGGGAAGGCACAGCCAGGTCCCGATGCTCGGCTCGCCGCGGCGCAGCTTTTCGCGGACCGGGTTGCGTCGCATGGTGGGGCTCCTTCGTGCTCCGTCAGACGGGCAGGCGGATGCGTGCCTGCGGCGAGGCGAGGACGTCGGGATTGGCGACGTGCGCCGGCCGACGGCCCTCCATCAGGTCGACGATCGCCCGGGCGGCGGCCAGGCTCACGGCCTCTCCCGTCTCGACCGAGTTGAACGCCTGGTGCGGCGTGAGGAGGAGACGCGGGCAGGAGCGCAGCGGGCTCGCGGCCGGCAGCGGCTCCGCCGCAAAGGCATCCAGGGCGGCGCCGGCGATCCTTCCGGCCGTGAGCGCGGCGATGAGCGCCGACTCGTCGACGAGCGCACCGCGGGCCGTGTTCACGAGGTAGGCGGTCGGCTTCATGAGGGCGAGCCGGGTGGCGTCGAGGAGGCCGCGGTTCTCCGCGGTGAGCGCGCAGTGGAGGGAGACGAAATCGCTCTCGGCGAGGAGCCGTTCGAGCCCGACCCGCTCGATGCCCGGCGTGTCCGTGGCGAACGGGTCGTGGCCGAGGACGCGCATCCCGAAGCCGGCCGCCCGCCGGGCGACCGCCCGTCCGATCCGCCCGCAGCCGACGACGCCCAGCGTCTTGGAGTGGACGTCGTGGCCCCAGGCCACGCTCCAGGCGCCGCCGCGGAGGAGATCCTCGCCGGCCGCCACGCGCCTGGCGACTGCGAAGAGGAGCGCCCAGGCGTAGTCGGCGACCGCCTCGTCGAGGAGGCCGGGAGTGTTGCAGACGACGACGCCCGCCCGCGTCGCGGCGGCGAGATCGACGCTGTCGAGCCCCACACCCCACCGCGACACGCACGTGAGCGTTCGGGTGGAGTCTGCGGCAAACAGCGCCGCGTCGTAGGCGTCGGAACTGGCGAGCACGGCGTCGAAGCCGCGAAGCGCCTCGGCGAGTGCCGCGGAGGAGAGCGGGCCGAACGGATCGGCGACGGTCACCCGGCAACCGGCGCCGCGGAGCAGGTCGCGGCCGCGCTCCCCGGCGTCGAAGGCGGCCCGCGCGGTGAGCAGGACGTTCCAGCTGGCGTTCATGGCGGGAATTGTAGCCGATCCGATTCCACGCGGGCGCCGCGCAGCGTCGCGGCCGCGGACCACGATTTCTGCGACGGCTCACCGTCCGATCGCGGGCTCACCGCTCCGCGGCCGGGCCGATCACGACCGACGGATCCGCCAGATCGATCGGCTGGTAGCCCTCGTAGGCCGGCATCTGCCAGAGTTGCCCCGGGTCGGTGGCGGGGACGTTGGTCGAGATCGCGGCGATCTCGAGCTGGAACTCGATGCCCGACGTCGGCCACGACACCTCGACGAAGCGCGGCAGCGCCGCCCCGGACTGCGGGTCGACGCGATGCTTCGTGGTGCGGGCGCTGGCCAGCCGCTCGCCCGCGACGGTGAACAGGTGCTGCTCGAGCACCAGGCCGGTCGTGCCGTCGAGGATCGTCGACTTCAGCATCTCCCCCTCCGGCCCCGCGCCGGCGGACGCGATCCGGGTGCGTATCTCGATCCTGCCGTCGGCCAGGGGGAATGGGCCCTCGTGGCGATCCTCGGGGCGAAACTGCACCAATCCGAGGAGTTCAGGCATCCATTCGGCGCGGATGGGAAGCAGACGCCGGGCGGACGACTGCGCGTACTGGTCGTGCCGGCAGTGGAGCATCACGGGCGGCTGGTGGCGGCGAATCCACAGCCAGAACAGGTCGTCGTTGCTCCCGATGTCGAGTTCGCTGCCGGTGACGGCCGTCTGGGCCCGGAGTCGGAACCGCCGCGGCGGCTCGCTGGCCACCTGGGCCGACAGGCGCGGAACGCCCGGCACGATCAGCACCGCCTGGGGAGCCATGTAGCTGCGCACCCGCTGCGTGTTGTCGTGCACGGTCGCGATGATCTGGTCGAGCGTGGGCTGTGCCGGCAGTGTGCGGGGCAGCGGCAGCGTGCCCACCTGGTAGCCGCGGATCGCCTGCGGGCAGGCGGCGCCGGTGGAGGCGAGCGCCGCGGCCACGACGGCGAACGCCACCGCCCGCGGCAGGGCGAGCCGTTGACGGCCGGCCGCCGAATCGACCTTGCGGTTCATGCCGCACCTCCGCTCCAGAGCAGGGAGGTGAGCCGCTCCTCCACGCCGGCCGCCGCGGCCTCCGCGGTCGACACCTCCCGCACCCGATATTCACGGTCGCGGCGGCGACAGGCGAGGACGAGATGCCGCTGACCATCGGCGTCGGGCGGCGGCGGGGAGCGGTCGGCGGCGGGAGGATCGGCGAACCGCAGCACCCGGCGCCGGACGAGCTCCAGGGACACGAGGTACCGCAGGGCCGCGTCGTCTTCGCTGGACTCGAGTTCCTCGAGCACGTCGAGCAGCACTTCGGCGGGCGCCAGAGCCGCGCCGGCCGCGGTCGTCGCGGGGTAGGTCGATCGCCACCAGGCGAGCGTCTGCGCGGGCGGCCCGGACCAGGCCGCGGCGGTGAAGTCCTGCCGCTCCAGCCTGCCCTGCGATCGCACGAGCGCGGAGAAGAACGGCTCCCCGGCGAGAAACTGCCGGCCAGTCAGGGCGCAGGACGCGCGGGGGCGCTGGATGGTGATGTCCATGCGGGTCACGGCGAGGATGGCTGCCCGGCCGGCCGCGCGGACCGCGGGGCAGACGATGCGGGGGCGGGACAGTAGGGATCGTGGCGGCCCGCTTCAACCCACGTGGGGCCGGGCCGGTCGCCCCGGCGCCGGGCGATGCGGGGAGCCGGGCAGCCTGGGCGGATCGGGCGAAGCCCGGGCCCCGGCCTAGAGCGCATCCGGTTTTGCTGTAGCGACGATCCGGCAATCTGGGCGGGGAGGCGAGGGGGTCGGCGGAAGCTCGACGAGCGTTTGGCCGCCGCGGCCACAGCGAGGAGACTTCTGCCGCCCCCGAAGCCGGTGCTACACGTACGTCGAATGCGCTCTAGCCGCCGGCGAGCAACAGGTCCGCGACGTCCGCGAGCCCGTCCTCGTCGTGGGTGGCGACGACC
>Ga0315909_10009721_pt1 | contig 10361 bp, 9 predicted proteins | sample LakEriMetagenome_11_FD_203527 | JGI IMG/M metagenome (GOLD analysis project Ga0315909, IMG submission 203527) | Freshwater fungal communities from buoy surface, Lake Erie, Ohio, United States - Buoy 2 MA125 | ecosystem: Environmental > Aquatic > Freshwater > Lake | place: USA: Lake Erie, Ohio...
GAACCCTCGGTCGGCAGCGTCGGCGACAGCTATGACAACGCCCTCGCGGAGACCATCAACGGCCTCTACAAGGCCGAGGTCATCCATCGACGAGGTCCCTAGCGGTGGTTCGAAGCCGTTGAATACGCCCCGCTGGAATGTGTCGACTGGTTGAATGACTGCCAACTGCTCGAACCCATAGACATCATTCTACCCGCAGAAGCAGAGGATCGCTACTATGCCATGATCAACGGAGAGGCTATCGCCGCGTGACACAAACCAAAAAAGCCTCCGGTAAACCCGGCACCGATCAGACTACCTGACCGCACCAAGCAAGCAGCTGAGCAGATTCCATATGTAGCGGTCGCCAGTACGAGACATTTTGCAATCGGCCCAATTCCAGTCACATCGTCCAAATCCAAAGGCGTCGTTGCAGCAGGGCAGAGCCACAGCTAGGATGAAGGGAAATTGGCAGCAGCAATTGTGTCCGAGAGCATTGGGTGCCCTGGCGATGAGCTATCCAGACAAAGAGATGTCCTCGAACCTAACTAAGCGGCTCCATGCCTTGCCGGCCAGCATCGTGCATGATGTGATGCGCGCACAAGGGTTGGGGCAAATGGTATTGCCGCCAACGATCCGCCCGATTGCCCCGGGTTCCAAGCTGACAGGGCCCGCGTTCACCGTGTCAGGGCGCGCAGTCCAGGATTATGACGCCCATGAGACACTGCTCGCCTGGACGGCCATGCTGTCACGCGTACCGGCCGGCCACGTGCTGGTGATGCAGCCCAACGACAACAGCGTGGCCCATATGGGGGAACTTTCAGCCGAGGCGCTGACCCTCCGCGGCGTGCTGGGTGCCATAATCGATGGCGGTTGCCGCGACGTTGATCGGATCAACGCCGTCGGACTGCCCGTGTTCTGCCGCTATTTCACCCCTCTAGACGTGGTGGGCCGCTGGTTGCCGGTGGCCTTTGGGGAACCCGTGACCATCGGCGACTGGACGATCGCCACTTGCGATTTCGTGGTGGCGGATACCGATGGAATTTGCATCGTGCCACGCGAACACGCTGCCGCGACCGCCGCTGCTGGTGAAGCCGCGATGTCAGCCGAGAATCTGGTGCGCACCGCCATCCTGGCGGGAGTCGATCCGGAGACCGCTTATCGACGGCACGGGAAGTTCTAGGGGAGAAACCTCAGGCGCGGCGGGGCAGGCAGGCCGGCCCGGCCGGAGAGAAACTCTTGTAGGTAAGGATGAACTCCTGGTGGCCCAGCGCCTCCGAACAGGTGCGTTCCCCGCTGGCCACCGCCTCCACCAGCGCCGCGATCTTGCGCCAACCGTGTCAAGATCGGCGTGGCCCTCCAGGATGCGGCCGGCATCAATATCCATGTCTTCCGGCAACCGCCGCCACGTATCGGGATTGGCGCAAACCTTGATGACCGGCGAGATTGCCGAACCCACAACAGATCCACGCCCGGTGGAAAACAGGATCACCTGCGCGCCGCAGGCCATGAGTTCGACAATCTCGGCATTGTCGGCGATGTTGGGAAAACCAAAGCGCACTTCGCCATCGGGCACGACATCAAGCAGGTACAGGCCGCCGCCTGGCGGCAAATCGCCGGGCTTCAGCAGACCAGCAATCGGCGAGGCACCCGACTTGGCATAGGCGCCCATGCTCTTTTCCTCCTGGGTCGTCAGTCCGCCATCGGCATTGCCGACCGCGAAGCTGCCATGGCCCAGCGTGGTGTAATAGCGGGCAGCCTTGTCCACCGTGGCCACTATCTCGGCACCCAATTCGGGCGTGACGGCCCGCGCGGCCATATGGCCCTCGCAGCCGATCAGTTCACCGGTTTCCTCGAAAATGCCGGCGGCTCCGGCGGCGATCAGCCGATCAAAGGCACGACCAATAGCCGGGTTTGCCGTCAGGCCGCTGGTGCCGTCAGACCCGCCGCAGATTGTGCCGACTACCAGATCGGCCGGTTTCAGCGGCACGGTCGGCATGGCAGCCAGTGTGGGCAAGGTCTGTGCCACCCACTCGCGGCCGCGCGCGATGGTGCTGCGGGTGCCGCCTTCCTCCTGGATGACCAGCAGCGAGGCCGGGCGGCCGCTGGCACGCACCACCTCCAGCAGCCGGTTGCGCGCGAAACTTTCGCAGCCCAGCGATACCAGCAGCACGGCGCCAACATTGGGATGGCAGCAAAGCCGCTCCATCATCGCTTGCGCATAAGTGTTGGGATAGCAGCCCGGAAAGCCAATCAGGTGCACGTCGCCACCATCGTGGCGCTCGGCCACGGCGCGCGCGACATGGTGGGCGCATTCCACAAGGTAGGCGACGACAACAATGTTGCGGATACCTTTTCGGCCATCCTGGCGAAGCCATCCCCTCATGCCGTGTGTCCCGCTGCCGACGTCGCCAGATAATCGCTGGCCAGATTATGAAGATGCACCCAGGCGCCAGCCGGGATGTCGCGCGTTGCCGAACCGATGCAGGCGCCGTACTTGATGATCTTGTCGCCGGCACCAATCGGCTGGCGGGCCAGCTTGTGCCCCAGCGGCACCGGTTCCGGCAGCACGATTTCGCGGCCGCCATCATGCAGAAGCTGGCCAGCCGGCAAGTCGGCCACAGCGACGAGCACATTGTCGGACGCAGCCAGCAGCAACACGGGCTGGGCCTGCATCATGCGGCGATCTCCAGCACCGATGCCGACGCGCCGGTCAACGCTGGCGGCACCTCCACCACAAGATCATCCCCATCACGCCGACAGTCCAATGCCGGGCCGCCAAGCAGCGACAAGCCGGTCACCCTGCCCCAGCCGGCAAGCCGCAACGTGGGCGGCAACGGACCAGCCACTAGCGCGAACTGGGCGCCGCCGGCGCCAACGGGCAGCAACAGCGTGTCGCCACTTCCCACCTGCGGCAGTCCCGCCCACGGCCGGCTGCCGTATATGGCGCGACCGTGGTGTTTCAGGAAATCGCCGAGGTGGCGGAGCGGGCCGGTCTGTTCTTCAGGGATACTGCCATCGGCGCGCGGACCGATGTTGATCAGCAGATTGCCGCCGTTGCCGACAATGCGCAGAAACATGTCGACCAGCGCTTCGCCGCTCAGGAAATCGGCGGCGATCTCGTTGGCCTTGTAGCCGAAACTGTGGCCGACGCCGCGTACCGTTTCCCACGCCACGTCGCCCATTCCGCCGCTGGTGGCATATTCAGGCGTGCGGTGATCAAACACCGCCGGCATGTCGGGCGCAAAGGCAAAGCCGGGCGTGCGCAGGGCATCGGCAATGGCGCGGTTGAAGGCGGCGCGAGCAGCCGGATCGGCCATTGCGGCATGGGTTGGCGTGGGCAGCTGGAAACGGTCGTTGATCAACCGGTCTTCGCGGGCGTTGTAATATTCGGCCAGCAACCCCCACAGATCGCCGGCATCCGGATAGCCAATATCGTTCCACAGTATGTCCGGATCAGTTGCCGCGATCAGCTCGCGATAATGATCCCGCATCATCTGCCGGGCGACCGACCCGGCGGGCAGCGCAGCGCGCATCTCGCCCAGGTTGGCGATGGGTTCGGGGTTCAGCGTCCAGTCGAGCCCGGCGCTGTAGTAGACGCCGAAGTGCAGATTCCGCGCCCGCGCGGCGACCGCCATTTCCACCACGAGGTCGCGCGGCGCGTGCCATTGTGCCCCGCGCATCGGATTGGCAAAGCGTGTCGGCCAAAGGCAATAACTGTCGTGATGCTTGGTCACCGGCACCACATAACGGGCACCGACCCCGGCGATGAAATCCATCATCGGATCGGCTGACCATGTGGCCAGCCCGGCCTCGAAGGTGGCGCGAAAATCCGTGTAGGGCGCCTCGCCAAAGCGTTGCCGGTGCTGAAGCGCCGTCGGCCCATCGGCGAACTTCAGGCTGTTCTCGTACCATTCGGCATAGGGCGTAAGCTTCAAGGCGTCATCGGGCCGGTCCGCAAGCAGCTTCACGACATCGGTCCCGCGCGGCGCAAAGGCCGCCACCGAATACAGGCCCCAGGTGATCATCACGCCCAACTTGGCGTCACGCCACCAACTGGGCACGCTGTGCGCAGCGAGGCTTTCGGGATCGGGGCGATAGCGCGTCATGCCCAGGGGTATCCCGGTGCGCCGGGGCGCAGATGGGCAAAACGCTGCTTCACCTCCTCCAGCGAAAGCACATGGGCATCGCCGCCGGTTTCGCGCGGGTCGGTGTTGCGGTGTCGCTTCAATTCAAACCGTGCGAGCTGGTTGCGATGCACCTCATCCGGCCCGTCGGCTAGGCGCAGCAGGCGCGCGGTGGCAAAGGCCGCGCTGAGCAGGTGATCGTTGGCGGTGCCGCCGCCGCCAAACAATTGCATCGCATTGTCTACCACCTTCTGGGCCATGGCTGGCGCCGCGATCTTGATCATGGCGATCTCGGCCCGCGCCGCCTTGTTGCCCACCGTGTCCATCATGTGCGCGGCCTTCAGCGTGAGCAGCCGGCATTGCTCGATGGCCAGCCGCGCCTCGGCGATGCGTTCCAACGTTACCGACTGGTCGGCCAGCGCGGTGCCGAACGGGCTGCGCTGATCGGCCCGCCGGCACATGCGTTCTAGTGTCCGTTCGGCCAGGCCAATCAAACGCATGCAGTGGTGGATGCGCCCGGGCCCCAGCCGGCCCTGCGCGATTTCGAAGCCGCGCCCCTCGCCCAGCAGCATGTTGCTGGCCGGCACGCGCACGTTGTCGAACAACACTTCGGAGGCGCGGTCGGGCACGCCGTAAAATCCGAGCACCGGCAGGGGCCGCAGCACGGTCACGCCAGGCGTGTCCTTGGGCACCAAGATCATCGACTGCTGGCGGTGGCGATCAGGGTGATCGGGAGCGGTCTTTCCCATCAGGATGATGATGCGGCAGCGCGGATCAGTGGCACCGGTGGTGTACCATTTGCGGCCGTTGATCACATAATCGTCGCCATCCCGCACGATGGCGCAAGCTACGTTGGTGGCATCGGAAGACGCCACCTCCGGCTCCGTCATCGCAAAGGAGGATCGGCTTTCCCCGGCCAGCAAAGGCGCCAACCACTGTGCCTGCTGTTCAGGCGTGCCATAGCGCAGCAGCACTTCCATGTTGCCGGTATCAGGGGCCGCGCAGTTGAACACCTCCGGCGCCATCAGCGATCGGCCCATGATCTCGCACAACGGCGCATATTGGAGATTGGTGAGACCAGTTTCGCCGGCGTGCGGCGGCAGGAACAGGTTCCACAGCCTCTCGGCCCGGGCTAGCGGCTTCAGTTCCTCGACCACCGGATAGACACCCCAGGGGCCAAGTTGTTCGGCCTCGGCGTAATAGCGCGCCTCGTTCGGATAGACGTGGCGAGCCATGAAGGCCTTGAGGCGGGCGGCCAGTTCCTGCGTGATGCCATCGGGTTCGAACATGGTCGCAGTTACTCCTCGCAGCGTTCGATCAGGGTGGCATTGGCCATCCCGCCGGATTCGCACATGGTGACCAAGCCATACCGGTCACCGGTGACCTCCAGCCCGGCTAGGCAATTCAGGAACAGGCGCCCGCCCGATGCGCCCACCGGATGACCAATGGCGATGGCGCCGCCCATGCGGTTGACCCGCGTCGGATCAGCACCTGTCGCCGCCAGCCAGTCGAGCACGACGCTGGCAAAAGCCTCGTTCACTTCAAAAACGTCGATGTCAGCGATGCTGAGCCCGGCCCGTTCCAGCAGCTTGCGCGTGGCCGGCACGATCGCGGTGAGCATGAACAGAGGATCATCACCGGCCACTGCAAAATGCGTCACCCGCGCCCGTGGCCGCAAGCCCAAGGCGCGGGCGCGGCCCTCTTCCATGAGCAGCAGCGCGCAGGCGCCATCGCTGACCTGGCTGGATGTGCCGGCAGTCACTTGCCAATCGATGTGCGGGAACCGCGCCGCCATGTCGGGGCTGTGGAAGGCCGGTGATAGAGAGGCAAGCCGTTCCAGCGTACTGTCGGCGCGCACGCCTTCATCACGGTCCACCATGCGGCCTTCGACCTGCACCGGCACGAGTCCCGGTGCGGGTTGCGCAGCAGCCAGTTGATGGGAACGCAGGGCAAAGCGATCCATCGCATCGCGGCTGATGCCGCGGCGCGCCGCAATCAGTTCGGCTGAAACCCCCTGGTGCACCAGGCCATCTGGATAGCGGTCGGCCAAGGCCGTACCCATATTATCCCGCCCCAGCCGGTTGGCCTTGGCCGGGACCGTGGACATCATCTCGACCCCAGCGGCTACCACCACATCATAGGCACCAGCGATGATGCCACAGGCGGCAAAATCGATCGCCTGCTGGGCCGATCCGCATTTGCGATCAAGGCTGACGGCCGGCACGCTGTCGGGCCAACCCGCAGCAAGAACCGCCTGACGACCGATGTTGCCGGCCTGCTCCCCGGCCTGGATCACGCAGCCGGTGATCACGTCCTCAACGCTGACAGGGTTGATACCGGTCCTATCGGCAAGAGCAGACAGGCACTGGGCAAGCAGATCCACCGGGTGGAGCCCATGCAAAGCGCCGCCCGGTCGGCCCTTGCCAAACGGGGAACGCACGCCGTCAACGATGACAGCCCGCCTCATCGCGACAACTCCACCGACAATGTCTCACTGGCGATGCGGAAATGCCGGCTGGACAGCGTCTTCATCAGGCGGATTACCTGGTCCGCCGCGGCAGAGGATGCCAACGGCAGACTGGTCACCAGCGGGCCGGCAGCGCGCATCCGATCAATATCAGCCTGCGGCACCAGCGCGCGCAGGAACAGCTCATCATCGTCATCAGTACCGTGGCGGCAGCGCAGTTCGGCCAGAGTCGGCTGTTCCGGCGGGTTGGCCAGCACGGCCTTGGCCTTGGGATCAGCCATAATACGATCGAGGACTTGCGGATCGATGGGTGCCACGGGCTGGCCATAATGACCGGCCGCATAAGTGATGACTTCTTCCGGAATGATCGACCAGCGCTTGCCGGTCACGATGTTCAGCACCGCCTGGATGCCGACCAACTGGCTGAACGGCGTCGCCATGCCGGGCCAGCCCAGTTCGCGGCGCACATTGGCCACTTCGGCCAGCACCTCGCCCAGCCGGTCAGCCATGCCATGCTGCTGCAATTGCGCCTTGAGCGTACCGACCATGCCGCCAGGGATCTGGTGGGCAATGGCAAACAGATCATATTCGGCATGTTGATTGACGAGGAAACCGCAGGCGCGACCCACCGCCTCGAAATGCGCGGCAACAGGCGGCAGGCAAGCAAGATCAAGATCATGGCTTTGGCCAAGATGGGCCAGGTTCGCTGCGATGCATTCGGTCGACGGTACCGATGGCCCGTTTGCCATCGGCCGGCTGGCGGTGTGCAGGATACTCACCCCCAGCGCCAGCGCATCGCAATAGGCCTTGGCCGATTGGCCCATCAGGTTGTTGGCATGAAACTCGATCGGTTTGCCGCGGGCCTCGGCCACGATGGCCGGCAACAATGTAGACAGGCGCTCCTTCTCTAGCACGCCGGCCGTGTCATAGAGCAGCAGCGTGTCCACTTCCGGCAACGCCGCCAGAGCGCGGGCCTTTTGCGCATAATAGGCATCGGTGTGCACCGGCGAAAGGGTGAACATGATCGCTCCGGCAATCTCCGAACCGAACTCCTTGGCGACCCGCGCCAGCCGCTGCGTGCGTTCGATATCGAACAGCACATCGTATATCCAAAAGCTGCGGGCGCCGTGGCGATTGAGCTGGCGCATCCACAGGTCCATCAATGCGTCGGGCGTGGTGCGGAAGCTGATGGCCGCATTGGCGCGCATGCCAGACCGCAGAACGGTGCGCGGCATGGCGGCCTTCAGCGCGTCCATCATTGCCCATGGGTCTTCTTGGCAGTGGCGCACCAGCACCTCGAAATGGTGGGATCCGGTCAGATCGATGACGCGGAAACCGGTGCGGTCCAGCGCCTCACAAGCTGGCAAGGCATGGCGCGCCTGCATGCGCATGCCCCACAGCGATTGCTGGCCATCGCGCAGCGTCTGGTCGAGGAACTCTACCTTCATGACAATTGCTCGCCCGCAGGAAGGAAGCCGGCTTCCAGCCAGCGTGTGGACAGAAGATTGGCGATGAAGTCGCCATGGCTGGCGATGCGCCGCAGGAACGGGATTGAGGTGGCGATGCCTTCGACATGAAAGCCCGCCAGCCCTTGCTGCAACCGTTCCACCGCCGCCGCGCGCGTGGGGGCCGCCACGATCAGCTTGGCCACCATGGAGTCATAGAATGGCGGCACGCGGCAGCCCGCGCCAAAGCCGCTGTCCACCCGGACGCCAGCAGGCGGCTGCCACGAGCTAATGCGGCCAGGAGCCGGCCGGAAATCGTCATCCTCGGCCAATATGCGCACCTCGATGGCGTGGCCGCGGGCAACGAGATCGGCAGGCAGTTCGAAACGACCAAAGGCCAGTGCGATTTGCCACTGCACCAGGTCGATGCCCCAGATCATCTCGGTCACCGGATGCTCCACCTGGATGCGGGCATTGACCTCGAGGAAGCGATAGTGCCCGCGCACCTCGTCCCACAGATATTCCACAGTGCCGGCACCGCGATAGCGGATGGCGCCAAGCAGGCGCGCGGCGGCGGCCTCCATGCCGGCGCGCGCTGCTTCCGGAACGGCCACCGCCGGCGCTTCCTCGACCAGTTTCTGGTAGCGGCGCTGGATCGAACAGTCGCGCGTGCCCAGCGTTATGACCTTACCGTCCCCCAGTCCGAAAGCCTGCACCTCGACATGGCGGGCGGCTTCGACGAAAGGCTCCAGGTAGATGCGGCCGTCACCAAAGGCGGCTTCCGCTTCGGCGCGCGCCTCGGCAATCGCAGCCGCCAATCCGGCTTCCTCGCGCACGACGCGCATGCCGCGCCCGCCGCCACCAGCCGATGCCTTGGTGACCACCGGATAGCCCAGGGCACGCGCCGCCGCGACAGCAGCCGAAGCATCGGTTAGCGCTTCACTGGCCTGCCCGGTTTCAACCCCCAGTTCTCGCGCGAGGGCACGAGCGGCCAGCTTGTCGCCTACCGCTTCCATCTGGTCGGCGGTGGGGCCGCAGAAGGCTAATTCTGCATCGGCGACAGCCCGCGCGAAGTCGCCATTCTCGGACAGGAAGCCATAGCCGGGATGCAAGGCGGAACAGCCGCTGGCCCGGGCGGCATGGAGCAGCAAGCGTCCGTCCAAATAGGATTGCCGGGCCGGTGCCGGGCCCAGAACCAGCGCGCGGGTCGCAGCCCGTGCCCACAGGCTGCCGCGATCTGCTTCGGATACGCCAACCACCGTTTCCACGCCCATCGCGTGCGCGGCCGTGATGATCCTCAGCGCTATCTCGCCGCGGTTGGCGACGAACAGCCTATCCATCAGCACGGATCCGGAACAGCGGCTGGCCATATTCCACCAGGTCACCATCGCTGGCCAGGATCGCCGTCACCACGCCGGCGCAGGGAGACTTGACGCTGGTAAACAATTTCATGACCTCGATCAGGCACAGGTCGTCGCCGGCAGCGACGCAGGCGCCGACTTCGGTGAACGGAGCGGCACCAGGCTTGGGCGCGCGATAGAAACTGCCCAGGCTTGGGGCAGAGACGGCCAGGCTTCCATCATCCACCGGCGCCGGGGCTGAGGCTGGCTGGGTCGGGAGCACAGGTGGCGGGCTGGCAAGCTGGCTGGCCGGCAGCAGGCCGCCGTCCTTGGACAGCGCGACCTCAATGCCGTCCGCCTTCAGCTGGATGCTGCGCCAGTCGCTGGCCTCGAAGGCCGCCAGGATCGCCTCAATGTCGGCACGCGAAATCGCCATGGCTTGTTCAATCCATAACTTCGGCAAGGAGGGCCAGCCGGTCCCGGTCACCAGCGGCCGCCGCCAGCGCACAATAGCGCGCCAGCGCCGGTGCAGCCGGAGGCGAAGCCAGAGGAAGCAGGCCATCAAACACCCGTCCGCTGACCCCGCAAACGGTAACCGGACGCCCGCCAATCAAGGCCTGCACGCCAGGGCCGCAGCCGGTCACCACCGGTTTTCCCAACGCCCGGCCCACAACGGCGGCATGGCTGGTGGCGCCGCCGGCCTCGGTGACCACGGCCACTGCCGCCAGCATGCCGCCCACGTCGTCGGGGCTGGTGGTCGGACGAACCAGCACCACTGTCTCGCCGGCGGCGGTGCGGGCTTCGGCTTCATGAGCGCTGGTCACTGCAACGCCGGCACCAGCCCCCGGCGATGCGGGTGTACCAGTAGCCAGCACCGGGGCATCCCCAGCGTCGGCCAGCACCGGCGCCAGCAGGGCGGCCAGTTGATCCGGCGTTACGCGCGCCAACGCCTCATCGCGGTCAAGCAAACCCTCGTCGTGCATGGCCATGGCGATGGTAAGCG
>Ga0315909_10009723_pt1 | contig 10359 bp, 17 predicted proteins | sample LakEriMetagenome_11_FD_203527 | JGI IMG/M metagenome (GOLD analysis project Ga0315909, IMG submission 203527) | Freshwater fungal communities from buoy surface, Lake Erie, Ohio, United States - Buoy 2 MA125 | ecosystem: Environmental > Aquatic > Freshwater > Lake | place: USA: Lake Erie, Ohio...
ACATCTTCGGCAGCGGTGCGTTCAGCCGTGGAGCAGAGGTCATCCTCGGGTTGAGGATGGGAGACCCCGGCTACTCACGCATGTACGTATGGAAGCACCGCCCCGGTGGCTTGCAGAAGAACACGTTCGTGGACATGGCGTTCGACAGGGATGCGGGCTTCACTCGCATACTCCGCGAAGAGGCATCGACAACCCTCGGCGTAGTCGAAGCCTTCCTGCAACGCCAGCACGGGCAGGGCTTGCCCGGTGTGACGTACCAGACCGTCGCAGATGCAACGGGATACGCGATCGGGAACTTGCGCAAGGTTGTTTCGCAGAGTGGTGGTCGCGTAAGGGCAGACAACGTTCCCGGCTTTGGGAACAAGAAGTTGGTCATGCTACGTGAGGACTTGCGCGTAGCGGATGACGAGTACGATAGGTACCAAGCACTTGTGATGGAGGTAGGTGACAGCGATGGCGAGGAAGCGTACAACCCCGAGCAGGTCTGACCTGCCAGCAGAGCGTGCCGTCAAGGCCATGACCGTGAGCGAGGCGTACAGGATGCGCTGCGAAGGTCAGGACTACGTGGACATAGCGAAGGCGCTGAAGATACGTGGCGGCTGGGTAGAGGCGCACCGCCTAGTGATGGAACACTATGGAGAACTCGTTGCCAACACCGACAAGCAAGCGTTACGCGAACGCGAGGCAGGGCGCATGATGGAACTGCGGTCAGCGATCGAGTCCGACGTTCGCAGGGGTGAGAAGTGGGCGATCGAGGCTGACCTCAAACTGACCGAGCAGATCGGCAAGTTCATGGGTCTATCCGAGGGACACGGGGGCGGCAGCGCAACGGCGGCGGTGCAGGTAAACATCACCCCACCGTGGGGGCAGGAGCCGCACGTGGACGTAGAGATAACAGAGGATTAGTGCCCCTTACTTTGTAAGGTAGAGGGCAAAAAAAGGGCAAAAAAAAGGGGGGCGAGACGCGCGGTGTGCGTGTCTCGCCCCCCTTGTTTGTCAGGTCCGTCGATGCCAAAGCCCCCTGACGGTAGGCCGGAAGTTTCCCGTATGTACCCCGCATCACACGTATCGCGGGACGGTCTGGCGTTGGGAGTCGAACGGTTGCTCCCGGCACTCGGACTACACGCGAAGCCCGGTGCCAATGGAAAGACTAGGCGTCCTCGTCCGGTATGTCAACCGGGTTCGGCGGCTCCACGCTCTCCTTGTTCAGCGCGTGCAGGTCTTTGCGCTTCACGTTCTTGCGCCTGCGCTTTTCATCGGCGACCTCGATAGGCTCTTTCGCTATCTCGTCTATGCGGTACTCGCGCTTCAGGTCTTTGGTCGGGTTGTACGCCTCAAGTGCGTAGCCGCTCCGCTTGAGTACGTTCTCCCGCCGCTTGATGGAAAGCGATGACCAGCACGGGTTGCAGAACTTCCCGCTGTTCCAGCGAGACAACTTCCCGTGGCAACGCTCGCACTTACGGTCGCCCTTCTCCGACACGCACTTGTCACACATCGAATCCCCGAGATACTCGGGCATGCTGCGCCTGCAAACCGGGCACCTCTTGCTACCTCCGCCTGACATAACGCTGCAACACCTCCACCTTTACGCGCTCGCTGTGTGTACCGAACTCATCTCCGCCAGATTCGACGGTTGCCCATACCCTACCCACCTTCACCAGACGGGCGAACCTCCACCCCCCACGTTTGTCACGCCACCTGACGGTCGGGGGCTGCTCGCTTTCCGCAAGCAACCCCCGTGCCTCGTCAGACGTCATACCCGTGCTGCGTTGGCCGGTACCTCACGTGATCCCCTATCCCCGGATGTAGCACGAGGCTGCGCCCCATGCGTGGATACCGTAGCGAAGCCTGACACGTTCGGCAACTAGCGTCTGCTCCTGCCAAGTCATGCTCCCTGCGTCTGGGCCATACGGGTGGCCGACGCTCTGGTGTGTCGTGTAGTACATGCCGTACGCGCCCTGCCACTTCCACCCGCTGGGTGTGCTGAAACGGACACCGGCATACCCCCCACCGTATCCAGCCTCACACCTACCAAGCGCGAGGAACTTCCTGATGTTGACTCCACGCACACGTAGGTCACGGGGGGTGGGGTTCGGCGGCCACTCCAACTTGTCACGCTTTACCTGCGACCGAAGCGACCGAAGGCACTGCTCTTTCGTTACGTCCGTACCCGCCGTGTGTCTGGTGCAAGGCTTCGCATCAGCGAAACCGTATGACGCGAACGTCGATCCGACCACCGCTGCAACCACGAGGACCTTCTTCACGTTACTGCTCCTTGCTCGTTGGATAATGCGTTCGCTATCGGGGGTTCGGAACGGGTGTTCCGAACCCCCGTTTCCTTGCGCTATCTCGTAAGGAGGAAAGCGAGGTTGTATGGGATGAGTCCCTCGTTGGCAATCTCATCCACGGTAAGCCCCTGCTGGTGTGCGTCACGTGCTGCCTTGCGTAGCCCCATGAACGCTGAGTGTTCGACATCTGCGGTGAGGGGACCGATGATCCCCTCGTTCGCAATACCTGCCCACATCTCTGCTGCCACTGCCGACCTGCGCAGCGTGTTGATTGCCTCGTTACGATCCATTACTACCTCGCCTTCATCATCGTGCGGAGAAGTTCCGCAAGTACGGACGGGATAACGCTGAGGTCACGAGCGGTTGCGTAGAACTCGTGATAGTTGGGGACGACGGGTGACAGTCCGACTCGACGCGAGATACCGATGCCGCCAGTGATGATCCCGGTGCGACGCGCCTCGTCGATCTCCTCACGTACCGTAACGCTGTTGTTCGGGCTACCGTCGGTAAGCACGACGATGAGGGGCTGCTCCGCGTTGCGAATGTCAGACGCCCTGCGTGCCCAGATAATCGCGCTTGTCTCGTCGGTGCCGCCGCCCCTCCCGTTCGTTACCCCTGCGCAGATAGCGGGGAGGATGCGCCACTGCGCATCTGTCGAACCGAACGGGATACCGCCGAGCATGCCGCGCCCACCGTATGCCCCGACTGCGACGTCAAGTCCGTGTACCTGCTCGCTCGCTCGCTTGATTGCGTAGCCAGCCTGTGCGATTGCCGCACCACACGTTCCGCGCACTGAACTCGAAGCATCGAGAAGCATCACGAGGGAGAAGTCACGGGACCCACGTGGCCCCTGCTTAGTGCGGAACACACGTGTGTCGCCGAGCGAAAGCCTGCGTGCGGAACTGACGTCGAACGAACCACGACGCTTGCGTCCTGCGTACGAACCGTCAGCGTTGTGCTGAAGCACACGGTTCAGTTGCGACCTCACTACGCGAGACGCAACGGACGTCGCTGCCTTGAGTGACGCATCGTGTCCGTACTCATCTGCGTAGTTGATAAACGATCCGTCGATCAGCAGGTCTATCTGGTCCTTGCCTGCGCGGCTAACGTCCTTGCGCTCCTCATCCCAGTCACCACGCGGGCGGTCGGGGCGAAGGCTCTGCTCATCGTCCTGCTCACCGTCCCCGCCCGTGATGCCGCCGTCACGTGAGGGTGCGTCGTCGCCACCGCCGCCGCCATGCGACTGCTCATCGCCGTCGTCCGACTGCTCGTCAGTGCGACCGCTTCCGCCCTGCGACCGCTCGTTACTGTCCTCCTGCGGCTCGTCGTCACCGCCGTCACCGCCCTGCGACTGCTCGTCGTCACCGCCGTCACCGCCCTGCGACTGCTCGTCGTCACCCTCGTCCGACTGCTCGCCACCACCTGACTGCGACGTATCGTCCGACTGATCGTCGCTACCGCCCTGCGGCTGCTCGTCGCTACCACCCTCCGACTGCTCGTCACCACCGTCCGAACGCTCGTCGGTGCCACCCTCGCCACCCTTGCCGCTGTCTCCAACGGGCGGGAGGAAGGGAAGAAGCGCCACGTACACCGGCTCCAACTTGTCGAGCAGGTCTTGCGTGGATCGCTGGTCACACGCCCACATGAAGTCGGGGAGTGCGACGTCAAACGCACGACGCTCGGCCTCGTCGAGGAACGAAACGAACTTAGGTGCCAACGTACCCACGCAGCGTGCCGCATACAGTGCGAGGCAAACATGCCGGATGGAATCCATCCCTGCGTATCCGCTCTCGTTACCCTGCATGAGTCGCTCGTTCTCGATCTTGCGGAGAGATGCGAAAACGGGAACCTCGTTCTCACCCGCATCCTCGATACGAACGTCCTCGGACATGTTGAGTACGCCGAAGAACTGCTGCCAGTGGGACGGGTGACACCAGTGCGGGCGCTCAACCCAGTCCGTGTACAGAACGTGGAACAACTCGTGCAGCAGGACGGTAAGCGCCTCTCCACGTGAGATGGGGATAAGGTGCGAGCCGTTGCTATTCGTCGTAGACGACGACCAGTGCAGGTGGTACACCCGTGATCCCGCAGCACGCTCGATGTCCACTGCCCACTGCCCGGACGAGTTGTGATGAGGGACTATGCGAGCGTGCTTACCGAGTACCGCACTTGCGGTAGCGACAATCTCCCGCTCTGCCGCCATACGCGCACCCGGTGACTCACCCGAGATGCGATCGGCCCATCGTGCGGGGTCGCTCGCAAGCGTCCCGCTGATCGTGTTTACATGCGTGTCCGTAGTCATAACTTCCTCTCTCTCTGCCTGTCTAGGCGAGGTCGCTAGTGGTGGTGAACAGGTATGCGGTCCTGTCGGCGAGTGCGTAGCGTGCGCTCTTGCCGCAGGTACCCTCCTCGATGAGAAACCCCGAGTCGGTAAGCCGCTTTACGGAGGCGCGAACCTGCGCCTTCGTGAACTCTGCGCTGAACTCGTTCTTGATGAGTTCGATCAGACCCCACGCGGTCTGGTGCTTGCTGTTATGCGCCATCGTGTAAGGCAGGCGCTTCGGGTTCTCGGAGATCGTGAAGCCAATGTGCAGATGCTCCGCGTCCGAGAGGTTACGGCGGTCCTCCGTCGTGCCCCAGCCGGGGTTGTATCCGTCCGGCCCCTCGTCCGTGAGGTATGCACGGGTGTCGTGGTGCATCTTGCGAACGACGTACTTCAGCGCAGTGTCAACGAGTTCAGGCTCGGCACGTGGCGGGCGCTTACGATCGGGGTCAAGCGAAGCCTCGTGCGCCGCCACTGCGTAGTCCGTAAGTTCCTTACGCATGGTGTCAGCCTCTGCTGTCATGCGGATAACGCTCATGTCCCCGTAGAACCCACCCTCACGAGCGACCACTGACATGACCACCGTTGGTATGTCACCGGACATGCCGGGTGACGAACTGTACGAGCGCTCCTCCGTAGGCTCGTCTGCCTGCTCGTCATCCTCGTCGTCGGGTAGCAACTCCGTACCGTTTTCGGTACGCATCCGCTCAACCTCTGCGTCCGTAGCCGGGACGTCCTCTGCCTGCTCCGTGTCACGGGCACGCTGTGCCGCCATGAACGAAGCGATGATCGCCTGCGCGTCCTCCGCGCTGATGTGATCGGGGATGCTGAACGTAACTTCCATGTGTGTTCCTCTCTCTCTCTCGTTTACCTACGCCAGCGGGAGGCCGTCGTCACCGACAGCGAACATCGCCAGCACGTTACGGACGGGCTGGCGCTCGTCGTGTGGGAACTTCGCAACGAGCGCACGCTCGGCTGCCTCGCTCCACGTGTAGCAACCGGAGTCCATCGCCTCTGCCCACGTGGACAGGGACCGAAACCCGATCGGGTGGAGAATGTCCTGAGCGTTGCGGATACGGTGCGCTACGTCACACATCGTCCTCGCAACGGACGGGTCAAGCGTGGGGATGAGGGACTGAAGCGCGATCGCCTCATCCACGGGGTCCGGGTAGTCGATCGTCGGCGTCCACTGAAGCCGGTTCTCGAACGCGGGGTCCAACTCGTTCGTCCCTACGTACTCGTGCGGAGGGTTGGCCGTAGCCACCAGCACGAGGTCGCCACGGTCGATCGTCTCACCCGTGGGTAGCGTGAGCCGTGCGGTGCCGTCAAGCAGCGGCATAAGCGCGGCGTACTCGTTGACGTCACGGATGCGGTTGATCTCGTCGATGAGCAGGATCGTCGGTCGGTCGTGCGAGATACGCGCAGCCGTGGTGATCTGCCGATCGTGCCACTTGATCGTCGGCGCACCCGTCTGCTCGTGAGCAGCGGGCAACTGCGTACCGACCATCGTGTCCTCGTTAGCGCCCGGCGTAACGGACACGATCACGAGGTTCCACCCGAGCATGGCGGCAAGCCACTCGATACTCGCCGTCTTGCCGCACCCCGTAGGTCCGAACACGATCGTGTTCGTCCTGCTACGCAGGGCGTACATGATGTCGTAGAGATACGAGTCCTGCCCCACGAGTGGACGCGCACCGGGTGAGGGTGACGCCGGGGTGCCCGGCTCCTTCGCAATCGTGATGCGAGGCTTGCTAGGCAGGTCTGCGTGGACGCTAGCGGCGTCGTCGCTGATGCCGCTGCCAGCCCCCTGTGCGGGGGTTGCGCTGGTGCGTGTGAAGAACACGTTCGCCAGACCGCTTGCCGTGCTGGGCAGATCGAGCAGCACGTTCCCGTTCACGCCTACGGTGACCGAGATGACGTCGCTGCCATCCACTGCGAGTACCCCTGCGTCAGGGTTGCTGGCGCTCGGGGTAAGGGTGATGCTGGGCATAGTGTTGTCCTCCTACGCTTGTGTTTTCCCGGCTGGTTGCCGGGCTAGAGATACCGTAGCAATCGCAAAAGTCCCTGCTAATCGGCACCTTTTCTGCCATGCCGTGCTAACGAGAGATGCAGGCAGGCGTTACCGCACGCATGCCTTCCGTGCGGCACGGGTCAGTCATGTGGTCCAGCGCGTTACCTGCTATCCACAGTGCGATACCCACGCACAGGATTGCGAACGGAACCACCAGCGCATACGCGATGCGTGCGTTGCGCCGCTGCTGCTCGGGCGTGTACGTCATGTTCCCTCCCCTACCCGTGCGAGCGCGGGTCGTCGATGTGGTGCGGGCCGTCGGCCTGCTCGAACTGGAGCGCGTACTCCTCACGCACCTCGCTCACTACGCGATCCATGATCGCCTCGTACAGGGCACTTCCCTCCTGCATGCGCGTTCCATCGTGCGCCTCCATGTCGGGGAAGCCGGGCGAAAGCAGGACGCGTGCGTTGCACACGCCTCCGTCCGTACTGACGTCGATCACCACGTAGCAGTTCTCGTACGTGATCGAGAGCATCTTTCCTGCGTTATCTGCGCTCATGTTCAGTCCACCTCCGGGGTCTCGTTGATGTCCGTCACGTTGGTGACGAACACGGGGTCGCTCGTACCGAGCAGGGATTCCCACAACCACTGCTCGGGGGCCAACTCGCCGTGATACACGGGCACCTCTAGGGTCACGCGCACGTAGCGCGGCGTGTTCGGGTCACTCATGGTCAGTCCTCCCTCCCGCCCACGTGGATGCGGGCGAACTCGGCCAACAGGTACACGACAGCCTCATCCGGAGGCATGACGCTTGACGGGGGCCAGCACGGGGGCCGATCCTCCATCCAGCATGAGCGCAGCGCGTCACGCAGGTGCGAGGGACCGGCCCATGCGTGGGCCGTGAGGCACGAACGCGCCTGCTCGTCCGTCCATGCGTACGGACCAGCGGGGTAGTCGTTCGTGGTGCTACGCCCCCTCCTACGTGGGGCGCGTACCGGGGGCTTGTCGAACAGGCGCATCTGGCCGTTCACAAGCGCGGGTATGGGGCGAACGGGCGCGGAGATGAGGCGTGCGAGCCTCACGTTCGTGAGCCTGTCCAACCCGTCGGGACGGATGTTCGTGAAGCGGTCGCCCGCGTATCCGAGGAAGCGGGTCATGCGGTCAGCGCCCTGATGCCGTCGGTCGCCGACTCGATCAGGCGTACCGCATACGGGGGTACCGTGATGGACAGCGGCGCATCGGCCTCATCGTCCTCAACGTACAGCGCGTAGAGGTCGATGAGGTCGGCGATCGCGTCGCAGGTGAACGCAGGCTCGGGGTTGTCGAAGGGGTACGAGCCGTCAGGCTTGCGGATCTCGTAATGCTTCTGCATGTAACGTGCGATCTCCCTCCACTCGTGAAGGGTGTTGGTGATGGTCGTGGGCATGTTCAGTTCTCCTTCGTGTCACGCCCGAGGGCGCGATGGTGGATGATTGCCGGAACCAGATGGAACGCCAGCACGAACGCGAGGCCGAGGATGGTGAACGTGGTCTGCATGTTCAGTCCTCCTCCTCGTAGGAACGCATGAGCAGCGCGTTCTGCATCTCGTCGTACTCCATCGCTTCCAACTCGGCAACGCTCATGCGCTTGTACCGCTGGACCTCGCGGCGGAACTGCTGAAACGTCGCCTTACGCGTGAGTGCCTTCTGGCTACGCGCCCTACGTGTGGCGCGTTTCGGTGCCTCGGGGAACATCGGAACCTCCATCGTGAGTACGCAGGCAGGGCTATTCCCGGCCCGCTGTCTGTCAACAGCATAAACTGCGACGTTTTCCCTGCAAATCGGCACTTTTCTCACAGGTTGTGTGTAACGGGTAGTGCGTACCGGGTAGCGCGTACCGGGTAGCGCGTATCGGGTAGCGCGTTACGCGTTCATTACGCGAAGCGTTACGCGTAGGAGACGTTACGCATGCGCGTTACCCCCTATAGGGGAATAACGTGTAACGCCCCCGTGCGTATGACTGATTCATTACCAACACATGACGCGCAAGGGCGTGAAGCGCCTGCGGTGGCGCTTACACGCCCTCGCGTTAGCCGTCATGTGCGCCCGCGCGTAGCGAACCCCTGCACTGGCACAAAAAAAGCCCCGACACGGGGGTGCGCGTTACACGCGCCCGCGTATCGGGGCAAAAAAAAAGGGGGGACAGGCGCGTTATGCGCCCGCCCCCCCGTGTTACCCGCGCCTGCGTGTTAGCCGATCGTGATGGTCAACTGCTTCGTGGCCTTCGCCTTGCTCGCCTTACGCACAGGCGCGTCCTCGCCCGCCTCACGCGCCTCGCGCAGGGACAGGGCCTTCGTGGACTGCTCGTCACCCGCAGCCGCGAGCAGGGCCATGCGCTTCACGCGCCCGCCCTCGCCTGCGTACTCCTCGCGGGGGACGTTCGGGCAGGTCTGCCCGAGCCAGAAGGACCAGTTGCCCTTGCCCGCCTTGCGTGCGTTGGCCCTGCGCATACCGCGCGAGAGCAGGTCGTGCTTGCGAACGATCTTCACGAGCGCCTTCACGTGCTTGCGCCCGTCCGCGCTGTCGAGGGTCGTGCCCTCGTAAACCGGAATCTTTACCTCAGCCATCGTGCGTGCCTCCGTGCTACGTGTGCGCCGGGCCTTGTGCCCTGCGCTGTTGGAGAAACTATGACATACCAAGTTTTACCTGCAAATCGCCACCTTTTGCAGCATCGGGCCGAGGGTCGCAGGGGCGTAGGCGGGGGGGGGAGGGGGTGCGTACCCGCGTTTACACGGACGCGCGCATACATGGATTCCCTTACACGTATAAACTCGGGGCCATTTTTAGCAAACCCAGTAAAAAACTCGAGATTTGCAGGGAAAACGCCGCTATACGTAGAGACTTAGTTGCTTGCGCTACCGGGGTAACGCAAACAACCGCACGAAATGCACGAAACTAGGCCCTAAGTCGCTGAATGTCAGCGGTTCCCGGTGCTATCAGCCCAGAATCCATGTATTCACGCCACTTTCCGGTATCCGCATGCTCGCGTGGCGGCGGAGACACCATCAACGCGTACTCCAAAGCGTCGAGTCGGTGGTCATCCTTCTTGATTCGCTCATCAGGGCGGTCTCTATCCACCCTAGCGGCAGGTCGATAGCGTGCAGATGTGATCGAGTCAATCAATCCGGCGCATCTACGGCAGATAACCAGCGCAGGACCGCGCCCATCACGCCGCACGAGGCGTGCAGCAAGCAACTGAGCGAGTCGCTGGTCGCGGATTCCCTGCCTCTTACCCTTGTCGCATGGTGAGATGAAGATTCCCTGCCGTGCGTACTCCTCCATGTACGACCCGCTGGCCCCTCTGGCACGCCCTGCGGGGTCTCCGACGGCCATGATCTCCTTCAGGCCGAATCTCTCGCGTATCTGGCGCACGTTCTTCGCGTGTTCGGACGGTTCCAACTCCGCGACCCCGTAATCCGCGAATACGACGATCGGGTCCTCGCCTTCCTCGTCAACTGCCAGCCATGTGACCGCAGTTTCGACGGCGCGTCCGAAGTCCCACCCTTCGATTATCAGTTTCCCCTTGAGCGAGTCTGCTGGAACGTCGTCAATGATGTGGACGTTCTCATCGAACTCGGTAAATACCTGCCCCTCAAAGGCTCCCCAGTCACCACGTACGTATGCGGCGTGACGCGCTCCGGTGAAACGCCGCTTGATCTCCTCCACATACTCCGGTGGAAGGTACGGATTTTCGTCGG
>Ga0315909_10009734_pt1 | contig 10351 bp, 7 predicted proteins | sample LakEriMetagenome_11_FD_203527 | JGI IMG/M metagenome (GOLD analysis project Ga0315909, IMG submission 203527) | Freshwater fungal communities from buoy surface, Lake Erie, Ohio, United States - Buoy 2 MA125 | ecosystem: Environmental > Aquatic > Freshwater > Lake | place: USA: Lake Erie, Ohio...
CACCCCGGTCAGATCAATGCCATAGCGGTCTGCAATTTGCAGCAACAAGCCCGGCGCCGGTTTGCGACACGTACACGCATCATCCGGCGCATGGGGGCAATAAAAAACAGCGTCAATGCGCCCCCCTGCGGCGGCCAGTGACTTGAGCATGTGGCCATGCACAGCATTCAAGGCCGCCATGTCGAACAAGCCCCGGCCCAGGCCCGACTGGTTGGTCGCCAGCACCACATGAAAACCCGCATGGTTCAGGCGGCTGATGGCCTCCAGTGCGCCAGGCAAAGGGTGCCACTCTTCGGGTGATTTGACGAACTCGTCACTGGCCCGGTTGATGGTGCCATCGCGATCCAGAATGACGAGTTTGATTTGCATGAGGGTGTTGCTTTCAGACCGCCAGGCGCGACAAGTCGGCCACACGGTTCATGGCCACATGCAAGGACTTAAGCAAACCCTGACGGTTCAACCGCAGGTCCATGGCTTCGGCATTGACCATCACATCATCAAAGAAAGCATCCACCGGAGCACGCAATGCGGCCAGCGTCTGCAGACTGGCGGTGTAATCCCCCGCCTGAAACTGCGCCTCAGACTCAGGCAACAAGCGCTGCATGACGGCATGCAGGTTTTTCTCGGCCTCTTCTTGCAACAAAGCCGGGTTGACATGGGGGTCGACCTCGCCCGCCTTTTTCAGGATGTTGCCAATGCGCTTGTTGGCAGCCGCTAAAGCCGGGCTCTCGGGCAAGGCCGCAAAGGCCCGCACCGCCGACAGCAATTGCCCCACTTGGCCCAGCCGTGTCGGACGCAAAGCCATGACTGCATCCACCTCTTGGGCACTGAAGCCTTGCTCGCGCAAGCTGCCAGCCAAACGGTCATAGATGAAGTCAATTAAGGCTGAACTGGCGTCGGTGATCTTGTCGCCAAAAACGGGGGCCGCCAGCGCCAGCAACTCGGGCAAGCCCAAAGGCAGGTCTTTTTCAACCAACATGCGAATCACGCCCAGCGCGTGACGGCGCAAAGCAAACGGATCTTTGTCGCCGGTAGGGACATTGCCGATACCAAACATGCCCACCAGGGTTTCGAGCTTGTCGGCCAGCGCCACCACCAGGCCCACGTTGTTGCGCGGCAATTCGTCGCCTGCGAAACGGGGTTTGTAATGGTCTTCAATGGCCTCGGACACGGGGTTGCTCAGGCCATCGTGGCGGCCGTAATAGCCGCCCATGATGCCTTGCAGTTCGGGAAATTCACCGACCATGTCGGTCAGCAAATCGGTCTTGGCCAAGCGCGCGGCTTGTTCAGCTTGCTGGGCCAGCAAATCGCCGCCCACTTGCTGGCCAATGGCCTTGGCAATGGCACAGACCCGAGCCATGCGTTCGCCCTGCGTGCCCAGCTTGTTGTGATAGACCACTCTGGACAAGCCTTCAACGCGTGATTCAAGTGTCTTTTTGCGGTCTTGGTCAAAAAAGAATTTGGCATCGGCCAGGCGCGGACGCACCACGCGCTCATTGCCACCAATCACGGCACTGGCGTCTTCTGGGCTGATGTTGCTCACCACCAGAAATTGGTGGGTCAGTTTTCCACTTGCATCGAGCAAGGGAAAATATTTCTGGTTGGCCTTCATCGTCAAAATCAGGCACTCTTGCGGCACATCCAGAAACTGCTTTTCAAACTGGCACGTCAGCACATTGGGGCGTTCGACCAAGGCCGTCACTTCATCAAGCAGCGCCTCGTCTTCAATGGCGCGCACACCACCGCCCACTTGCGCCGCCGCTGCCTGCAGTTGGCGCACGATGTCGGCGCGACGCTCGGCAAAGCTGGCAATCACAGATCCGTCAGTTTTCAGCACATCGGCGTATTGGTCGGCATGGGCCAGCACGACTGGCGACACCTTGGCTTCAAAACGGTGCCCCTGGGTGCTGTTGCCTGCGGTCAGGCCCAGCGCCTTGACCGGCACCACCGTGCTGCCATGCAGCGCTATCAGGCTGTGCGCCGGGCGCACAAAGTTCACGCTGGTCCAGCCCGGTAACTCACAGTCTTTCTCCAACTGGTATTGCATGACTTTGGGAATCGGCAACTTGGCCAACGCCTCGTCCAGTGCTTTTTGCAGGCCCGCTTGCAAAGAAGCGCCCTTGGCGACGCTGTCGTAGAACAAGGCTTCGGCCTTGCCATCGGGTGCGCGCTTGAGTGCGGCCACGGCGGCAGCCGGATCGCTCAGGTCGGCCCCAAGGGCTTGCAGTTTTTTCAGCAAAGCGGGGCTGGCGTTGCCACTGGCATCCAGGCCCACCGCCACTGGCATGAGCTTTTGCTGCACGGCTTTGTCAGCCGCCTGCGCGGCCACGGCGGTTACATGCGCGGCCAGTCGGCGGGGCGATGCAAAAGCCGTGACGCCAGACTCGGCTCCGGCCAGTCCTTGTGCGCGCAATTGCTCGAGCAAAGTACCGGCAAAAGACTCCCCCAGCTTTTTGAGCGCTTTGGGGGGCAGTTCTTCTACAAACAGTTCGACCAATAAATTTTGATTTGTCATGTGTGGGTCCCTCACGCGGCTTTCTTGGGCATTTGGGCGACCCATTCACGCGGAGCCATCGGGAAGTCCAGACGTTCCCGGCTTTCGTAATAACTTTGGGCCACGCTGCGGGCCAAATTCCGGATGCGCCCGATGTAGGCGGCGCGCTCGGTCACGCTGATCGCCCCCCGTGCATCAAGCAAGTTGAAGGTGTGCGCGGCTTTGAGCACTTGCTCGTAGGCGGGCAAAGCCAATTGCTGGGTAATCAGGTGCTGGGCCTGCTTTTCGTGGGCACTGAAAGCCACAAACAAAAAGTCTGCATCGGAATGCTCAAAGTTGTAGGCCGATTGTTCCTGCTCGTTTTGCAGGTACACATCGCCATAACTCATGGTGTCGGTCCACTTCAGGTTGTAAACGTTGTCCACACCCTGCAAGTACATGGCCAGACGTTCCAAACCATAGGTGATCTCGCCGGTAATGGGCTTGCAGTCAATCCCGCCCACTTGCTGGAAATAGGTGAACTGAGTCACCTCCATGCCGTTCAGCCAAACTTCCCAGCCCAAACCCCAAGCCCCCAGGGTGGGATTTTCCCAATCGTCTTCGACAAATCGGATGTCATTCTTTTTCAGGTCAAAGCCCAGCGCTTCGAGCGAGCCCAGGTAAAGCTCCAAAATGTTGCTGGGCGCTGGCTTGAGGACCACCTGAAACTGGTAATAGTGCTGCAAGCGGTTGGGGTTTTCGCCGTAACGGCCATCTTTGGGGCGGCGGCTCGGCTGCACATAGGCGGCTTTCCAAGGCTCTGGACCAATGGCCCGCAAAAAAGTGGCGGTATGCGAAGTGCCCGCCCCGACTTCCATGTCGTAGGGCTGAAGCAAGGCACAGCCCTGGGCGTCCCAGTATTGCTGAAGTTTCAAAATAATTTGCTGGAAGGTCAACATGGCCTGAACAGGCCAGCAGCGAGCTGGCATGGGTTGAATGGGCGCAAAAGTTTGCGCAAGCCTTTGATTTTACGGTCTTTGCGGGTGAAAACCCGGGGCTCAAGACCCACGGCGACGCCAAAAGGCCCAGCCCACCACGGCACAACACAAGGCCCAAAGTGGCCACAAGCCCCAAGCCGACGCCCAATAGGCAAAAGGCGTGAGGCCGTTGCGCCCCTCATAAGTACCCTCCAATGTCCCTCGGGTGAAGCGCGGCAGCTGGTGCGTCACGCGCCCCTGGTGGTCAATGATGGCGGTGGCCCCTGTGTTGGTGGCGCGCAGCATGGGACGACCCAACTCCATGGCCCGCAGGCGCGAAATGTTCAGATGCTGGTCCACCGCCAATGTGTCGCCAAACCAAGCAATGTTGCTCACATTCACCAAGGCTGTCGGTGCCAATGCTGGGTTTTTGAAGCGCAAAGCCAGCTCCTCCCCAAACAAGTCTTCATAGCAAACATTGGGCGCAAGTCGTTGGCCTTGCCAAGCCACCGAAGGCTGATCCCATCCCCCCGACTTGAAATCTCCCAGTGGAATATTCATCATGCGCACAAACCACAAAAACCCGGGCGGCATGAACTCGCCAAAGGGCACCAAATGGGCTTTGTCGTAGCGGTAATCCGGGGAGCCAACAGGACCCAGCGCCACCACCGAGTTGGTATAGCCCTCGTTTTGTCCCCCTAAAGGCAAGCCGACCAAGGCCAACGGACGGCCCGGGGCGCTGAAATGTTGTTGCAAGCCCGACCAATAACCCTCTGGCAAATGGCGCGGCAGCAACGGAATGGCCGTCTCCGGGGCCACCACCAGCGGCTGCTGGCTGTTGCGCAACTGCGCGTCGTACCACTGCAAGGCATCGCGGACGCCGCTGCTGGCATCGAATTTAGCCCCCTGGGAAATGTTCGCTTGCAGCAACTCCACCTGCCCAACCCCTGCCGATGTGGTGAAAACCGGCCCCCAGGCTTGCAAGCCCCAAGACACCGCCAAAACGCCAATCAGAGGTTTGAGTGCACCCAATCGCCAACCCGTCAAAGCCAGCCGCATGGCCAACCAGGCGGCCAGTGCGCCTATGCCATAGACCCCAACCCAAGGTGCCCAAACCGACAAAACACTGTCGACATGCGCATAACCACCCGCACCCCATGGGAAACCAGTTAACCAACGCCCACGCATCAACTCGGCCAAAGTCCACAGAGCGGCAAACAAAACACTGACCCAAGCAGGTCGCGTCGACAACACCCCGCGCGCCAGTGCGACCCAAACTGCCGCCGCTGCTGCGTAATAAAGGGCCAATGCCGAAGCCAGTGCCACCACGGCCAAGGCCGCTAAGGGTGCAGGCATGCCGCCCACATCGTGCATGGACACATACAACCACCAGAAACAGCCGGTGAGCCAAGCGGTGGCAAAAACACCGCCCAACCAAGCCCCCTGCTTCAACGCTGGGCGTGTGTGTTGGCTTGTCTTAGCGATGCTGGCCAGACCCGAAGCCAACAAAATCAAGCTCAAAATCTGCAACCACCCCTGCGCCTGGCCACTGCCGGGCAGGGCCACTGCAGCCGCCTGAGCGGCACCTGCCAAAGCGGGCCAAAAAGTTTGCAGGCCGCGAGCCCGCTCGCGGCCCAAGCTCATGCTTTGGGCTCTTGGGGGCTTATCTGGGCCACAGGCGACACCTTGAACCAACGCACCGCCCCAGCCCGGGTATGCAAGACCACAAACTGCAGCCCTGCCAAAATGTATTTTTCGCCCCGCCGTGGTACATGCCCCATTTCGTGGGCAATCAAGCCGCCAATGGTGTCAAAGTCAGGGCCCTCGGCATCTTCTCGGGCCAACTCCAAGTCCACGCCAAAGGCTTCCCCCACGCGGTCAAGCGAAGTGTCTCCGCTGACGCGAAAGCTGCGATCGGGCAGGCCAAAAATATCGCCCTCGTCGTCGGCAATGTCGAACTCGTCCTCGATCTCGCCCACAATTTGTTCGAGCACATCCTCAATGGTGATGAGCCCGGCAGTGCGCCCAAACTCGTCAATGACGATGGCCAAATGGTTGCGGTTGTCGCGAAACTGGCGCAACAAATCGTTTAGACCCTTGCTTTCAGGCACAAACACGGCGGGACGCAACAAGGCTCGGATATTCAATTCGGGCGCGCGCTGGAGCTTGAGCAAGTCTTTCGCCAGCAAGATGCCGATGATGTTTTCCTGTTCGCCCTCAAACACCGGAAACCGCGAGTGCGCGGTCTCAATCACCTGGTGCAGCAACTGGTCAAAGGGGTCTTCAATGTTCAGCAAATCCATCCGGGGGGCTGCCACCATCACATCGCCAGCGGTCATGTCGGCCATGCGGATCACGCCCTCGAGCATCAGGCGACTTTCCGTATTGATGATCTGGTTGTCCTCGGCCTCAGCCAAGGTGGCTATGAGCTCGTCAGCGGAATCAGGGCCGGGATGGATAAATTCAGCGAGCTTTTGCAGGAAACTACGCTTGTCTTCGCGCAAAAAAGATCGCGCAGGATGGGGGTCGGACACAGTCAGGGGTTGCAGGACATGCTGTTATTGCTAAGCCTCTAGGATAGCGGATTCGCGTGACAAACCGGTAATTTAAGGCTTGTGAGCCGTGTGGCGGGCTTCACGCACCCCCTTGCGAATCTCTTGCACAGTGGCCAGCCACTCACGAAATTGGTGCGCCTGATTTTTCAATTGATAGTCCAATTCAGCCATTTGGTCTTGCATGAGACCGCTCAGTTGGCTGTCCAGGGTGGCCTCTGGCAGGGTCAGGTAGGCTTCGCTTTCACTGCCATCTCGCTCCACTTTTGCACCTGCGTGGCGGGCAATTTTGAGCATGGCCACGTTTTCGCTCAGCGCGTGGATAAACAACATGCTGACCCCTTGGTTACGGGCGTGCATGACGGCGTGGTTAAAAAGGCGCACACCCAAGCCCTTGCCACGGTGATGCGAGGCCACCGAGACGCCAAACTCTGCGCAGGTTGCCCACTTTGGATCGACTGAAAAAGCCAAATGCGCCATGGCCACCAACTCAAGACGGCGGTTGAACACTCCGAAAATTTCATCCCGGTCAAAGTTCAAGCCAGCGACATAAGGGCCAATTTGCTCGTCGGTTGCGGGATAGCCAAAACGTAAATAACGATCCCGATTTTCCAAAGACAACAAATGTCGCAATATGCGCGGCTTGTGACGGGGCGATAAAGACCGTATGGGAATCCAACCCATTTGCTTTTTCGACGCCGCTTCGGCAGTGCCTAAGTTGACGACAAACGCGACCCACCGCCGCCAAAGTTGACGCCAATATCCGGGAGAGGTGCTAGGAGGTGAGTTCATTTAGTCATTCGGGTTTTCCCTTATTTTGCATCCAATCCTTCAAGCTTGTGCCGCACGGTGATTTGTCGCCTCTGAGACCTTTAAAAACCTTACTGAGGAATTGCCCGATAACACTTAGCCCATCGAATAGCCACAATCGGACTCAATAGGAGATCCCCCCCAATGGAACGTATTTGGCTCAAGAATTACCCGCCCGGCGTACCGCACAACATCGACCCTAACCAATACAACAGCCTGACTGACGTATTAGAGACGGCTTTTCGTGCCCATGGCAACCACCCTTTTTCGGTCTGCATGGACCGATGGATGAGCTACAAAGAACTGGACGACTTGTCCAAAGCCATGGGAGCTTGGCTGCAAGACAAAGGTTTGCCCCCGGGCAGCCGCGTGGCCATCATGTTGCCCAACTTGCCTCAGTTTGCCGTGACTATGGCGGCTGTTCTGCGCGCAGGCTATACCTGCGTCAACGTGAACCCGCTTTACACCGCCCGTGAGTTGCAGCACCAACTCAAAGACTCTGGGGCCACGGCCATTGTCATTCTGGAAAATTTTGCAAAAACTTTGCAAGAGGTCATCGACCACACGGCGGTTCAACACATTGTGGTGGCCTCCATTGGCGACTTGCTGGGGCCTTGGTACGGCCGCTGGATGACCTTTGCCGTGCGTCATCTGGCCAAAATGGTGCCTGAGTTCGAGTTTTCACTGACAGGCGGCCGCAGCGTCACCCCTTTTAAGAAAGCCATTGCCCAAGGGAAACAACTGAGCTTCAAACCCACCCATCAAACTCTGGATGACATCGCGTTTTTGCAATACACCGGTGGCACCACCGGTTTGTCGAAAGGTGCCGTTCTGACGCACCGCAACATCGTGGCGGCCATTTTGCAAGCCGAAGGTTGGTTCAGTCCGGCCCTGGCCAGCCTTGGCGATCTGCGCAAAATTAACGGCATTGCCGCATTGCCGCTCTATCACATCTTTGCGCTCACGCTGTGTTTGCTGGCCATTCGGCAAGGCTCGCACCTGACCTTGGTGCCCAACCCGCGCGACTTTGGCAAATTCATTGCCGTCCTCAAGCAGCGGCCATTTCACATGTTGCCGGGGGTGAACACCTTGTTCAATGCCCTGATGCAACACCCGATGTTCAAGACCATCGACTTTTCTAACTTGCGCCTGACCCAGGCCGGGGGCATGGCGGCCTCTGAGGGCACAGCCACACACTGGCAAAAAGCCACCGGCAGCGCCATGATTGAAGGCTGGGGCATGAGCGAGACCTGCGCCATCGGCACCAACAATCCGGTGACTCAAACCCACTTCAGCGGCAACATCGGCTTGCCGCTGCCCAGCATCGACATCGCCATCAAGGACGAAGCAGGTCAAAGTTTGCCGGTGGGCAGTTCGGGGGAAATCTGCATCCGTGGACCCAACGTCATGACCGGGTATTACAACCAGCCCGCCGAAAATGCCAAAACCTTCACCGCCGATGGCTTCATGCGCACGGGCGACGTCGGCATCATGGACGAAGGCGGCTTCACACGCATCGTGGACCGCATCAAGGACATGATCATTGTGAGTGGCTTCAACGTGTTTCCAAGCGAGCTAGAAAACGTCATCTCAACCTGCCCCGGCGTGGTCGAATGTGCCGCAGTCGGCATAGCCGACACCATGCAGGGCGAAACCATCAAGGTCTTTGTGGTGCGCAACGACCCGCTGCTGACCGAAGAAGCGGTGGCACGTTTTTGTCACGACAACCTGACCGGTTACAAACGGCCCAAATACATAGAGTTTCGCGACGAACTGCCCAAATCAAACGTCGGAAAAATTCTGCGCCGTGAATTGCGCAGCAACAAATAATGTCCTCCCGGTTTACTGCATGAACTCTCCCGCTGCACTGCCTGCGGGCATCACTGTCTTCGAACGAGGTTGGTTGTCGGCCAACAACATTCTGCTCTGCGACGCAGACAGCGCCACCTTGGTGGACAGCGGTTACACATCGCACCAGGCTCAAACGCTGGCCTTGCTGGAACAAGCGCTGCAAGGCCGCAAGCTTGACCGACTGGTCAACACGCACCTGCACAGCGACCATTGCGGGGGCAACCATGCCCTGCAAACCCATTACACCGCCTTGCAAACCTGGATACCCCCCGGTTTATCCCAAGCCATTCAAAGCTGGAACGAAGCTGAACTGACCTACCAACCCACCGGACAAAACTGCCCGCCGTTCACATTTACCGGCTGGCTCCAGCCCGGTGCCAGCCACCGCTGGGCCGATATGGAGTGGCAAGTGCACGCGGCCCCCGGACACGATCCGCACTCGGTTATTTTGTTTGCACCCGAACACCGCTTGCTCATGTCGGCTGACGCGCTTTGGCAAAACGGCTTTGGCGTGGTGTTTCCCGAACTGGAAGGCGTGGCTGCTTTTGACGAAGTCGGACAAACGCTCGACCTGATCGAGCAACTCAATCCGGCCACCATCATCCCCGGGCACGGCGCCGTGTTCACCGAAGTCGCGCCAGCCCTGGCACTGGCCCGCAGCAAGCTGGAAGCCTTTGCCCAAAACCCGGAGCGACATGCCCGTTATGGCGCCAAGGTACTGCTCAAATTCAAGCTGCTCGAATGGGGTGAAATCTCCAAAGCAACGTTCACCGCATGGGCTCGGCAAGTGCCCTACTTTTTAGCGCTGCACGAGCGCTTCGGCCAAGGTCACACACTGGACATCTGGCTCGATATGATGCTGGCTGAATTAGAGCGCAGCGGGGCCATGAAAACAGAGCTTGATCTGTTGCAAAACGTCTGACAATTTCCCTTGCGCACAATCTCGTCCGTACGGACTATGACATTGCAACAGCCCCGGCCTCACAATGCAGACTCATGAAATTGGCCTGAAAGTCAGGCAATCTCATGCATTAAAAAAGACGATTCAAGGAGACGGCCATGGGGGGTGCTCAAACATGTTTATCACCAAACACAGACCAGGTTCATGGTGTACATGGGCTCGCTTTGTAGGGCGTGTGCTTTTGACCCCTCTGAGGCTTGAGCCACTCAAGCCCCGGATGGCTTGAATCCCACTTTGCATCGCATCAAATTAAAACGAGGAGAACTTTAAATATGGATGATTACGCCAGCCGGCAACGAAAGCCGACCAAGCACCTGATCGGGCTGGGGCTGGTGGTGGTGTTGCACCTGTTGTTCTTTTGGGCCATCAGCTCGGGGCTGGCCCGGTCTGTCGTTAAAAAAATTCAGGGTCCGGTAGAAGCGGTTTTGCTTGAAGAGAAGAAGCCCGACATTCCCCCACCTCCTCCTCCGCCTCCGCCCAAAAACCTGCCCCCGCCTCCGGCCTACGTGCCCCCGGTGGATGTGCCCGTTACCAACAATGCACCCTCGGCCAACGCGATTGCCGCAGTCACCGCCACACCTCAGCCTGTGGCCCCGGTGGTTGTTGCACCGCCACCTCCCCCTCCTCCACCGCCGCCGCCACCACCTGCACCGGTTGTGCGCACCCCGGCTGTGGTCAACGCAGCCAATTGCGCCAAGCCCGAGTACCCCAGCGCCTCACGTCGTTT
>Ga0315909_10009739_pt1 | contig 10349 bp, 15 predicted proteins | sample LakEriMetagenome_11_FD_203527 | JGI IMG/M metagenome (GOLD analysis project Ga0315909, IMG submission 203527) | Freshwater fungal communities from buoy surface, Lake Erie, Ohio, United States - Buoy 2 MA125 | ecosystem: Environmental > Aquatic > Freshwater > Lake | place: USA: Lake Erie, Ohio...
GAGGCTTGGTGGCCGAAGGTGAAGGCCGGCGGCGTCATGGGCGGTGACGATTACCCGATGGATGGTGTAAAGAAAGCTGTAGATACGGTTTTCACCGGGCGCGAAGTCGGCTCTGAGAACGGCTGGCAGTGGTGGCGCGTGCGGAAGAAGGGATAAGACGATGGCAGACATGCTCCCCGGTAAATACGACCCTAGCTATACGCCTATCCCGAAGCCGAAGGTGCTGAACGGCGACACGGGGCTGCTCGTTCCTGACGCGGGGCCGATGGATGACGACGAGTTCGCCTTCGTATTGCGACAGGCGATCGAGAACGCACAGTCCTACATCGACAGTTATCTCGCGCCAGAGCGCGAAGCTGCGATGTCGTTCTACCTTGGCGACAAGTTCGGCAATGAAGAGGACGGGCGCTCTCAGGTCGTGCTGACGGAGGTGCGCGATACGGTTCTGGCGATGCTGCCGTCGCTTCTCCGCATCTTCACCGGGCCTGAGCGTGTCGTCGAGTTCGTGCCGAAGATGCCTGAAGACATCGCTGCGGCAGAGCAGGCGACCGATCTGATTAACTACATCTTCATGCAGGAGAACCCCGGCTTCCGCATCCTGCACGATGCCATGAAGGACGCGCTGATCCTGAAGACCGGCGTGCTGACTTGGTACAAAGTCGATGACGAGAGCGTCGAGTATTACTCCTACTCGGGCCTGACGGCTGACGAGATGATGATGATCCAGAGCGACCCTGACGTGGTCGTCGATGAGGTCGTCGAGGAGTTTGACAGCGCAGTCGGCATCCCGTTCTACAGCCTCCGCATTCGTCGGACGAAGCGCACGCCGCGCTATGTCGTCGAGTGCATCCCGCCCGAACAGTTCCTGATCGACAGCGAAGCGACCAGCATTGACGACGCAATCTATGTCGGTCGGCGCAAGCTGGCGACGGTCTCTGAGCTTGTGGCGATGGGCTATGACCGCGACATCATCGAAGAGAACGCAGGCACGGGTGGCTTTGAGGAGAACCTCGAGGTTCTCGTCCGCAACCCGGCAGATCAGTCCTTCTTCGGTATCACGAACGCGACCGACGAGACGACCGATCGCGTGTTCTATGTCGAGAGCTATGTGCGCGTCGATAAGGACGGAGACGGCATCGCGGAGCTTCACAAGGTCTGCTCCGTTGGCAATGGTGCCTACATCCTGCACGACGAGGTCGTCCAGCACGCGCCGTTCTCGATCCTGTCGCCTGATCCGACGCCGCACACGATCTTCGGTCAGTCGATCGCAGATCAGACGATGGACATCCAGCTGATTAAATCGTCGATCATGCGGAACACGCTCGACAGCCTCGCTCAGACGATCCATCCGCGCACTGTCATCGTCGAAGGCCAAGTGAACATCGACGATGTCCTTAATGTGGAGACGGGTGGAGTTATCAGAGCGCGTGCGCCTGGTATGGTTACGCCGCTCTCTGAGCCGTTCGTGGGCCAGCAGGCTCTCGGCGTCATGGCCTACCTCGACGAGATCAAGACGCAGCGCACTGGCATCTCGCGCGCCTCGCAGGGCCTCGATGCTGACGTGCTGCAATCAACGACGAATGCGGCTGTGCAGGCGCAGCTGACCTCGTCGCAGGAGCGCGTCGAGATGATCGCGCGCCTGTTTGCTGACGGCCTGAAACGGTGCTTCCAAGGCTTGTTGAAGCTGGTCGTCCAGCATCAGGACAAGCCGAAGATCATGCGCCTGCGAAACGAGTTCGTGCCGATCGACCCGCGCGGTTGGGACGCCAGCATGGACATGACGGTCAACATCGCGTTGGGCCGTGGTTCTGACGAGCAACGCATGGCCTTCCTGATGCAAATCATCGCGCAGCAGAAGGAAGTGATCCAGCTATACGGGCCTTACAACCCGCTCGTCGATCTGGCGCAGCTGCGTGATGCTCTGGCCGAAGTGACGCAGCTGGCCGGCTTCCAAGACCCTGCAAAGTTCTGGAAGGAGATCAACCCGCAAGAGGTTGAAGCCTTCATGCAGCAGCAGGCCGAGAACAAGCCTGAAGACCCTGCGGCAATGTTGGCGAACGTCGAGGCCGAGAAGATCAAGGCCGACATCCTGATCCAAGCCGCCAAGCAGGAACTTGATCGCCAGAAGGCGATCGCGCAGGCCGATCTCGAGCGCGATAAGCTGATCGTCGATGCCATGCTGAAGGCGATCGAGATGCAGCTGAAATATGGCGCACAGGTCGATATGGCGATGATTAAGGGCGAGGTTGATCGTCAACGCGAAGAAATCCGCGCCATGTTCAGTGCGGCGCAGGCGCAACAGGTTGCGCCGGCTCCGCAGCCAGAACCGATGATGCCGATGCCTCCGATGATGGGGATGTGATGTCTACATTCGATCAGGAAGAACTCTGGCGCGAGGCTAAGGTTCTCGCGCAAAGCAAGGCCGCGATGGAAGTCATCAGCCGCATTGAGAAGCGTCTGATCGACGAGTGGTCGAACTCTGACCCCGATAAGTGGGAGGCGCGAGATACGGCATATCACCTTGTCCGCGCTATTCGCACGTTTCGGGACGAGCTTGCGGCGTTGGCGAGTGAGCCTGACGTGACCGCATTTAACCGTCGCTTGAAGGGCGACCGATAAAGGAGTAAATACAGATGAACACAGCCGAGCAGTCGCAGCCTAGCGAAATCGGCATTGCAGAAGCAGCAGATCGCTTTGCGGCATTGATGGGAGGCCCCGAGGCCGAACCCACACCCGCAAAAAGACAGCCTGCCCCTGCCGAGACCGAGGAGGTCGAGGCGTCTGCGGAAGAAGTCGATGAGACGCCTTCTGAGGATGGAGAGGCCGCAGAGACCGATGAGGTCGATGCGTCGTCCGAAGAAGATGCGACAGAAGCCGCAGAGGACGAAGATGATGGCTCGGAACGCGAGCTTTCAGATGACACGCTCGTAACCGTCAAGATTGACGGCAAGACGCAGCAAATCACTCTGAAGGAAGCGCGGGAAGGTTATCAACGGCAGTCCGATTATTCGCGCAACATGAATGCTCTCCGCGAGGAGAAGCAGGAAGTTGATGCGGTTCGCCAACAAGTTCTTGTTGAGCGGCAACAATACGAAGCACTGATCCCGGCCTTGCGCCAGCAGCTTGAACAGCTGCTTCCACAAGAGCCAGATTGGGAGAAGCTGCATCGTGAGGACCCGCTGAACTACCCGCTGATACGAGATCAGTGGCGCGACTATCAGGAGCGCCTTGCTGCGACGAGAGCCGAACAGGAACGTCTCAGCTACATCCGGCAGCAGGAAGAACAGGCGCAACTCAGGAAGATTGTCGAAGAGGGCCAGAAGTGGCTCGTCGAGAAGAACCCTGAGTGGAAAGATGCGAAGAAGTGGGACGACGCGCGTAGCAAGCTGAAGGACTATGGCCGCAAAGTCGGCTATACGGACGAAGAACTCGCGCAAGCATACGACCCCCGCGCTCTTCTAGTTCTCGACAAGGCTCGTCGCTATGACGAGCTAATGGCTAACAGACCAAAACCTGTGAAGCAGGAAGGTCCGAAGCCGATGAAGGCGGGAACACCAGCATCGTCGCCGCGTAAGACGACCGAAGTGACGCGAATGAAACAACGTCTCGCTAAAACTGGCCGCGTTGAAGACGCAGCCGCTTTCTTCGGACTTCTAGATAGCAGGAGGTAAGCCGATGGCTTCCGTTTCTAAAGTAACCACCTACGACGCAAGCAACGCGATCCGCGAAGACCTTGCGAACATCATCTATGACATCTCGCCGGTCGATACTCCGTTCATGTCGAACGTGGGCCGCGACACTGCGTCAAACACCTACTTCGAGTGGCAGACCGACGAACTCGCTGCTGCCGCAGCGAACGCTGCGATCGAAGGTGCCGATGCCGGTAACGCCGACTTCGATGCAACTCTGCGCGTTGCTAACTACACGCAGATCAGCACGAAGGTTGTCTCGGTGTCGAACACCTCAGACGCCGTCAACACTGCCGGTATGCGTACCGTCATGGCCTATCAGCAGGCCAAGAAGGCGAAAGAGCTGAAGCGCGATATGGAGTTCGTTCTCCTTCGCAACCAAGCTGCTAACGCCGGTTCTGGCACTTCGACCGCACGCAACACTGCCGGCTTGCCGGCTTGGTTGCAGACGAACATTCAGGCGAACTCTGCTACGGCTCCGACGATGTCGGGCGCTGGCGGCAACGGTTATCCGAACGCTGCTTGGACGAGCCTCTCGACAGCGACGGACGTTGCGTTCACTGAAGCCATGCTCAAGACTGCACAGCAGCAGGCTTGGTCGGAAGGCGGCAATCCGTCGATCCTCATGGTCGGCCCGTACAACAAGACCGTCGCTTCGGCGTTCGCTGGTCTTGCTGAACAGCGCGTCACCTACAATCAGGTGAAGCCGTTGAAAATTATTGCGACGGCAGACGTATACCTCGGAGATTTCGGGGAATTGGCGATCGTCCCAAATCGCTTTCAGCCTGAAAACTTCGCATTCGTCCTCGATCCCGAGTACGCCTCGGTGTCGTACCTCCGTCCGTTCCGCGTCATCGACATCGCTCCCACGGGCGATGCGGTGAAGAAGGAACTGGTCGTCGAGTATGGCCTCCGCGTGAAGAACGAAAAGGCTCACGCGATCATTGCCAACTTGATTACGGCCTGATGAATAGAGGGGCGGGGAAACCCGCCCCTTCTTTCACGGAGAGGATGTAATGGCGGAAGAGTTCGCTCCCGGCACTTTCAATCTTGGCGGTGACGAGTTCACTGGCTCAATGACGAAGATGCACATCACGCCTGACGGCAAGATGCACATCGAGAACATCTACCAAGTGGATGACATCGTCGAGCAGGCCAAGGCAGAGCGCAACGAAGTTTCACGCACGGATAAGGTTGGCGACATGGTCAAGGTCGCAAGCCTGCCGATGCACGTTTATCTTGATCTGCTTCAGCGCAACATCATTGGCGACAAGATGGCGATGCGCCGCTGGCTGAAGTCTGACGAGGCGCAGCCGTATCGCACGCACTGGATGGCAAGCTGATGGCGACGATCACGAACTACACGACGCTGCAAAGCACGATCGCAGATTATCTGAACCGTGCCGATCTGACGGCGCAAATCCCGACTTTCATTCAGCTTGCGGAGGCTGACTTCAATACTCGCCTCCGCACGCGCGAGATGATCGTTCGGGCTGAAGCGCAGAGCAGCAACGAGTTCGTGCAGCTTCCTGCCGATTGGCTCGAGGCTATCAATTTACACATCATTGATGGCGCGCAGCCGCTGCGCTTCGTGACGCTCGACGAGGCAGACTACATCAACAAGCAGCAGATATTCACGAACGTCGCTGCGTATTCACTGATGAATGGCGCGATCGAACTGATCCCTGCTCCCGGCGCAGACATAGACATCGAGATGATCTACTACGGCAAGATCACTCCGCTGTCGTCTGAAGTTGCAACGAACTGGCTGCTGACTAAAGCGCCAGACGTTTATCTTTACGGCTCTCTTATGCACGCGCAGCCGTTCCTAATGGACGACCAGCGGATGCCTATTTTTGCCTCGCTTTACAACTCTCGTATTGAGGCTCTAAACGAAGAGAGCATGAAATCTACCCACAGCGGTTCGCCGCTCGTCGCCAGAACACGGAGGGTCTACTGATGGCTGGCCTTAGTAACTACGCAGAAGACCTCGTTCTTGATTGGCTATTCACGACAGCATCCGCAACTCGCCCGACTTCTTGGTATGTTGGCCTGTTCACGGTTGCGCCGGGTGAAGGCGGTGGTGGCACTGAAGTTTCAGGCAATGCCTACGCGCGTCAGTCTGCGACGTTCACTGTCTCCGGCACGGCACCGACAACCGCTGAGAACAGCGTGGCGATCGAGTTCCCTACAGCGACTGGCACATGGGGAACGATCGTCGCTGCCGGCATCTTTGATGCCTCAACCAGCGGCAACCTAATCGCGTTCGCTGATCTGACGGCATCTAAGACGATCCAGTCAGGCGACGTTCTGCGTTTCAACGCAGGCACGCTGACAATCACTCTGGACTGATAAATGTCCGATTACGGCGTAGCAGACTATGGCGAAGGACTATATGGCTCTGGCTATGTAGTCGAAGCAGCCGCAGTCATTGCTGCGTCGTCAGACATGACGGCAGGCGCGACCAAGGTTTTCTTAGGGTCAGCGCAGGCCGTATCTACATCGAACATGGCGGCGGCGGCAGGCATTATTGCTGCCGCCTCTGCCGCTTCGGCTGCTCAATCTAACGCTTCAGCGGATGGCACTCGTGTCAGGCTGGTGACGTTTGAAGCCGCTGTCACGACATCATCTGGCGCAGCGGCAGCGAACACACAGCTGCCGACATGCCATATTGAGATCGTCTCAGCGGCAACAGCTGCGGGTCAGAGGATTGCATCTGCGGATGAGGCGATTGTCGCATCGTCTGCGATGTCTGCCTCTGGAACCCGCATCTTGCAGCCTGATGCGGCGGCTTCGGTCCAGAGCAACGCGACAGCGAATGCCTACATCGCAACGCTTGCGTCTGCGGCTGTCACGATCGTCAGCAGCATGTCTGCTGATGGTGTCCGCGTCAGGCCGGCTGAAGAGGCTATCAGCGTCACCAGCGCGGCAGCGGCAGACGGCACTTGCGACTTCTTGGCTGAAGAGCATGTCGTCATCGAAAGCACTGGATCGGCGGCAGTTATCCGTGTCTGCCTCGGCAACTTGTCGATCGCTATCACGGCAACTGTCACTGCCAATGCTCGAGAGCTTTGGGAGCCTGAGATCGTTCCGTCTGAACAGTGGACGCCGATCCCGATTGACGGCGGTGACATCTGGAATGAAGAGACGATCAACTCGCAACAGTGGACGCCTCTGCCGATTATTGCTAAATCATGGACGGTTCTCCCGTCCGGTTCCGACAACTGGCAGCGCTTGAACTAAGGGGCCAACATGGCAGACAGTTATACCCCGTATCTGAACTTGACGCTCCCCGAGGTTGGCGCATCGCGTGACACTTGGGGAACGAAGATCAATTCTGATCTAACGTCCGTTGACGCGCTTTTTAAGCCTGACGGAACTGGAACGTCTGTTGGCCTCAATGTTGGTGCCAGCAAGACGCTATCTGTTGGTGGTACGCTTTCAGTATCTGGTACGTTCACATCGTCTGTTGATTTCACGATGTCTGGAACTGGTCAGATTAAGGTTCCAACAGGCACAACCGCGCAGCGGTCTGGTAGTCCCTCCTCTGGTATGTTCCGCTTCAACTCTAGTGTGAACCGTTTCGAGGGCTACAACGGCACGGCGTGGGGTTCGCTCGGCGGTGCGTCTGGCGCTGGCGGTGACAGTATCTTCTACGAGAACGGCAACACGGTTACGACGAGCTACACGATCTCGTCGAACACGAATGCTATGTCCGCAGGCCCGATCACTGTGAACTCAGGTGTCGTGGTGACTGTTCCTACTGGCTCTAGATGGGTGGTCGTCTGATGTCTATCGTTCTAAATTCTGCTGGCGGCGGCTCTATCACGCTGCAAGAACCAAGCACTGCGTCCAACCGCACACTCACGCTGCCGGATAACACTGGCAACCTGATCTCTACTGCTGACAGCGGCACTGTTTCACCGACGATGCTGTCGCAGAAGCTGACGCTGATGACCGCTCAAACAGCAAGCGGGTCTTCGGTTGACTTCACCGGCATCCCAAGCTGGGCAAAGCGATTGACACTAATTCTTAGTGGCGTCAGCACGAATGGAACATCAAATTACCTTGTTCAAATTGGTGATGGTGCAGTCACAACGACAGGGTATTCCTCCGTTGGCACAGGCATGGATGCGACTGGTGTTTCTATCACTGCTTATACCGCTGGATTTGGTATCCGCTCCACGTCTGCTGCTTATGCCGTCAATGGGTTGCTAGTTCTTACCTTAATTTCCGCAAATACTTGGGTTGCAAGTGGTGTTTTATCGACGGCGCTTCCACTGACCTTTACTACTTCAGGTTCAAAGTCGCTGACAAATGCACTCGACCGCATTCGTATTACGACCGTGAACGGGACAGATACATTCGACGCTGGCACTATCAACGTGATGTACGAGGGCTAACCGATGGCAGTCTCAATCAACGGTACGAGCGGCCTGACGTTCAACGATGGAACGTCCGTTGGCACGGCGTCGAGCCTTGGTATGCGTAACCGCATCATCAATGGGGCGATGGCGATCGACCAGCGCAATGCGGGTGCGAGTGTCACGCCTACAAGCTCAACATATACTGTTGATCGTTGGACAACTAATCTTACGCAAGCATCAAAGTTTAGCGTGGGGCAAAACGCTGGATCAGTAACGCCTCCATCTGGATACACAAATTATCTAGGCGTGACTTCTCTATCTTCATATTCCGTTGCCTCTGGTGACTTTTTTGCACTTCTGCAAAACATTGAAGGGTTTAATGTCGCTGATTTTGGATTTGGCGCAGCAGGAGCGTCAACCGTAACTCTGTCATTTTGGGTTCGTAGTTCTTTAACAGGAACATTTGGCGGATCACTTACAAACAGCGCAATCAATAGAAGCTATCCATTTAGTTACAGCATTTCTGCTGCAAACACATGGGAGCAAAAATCAGTCACGATTTCAGGCGATACATCTGGAACATGGCTGAAAGACAATGGCGTTGGTCTGCGCATTTATTTCAATCTTGGCGCTGGTTCTACATATAGTGGAACCGCTGGCGCATGGGCCGCAGCCGCATATACTGCTCCTACAGGCGCAACTTCCGTTGTCGGCACTAACGGCGCAACCTTCTACCTCACAGGCGTCCAGCTAGAAGTCGGCTCTGTGGCAACGCCATTTGAGCGGCGGCTTTATCCGCAAGAATTGGCGCTATGTCAGCGGTATTATCAGAAAGCATCTGGCAACCAATACAGCAGCTACGGTGCAACATATAATTATGTCCAGTGGCATTTTAAGGTAAGTATGCGGACGTCTCCAACTCTAACGGGGACATCAGGATCGTCTGGTTCACTAACTTCAGAATTTGCATCATTGTGGACAGCGGGAAGTGCTTATGCCTCTTTCGCTGACGCAACAGCTTCTGCGGAGCTTTGACAATGTATAGCAACGCTCAATATGTGAATGACCCGAACGGTAATCCAGTCTGCATCCGCGTGGACATCGACGGTATTACTTCGCTTGTGCCGATTGACCCCGCCAACACGGATTATCAGAACATCATGCGTCTGGTGGACGCTGGTGAACTCGTTATCGCGCCGGCTGAAGGAGCAGGACAATGACGGTTGTAATTGACGGCACGACAGGTATCGACACGGTTCAGGACGGCGCGATCGTCGCTGCCGATATTGCTGCTGGTGCAGTGACGCAGACTAAACTGGCTTCCGGCGTGGCGGGGAATGGTCCGGCGTTTGGCGTCTATCGGTCTACAAACCAAAGCATCGCGGCGACAACATATACAAAGATACAATTTGATACTGAAGAATACGACACAGCAAACTGCTTTGATAACACCACAAACTATCGTTTTACACCCAATGTCGCCGGGTATTATCAAATCAACGCAGCGTGGCAAGCAGCAAGTGCAATCGGCGCTGCAGGGCAAACAGCAATTATTATCTATAAAAATGGTTCAGCATTTAAGTGGGGAATGTATGCAGGTCTTTCTTCGGCTGAAAACTATAGTGCTGTTGCCAGTTCGCTAATTTATTGTAATGGCACAACTGATTACATCGAGATTTATGCTTATATTGGCAACGCAAATACTATCGCGGGCAACCAAGCATATACTTATGTAAACGGCTTTTTAGCGAGGGCTGCATAATGTCGCTCTACGATCAAATCTGCGAATACTATCCTGAGTTGACTAACGCTGACTTCTCTCCGTTCGGCGGAACGATCATCCTGCAAAACGACAGCGATGGCTTAGGCGACTACATCAAGGCGTGGAACCATCCAACCCTGCCGCATCCGCCTTTCGGCTACGACCCGCATAAGTAACACGGAGTTGCGGCGATGGACTTGCAGCACGTCCTTAACTTCGCCATAGGTGCAGTCCTTGCCGCTCTCGGCTGGTTCGCTCGTCAACTGTGGGATGCAGTCGCCGCGCTGCGTGACGACATCCGCACGCTCGAGCGCGATCTCCCGGTGTATTACGTTCGCAAGGACGACTTCGTCGATGCCATGCGGCGTGTCGAAGACATGCTTGGAAAGATTTTCGACAAGCTCGATGGGAAGGTGGACAAATGACGTTCGGTATCGGAGACGCAGTCGCTGCCGGCCTGAAGGTCATCGACAAGTTCATTCCTGATCCGCAGGAGAAGATAAAGGCCGAGCAGGCGCTGCGGGCTGATCT
>Ga0315909_10009741_pt1 | contig 10348 bp, 8 predicted proteins | sample LakEriMetagenome_11_FD_203527 | JGI IMG/M metagenome (GOLD analysis project Ga0315909, IMG submission 203527) | Freshwater fungal communities from buoy surface, Lake Erie, Ohio, United States - Buoy 2 MA125 | ecosystem: Environmental > Aquatic > Freshwater > Lake | place: USA: Lake Erie, Ohio...
AAATGACCGAATAAGTGGGCACTTGTGACAGATAAACAGCCAACAACTTTTTGGCCAACTCCAAGCCCCCAGCCACCAAAAAACCAGCTGTGATGGCATGCCGCCAGCGCACCCGGGTGTAGGGCACGTAAAAATACAAACCACTGACACAGGCCGTGAGCAGCAAAAACTCAAAGCCGTCCAAAAGCCACCGGGTTGAGCCTGGCAACACGTCCACCACATCCCGGGACGCTGTGACGACATAAGAAGTGATGGCCAAACTGCCCCCCAACATGAGCGGGCCGAGGGTAATGGCAGACCAATACAGCAACACCCTTTGCTGCAATGGCCGTTGCCGTTGCAAACGCCAGATCTGGCCCAGCGTGCGTTCAATCGTCACCATCAGGGCCACGGCAGTCATGAGCACCGCCACCAAGCCCACCGTTCCCAGACGGCTGGCTTTGCGAGAAAACTGGGTCAAATAACTCAGCACTTGGCGCGCAATGCTTTCAGGCACCAAGCTTTCTATCAGCCAGCGCTGTATGGTGTCCTGAAACTTTCCGAACACCGGAAAGGCCGCAAACACGGCCAAGCCCACAGCAAACAAGGGCACCAAGGCCAACACGGTGGTGAATGTGAGCGAACTGGCGCTCACGCCTAGTCGCGCGTCGCGAAACCGCTCCGCCAAAACGCCCGCCATTTGCCGCCAAGGAAAAACGCTCAACTCGCGCCACCAAAGGGCGAAATGTTCGCGTAAAGAGGTCTTTAAGTGGGTAGATTCCATGCCCGGTATGATGCCACCGCAATGAACACCACTGAAAACACGCCTGCGGGCATCGATTTCACCCGTTGGATGGCCGTCGGGAGCCTGTTGGGCCTGATTATTTTGGGCTTGGCTTGGGAGCTTTGGCTGGCCCCCCTGCGAGATGGCGGCTCTTTTTGGGCCATCAAAGTCTTGCCTTTGTGCATTCCGCTGGCGGGTTTGCTCAAAAACCGCATGTACACCTACCGTTGGGTCAGCATGCTGGTTTGGCTTTACTTTATAGAGGGCGTGGTGCGCGCCTGGGGCGATGCCTGGCCTTCGTCTGGTCTGGCCGGTTTGCAAACCTTGCTTTGCACCACCTTGTTTATAGCCTGCGCGCTGCATGTGCGCATTCGATTCAAGGCCGCCAAAGCCACCGGTAACTTTGTACCTGTCCCCCGGGATTAAATTGCGCAACGGCAGCTAGGCCCCCACCGCGCCTTTTACAAAAGCACAGCCATGACCCGCCAAACCGATAAATTTCCGGAAATCGCCAAAACTGCCGCAACTGTCATGGCCGCAGAAACCCCGTTCACCGATGCCAACAACGCCCTGATCGACGCGCTGCGCCAAATTTGTGGCGACGACCATGTTTTGACCCACCAAGACCCAAGCGCTGACCTGAGCCCTTGGGAACAAGACTGGCGCAAACGCGTCAAAGGCCGGGCACTGGCCGTGGTCCGTCCCGGCAGCACACTGCAAGTGGCTGCGGTGGTCAAGGCCTGCGCCGCCGCCAGCACGCCCATCGTGCCTCAGGGCGGCAACACCGGGCTGGTAGCGGGTGGGGTGCCCGACAGTTCTGGCCTTCAAATTGTGCTGAGCACCACCCGCATGAATGCCATCCGGGCCATTGACAAAGACAACCTCACGCTGACCGTTGAAGCGGGCTGTGTGCTGCAAAACCTGCAAACAGCAGCCGAAAACGCCGGTTTTCTTTTCCCCTTGAGCCTGGGCGCCGAGGGCAGCTGCACCATTGGCGGCAACTTGGGCACCAACGCGGGCGGGACCCAAGTGGTGCGCTATGGCAACACACGCGATTTGTGTCTGGGTCTGGAAGTGGTGACGGCCCAAGGCGAAATTTGGCACGGCCTGAGTGGCCTGCGCAAAGACAACACCGGCTACGACCTGCGCAACCTGATGATTGGCAGCGAGGGCACGCTGGGCATCATCACGGCGGCCACCCTCAAGCTTTACCCCCAGCCCGCCGCTCAGCTCACCGCTTGGGCCGCCGTGCCCAACATGCAAGCGGCTGTGCAATTGCTGGGCTTGGCCCACCAACGGTTGGGGCCGGGGCTGACAGGTTTTGAGGTGATGGGCCAGTTTGCTCTGGGCTTGGTCGACAAGCATTACCCCCAGTTGCGCGTGCCTCTGTGGAAAGAAACCCCTTGGTGCGTGTTGCTGGAAAACTCGGACAGCGAAAACGAAGCCCATGCTCGAAGCCAATTTGAAGCCCTTTTAGAAGCCGCACTGGGAGTGGGTTGCGTGACCGATGCGGTGGTGGCAGAAAACCTGACTCAGGCCCGCAGCCTGTGGCACATCCGCGAAAGCATCACCCTGGCGCAGGCCACAGAGGGCTTGAACATCAAGCACGACATCAGCATTCCGGTGTCGCGCATTCCAGCGTTTGTGGCCGAAACCGATGCCCTGCTGGCCCGCGAAGTACCGGGCGTGCGCATGGTCAATTTCGGGCACCTGGGCGATGGCAACTTGCACTACAACGTGCAAGCCCCCGAGGGCGTGGACGGCCCGGCCTTTTTGAATGCTTTTGAAGAGCGCGTCAACACCCTGGTGTTCGACCAGGTGGCCCGGTTTGATGGCTCCATTAGCGCCGAACACGGCGTGGGCGAACTCAAGGTGGGCAAACTGCCACTTTACAAAGACCCCACCGCGCTGGCCATGATGCGGGCAGTCAAAAAGGCGCTGGACCCGCAGAACCTGCTGAACCCCGGGCGGGTTTTGGGTTGAAGCGTCTGTCTCAAGCCTCTCGCCTGCTGCTGCTGATTTACCTGTGCTTCATCAGCCTAGGCTTGCCCGATGGGATTTTGGGGGCCGCATGGCCTGCCATCCGTTTGGACATGCAACAACCTTTGGCCACTGTGGGCCTGATCACGATCAGCATGACGGTGTGTTCCGCTCTCAGCAGTTTGTGGGCGGCCAATCTGACCCGGCGCTGGGGCACCGGCCCGATTGTGGCGGCGAGTGGTTTGATGACGGCAATGGCTTTGCTCGGGTTTGCCAATGCGCCCTCCTTCGCATGGTTGTTGCTCATGGCCATTCCCTTGGGGCTGGGCGCAGGGGCGGTCGATGCCAGCGTCAACCATTTTGTGTCGGTGCACTACACCGCGCGCCACATGAACTGGTTGCATGGCTTTTGGGGCGTCGGGGCCAGTACCAGTCCATTGGTCATGGGGGCGGTCATGGCGCAAACCGGGCAATGGTCTGCGGGCGTGCTCGCGCTGGGGCTGGCGCAACTGGTGCTTTCTGGCGTGTTGTGGCTGTGTCTGCCTTGGTGGAAACAACCCATCACCCTGGCCCCAAACGTGGCCAGTACCGAACCTACACCCCGGTCTGACCCGTCGGATTCGGCGCTGCGCCCCCTGGCTGCTTGGCTGGCACCCGCCTGTTTTTTGTTTTATGTGGGCGCTGAAATGGGCACCGGACTTTGGGCCGCGAGCATTTTGGTACAAGAGCGTGGTCTGGACTTAGTGCAGGCCAGTGTGGGCTTGTCGCTGTACTTTGGGGCCATCACTGCGGGGCGCTTTGGTGTGGGCTTTGTGGCGCATCGGCTGAGCAACCGCCAATGGGTGCAATGGGGCATTGGCTTAGCCTTGCTGGGCGCCTGTCTTTTTGCGCTGCCCCTGCCCAGCCTCTTCGGTTTCACGGGACTGGTCCTCATGGGGCTCGGCTGCGCCCCCATTTTCCCTTCGCTCATGCATGAAACGGCGCGCCGCTTTCCGCCCGAATTGGCGCGCACCCTGGTCGGCCGTCAAATGGTTTTTGCCTATGCGGGGGGTTCGGTTTTACCTGCCGGCTTGGGCCTGATTGCCACCTGGGGCGGGCTGAACTGGGTCATGCCTTGCGTCTTGCTGCTGCTCATCAGCTTGGGGCTGTCCACGCGATGGCTTGACCGGATGACCTGAAAAACCCATTGGCCTTCTGATTGGTAAACTTGCCCCCCATGAACACCCCTGCCCGCCCCATTCGCAGCCAATATGAAGACTTTATGCGCCATGTGTACACCACAGGCGTGCAAAAAGGGGACCGTACCGGTACCGGCACCCGCAGCGTTTTTGGCCACCAAATGCGTTTTGACCTGAACGAAGGCTTTCCGCTGGTCACCACCAAAAAGGTCTTCTTGCGGGCCATCATTGTTGAGCTGTTGTGGTTTTTGCGTGGTGACAGCAATGTCAAATGGCTGCAAGAACGTGGCTGCACCATCTGGGACGAGTGGGCGCGCGAAGACGGCAGCTTGGGCCCGGTTTATGGCGTGCAATGGCGCAGTTGGCCCACCCCAGATGGCGGGCACATCGACCAGATCGGCGATGTCATGAAAACCCTGAAAGCCAACCCGGACAGCCGCCGCATCATTGTCAGCGCCTGGAACGTGGCCGAACTCGACAAAATGGCGCTCATGCCCTGCCATGCGTTCTTCCAGTTTTATGTGGCTCCGCCGCAAAACCCCGGAGAGAAAGCCAAACTCAGCTGCCAGCTTTACCAGCGCAGCGCCGACATTTTTCTGGGCGTGCCCTTCAACATTGCCAGCTACGCCCTGCTCACCCACATGGTGGCGCAGCAATGCGATATGGAGGTGGGCGACTTCATCTGGACCGGCGGCGATTGCCACATTTACAGCAACCACCACGAACAGGTAGAACTGCAACTGAGCCGTGCGCCCATGGCCTACCCGACACTGCACATCAAGCGCCGCCCAGAATCTATTTTTGACTACCAGTTCGAAGATTTTGAAGTTCAAGGCTACGAATGCCACCCGGCCATCAAAGCGCCTGTGGCGGTTTGACGCCGCCAATCCGCCCACTCTGCACTCTGACTCGAACCGCATGGGCCTTCCGGCCTACCCGAGATGAAACTTAACCTGATTTATGCCCGCGCCCGCAATGGCGTGATTGGCGCCAACAACACCCTGCCATGGCACCTGCCGGAAGACTTGGCGCACTTTAAACGCACCACGCTCGGGCAACCCGTGATCATGGGACGCAAAACTTGGGAATCTTTGCCCCCCAAGTTTCGCCCCCTGCCAGGGCGGCTCAACATCGTGGTCACACGGCAGCCAGATTGGCATGCCGAAGGGGCTTTGCGCGCGCATTCCATTGAGGATGCCATGCGCCAGTGCGCCGATGCCAGCGACGCCTGGGTGATTGGCGGCGCCGAGATTTACGCCCAGGCCGCCTCTTTGGCCAGCAGTGCCGTGGTCACCGAAATCGAGCAAGACTTTGAAGGCGACGCCTTTGCTCCAGAGTTGGGTGATGACTGGGTGGTTGTGCAACGTGAAGCGCATACAGCTGCCAATGGTTTAACTTTCAGTTTTGTGACTTACCAACACACCCCCAACAAATAACAACAGATCTCTCCTGACCCACACCACCATGAAAATTGCCACCTGGAACGTCAACTCCCTGTCCGTCCGCCTGCCTCAGGTGCTGGACTGGCTGGCGACACAAAAAGCCGAGGGCGGCGTGGAGGTGCTGGCCCTGCAAGAACTCAAACTCACCGACGACAAGTTTCCAATCGCCGCCTTTCAGGAGGCGGGGTATCAGGCGCAGTGGTTTGGTCAGAAAACCTACAACGGGGTGGCCCTGATTTCGACGGTTCCCGGCGGAGATGTGGTAAAAAATATCCCCGGCTTTGAAGACGACATGTCCCGGGTGATTGCTGCCACCTACTCCGATGGCCAAGGGGGCCAAGTGCGCGTGATCGGCGCTTATTTCCCCAACGGCCAAGCCCCGGACAGCGACAAATTTGTTTACAAAATGCGCTGGCTGGATGCCTTGCGCGATTGGGTGGGACAAGAAATGAAGCGTCACCCCCAACTGGTGCTGTTAGGCGACTACAACATCACCTTTGACTCGCTGGACATGTGGGACCCGGTGGCCCTGGCAGGCACCATCCATTGCACCGATGCCGAACGCGAAAAATTGCAAGCCTTGGTTGATTTGGGTTTAACGGACAGTTTCAGACTTTTTGAACAGCCCGAGAAAAGTTACAGCTGGTGGGATTACCGCGAGTTCGCATTCCGGCGCAATCGGGGCCTGCGGATTGACCATATTTTGATTTCCGAAGTGCTCAAAGCCCGCGCCACTGCATGCGTGATCGACCGGGCCCCACGCAAAAACGAACGCCCCAGCGACCACGCACCAGTAGTGCTGACACTGGGCGACTGAAAAACCCCACTCGGACAGTTAGTCACCTGTTCCCTACCCCGTCACCCCCGACCCGATCGGGGGTCCATGCCTCTTCCTGTCACCCCCGACCTGATCGGGGGTCCATGCCTTTGCCCTTGTCACCCCCGACCCGATCGGGGGTCCATGCCTTTTGCCCTTGTCACCCCCGACCTGATCGGGGGTCTGTGCCTTTTGCCCTTGTCACCCCCGACCTGATCGGGGGTCTATGCCTTTGCCCTTGTCACCCCCGACCTGATCGGAGGTCAATGCTTTTGCCCTTGTCACCCCCGACCTGATCGGGGGTCAATGCCTTCGATGATCATGGATACCCGGTCAGGCCGGGTATGACAAAGAAAGGCCGGGTATGACAAAAAGAAACTGGGTATTACAAATTGGTGTGGGAGCGATCCCCTGCTCGCGAATATGTGCCGGAGCCACTGCAAATATTCGGCCGCAGGGGCAGCCTCCCACGGGGAGCAGATCTGCCCCGTCTTACCCCGTTACCCCCGACCTGATCGGGGGTCTATGCCTTTGCCCTTGTCACCCCCGACCTGATCGGGGGTCCATGCCTTTGCCCTTGTCACCCCCGACCTGATCGGGGGTCTATGCCTTTTGCCCTTGTCACCCCCGACCTGATCGGGGGTCCATGCCTTCGATGATCATGGATACCCGGTCAGGCTGGGTATGACAAAAAAGGCCGGGTATGACAAAGAAAGGCTGGGTATGACAAAAAGAAACTGGGTATGACAAATAGAGCCGGGTATGACCAAACGCGGACCCTTAAGCGCTTTGGGGCATCAAAAACTCGCGGCTGATGCGGCCGCCTAAGGAGTTCACGCGTTCCAAAAACTGCGTCAAATACGCGTGCAGTCCTGTGGCCAAAATTTCGTCAATCCGGCCAAAGGCCAACTCGGCACGCAAACGTCCGGCGTGGCGCAAGGTGTCGCTTTCGGAGTCATGCGAGACCAACTTCAAATTCGCAAGCACTTCGTTCAGGCTGGCGTGCAAAGAGCGCGGCATGTCCGGGCGCAGGATGAGCAATTCAGCAACCCGTTCAGGGCGAATCACGTCGCGGTAAACCTTGCGATACACCTCAAAGCCGCTCACGCTGCGCAAGATAGCGCTCCAGTGGTAGAAGTCGTATTCCTGCGTCACCTCAGCCTCTGTGCCACTGTAATTGGGGGCCCCGAAAAAGTCGTTTTGCATGGCGTGGAACTTCACATCCACAAGCCGCGCTGTGTTGTCGGCCCGCTCCAAAAAGGTGCCCATGCGCATGAAGTAAAGCGACTCGTCCATCAACATGGTGCCCACCGTGACGCCACGAGACAGGTGCGAGCGAAACTTGACCCATTCGAAAAACTGCCCCGGATCGCGCTCAAATTCCCCGCTTTTGAGCATGCGGTTGACCTCAAGCCAGGTCTGATTTTGGGTTTCCCACACCTCGGTGGTGAGTGTGCCCCGCACAGCGCGGGCGTTTTCACGGGCGGCGCGCAGGCAAGAAATGATCGACGAGGGGTTGTTTTCGTCCCTGACCATGAAGGCCATGACATAGCGCGGTGTGATGGTTTTGTAAAGCGCCAAATAAGAGGGCAGCAATTCGCTGATGGACAAAATGCCCTCCCAACCCGCCTCTGCGGCCGCTGCCGATTGGGGCAACAACGAGGTCTCATAACTCACATTGAGCATGCGGGCGGTGTTTTCTGCCCGCTCCATGTAGCGGGACATCCAGAAAAGGTGGTCAGCGGTTCTTGAAAGCATGTGTGTGTCCCCTTGTCAGTCCTGCAATATCCAAGTGTCTTTGGTGCCGCCGCCTTGGCTACTGTTCACCACCAATGAGCCTTCTTTCAGAGCCACGCGAGTCAACCCTCCCGGCACCATTTGAACGGTGCGGCCACTCAGCACAAAAGGCCGCAAATCGATGTGCCGGGGCGCGATGCCGCTGTCTACAAACGTCGGGCAACTCGACAAACTGAGCGTTGGCTGAGCAATGTAGCCTTCGGGGTTGGCCAGCAAAGCCGCCCTGAAACGTTCAATTTCGGCCTGGGTGGATGCTGGGCCGACCAACATGCCATAGCCGCCCGCACCGTGCACCTCCTTGACCACCAAGTCTTTCAGATGGGCCAGGGTGTATTGCAAGTCTTCGGGCTTGCGGCACATGAAGGTCGGAACATTTTTCAGAATCGGCTCTTCGCCCAGATAAAACTTGATCATGTCCGGCACATAGGGGTAGATCGACTTGTCGTCGGCCACGCCCGTACCCACGGCATTGCAAATGGCCACATGCCCCGCTTTGTAGGCTTCCATCAAACCCGCACAACCCAGCGTAGAGGTAGAGCGAAACACTTTCGGGTCTAGGAAATCATCATCCACCCGACGGTAAATCACATCCACACGCTTGGGACCACGCGTGGTTCGCATGTAAACGAATTGGTCTTTGACGAACAAATCCTGCCCCTCAACCAACTCGATGCCCATTTGCTGGGCTAAAAAGGCGTGCTCAAAATAAGCGCTGTTGTACATGCCGGGCGTCAGCACCACCACGGTGGGCTCGGCTGTGGTGGCGGGGCTGGAGGCGCGCAGGGTTTCTAACAACAAATCCGGGTAATGCGCGACCGGGGCCACCCGGTGCTGGCTGAACAAATCCGGGAAGAGCCGCATCATCATCTTGCGGTCTTCCAGCATGTAGCTCACCCCGCTGGGCACCCGCAAATTGTCTTCCAGCACGTAATATTCGCCGTTGCCCTGTGCATCCGGAGCACGCACGATGTCGATGCCACTGATGTGCGAATAAATTTGGTTGGGCACATTCACACCCACCATTTCGGGCCGGAATTGCGCGTTGTTTTCAATCTGCTCACGCGGCACCACGCCCGCCTTGAGTATTTCCTGATCGTGATAAACATCGTGAATAAAGCGGTTCAAGGCGGTGACGCGCTGCACCAAACCGGCTTCCATGCCTTTCCACTCTTGGGCAGCAATCACTCTGGGAATCAAGTCGAAGGGGATCAGTCTCTCGGTACCAGCGCCGTCTTCGTCCTTGTCACCATAAACGGCAAAGGTAATGCCTACCCTTCGGAATATCATCTCGGCCTCTTCACGGCGCGAAGCCATGGACTGGCTGTCCTGGGCTTTCAACCAACGGGCATAGGTGAGGTAGTGCTCCCTGACTTCACCCAAATCGCCTGCACTGGGCAGGCGACTGTACATCTCATCGAATTGGCGCATAGCTCTTTACTCCTGGACCTGAATTAGCAAGATACATACCTACCTGCCTTAACCCGCATCAAGTCAGGGCGCCGACCCGGTCTTTGTCAGAACGAGCCATCCCTTCATTTGGGAGCTGCCCATCCCTTCATTTGGGAGCGAGCCCCTGCTCGCGAATGGTCGCCATAGCCACAACACACATTCGGCCGCAGGGGCAGCCTCCCACGGGGATGACAATTAGAGCAACCCATCTGTCACCCCCGACCCCGACCATGATCTGTCACCCCCGACCCGATCGGGGGTCCATGACTGCGGGGTCATGGATACCCGGTCGAGCCGGGTATGACAGATGCGTGGGCCGGGTATGACAAGGGGTTCCGTTGGCTACCACGAAGGTTGACGCCATACATGACTACGGGTCCATGGCTCGGGCGTCATGGATAGCCGGTCATGGCGGGATGATGTGGTGCCAATAGCGTCTGGACTGCACCCTCTCGCATTGCACTTGGTTTGGGGTTTGGCTGCGCCACGCGGCGGCACCGCAGCGAGTGGATTCGATCAGTTCAATGCCCCGCGCACGGTAACGCGCCACCACCGGTTCTGCCGGGTGTCCGTAGCGGTTGCGGTAACCGGCTTGTACCAGTGCCAGCCGGGGTTGTAGCGCTTGCAAAAAGGGCTGTGTTGAAGAAGTTTTGCTGCCATGGTGCGGGACCAAAAGCAGATGCACGCGGGCCAAGCCTGCATCGACCAAGGCCAGCTCTTGTTCAGCCTCAATATCCCCCGCCAGCAGCGCTGAGGTCTGGCCGTTGCTGATGCGCAAAACGCAGCTGACCGCATTGGGCTTGATGGATTTGGCAGATGACCTGCCGCTGTTGGCCAGGTTTGACCCAGTGGATGAACCCGGCAACCGCGCTGGGCCCACAATCAAAACAGCCGGTTCACTGGGTGGGTGCAGCACCTCAAA
>Ga0315909_10009742_pt1 | contig 10345 bp, 14 predicted proteins | sample LakEriMetagenome_11_FD_203527 | JGI IMG/M metagenome (GOLD analysis project Ga0315909, IMG submission 203527) | Freshwater fungal communities from buoy surface, Lake Erie, Ohio, United States - Buoy 2 MA125 | ecosystem: Environmental > Aquatic > Freshwater > Lake | place: USA: Lake Erie, Ohio...
ACGACCCGCTCGTGGCGGAACTCGGTCCGACCCCGTGACTCCCCGGTGTACCCGCCCGGGAGGACACACCATGCCCCGCATCCAGGTCGTCGACCTCGACGGTTCAGAGACCGAATTCCCGCACCGCCGCGAGGCGATGCGGAACATCCGCGCCCTGTGGGGCGGGTGGCTCGTCACCCGCGGGATGGACCGCGACATCATGGCGTACGCCATCGAGGGGGAGCGGTTCCGCGTGTGCCGCGGACCGGGTCCCCTGTGGGAGGCGTTCGCCGCCACCCTGCCGGGGTACGCGGAACTCGAGGGCCGGGTGGCATCGACCATGGTCCCGGACCTGCCCGGCGGTCGGTAGCCGGGCGATACGGGGCGGGCGGCATGTACGCCATCGCCCGCCGAGTCGCCCGACGCCACGTCAACGCCTACGGGGGCGTGGGCCAGTGGCGACCCTGGGTGCCCGGGGAGCCGCTGTGGCACGGGTCCCCGCTGTCGTTCGACGCCCCGAAGGCCACCGGGTCGCCGAAGGTCCTGTGGCTCACCGACGACCGCGACAGCGCCGTCCGGTACGCGTCCAAGCACTACGTGCGGTCCGACACGGCCTACGTCTGGGAGATCCACCTGAAGCCCGGTGCCCGCATCGTCGACATGCGGGACCTGTCGAACCCGGTGGTCCGCAGCCTGAAGGACAGCGTGTCCGAGATCCGGCAGCACACGTGGGGGCCGATCTCGGACGAGGACTGGCCTTCGTTCGCGGACTTCGGCATCGTCGAGGGCTACTCGTGGGTGCGTCCGTTCCTGCGGTCGAGGCGCGTGGACGGGGTGTGGGTGGACGACACCGTGGACGGGACCCGTGGACACCGCAGCATCGCGCTGCTCAACGTCGGGGCCATCGCATCCGCCGTCCGACACGAGCATCCACGAGCGTGATCTGACGGGTAGTGTGCCCACGAACTCATCGCCTGGGGGCACACTTTGAGACTGTCGTCCGCCGAACTACGGGTCGTCCGCGCCGCCCTCGTACTCGCCGTCCACGGGGAGTACAAGGCGTGGGATGCGCTGTCCTACGACGATGAGGGGTTGGCGCGGAACCTCCTCGACCTCATCCCCGAACCGATGGTGCGGTGCGAGGATGACCCGGTCGAGGAGGACCCGGACGACGACTACTGACCCCGCATCCGGGCGACCCGCTCGCGGGTGGAGCGGGCCTTCTCCTGGGCGGCCTTCAGCAGTTCCTCGGCGGCGCGGACCTCCGCATCCACCGCCTCCAGTTCGCGCTTCTCGACCTGCTCGGCGGCGGCGGCGTTGACCATTCGGATCAGTTCGTCCGCCGTCCCCCCGTTCGCGACCGACTCCACGGCGGCGTCGAACGCGGCGAGGATGGACCGCTCACGGTCGTTTTCGGGGGCGACCTCGACGGCCGGCGCGACCTCGACGACCGGCGCGACCTCGACGACCGGCGCGACCTCGACGACCGGCGCGACCTCGACGACCTTGGCAACCTCGACGACCGGCGCGACCTCGACCTCGACGTCGGAGGTGTCGATCAGGACGGGCGGGAGTGTCGGGGCCGGGGTCCGGCCGATCATCCACTTCACGGCCTCGTGGTAGTAGGGGCCGATGTTCGCCCCCGTCAGGTTCATGTACGCCTTCGACGTGGCCCCCGCCGACAGGTCCGGGACGATCCGCATCATGATCGCCAGCGCCTCGACCGGCTTTCCGCGGAGCTTCTGGCCGATCATGGCCATCTTCCGGTAGGTGACGTTCTGGCACAGCCACCGCCCGATCTCGAGCCGGTCGTCCGCAGACAGGTCGACGAACATCTTGTCGCCCTGTTCCACCCCGATGCGGATGCGCTCACGCGTGAACGCCCCCCGGATCTCCCAGGGTTGGAACCCGAACCCGGCCAGCACCGCGTCCGGAAGGACGACACCGAACACAATGCGGCCCTGGGAACGAATCCGTGCGAGGCTGGCAGGGTCGTCCGGGTCCACCTTTTCCGTGGCCGCCCACGCCGTCACCGCAGCGTTGAACGACCGCTCCGCGTCCGCCGTGCGATGCGCGCTGGCCCACGACGCGCGCATCTCCGCGCGCACCTGTGCGATGGTGCCGATGATGCCGTCCGCGCCCCCCGGCGACACGTCGGCCAGGCGCTCGGCCAGTTCTCTATCCGTCGATGCGAACGACGACTCGAGTACGAACGACGCCCACGTCTTGAGTTCTGAGTCCGTGGCCGACTCCTCCGACACGTCGTCCACGTCCGGCACTGGCACGGTCTTCGACACGATCCCGGCACGCTGCAGTATGGGCAGCGCCGCGCTGAACTTGCGCGGCACGAGGACGTACGGGACCCCCGCCACGCTCGCCGCGTCCTTCGCGGCCCCGGACAGGTGGTGCCCCACCATGTCGTGCAGGACGACGACGCCCTTGCACCCCTTCGGGACGACCTGCGGGGGCCGCCGCATCGTCCAGTCCCAGTGGGACCCGATGGACACCCCCACACCCTCGAGTTTCGACGCGAGCGTCCCGTGGACGAACGCGTGCTCACCGCCGACGATCAGAACCTGCATGGACACCTCCTCAAGGACCCTTGGTTTCAGGTCCTTACGGTTCCGTACACCGCCGGGGATGGTGTCGGACCCCCGCGACCGCTACTTTCGGCGGCGCAGCCGGTCCGCGGTGTCGGCCTTCACGGCGGCCTCCCCCTCGCGCAGGCGCCGCAGGATGGCGGCCTCGTTCGCGCTCAACTTCATGTTGCCGGTCAGCGTCATCTGCCCGGTGTCCCGGTCCTGGAACCGGGAGGTCAACCCCGTGGCCCCCGGCAGGACGGCCTTGACCAGGGCCGGGTCGATGGACCGCACGGCGATGTCCCACGCCAGGTCGAGGAACACACCCTGCGCGACCTGGATCGGATTGCCGCCGTACGTCGTCGGCTGCCGGTCCCGGAACAGCAGGATGCCCGAACCGGTGCGCAGTTCGAGGTCCAGGTAGTGGACCGGGATGGGGGCCTCGGGACGGTCGAACGTCACGCGGAACGCCACCGACACCCGCATGTCGCCGAACGTCACGCGGGGACGGTCGACGTACCCCCACCCGACGATGATGACCCGCAGGTCGCCCGCCTCGACCAGGCGGGAGACGACCTCCTGCTCCACCTCGGACATCGGGGTGTAGAGGCTTTTCGCGTTGCCGCCGCCGAAGATGTTGGTATCGCCCACCGTGCCTCCGTGTGCCGGCACCCTACCCGGCAGCGGTCAGCGCGGCGATGATCTCGGCCTTCGTGTTCGCCGACGTCACCGTCAACCCCTTCGCCTGGGTGACGGCGAGCAACTGGGCCTTGGTCCACGTGGGCTCCCACGCGGGGGCGGCGGGGGCGGCGGGGGGTTCGTCGAGGAACAACGCCGCGATCGACTGCTCCATCTGCTCGTAGTCGGGTTCCTCGTCGGGTTCCTCGGCGGACGGCTCGGCGGGTTCCTCGGCGGGTTCCTCGGCGGACGCTTCGACGGACGCCTCAGCGGGTTCGGCAGACGGCTCGGCGGGTTCGGCGGGTTCCTCGATGGGTGCCTCGACGGACGGCTCGACGGGTTCCCCAGACGCCTCCTCGACGGGTGCCTCGATGGGCGCCGCTGCGACCTGGGCGGGCGTCGGTTCTGCGACCGGGGCGGGGGCACGTGTGATGCCGTGCCTGCCGGAGTAGGGTCGCCCGAGCGCCCGGAATGGTACGCGTGCCATCAGTCCACCTCCTCATCCTGTTCGATCTCTGCGTCTTTCTTGACCCCCAGGCGGGTCGCACGGACGAACCGGTCGACGTACGCCTGCCCGAGAATGTACCCGACCTCCAGGAACCCGGTCACGATCACCATGGTGATCAGCGCCCACCGGGGGAACGCACCCTCGGACGGGTCGCGCCACAGGGTGATGCCCAGGAGCATCTTCCAGGTGAACTCGGCGATCAGGTACGCCAGCAGCTTCTTGCTTTGCAGGTTCTTCACCGCCTACCTCCCGTACCCGGTGCCGCCCCGTGGCCCCGACGTGCGCACCGGGATGGACCGCACGTCCTTCGACTGGATCCGGTCGTGAAACGTGTTGTCGTCCATGTTCAGGGCCGACAGTCGGGGGTTCTCCGCCAGCAGCGTCGTCAGCCGTGCCTGTTCGTCGGGCAGCAGCGTCGGGAAGATGCGGTTGAAGTCCGACCGCGCCCGTCGGGACGTCCGCAGCGCGTACAGGATGATGTCGTCCGACAGGACGGCCGGGTTGGTCGGGTTGGGCGTGTAGACCCTGCGCGAGTAGCAGTCGTCCACCACCGTCACCGTGCCCTCGACCCCGGCGAGCCCGATCTTGCTGTCGAACCTCCAGTATTCGGCCACGCGACCTCCCCTACCGGGTCACCGGGGATAGTCCCCCTACCGGGTCGACCACCGCCATCCGGTCCACGCGCCACGTCACCCGCCCGCGGACCGCGAACGGCGTCCCCTCCCGCGCACCCCGCCACGCCCGCATCATCGTCGGGTCGGACAACTCGACCCGACCGCGCCACCCGTCGTCGGCGACGAACTCGACCCGCACCACCGCGCGCCCCCGTCGGTCGACCACCTCCTCCGTCCAGGTCACCGTCCCCACCCCGTCGAACCACGTCCCCACGGGCGGGGGCGGCACCGGTCGCCGCCGTGCCGCATCCTGCACGGCGGCCATCATCGTCTCCGACACGTTCCCCGCGTCCACGGCACGGACCGCCGCGTCGCGGAAGTCCCCCGCCTGCATCGAGTCCAGGAACTCCCACAGGTCGTGGTGCTCCCGCTTCCACCGCAGGGCCGCGACCGTGCGTCCGTGGATCCGGTCCATGCGGGCGTCGCGGTCCACCTTCGCCTGTGCCTCCCGCACGGGCCCCGGGTCGGCCAGCACCGCCAGCAGCGCCTCGCACCACGGGCACGGGTCGGACGGACACGGGTCGTCGTCCCCGTGCCCCCGCGTCCGCGACCGGTCGCGGGCGAACCGCCGCACCCATCGGGGCGGCATCCCGGTCTCACGGGCCACGGCGCTCAGTTTCGGCATCGTGCCCGCACCCTACCGCAGCGTATCGCCCCACGCCGCCGCCAGCCTCGTCGACAGGTCGGCCATCGGTCGGAACCGCACCCGGTGGTCGTCGATCCACTCGGCGTCGTACAGGTTGGCGCGGAACCGCCCGAGGACCGCAGCCCCGTCGGCCCCCCTCGGCGTCTTCAGGTCGTCACCCCGGGGGGCCGAACCGCCCGCCTCGAACGGCCCGTAGGGCCGGTACACGAAGGTCGCCACGTCTCCATCGACCCCCGTCAGGGTCGTGTGCAGCCCGATGTACCGCAGGAACTCCTCGGGGGTCTGTTTCCCTCCATCGGAACCCCTGAAGTCCTCGACCTCCCGCACGACGTCCCCGAACACCTTGTAGACCTTGCACACGAGGGCCTGGTTCGGGAGGACGATGACCTCATCCTCGTTGCCGTGCTGCCCGCCGATCCCCGTCTTGCCGATGTCCACGAGGCACTGTTCGGGCTTGACCCGCGCGCCGATGACGTACCCGCCCTGGCCGTGGTAGTCCTTCTGGGACCGCGCCATGCTGAACCAGCCCATCATCGCGTCGTTCTGGTCGGTGGCGGCCCGGTACCGGCCGAACCGCTCGGCGATGCGGATGTCCTTCGACCAGGCCGTGTACCGGGACGACGAGAACGGGAACGGACGCCCTTCCCCGTAGGTCCGGGTGAACTCGACCAACTCCCCGACGTCCGTGAACCTGATGCCCCGGTACAGGATCTGCGTGCCGTCGGGCCGGTAGGGCTTCAACTCCATGGCCGTCTGACCCACGGGGCGGGGCATGGCCCTGGCGTTCGTGTCCACCCACTCCCGGAGGAACCGCTTGGCCTCACCGCTGAGGGTGGGGGTGGGGACCTTGCCCTTCAGGTGGAACTCCAGGAGCCGCTTGAGGTCCCGGAGCCCGCCCGCGCCGAGGAATGCCGCGAACCGCACCGGGTCGGACTCCGACATGCGCAGGTCGACCCACCCCGGGTTCTCGCCGATCAGCGTCTTGAGTGCCTGACTGGTCCGGATGGCCTGCACCGTGGGCATCGCGGCGTCGGCCATCGCCCGGGCGTCTGCCGGCACGTCCGCGGGGGCCCGGTACCACTTGTCCTTCATGTGGGTCACGAGCGCCCGGAAGGCCTTGGCGGAGGACCCTCCGCCGAAGATCGCCTGGAACACCTCGGGGAGTTCCAGGCCGCGTCCCGCCACCCGGGCGAACGGGGTGTCCACGGCCCGACGGTACTCCCCGTCGACGTGGTCCAGTCCGTTGCGCAGGGACGTCAGCCGGAGTCCGTCGTCCATGCCCCGGATCACCCGGTACAGCCCGTTCGACACGTCGTCCATCCCGGCCCGGTGCGCCTTCCGCATCAGGTCTTCCAGGGCCCGCTTCGTGTCGCCCACGTGCCGGTCCAGGGTGTTCCGGGCCGCCCGCATCGTGTCGATCAGGTCGCGGATGCGGTCGACGGACGCATCCCACTCGGGGACGCCCTGCGTTGCGACCTTCGACGGCATTCGGGGCATGGGGGCTCCTTCGGCACCCCGAACCGTATCAACCCGCAACCGCCCACGCGGGCGGGGTGCGGCGCGTCCACCGCGCCATCGGGCCCCACGCCGCGTACTTGCGGGACAGGCACCGGCGGTACGACCCGTGTGGGTCGGCGACGTCCCGCACGTCGTCGTCCATCGCCAGCGCGAACGGGGTCACCGGTCCGTCGGGCACCATGTCGCGCAGCGCCGACGCCCGTTCGACGGCGGCGCGGGACCCGTGGACCCGCCCGTACCGGTGCTCGTACTCGTCGCACAGGGCGAGGCCGTGTGCGGCGGCCCAGTCGAAGTTCCCCCGCGTCGCGGCGGCCCACCGGACGCACGGGTGCCCGCGGTGCGTCGGGCGGTACCCGCCGTCGGGCACGTTGCCCGGCGCGGCGAGGTGCAGCGCGGTCCACATCACCTGGGCCGTCTCGACGGCCATCTTGACGACGTGACGGTCGGCCAGCGCGACTGCGGACACCGTCGGGTCCGGATCGCAGGCGAACAGGTTCACTTGCGGCACAGGCGGTCGTACATGGCATGGCCGCGGGGGGCGACCGCGCGGCCGTCCCCGAAGTACCGCCACCCGCGGTCGGGGTCGCGGGACCCGGCGGACCCCCGGTTGCGGCCCTCGGTGTGGGGGTCGGCCTCGGGGTCGCGGGCGGCGGCCCGGCAGGCGTCGCGGGCGGCGGCCCGTGCGCGGCCGGAGGTGTCCCGCTTCCCCTGGTCGGGGCGGGCACCCGAGGCCACGTAGTAGGCGGGGGCGCGGCGGGATCGGGCCATGTCGTCCTCCGTGGGTTCGCGCATGGTACACCGCCCACGGGCGGGTCGGACCCACCGCCGCGCCCCCAGAATGCGACGGGGCGGGGGACGGCGCCGTGCCACCCCCCGCCCCCGGGACTCACGCCGCCCCCCGGACCCTGCGGCCACGGGGGCGGCGGCCCCAATCGGCTACTCGACGTCCGACACCGGGCCGCGCGTCGAGAAGTACTCCGCCTTCGGGTACACGGACAGGATGACGCCGTTCACGTCGTAGAACGTGCCGTCCGACTCCGCCTTCCCGATGGACAGGTCGGGGTACGCCGCCTTGGCATCGTCCGCCGACAGCGCCTTCGGGCCGCCGAACTCGTCGGGCAGGAGACCGGTCGCGCCGATGTAGAACACGACCGGGGCCACCGCCTCGTACTCCGCCTCGATGGCCGACTCGATCTGCCGCCGCGCGTCCGCGAACGCCTCGACCGCCCGGTCCGCCGACACCTTGCCCGCCGCCGCGTCGTAGAACGCCGTGACCGACTCGTCCGACGCGCCCGCGAGCTTCAGGATGTCGCGCACCGCGTTCGTCGTCCGGAGCCCCAGGAAGTCCTCGAAGATGGGCTTCTGCAGGTCGTCGCAGGCGTTCAGCTTCGTGCGGGCGGACAGGGCCTTGTACCCGTAGGTGACCCCCGCGTCCCAGCGCATGTCGAACTTCGGCTTCTTCTCGTCCGCGCCGCTGCGGCTGAGCGTGAAGTGGCGGGCCAGGAACTCGTTCGCCGAGTACAGGTCCCCGGCCGTCAGCATCGTCGGCGTGCCGAAGTCCACCTTGTACGAGATGCGGGTGTCCACGGAACCCTCGGACAGGGCGGCCTGCAGGTCGGCGTACTCCGTCGTCGTCGGCGGGCTGAAGAACAGCGACGTCGACAGGTAGTGCGCCTTCAGGGCCGCGACCTGGTCGTCGGTGTACGCGTCGGACTTCTCCTTCAGCGACGCGGACAGGATGCTCGACAGGGCCCGGAACCGCGCCACGCGGTCGAACACCCCGGCGAACACCCCGGCGTCGAACGTCGCGTCGTACGCCACGAGCGGACGACCCTCGAGGACGACCTCGTAGGTCGCCTTCGTGTCGAGGTCGCCCGCCGGCAGCGCGCCCACGTCCTGCAGGTCGCGGAGCAGCCGCTTGTTCGTGATGCGGATGGGGATCCGCGCGAGGTTCAGTTCGCCGTCGCCGACGACCGTGTAGTTGTTGAAGGACTCGAGTTCGAGCTTGATGCCCGCGACCTCGGGCACCGTCGCACCCGTCGCCGTGTCCACCAGGTCGACCGGACGGGCGACCAGCATGTTCACCGTCGCCGTGTTGCGGTTCAGGTCGAACGACCGGACCTTCGCCCACCCGTCGCTGCGCGGCACCGTCTTGTGCGTCGGCGGGGTCACCGTGCCGTCGGGGTTGCGCGTGCCGGGGATGCGGCGCACGCCGCGGCGCTTGTAGTCCTTGCGGAGCGCGGCGACGTCCACCTCGAGGTCGCGGGCGTACTTGCCCAGGATGCCGAGCACCCGCATGACCGACGCCTGGCCCGCGTTCGGGAGGCCGAACGTCTTGGACTGGACGTGCGTCGCGGGGATGCCGTCGAACAGCACCGTGCCGACCGCCGCCGCCATCGCCGCCACCTGCGGGTTCGTGAGCGCGCGGGCGTGCTCCTCGAGCAGCGTCAGGTCACGCGCCGACACCAGGGCGTACTTCGCCTCGTTCAGGCGACCCTCCGCGATCTTCGCGGCGGCGAACGCGACCACCGGCGTCACCGACGCCCCGTCGCCGCACACCGGCTCGTTCAGCGCGTCGTACGCGGCCTGCTCGATGCGGTGGTAGCGGTACGCGACGCGGTCGTGCTCCGCCTTGACGCCGCGCACGGACAGGGTGCCCTGCGCGCCCAGCACCTTGCGGGCCGCGACGGACACGAACGCCGTGTAGTCGGCACCCTCCGCCGCCACCTCGACGGTCGGCACCACCTGGCCCGCGAGGAGGTCGGCGGTCTGGTGCAGCGTGTTGAACAACTCCTTCGCCGTCGGGGTCTGGAAGCACGTCCCGCCGCACGCGTTCGCGATGTAGGACAGCAACTTGAAGTCCGACCAGTGGTTGTACGCGATGGTGTTGACGAACACCTCGGGGAGCTTCCGGAACTCCTCGACGAGCGCGTCGATCTCGCGCTTCTCCGCGCCGGGGCTGCGGTCGTTCGCGTACCCGTCGGAGTGGAGGGTCACGCACGTCGTCTCGCCCGCGCGGTACAGGTCCTTCGCGGCGCGGAGGCCCTGGCTGATGCAGGTCAGGCCCGTGACGCGGATCTTGCGGATGGCCTCGACGTGCTTCGACCCGGGGGCCATGACGTCCTCGACCTTCGCGCGCTCGACGTGCGCGGTCCAGTCGCCCTGGGACGAGTAGGACAGGACGGACACGAGCATCTCGCTGTCCTTGTACTCCTCGAGGGTGAGGACCTTCTCGACCATGCCCTTCACGGCGTCGAGTTCGCCCCACATCGAACCCGAACGGTCGATGATGAGGATGTGGTGGGACGTCTGCTTCGCGGGCGTCGGGGGCGCGGTGAGGGCGACCTCCTCGACGCGGTAGTGGGCCTTGGGGCGGCCCAGGTAGTCGTGGGTGGCGAACTTGGACATGGCGGACTCCAGACCGGACGGCCCGCCCCCCTGTGGGGCGATGCGCCGGACGGTGCCCCCTACACCGCCCGGGTCCGATCCGGACCCCTGCTGCGCGCGGCGAACCGGACCAGCGCCCGCACCACCCGCCACGCGACCACCACGGACACGCCGACCCCGAAGAACGCGCCGACCCACACGCCCACCAGGAACCACATCAGGTCCGTACTCACGACCGCACCCGGACCAGGCACGTCGGGTGGGTCCACCCGACGTTCCCCCCACCCCACACGCGGTACCCCACCGCACCCGGATCGGGCTCCACCCGCCCGCACAGCGGGCACCCGGGGATCCGCCGCATCCCCTCCACCCCATT
>Ga0315909_10009743_pt1 | contig 10345 bp, 8 predicted proteins | sample LakEriMetagenome_11_FD_203527 | JGI IMG/M metagenome (GOLD analysis project Ga0315909, IMG submission 203527) | Freshwater fungal communities from buoy surface, Lake Erie, Ohio, United States - Buoy 2 MA125 | ecosystem: Environmental > Aquatic > Freshwater > Lake | place: USA: Lake Erie, Ohio...
TAATCAGTTTCCTGATCTGCACTACGGGATCACCATGGCCAATCAGTGCCACAAACTTTTCGGGAACCGGCTTGAGTTCTTTGGCTTTGGCTTGGCCTTCTGCCATAAGCTGCTTTGCCTCTTTCTTACCAGTCTGTTCAGCTTCAGCCGCTTGCTTTGCCGCAGCAGCACGAACCTTTTCCGCTTCAACACGCCCAGTTTCAGGCAATGTTTTTATCTCAGTCTTTAGCGTTTTTGCAAGTGCTTGTGTCTTAGGAGCAATACTTCCAGACCGCACTACCGCAGCATAATGATCTTGAACACGGTTACGAAGGCCGGGCATTAGACTAAGCCACTCGTTATTCTTTTCTATATAGTCTTTGAGCTTGGCTGCGTCCATACCTTTAATGCTACGGGCAACATGATTAGATGCTTGTTGCTCGACAAAAGCAGGGTCTTTAGTCAGATTGAAAAGGTCTTGAACTTTCTTTCTGGTAGTGAAGAACTCACGCGCTAAACCAGATGGATCATAGGTAAAGTATTCTGGATTGATTAAATCTTTAGCAATGATCTTTTTGCCAGGTGGAATCTTCAAAGCATTTAACAATGCTTTATCTTCCGCATAATTACGCAAGAGCATATCGAATGCGCCATCAGTGCCACCGGCATACTCAACTTGGGCTGCACGAATTAACTTATAAAGTTCTTGCGCCTGTTCACGACTAATGTTTTTAAAACCTTCAACTTCTTTGCCAGCATATACATCACCTAATTTACGACGTACCTGATCTAGTGCGTCAAATGAAGGTGGCACCTTAACTTCAGTAACAACTCCTTGCTCATTTACTGCATTTTTGACGCCGCCTTTTATTGAATTTCTGATATTTGTCAAACTAGCTACTAATGTTGGTTCCGTTGTTGCTAAAAATGGGGCGTTTTCATACTTACCTTGATTTAACTTTTTATCAAGATAATCAGTAATAGATTTATAAGCAGGAGTTGAAGTTACTGATACGCCTTTAGATTCTTTGCTTGTAACAAGTGCATCAGCAATTTCTTTGTCAGCGTCATAAGCAGCATTTAATGCTTTTTGTTCATCACTAACAACTTGATTGATACGTTGCTGGATAGCAGTGCCAGTATCTGCCTCAAACGTTTCTGCTCTGCCAACACGACCAAGCGTAGTCTCTGGCATAGTCTCAGCCACCTGACCGGCTTGCTGCGCTCTTCCACGAACTTGCAACTTACGATTGGCTTCAGCTAGTGCAGCATCCTGAATCTCTTTTGCCCTACGATCACCTTCGTTAATAATCCGTTGTGCAAGATCACGGTTAGTCTTAATAGCTTCGTTTGCCCGTGTTGCATATTGCTGCAATACTTTATCAGCCGCATCTTGTGCATTGGCAATATCCATTGCAATACGCTGTTTCGTATTAGAGTCAGCTTGTTGCAATCTTTGAACAACTATTTCGTAAGAACGAATATCGTTAGGACTAAGTCTTAGTCGCTCTGTGTTAAGCAATTGATTGACAGCAATGCGATTACGGAAGTTTGCCAGTTCATTAACGGCTGCGCGATTAGCCGCAGTCTGTGCGCCACGTTCTTCACCCATAGAAACAATGGCGCGAACAAACGGACTTTTAACAATGTATTGCTTGGTAGCCGATAAAACACCAGGGGCAACAACCTCACCCATAAACTGTGCTGCTTCACCGCGAGAGACATTAACCCCAGGAATCTGAAACAAAGTCTTCTCTGGTTCTGGCGTTAGTTTTTTAGCAGTCTCTCCGGCTGCATATCCAGCAGCAGACGTTAATCCTGATGAAAGTCTTTGAGTTCTTGCAGCCTGTCCTGCCCCTAAAAGATATGGTGCGGCTGGGGCAGTTATTGGGAAAGTGGCAGCAGCCATGCCTGTGCCAGTGAGAATTTCAGGAGCCAGCGCACCTAGTCCACCAGCGGCTAATGTGCCTTTTACATAAGGCGCTACCTTTTGTGCAAGCCCTTCTGATTCAGGAACGGTAGATGTTCCTGATGGCGATACATCCATTAAATCAGATGGGGGCTGCAATGCCCTTTGTACTGGTTCAGGTACGTCAATTAAATCTGCTGGAGGTTGTGCCATATCAATCTACCTAGTTAGATTTCCACTCGTTATTCTCTTTCCAGTACCACTTGTTTTGACTTGGGCTGTATTGAGCATTACCTGGAACACCGGCTGGACGCGCAGGGGCATTTGCTTGAGCTTGATCCTGTGCGCCAATAGAATAATTTTCGTTTGGACTCAAAGTTGTTTGCATACCAGGTTGAATTCTTCCTTCTAGGTTTGGCAAACCACTATACATAGATCGCATAATGTCAACTTTTTGACCAACCCTACGCTCCATACCGCCAATCTTATCTAACATTACTTCTGCTGTATCACCTGGCTGCGGAACTGTTCCATAATTACGAAGTGCCTCACCACCAGTAACTGCTTTTCCAGAAATAGTAAGATAGTAGTTGTTACGCATATCACGAACTTGCGTAAGAAACTGCCGTAGTTCTGTTGGAATTTCAGTTTGAAGTAATTGAGATACAGCTTTTCCACCTTCTTCAGAAAAGAATGATTGCGCTCTGTAATCAGCAATTTGTTTTGCAAGTTTAGGGTCTTGCAACTTTTGACGGATTGCACCTAAATCTGCTTTAAGTTGATTGTCTGCAATAAATGCTTCTTGAATCTTGGCAGATGGTTTTAAATTACTGGCATTTTTTTGTTCATCTGCTAATTTTTGACGCAACTGACGATCAAGAAAACTATCACGCTCACGCGCTTTATTAGCGCGTTCAGTCTCTGTTTGCTGACGCTCCTTAAATGCCATATCTTCAGAACGTTTTACTTGATCGTTGCGTAAAGCTACAAGACTAGAAGTATCTTTACTTACTCCATCAATATATTCAACAGCACGTTGAATGCCTTGTTTTTTTAAAATAGCATCACCAATCTTTGAACCCGCTTTAGCAAAAGCAATTTCTGCCTGTTGCTCACCAAGCTCTCTGTTTGTTCTATATGTTTGCAAAGCTTCTTGAAGCTCTGTTTGCAAAATAGTTACTTTGTTTTGCAATACCTTTATGTTCTTTTCAAAAATATCTTTTTCTCTTTTGTATATATCTGCTCTGCCTTTTTGGTAGCCTTCCAGCATCCCATTCATTGCACCCATTGTGTTGTAAGCAGATAACTTACCTTCCCCGCCTACTGCCATTCCAATAATTCCAATCAAGCTAAACATGGTTGCCATGTCTTTAGCATTGTCTTTAGATGGAACAAATGCCGCATTTTTTAATTCATCTCTAGCAAGCTTTAATGCCTGACGTTCCGGAGATTCCTGCGCCATTCTTGCTTCTTCTTGACGAAGCTGAAGCTTTTCTTCTTCTCTTGCAACCGTTCTCTCTTGGTCTAAACGCTGCTGTTCTGCCGCTGCCGCATCCATCTCTTGCATTAAGCCAGATCGAGCCTTACGAGTTTCTTCCATTGCTGGAGCCATTTGTTCAGCAGTAACGTATTCTGGCTTTGTAGAACTTTTTGTGAATAATCCTTGTGTTAATGGCAAGGATGGCATTTGTCCTAGCATCCGATTTTGAGTTTGGGTCTGTAAAATGTCAGCCATCATAAGCTCCATCAAACACGAGGTTTGGTAATTTGTTCTACGTCAGTATCATTTGCACCCATACCTACCAATATCCTAGCCATATTTGTGTAGTATGAATTTGTCATCTGTGTAGCATAACGATCTGCTTCCAAGCCAGTACGGATAGCACCAAGCATCAATTGATCGCCAATGTTGCTAATCTTCATTCCATAATCATATTGGTTAGCAAGAAGTTGTTGACGATAATTTTCTATTTGTGCAGCCGCTTGTTGCGCTCCAACGCCGCCCCTAGCTTCAGCACCCTGTGCTAGTCTGGCTCTCATGGCTGCTAATGACTGTTGGCCTTGAGGCGTAAGCTGACCTGTCTCTGCTTGTTGAATTAGAGTAGCACCACGCTCACGATATGGACGAGCAATCTCTTCCTGCTCTGCTCTTGCCTGTCTTCCTTGCTCTGCCGCCTCTCTTGCACCCATAGCGCCCTGAATACCCAATCCAGCCGCTAGACCAAGACGCGCAAGCTCATTGCCAGAAAGTCCTGTAGCTTCTTTCAAATAATCAACACCACGACGTACAAGACCTTTTTCTTCCCCTGCTCTACGCAATCCTTCTGCCCCTGTAATGGCCTCTCTTTCAGGGAAAGCAGCAGGTGTTGCACCAGGCATTGTTGGGAATCCACGCTCATCAAAACCTTTTGCAACATTAGGAACATTAAAACGATCTAAAGTTGTTGGTACAGTGCCAAAACGATCAGCACCCATAACAGCAGGGCTATAACCAAAATCACCTGTGCCTCTCACGTTGTAACTAGAAAGATAATCTGGAGTAATTGTTTGTGCATTTGATGCAGTGCCATAAGGCTGACTAAAAATATCTGCTCTTGGCTCAACTTCTTGATAGCCAGTTGCAGCCGCATCTGAATAACCTTGAACATCTGCCGCAGTCATAGGAGATACGCCGCCCCTATCCTGCGATGGCATATTTGCAAAATACTGATCTAAAGCATCATTTTCATCATAACCTTCGTAAAACTCCGGCAATCCGGTCATAGGATTTTCTGTAGCAGCGCCACCCATCCTTTGCAGCAACGCCGCCTCTTTAGGATTGATGTGAGCCAGAATAGAATCACCACGCCTACCTTGAGACTGTAGGAATTGTGCAATAGCTGGCAAATCAATATCAGCCATTACGTCTGTCTTCAACAGTTTTGCAATTTGTTTTGCCATTTTAGCCACCCAATTCGTCTTTAATTCTCAAGGATTCTACATTCCAAACATTCTTACGTTTACCTAATCTGCTACCAAACAAAGGTTCCCCTGGATCACCAATCCGCAATGCTTGTGATAAAGCTTGCATAGCGGCTGTTGTTGATTTTGGAATAGGTTTTGTTGTTCCTGCTGCTTCACCACCTGGAGAAATCAAACCAAGCAATATTAAGTCTTCGTCTGTTATTGCGTCTGTACCTTCGCCTTCGCCCTCACCCTGACCTTCGCCGCCAATGCCATCGCCAGTGCCGCCTTTACCGGTGCCGCCTTCTCCAGTACCTTCCCCGCCCGTACCTTCCCCGCCAGTACCAGTTCCGGCAGCATCACCAATTCCTGCGCCTGTACCTGTTCCAGTGCCAGTGCCAGTGCCAGTGCCAGCGCCAGCGCCAGTGCCAATCTCGATAGATTCACCAGCGCCAGTACCCCCAACAGTACCCCCTACAGTGCCGCCTACAGTTCCACCAGTTGTGCCTCCAGTTATACCTGTTGTAGTGCCAGTTCCTGTAGTGTCACTAGGAACAGTACCTGCTGTACCACCTGTTGTAGTGCCACCAGTAGTAGTTCCAGTAGTAACATCACTGGGAACACTAGTGACTACGCCAGTTGGCGTACTAGGAACTGTGCCAGCAGTACCAGCGCCAGCAGTTCCCCCACCCGTAGCAGCTCCACCAGAAGTAGCGCCACTAGCGGCCCCTCCAGTGGTTGCTCCACCTGTAGTTGCTCCACCCGTAGTACCAGTTCCTATACCAGCTAAATTGATAATATCTTTTGTAATGTCTTTAACGCCAGCAGTTGATCCTCCTGAAACTGGTTGAGTAGTTGGCGTAACTGGAGTTTTAGGCCCAGTTGGAAAAATAATTGCATCAGTTTTAGGAGCTTGCGTACCACTAACTTCAGTGAAACTAGGTCTAGTATTTTGACTTACAATTGTATCAATTGAATCTTTTTTGTATGAAAATTCATAAGTAAATTTTTTTATGTCTGGCTCATAAACAATTGTGTATCCAGTTTCTTTTCCTGTTACTGGATCTATTTTTGTTATATTTTTTTTATAACTTACAATACCATCTCTGTCTGTATATTTAATAACCTGTTCGCCAGTTTCTCCAGGTAAAGGCTGAAATTCTTTTAAAGAAGAAATGCTAGATGGTGCAGAAATATTTATAACAGCAGTTGGAAGAACACGATCAACAGCATCTTGACCTGTTGGAGTAACTTTTATTCCTCCAACATCATAAGATTCATCAGACGCAAATCCAGCAGGTCTATTTTCAACTAATGGATCGCCTATTTGCGTACCAGGTTTAACAGTGGTAGGCTGCCCTCCTTCAGAAATATTTCTAATTTTTTGTTCTGCATCACCACGATCACTTAAAACAAAATCAGCTACTGCACTTGCTAAAGCATCACTCTGCGACATTCCAGATTGTATATTTTTTGTATACTCTCCAGCAGCAGCAGCAATAGCTCTATCATCTGTTGCTCTTAAAACTCCACCAGCAACAGCACCACCAGCAGCACCAGCTAATAAAGCAGTTTTTACATCTTGACCTAAGAGCGCAGCATTAACGCCTTGCGTAACAGAATTACCCAAAGTGTTTTGTATTATTGGATCTTTTAGTTTAGATAAGGCAGCAACATACTCACCAGCTTGGTAAGCTGTCATTCCAGCTACTGTTCTTTTTAATATTTCTTGAGGATCACCGCCATTAGTAATACCAGCAATAGTATTTGCTATCGCATTACCAGCAGCGGCAGATACACCTAAACTCCCGGCAAGAACATTACCCATTGCAGGTAAAGCAATAGAACCCATAGCAAGTTCAGCAAAATCAAAAAACCGATCTATGCCACGAGGTTTATTTGCTTGAATGTTATATTCAATATCTTGTTGCGCTTGCTCTATTCCCAACTTTGTCGCATTGCTTATTACTGATTGCAATGCGCTAACATTTACATTTTCATTTTCTAATAAGTATTTAATTGTTTTTTGTAAATTATTATTATCTAAAGTATAGTCATTTGGGTTATAAGTGCTTTTGCTACCAGCGGTAACAATACGTTTAGTAATTCTGTGAACCTCATCAATCGCAAATTGTTTAGGATCAAAAAATGCTTTAGTAAGTTCCTCGTAAATTCTATTTATTTTTTTTTCTCTAATTTCATATGTGGCGCCCTTTTTTTCCAGAGCGTAATATTCTAAATCGCTATAAAGATCCTTTAAAGAAGGAATATATTTACCCATTCCTCCAACACCTACCCCATATCTATAATAAGAATTTGGAGCGCCATTAACAAATCTATTTGCTTCTTCTATATTTGTAATTGGTTTTAAAGGCTCTTGTTTTTTAACTACCGTATTTGGCGGCGGCACAACTGATTGAGTTCCAGGAGGCGCTGCTGGGCCAGTAGCAACAGGTGTACCAGTTACTTTTTCCGCTACTCTTCCTAAAACATTAGCACCTAAACCAGAGCTAGTAACTGTAGGCGCAGCGGGAGTAACAGTAGCAGGAGGTGCGGTGGTAGTAGTTTTAGGCGCAGCGCTAGGTGTTACTGGTTCAGCTTTAATAACACCGCTTTGTATTGCGGCTAATAAATTTTTTGGCGTTCCAAAAGCTTTTGCCATTGAAAGGTCTACCGCACCTAATGGCGTAATTACTTTTTGAGATGGGCTGGTTGCCATAATTAACTCGCAATCTTTAATGCAGCAACTATTTGCTCATGAATGTAGTAATGATTTGCTACCCAATCATAAAAATCATCTTCTACATTCCAATTAGAATCTAATAAATTAAATGGATTATTTAAGTTTAATAAATTAGCAAAAGCATTATGTTCTACTTGGTGCGCCAATAACCAATCATCTAAGTTGTCAGGGTTTGCTTCCATTAAAGGAAAAGCAGGAACTGTCTTACCCTGATCCATCAATATTTCACGAAACAGTTTATGCTGGTATCCATTCTCAAATAGAAATTCTTGCAACGAATCAACGTCACCAAATTTAACTATTGATAATTGATCCATGTTCATGACTTATCAGCCTTGCCATCTAATTTATCAAATATCTGTTTCAGAATTTGCTTAATATCGTTAATGTCCTGACGGTAATCATCTTTAGCAACATACTCTTTAGGCAATTCACCCATCTTATCTTCTAGCTTCTGCACTTTGCGTGTCATACCATTCCAAGCATACGCTGCTAGGAATCCAGCTATAGCTACAACAATATTAAATATCTGTTGATTGTCCATTTACACACCGTATCAAATGCCATCGCCAGGCGTTACATATACAACAGCAGTGCCAGATGAAGTAACGCCAGTAAAATAAGCATTAGGTAAAAATGTTAAAACTTGTTGTGTATTAGCCAGTATAGGAATACTGGTTGCAACATTGCCAGCATTTGTAGATGCAGACGCGCTAGTATTAGCCGCACCTATAAATACAGATACATTGCCAGCGTTAATAATTCGATATTGATTGCCGCCAAGCGTGTCAGAAGATGCCTGAACCGGAGTCGGGGCAGATGTATTTGCAGTAAAAGTTACTGTATTCCCTAGTTTTGTAAATGCTTGAACGCCCATATTATCTCCTTACCAACTCCAAATAAATACTGCGCCATCACCGCCCCGACCACCTGCGCCGCCAGAAGACGTTCCAAATCCCCCGCCGCCTCCACCACAGCCAATACCGCCATTTCCACCTGCGCCCCCGTTTCCTCCAGCAACGGAACCACCACCACCACCACTACCGCCCGCACCAACCATTATTGGTTGCGTAATAAAAAATCCATTTCTCCCTGCGTTAGCAGCAGCAGCAATACCACCTGCTATTGTTGGGTATCCATAGTTGCAGGAAACAGAACCTCCGCTTCCGGTATTAGTACCCGAACCTCCACTGCCACCAGATAAAAATGTAGTATTTGATGCTGCTAATGCATTGCCTGAAGCTGTTCCTGCGTGACCAGCTATAGATTTGAATATTCCAGCAGCGCCAAAAAAATTATTGCTGCTTGCAGAACCTCCACTGGTGGTTCCGCTGCCCCCTTGAGCATTTAATAATAGGTATCCAGTTCCGTCTTTTGCTTGATAAATAATTCTTGTTGGCCCTCCAGCACTGCCGGAAATTGCACTACCACCAGCGCTACCACCAGCTCCCCCAGCGCCAACAGATACACGCAACACATCTGGTACAAAAATAGCCGGGCCAATCCATTGTGTCACTGCGCCAGAACCACTACCTTCTGTATTAATGCCGTTGCCGCCACCACCACCCGCCCCGATCAGCAGCATCCTGACCATGCTTGCGCCTCTGGGCTTGACCCAATCGCGCACAGTTTCGCCACCGTAGAACTCTTGGTAGTTCGCGCCTTGTGGGGTAGGAAATCCAAATACGTCTAGCATTGCGTCACCATGTGATTATTACTACGAGGCCGTCACCGCCGGGGCCAACCGCCGATACGCCACCACCACAACCAATACCTCCTCTTCCAGTGTTGCTTCCACCAACACCAACTATTATTGGTTGTAACTGAAAAAATCCAGAAGCATTACCTATGTTTGTTGAATAACCATAATTACTGGTGACAACTCCACCTGACGCTGCACCGCCACTTAAAAATGTTGTTCCAGACGCAGAAACGGCACCCGTAGTTCCATTTTGTCCTGCAATTGATTGATAAAACCCCATTGCAGTAAAAGCATTTGCGGCTGTTGCGGCTCCAGCAGTTGCTCCTGTGCCTCCTTCAGCGGATAGTAGCAAATAGCCAGTTCCATCTTTTTGCTGGTACAACACAGAGGTTGTAGTTGGATTTCTACTACCAACTCTAATCGACAGTTCGTCTGGGATTAAAAAAGCAGGACACATAAAGTTAGTAACAGCACCAGAACCACCACCCGTAGTAGCACCATCTCCATTTGCACCAGAACCAATCAAAGTAAACCAAACAAAAGACGCCCCTTGTGGCTTAACCCAAGTCACACCATTGTTTGCGCCAGACCTATTAGGCGCATTAAATATCTGCACATTCGCGCCCTGCGGTGTCGGGTAATTTATTGGATAGCTCATGTTACCAACTCGCAATCAAAGCCATGCCGGGGCCACCAACGCCAGAAGCAGAACCTCCACCGCAACCTATACCGCCCCTGCCTGAACTACTTCCACCCATACCTACAATAATTGGTTGCAGCATAAAAAATCCATTTGCATCGTTTCCAATTCCATAACCGTAATTTGCTGTTTTAGAAGTAAAGCCACCGCCAGCAGTTAAAAAAGTGGTTGAGGATGGACTTGATGCGCTTCCATTTTGCCCAGCAATAGATTGGAAAAATCCAGATGCTGCAAATTGATTTGCTGTAAATGCAGTACCAGCAGTTGAGCCAGACCCACAAAATCCTTGCAGCAAAGTAACAAGTCCACCTGATCCACGATATTGTATTCGCGTGTCATTTGATTGAGTTACAGCAACATACAAAATAT
>Ga0315909_10009748_pt1 | contig 10341 bp, 8 predicted proteins | sample LakEriMetagenome_11_FD_203527 | JGI IMG/M metagenome (GOLD analysis project Ga0315909, IMG submission 203527) | Freshwater fungal communities from buoy surface, Lake Erie, Ohio, United States - Buoy 2 MA125 | ecosystem: Environmental > Aquatic > Freshwater > Lake | place: USA: Lake Erie, Ohio...
CTATCGAGTCTTTAAAAGTAGCGGGCATACATCTCGAAGACATACGCGAAACCATCATCACTCACGCGCACTACGACCATGCCGGCAATACCGCCAAACTAAAAAATACCTGTTTTCACTTACAAGAACGTGAAATGTCGTATGCCACGGGCAAAGATATGCGTCATAAATTTTGTCGCCATGCCTACGATGCACACGATATCTGCGAATTAGTAATCGCTAATTTTGAAGAGCGAGTAGCATTTCATGAGGGCGAGTATGAACTACGTCCTGGTATCACCGTTCATTGGGTAGGAGGTCATACGCGTGGCTTGCAAGTTGTGCGCGTGCATACCAAACGCGGCTGGATAGTCATTGCATCCGATGCCTCTCACTATCTTGAAAATCTTCGTAATCGTTCGCCCTTCCCTATTGTTGTCGATACTGCAGACATGCTCTCGGCGTATGAATTAATTGAAACGCTGGCAGACTCTCCTGACCATATTATTCCCGGACATGATCCTTTGGTCATGAATAGCTATCAGCGTGTAGGGAAAGCTGGACTCGACATCGTTTCGTTAACGGATCCTATTTGAACTGGGTAAAATAATTCCAGAGTTATACAACCCATATCTTGAGGTTGGCAAGCATCCTTGCAAAGCATAAAATTGATAAAAATTTGAGCTTAATTTGAAAAAAATTATCATCATTGCAGGGCCCAATGGCGCAGGCAAAACGACGTTTGCCCGTGACTTTTTGCCTGCCGAGGCCCAAACACTAAGATTTATCAATGCCGACTTGATTGCGGCTGGTTTAGCTCCGTTCAATCCAGAATCTGCTTCATACAAAGCTGGACGCTTAATGCTGGAAGAAATTGATGAATGCGTAGAAGCCGGGTACAGCTTTGCGTTTGAAACTACGCTCTCAGGCTTGGTTTACTTAAAAAAGATTGCTTTGTGGCAGGCGCGTGTCTAGCAAGTTAAGCTATGGTTTTTGTCTTTACCCAACGATGACATCGCAGTTTCAAGAGTTGCCTACCGTGTTTTGCAAGGCGGTCACAATATTCCTGAAAACGTAATTCGGCGGCGCTTCAAGGCAGGTTTAGAAAGTTTCCATGAGCGTTACAGTAAGTTGGTTGACTAATGGGTGTTTTACGATAGCTCTGGCATGCATCCAAAGCTCATAGATTGGAGTAACAAATGAACACAAAAGATATTCGTACTTCCTCTGACCCTGATTTAGCAGGCTCATATGCGGCCATGGAACGTGCAGCTCGTTCAGCTCAAGATCTAGCCATCAAAACCAACACGGGTATCGTTGTTGTCGTTGATGGAAAGAACGTTGAATTGACGGCAGCCGATTTAATCAAGCTGCGTGACAAAGAAGCTCCTCATCATTGATTACTATTCTAAATAAATAGCGTCCAGTTAATTTCCGAATTTGAAGGTTATCCCACTGCCAACATATCCCTACCTGCACCGCGCACTAACGTCTACTGTGTTGCTGTTGTGCTGCCTGTTTACTTCAGCTGAGGCAAGTACTCTGGCGAAAGGTGATATCGAACGAATGGTCGACTATTTTTATATCGTCGGCGAGATCTTGCCTGATATGCCTGTCTATCCGCTATTCGTTCGTGATGCCGCAAACCCCGATGCAAAACCTGAGCTAAAAGCCTATGTATTTGAATCGACAGATTTCGCACCTGTGCGTGGCTACAGCGCTAAGCCTATTAATGTACTCATCCTCACTGACCTGTCGGGTAATTTTCTGCGGGTCAGGTTGCTCGATCATAGAGAGCCTCTGTTTCTCGATTCTGGTGGCACGCAAAAACTAGAACGGTTCGCCTCGCAATACAAAGGGCTATCTGCCCGTCACATTATAGAAATAGGACCGTTTAATGACCCTGGATTGCGCGATGAAACCACTGCGCATGTCAAAGGTGTGCAGCAAGGCACCATATCAATTAAAGCGATTAACCGGGCCATCATGACTGCTGCTGCTATTGTGGCTACAACAAAAGTTAAGAACGGTACTGATGAAAATGCAGCCGCAGTTATTAGTCCACCGATACCCAAAGAGATAAAAGAAACAAAAGAATCTAAAGAAGCTAAGGATCAGAAGTTAACTACTACTTCTGAGGAGAGCAAGACGCTCAACACCGCATCCAAAGCTAGTGTAGAAGCTACGGAACTCAAACACGACGCTAGTAAGGATTTACGTGCATCACCCACAGCAGAAAAAACTAACAAGGGCGATAGTACGAATACGGTGGCTATGACTGACCTACCTAAGGGCAACAACGATGGCAGTGCTGCTCCTCAAACTCGTATTGTGAATGCAGAAACCTCGCCACCAACCTCTTTGAATGTCGATACGCAATCAACTAACCATGTCAGCAGCGAGCTGAGGATCCAAACATCTGAAATGGACGACTGGATTACTTCCTGGCGTTCACGCAGCGTACATATTGCAATCTTATTGACTGGGTTAGTGGCACTCAGTGTGGCATTAATTGCCCAGCTACGATTTAGCGCAAGCCCAGCGCGCATGAGACTGCTGCGAACACTCTACCTGCTATTCACCGTAGGCTTTATAGGTTGGATAGCGCAAGGGCAGCTTACGATAGTCAATATTACTGCTGCTATCGAAGCTCTCAGCTCGCAAGGTGATCTGAGCTTCATGATGAATGATCCTATGGCGGTCATCCTCTGGTTGTTCGTTGGTGTGAGCTTACTAGTTTGGGGTCGTGGCACCTTCTGTGGATGGTTGTGTCCATTCGGTGCATTGCAAGAGCTCATTAGTTTAGTAGCGAATGCACTAGGTCATAAGCAGCGCCGATTACGTGCTGCATTGGATGCCAAATTAAAGTGGATTAAGTATGCGATTTTAATAGCGCTGATGACGTCACTCTATGCGGCACCATCACTTGCAGAATTACTAGTTGAAGTCGAGCCATTTAAGACAGCCATCAGCTTATATTTTGTTCGCGACTGGCCGTATGTGGCGTGGGCGATTTTTTGTCTGGCACTGAGCACCATGATCTATCGCGGTTATTGCCGCTATATATGCCCCCTGGGTGCAGCACTTGCAGCGCTGGGATTTTTACGATTCTGGTCGTGGATACCACGTCGTGAAGAATGTGGCACACCGTGTCAAAGTTGTCGGCACCGCTGTGAGTATCAAGCCATCTCACCGGTTGGGAAAATAGATTACCAAGAATGCTTTCAGTGTCTCGATTGCGTCTCTATTTATCAAGACAGTGAGCGCTGCTATCCACTGATACAGATAAAAAACTTATCGCGGCAACAATCTGTCCAAGCTAAATAGTCTTTATGTAATCTTTATTTGACAGCACTGGGTTAAATAATTTTACGCAGCAAATTCTCAGCCATTTTAATGCTGGCAATATCAATCAAACGACCATCCATACTGACAGCGCCCCTGCCCTCACGCTGCGCTTCGGCCATTGCTTCCATAATGCGCTTGGCATAGGCGATTTCTTTTTCACTCGGTGAAAACACCTGGTTTGCTATCTCAATCTGAGTGGGGTGTATCGCCCACTTGCCTTCATAACCTAAAGCCGCTGCACGACGTGCTACTGCTTCGTATTCATGCGGATCAGAAAAATTCGCGAACGGCCCATCAATGGGGCGCAAACCATAAGCGCGCGCTGCGACCAACACGCGCGACATAGCGTAATGCCACATATCGCCAGAATGAAAATCGCGTTTACCTTGCGTATCGGGCGGGGTCAATACGCCGTAATCAGGGTCATTTCCACCGATATAGGTAGAGCGTGCACGTGTACTGGCACCATAGTCGCCCACACCAAAGCTAAGCGCCTCTATACGCGAGGAGCTTGCAGCTATTGCTTCCACATTCGACATGCCCAATGCAGTTTCTATCAACAGATCAAAGCCTAAACGCTTGGTACGTTTTTTAGTCATTTCTATCTGAGTCACTAGCGTATCCACCACATACACATCAGCAGGTACGCCTACCTTGGGTATCAACAGCATATCCAGACGTGGACACGCCTCAACGATGTCGATTACATCGCGATACATGTATTCGGTATCCAAACCATTGATACGCACTTGCAGGGTCTTGTCACCCCAATCGATATCATTCAGCGCAGCAATTGCGTTGGCGCGTGCAGCAACCTTTTCACTAGGTGCAACAGCATCTTCGAGATCAAGAAAAATTACATCGGCTGCCGACTGTGCTGCTTTTTCGATAAATCGGGGATTGGATGCCGGTACTGCTAATTGAGAACGCTGGCGGCGTGCAGTCGCAGGCTGGATGATGGTTGCGCTCACAAATATCCCCTTTTGTTATTGTTTGCAGGGCTTAACTATAGGCAGTAAGTCTATATCCGACAATGAAATTATTTAAGGGATTATGCACTTTAGATGAATAATCATTTAAAGAACTTAATCAACGCCTGCTGGGAAACCGATGACTGACTTTGTTACGGGGGATTTTTTGATCAATGGGTAAAGGCAGTAGTTGCTTCAGTAATTCCACTAGCCGTAATGATGCTGGCGATAACGACTGCCCGCGTGCTGTAACAACAGCTACGCGGCGTGTCATGGAAGGATTAACAATTTTTAATGCATACATACTGGCATCAATTTTTTTGGGTAGTGCAATCGCAGGCAGTATCGCTGCTCCTAGCCCTGTACTAGCCATCGATATGAGTGTTTGAGCCTGAGTAAATTCATAGCGTGATGTAAAGCGAAAACGCTTCTCTTTCATGACATCTTCCAGCATGCCACGCATAGCGGTTGCCTGATTTAGCACCAGCAAAGGCATGTGGGTTAAGGCAGAAAGAGAAATCGTATTTTTATCTGTCGTTAAAAATCGCTTAGGTACTAAGGCATAAAACGGATCATCCATGAGTGGCTCAAACTGAAATTCGGAGGTGTCGATCTGCGGGCCCACGCCAAAATCTACTTCACGCTTGCGCACAGTCTCAAACATCGGCGCTGATGCTAACTCTCTAACCGACACCTCAATCCCCGGATATTCACCCTCAAATGCCGCCAGTACGCGCGCTAGTCGTGTCTCAGCGATAGTGGGCGAACACGAAAGCGAGACTTTGCCTTTACGCATATCGGCAGATTCTTGAATCTTGCGCAGGCCCTGATCGACTTCCAATAAAGCCCGCTGTGCACATTCCAATAGCTGCTGACCCTCTTCTGTCAAGCGCACGCTGCGCGTTGTGCGATGAAACAAAGGAACGCCCAGTTGCTCTTCCAACTGGCGTATTTGAGCGCTAACTGCTGATTGTGATCGAAATGATTTCTCTGCTGCGATGCGAAAACTGGCGTATTCACCTACCAGTAAAAACGTCTGTAATAACTTTAGATTGACGTGTGCTAACGCGCTGCTATTGGATTTCATACGATTAGAAAATGAAAAGTGATTGCAATTACGTTAACAGAGCATGCTAGTGAATTCTGCTGAAAACCGAATCTGGGTAACTATGCAGTAAAACAGCATAATCAACAACATAAAGTAATTTGCCGAATCAGCGCACACAACCTACAGTTTCAAAAACATGACAGCAATACGACTGTCAAAAAACAAGGGACAGATTTATCATGGCAGACGCATCAACCGGTGCACAGACTCAACCAGAGCTGCCGGCCGGCGCACTCGACGGTTTGCGCGTACTCGACATCGCAACATTTATTGCCGCACCCTTTTGTGGAACCATACTGGGTGATTTGGGCGCTGAAGTCATCAAGATAGAAATGCCAGGCGCAGGAGATTCACTGCGCAAATACGGCACGCCTACTGAGTGTGGTGACAGCCTGGTCTGGATGTCCGAGGCGCGCAATAAACAAACGATTACGCTGGATTTTCGCAAACCTGAAGGTGCAGCGCTTTTTAAAAAGCTCGTTGCTGAATCCGATATCGTGCTCGAGAATTTTCGTCCCGGCACATTAGAAAAATGGGGTATCGGTTACGAAGCGCTCAAAGCCGTTAATCCCAAACTCATCATGTTGCGCGTCAGCGCCTATGGTCAAACTGGCCCTAAACGTCATGACCCCGGCTTTGCGCGCATTGCACATGCCTTTGGTGGTCTTTCGTATCTTTCTGGCGAGGCCGATGGTCCACCGGTTGTGCCCGGTTCGACGTCTGTCGCCGATTATGCGTCAGGCATGTGGGGTGCCATCGGTGTACTCGCCGCAGTTCGTGCGCGCGATACCAAAGGCATAGGCCAATACATCGATATAGGTTTGTATGAATCGGTCTTTCGATTACTCGATGAAATCGTCCCTGCCTATGCCAAACACGGCTATGTGCGCGAACGTATGGGTGCCGACACTCATGCGGTGGTACCACACAGTCATTACCAAACAGGTTCAGGTGAATGGGTGGCACTAGCGTGTACCAGCGATAAAATGTTTGAACGACTTGCCCATGTTATGGGCATGCCTGAACTGGCACAGATTTATCCCACCAGTGCGATACGCGTAGCGCATCGCGATACGGTTAATGGCTTAGTGGCGCAATGGATGGGGAGCCGATCCTTAACTGCCGTACTTGAGCAAACGGGTGAAGGTGAAGTGCCCTGCGCACAGATTTATTCAATCAAAGATATTTTTACCGATCCTCAGTATGCTGCGCGCGGCAACATGATGACGGTGCACGATGAACGGGTAGGCGAGTTAGTACTGCCATCCCCCGTATTGAAAATGTCAGAGACGCCAACAGTTTATAAACATGCGGGTCGCGCACTCGGTGCTGATAATGAACGGGTTTATGGTGCTCTGCTGGGCCTCTCGGCAGATGAAGTACGTCAGTACGCAGACGCCGGTGTTCTCTAACAGGAGATTGATATGCAACCTGCACTAAAAACTCTATTTGCCACTGCCTGCAGCATGCTGGTGTTAAGCGCCGCATCGACTGTACAAGCACAAGTGTCGGATGACGTCGTAAAAATAGGTTTTATTACTGATATCAGCGGGCCTTACTCTGACACTGATGGCACAGGTGGCGTTGAAGCCGTCAAAATGGCAATCGAAGATTTTGGTGGCAAGGTCAATGGTAAAAAAATTGAATTCATCTATGCCGATCATTTGAACAAAGCCGACATCGCTGCGGGTAAAGCGCGCGAATGGTTTGATGCCCAAGGTGTCGACATGATACTGGGCGGCGCCAACTCCGGCGCTGCGTTGGCCACGGCCAAAGTCGCTGTCGATAAGAAGAAGGTGTACATCAATGTCGGTGCAGGCACTTCACGCCTGACCAACGAAGAATGCAATACTTACACCATTCACTATTCTTATGACACGGTTGCACTAGCAAAAGGTACAGGGGGTGCTGTTTCGCGCCAAGGTGGTAAGAGCTGGTATTTCATTACAGCTGATTATGCATTCGGCACATCACTGGAGAGTGACACTACACGCGTAGTGAAAGCCAGTGGCGGCACCGTAGTGGGATCATCCAAGCATCCTGTGGGTGCATCGGATTTTTCTTCTTTTATTTTGCAGGCCCAAGCGTCTAAAGCGCAGATATTAGGCTTAGCTAATGCGGGTGATGATTTGGTGAATGCCATTAAATCAGCAAATGAATTTGGCCTTAAGAAAAACATGAAGATCGCAGCATTACTGATGTATCTAAGCGATGTGCATGCTTTGGGTCTGCAACAAACTCAGGGCATGCTCTTAACTGATTCGTGGTACTGGGACACCAGCGAAGCCACACGTGCTTGGGCTAAACGGTATTTTGAGCGCATGAAAAAAATGCCTAATAGCGGCCATGCAGGCGACTACTCCGCAATTACTACCTACCTGAATGCTGTCAAAGCGACAGGCACAGACAACCCCGAAAAAATTATTGCTCACTTAAAGAGCAGTAAGATCAACGATATGTTTGCTCAAGGTGGATACATACGGCCTGACGGTCGCATGGTGCATGACATGCATTTAGTTCAAGTAAAAACCCCCTCAGAATCAAAACAAACCTGGGATTATTTCAAGCTGATAGAACGCATCCCAGGCGAACAAGCTTTTACAACAAAAGAAGAGAGCAAATGCGCAAGCTGGAAATAACAATATAAAGCGCGGGTTGTAAAACCCTAAATTTGCCAATGCAGTGGGGAGGACCGGGCCCCCACCCGGTTCGTTACAGGCGATCTTCGTGATCGCCGTTTATTTTTTTTAGTGGGAGCTATGTACGATTCATACAATGAGCTTTGCTGTTGTATGAATCGTCGCAAAGCATTCCATCATTTGTTTTTTTGAACGTACTTTCATGCCCCGTCATGTCGATATCGTGATCATAGGCGCCGGTTCAGCTGGTTGTGTACTGGCTAACCGGCTAAGCGCACACACATCGCGTCGTGTGCTGCTATTGGAAGCTGGCCCAGAAAATCATTCTCTCTGGACCCGCATACCGGCGGGTGTTCCGCGTGTAATTGCTAATCCACGTATCAGCTGGGGCTACACCACACAAGCCGAACCTGCGTTGCATCATCGTCGTTTGATTGCCCCACGCGGAAAAATTCTAGGTGGTAGTAGCTGCATCAATGGTCATGTCTATATGCGCGGTACACCGGAAGATTATGATCGCTGGTGCCATGATGGCAATCCTGGCTGGAGCTGGAATGATGTGCTGCCTCATTTCAAACAGACCGAGGCTCATTATTTAGGCGACTCTGAATTTCATGGCGGCCACGGTGAATTGCATGTATCACCCGTGATGGAACCCCATAAGGCATCAGATGCCTACATACAGGCTGCAGCAGCTAATGGCATTGCTGCTAATAGCGATTTCAACGGCGCTACCCAAGAAGGTGTGGGATATCTAGAATTAATGATACGTGATGGCATACGCTCGTCTACATCGGATGCGTTTTTAAAACCTGTGCGTCATCGCAGCAACCTCACGATCCAGACCTCTGCACTGGTTGAAAAAATCCTGATAGAGGATAAACAGATCAAGGGAGTACGATTTAGCGTTCATGGAAAATCACATGAAGTCAATGCTAGCCAAGTCATACTTTCCGCCGGCGCTATCAATACGCCACAGTTACTCATGCTCTCGGGTGTTGGTGACCCCGAACAATTGCACAAACTAGGTATACGTATAAAACATGCCCTTCCCGGTGTAGGCTGTAATTTACAAGATCATCCGTATGCACATTGTTTGGTCAACGTTGATGATGAATTTTCAGTTAATAGCACCATTGCCAGCCCCTGGCGCATGCTACCGCACGTGCTACGTTATATCGCTACTCGACGTGGACTGCTCAATTCAGCCGCCGCGCAAGTAGGTTTGTTCACACGATCAGGGATACACGGATCACGCGTCGATTTACAGATACAAATGCGTCCATTCAGCATGCTGAGTAAAAATGGCATGTATACCGCTGAAAAAACACCGGCTGTGACTGCATCTTGTGGATTACTGCAACCGTTTTCTCGCGGTAGTGTGCGATTAAATTCAGCCAGTCCGCACGATGCGCCATTAATACAATTAAATCTGTTAAACGATGAGCGTGATATTGCACCGCTAATTAGTGGTGTCCGTTTGATGCGAAAACTATTTCAATCACCTCCTTTTAGCCAGCATATAAAATCTGAAGTCATGCCTGGCCCACTCTGTCAATCGGATGATGAAATAACTAACTATCTGCGGCAACAAGTGCAATCGATGTATCACCCGGTGGGCACCTGCAAAATGGGAAGTGATGGAATGTCAGTAGTAGATCATCGCTTACGCGTTAAAGGCATCAAGGGTTTACGTATCGCCGATGCGTCCATCATGCCCTGCATCCCTTCGGGTAATACCAATGCGCCGGTTATCATGATCGCTGACAAGGCCGCGGCCATGATGCTGCAAGATGACCATTGATAAATTTATGGCAATTTAATGAGTACTTTGATTTACAAAATGATTACGGAGATCGCACATGAAAACCTATAACCACTATATCGATGGCCAGTATGTCGAACCCATAGGCCAGCAATGGATGGACACCATTAATCCCTATACCGGTAAAGTCTGGGCAAAAATTCCTCAGGGTTGCGCCAAAGATGTTGATCGCGCCGTAGCAGCGGCTAAGCGCGCTATGACCGAAGGCCCTTACGCAAAAATGACCCCCACTGAGCGCGGCAAGATGATGTTGCGCTTAGCAGATTTAGTGACCAAGCACGCTGAGCGACTCGCTGAGATAGAAGTACAAGACAACGGCAAGCTGATGGCTGAAATGCGCGGCCAAATGAACTATCACCCTGAATGGTGGCGCTACTACGGCGGCTTAGCAGACAAAGTCGAAGGCTCGGTTATGCCTATCGATAAACCCGATATCTTTGCCTTTACGCGTCACGAACCTGTCGGTGTAGT
>Ga0315909_10009750_pt1 | contig 10341 bp, 22 predicted proteins | sample LakEriMetagenome_11_FD_203527 | JGI IMG/M metagenome (GOLD analysis project Ga0315909, IMG submission 203527) | Freshwater fungal communities from buoy surface, Lake Erie, Ohio, United States - Buoy 2 MA125 | ecosystem: Environmental > Aquatic > Freshwater > Lake | place: USA: Lake Erie, Ohio...
ATAATGCGTCCTCCCGGTTACACTGCGTTAACACCGTGGTCCGCATACACCGCGTCATTGATCCGCAACACCCGTTGCATCAGCATTGGATTTTCGCACCAACCACAATTGATCACCACGTTGCATGGTGGTGTATCCCGCAGTAGCCAATTGCGAGGCATTGTCTCTAACAAATGCAGCATATAATCGAGTCTTTTGCGATTCTTTGTCCGCATCACTATCCGCACCAGATATGTTGATGGCCTCAGGTGCATGATTTGCACAAAAATCTAGGATGGCTTCTCCGGCAGTACGTATGAGCCGTAGGTAGTTAAGTTGTCCCACAGCACCACTTTTCATGTGTGACGTAGTGCGACCAGCAGTATGTGCATTGCGATTACGTGTAGGCAATGTAAATGCAAAATACCATTCATCGTTTTCGCCATGTACCATTACGAATTCTATGTTATGAGTATCAGCCGTAACAACACATTTCCATTGATCGGTTGATCCCAATGGTTGCCACACGAATTGTGTTGCATATGGTTGCGTTGCACCTAGGGTGATTTCCGTTAGTATGTTGCTTAATTTAATCATTTTCAATTCCCGTTGCATCATAGCGACCCCGCGCCACCAAGTATAATTTTCCGTTGCGATCCAAGATGCGATAACCCGCTGCCGCTATTTTGTTAGCATTAGCATGAAGCAAGTTTCGATATATGCGAGTCTTTTGAAGGTCTTTGCCTGCTTCCGTGTCGAACCCAGTAACATCGATGGCGCTTGGTGCATATTGGGCACAAAAGTCGAATATTGCTTCCCCTGCTGTTTGCAACACCCGCAAATAAGACAATTGGCCTGCTACATCACTGCGATGATGTGACACGGTGAATCCGGCGCCTCCTCCGCCAGGCATAGCTATGGCAAAAGAATATTCCTCACCATCGGGCGACCAATTTGCATCCATTTCAAATACTACTGTAACGCCATCACACTGCACCTTAGTCTCATAGCCAACGCGTTGTCCTGTATCTGACCACACAAACTGGGTCGCATATGGGGCTATGCTCCCCAAGGTAATTTCGGCCAATAAGTCTCGTAGGTGTATCATCTTCGAAAAAAATAATGTATGTCATGATCGACATTGTATATAAAAAATATTGAGGCTTCCGATGGACTCATGGCACGATCGGCGCTATCACGCGCAATGTAATGATAAGTGTTAACGCCTTTAATTGCTTTAGCAGGTACTTTTGCGCTGTCTATATATGAATACCACCGTTCTGCTGTCAGCTCATGAGATTTGCCCCAATCACCTTCATCCGGATTACCTACATATGCAGCCAAGGTAGTTGCATCGGGAAAGTATTTACACACTTCTTTACCAGAATCCCCTCCTACATCTACACATGAACCTATATACTTAGATTCTCGCAATAAATTTTTCAATCGTATCATGGTTCTAATCCTAATTCTATGTCTTGTCCTAATCCTGGTTTATGTGGACGTAGGTTGCGTGGCTGCTCGCCACCCGCTTGTCGCAAGTACTCGGGTATCTTGGTGTAATGTTCATGCTGCCAAGCATCAAAGTGTACCAAGCTACCATGCGTGTTCCAACCCATATTAGCACCATGGGTTTCGCGCCACACAATACGCAATTCGTTAAAGTCTCGTATAATGCCAGCACGTTGTTTCACAATGCGATCTACAAATTCATCATCACGTTCTGCCTTAAAATCACTAGCTATTAATCTAGGAGCACGTGCTATAACATCTGCATCTGACCAACGACGATCCAAATAAGTATAACGAATCTCATTCCATATGCGACGATGATTATCTGATAATGGGTCAACCCGATCTTGTATGATAACCCATTGATCCATGCTTTTCAATTCGCGAACATCATACACATTGACAATGTGCTTATACAATCTTTTAGTGCGCAATCGTGTAGCCAAAGCAACCTCAGCACGATCTGGAGTAATTTTCAAAACTCGTCCTGATTGCAAGGAATAAGCAACACCGTTAGCTCCTTTACCTAATTCCTCGTCGACCGTTTCGCCCATGGTGTTAGCAATGCGACGTACCACATCAATTTCATACACCAAGCGTTCCCATAAAAGTGTCTTAAGACGTATCATATTAATAAATATGCCTTGCAAATAGTATTAGCAGCTTTTGAGGCGAGGGGAGGCATATATCCTACATGGGAGGATTGTATGACACCGTCATATTCAATAAAGAGCACCTATATAGCAAAATTTTTACCCGTGCTAGAAAAACATATATAACCACCCGGTCCAACCAGGGGCTATTCTACCCCTTAACTAAACCCTCCCCCACCCCCATGTTTCGGGGGGGTCTATAGGGGTCTAAACGGGGGGGCTACCCCATAAAAAAAGGGGGGCTATTACACCCCCCTTCGTTCTATATATAGTATATGTCTTATGCTTCTTGCTCTCGTCTTATGCGTTCACTTACTATGTCCATGGCTGCTACATTGTCTGGTAATGCGTAGTCTTCGTTGATGCCTAAGCTGTGCATTAGTGTATTGACTGCGCACCATTGACTGCGTAGCTGATTGGTGAAGTCTGCATTGCGTCCATAATCTCTTTGGCTGCGTTTTAACTCTAGGAACAATGCTGCTTCATGTCTCTGGATGCTGTCAATCATTGCTGCTTTGGTTAATTGAGTCTTTACTGTCTTAACACTTACTCTAGGATCTCTTTCTTTTTTTACTGCTTTCATGTTCTCTCTTATTATTTGGTTTATGTTATTACTTGCTTAATTCTTTCATGTTGGATGCAATAGCTTCCTCAACTAGGTTTGCTACATATGCTTTGATGTCAGCATCCGTAAACTCTTTGTCTTGCATCATGCGGGTTACGGCTCTTAGTGATGATTTGATTTTGCCAAAGCTCAATATTACTGTCATGAACTCATCACCCATTTTCTTTTCGATTTTCTTTGTTGTCATCTTATTCTGATTTAAAGGTTTCGTTGTAGTATTGTTCAAATGTATTGTACGTTGAATATTCATCAACTCCTTCATCCCAAGTCATTCCGTGTTGTTGCTTTTCCATTTCTTTGGCTTGGTTAATTATACCTAATATCTCTTGCTTATACGCTTCATCACAAGTATCAACGAACTTTGTTAAACCAATGCTTTTATTAAGTTCTTCAACCATAAATTCTACTGCTGTCGTTAATGTCATATCTCTTATTTTTTAATTTAAACTCTTAGGGCCTTTCCCTAATTGCTATACATAAAGATACCGATAATATCAATACAAACCTAATCTTTTAGCAACTTTTTTTCAACTTATTTATGCGTCGTGTTGCACCTCTATCTTTATACAATACCGAATAAATTACATCTTCAACTTGATGATCGAGCAATGATTCCAACCCAGCGCCATACCAACCTTCGGCTTCTAGTTCTTTTACAAACCGTAGAGTTGCTTCAATGAATTCTTGCTGTGCTGTGAGTGTTGTTTGCATAGGTATATTTTTTACAGTAGAAATCCGACGCCTTTCAGCGCCGGTTCCTACCGAGAGATATGTTTACATTGCTATTATTTGTTCTGCTATCATCATCTTAGGATTCTCAAAGCCCATTGCACATATGCGGGCTGCTTTGATGAAGCTTCTCAAATTTATTTCTAATCCGTCAAACTCTTTGTCTAACTCCTTCATTAATGCTAATGCTTGCTCCTTAGCCGCTAAAGGAATGCGCGACTCCATTTTAGGCATAAGCTGCTCCATTCGAGTAAACATTTGGTCGGTAGTCAAATCCACATCTGCTACAAAGCTACGGCTTCTAATTGCCTCATCTAATTTGGATTGGCTAATGTTGCTGATGAATATTATTCTGCCTGAGAATTCAAAATGTCTTGGAACCTCTGTACCAAATTCATCTTTAAGCGCCTTAGTGGTAATATAAGATATCTTGCGTGTGTCATAACTGTCTAATGCTCCCTTTAATATGTTAACTGCATCGTCATCGCGGAATACGGAGTCGCAGTCATCTAATACTATAATCTTGTCGGAGTTCTCATAAAGGGTTATAAACAATCCTGCTGCTGTGGCTCTACCTTTAAAGTGAACAAAGTCATATGACTCTCTTAAGCCCATTCCTTCTAAGGTACCTTTTACTAGGTGTGTCTTGCCCATTCCAGCTCCTCCGGTAATAACTAAGCTAGGTTGAATTCCTCTACCTACCATCTTTGTTAATCGCTCAATGTTCGTAAACATTACCTCCGGATCCTGCTGTTGCTTAACTGACATGAATGACATCTTTTGTGGCTCCGGTGTTACTCCACTTTGTGCTGCCGGCATACGTGTTACTCTGCCATTTGCTGCTACAAACAATACTTCGTTGTTCTTCTCAGCATTCAATAGCTGGATGTGACGGATTAAATCTTTTGAAGCAATCTCTCCGGTTGCAACATTCTTTCCGAATAACTTTCCTTTGATTCTAACTGGCTTAAATACATTTGTCATACTCTCTCTTTTTTTAATGGTTTATATCTCTTATTTCCTATATATAAAGATAAGCATTTTTTCTTTCGAATCCAACCTTTTTGGTAACTTTTTTTAAACTTTTTTTTACTTGGATTTGCACGGGCAAGATTCAGAATGAACGACTCCAGAGGACAAAGCACTGATGCAAAGGTATTCATGTCCTTCGAATTTAACGACTTGTATATTTGAATAGAATCCGTCTACTTCTTTGGTTGCAGATTTTCCGCATCCTACTAATGCTACGCCTAATGCTAATACAACTGCTAATTTTTTCATATCTCTTATTTTTTATTATACTTAAAGATAAGAAAAAAAAGAATGCGATCCAACCTTTTTGGTAACTTTTTTTCAGAAAAGTTTTCGGATCATTTCTCTGCCTTTTTTGTATTGTGCTTCTGTGATATCGCCAAAGATCCTATGAGTCTCTAACATCTGCATTGCTAAGGACTTGGTTGGCGCTGTTTTCAATCATTTCTTTGATTCTCTTCATATCTCTTTTTACGTCCGCATGGGCCATCATTGCTGCTGACCCCGGGACTATGTTGAGAGATATGTTTACTCTTCCAATGCAGCTTGCTCTGCTTCAATTTGAGCCTCAATGAATCCGTCTGTCTCAGGTTCATCTTCTTCTACTACAAACCCCTCTAATGAAGCAGTGACATGATCCATTATTTCGCGGACATCAATGTCAACATTTGTTAACTCAATTGTGTTGTTATAGGTAAGTTCAAATTCTGCCGAGTCTAAGTCAATTAAACGATTTGAATTATAATCCAAGCATCTTTCAATTTTATTAGCAATCTCCTCTGCTAACTCTTGTGTTATTCCAAACACTTTTTCAACGCGCACCTCAGCTTCCAATTGTTGGATAAGTGCAATTACATTGTCGATTGATACTACTGAAGTCAACGCCTTTGCTGCTTCTAACTGTGCTACTAATGTTTCTTTTTTCATATCTCTTATTTTTTATTTATAATATAAATTTAATGATTATTCTAATGCGATCCTAATCTTTTTGCAACTTTTTTGAAACTTTTTTTAGCTGAAGATTGTGGATCGAATTACAGCTTCTACTGCTAAGGTTATCTGTGTAACCATTATTTCAAATGCTTCTGGGTCTTGTTCTGGTCTCATATCTCTTATTTTTTAGATGCTATTAATAATGGTAATAATGCTAATCCTCCTACTACTGGGTTTGCCATTGCTATTATAAACAATCCGGCGAATGCTAAGCCAATGGCTCCGATAAAAACTAAATCTTTCATATCTCTTATTTTTTTATATACTTAAAGATAATGAATAAATCCGTGCGTGTCAACCTTTTTGACAACTTTTTTTAAACTTTTTTTTTCTACAAGTATTGCTCTAACAATTTGATGCCTGGCATAGCTTTCAAAGCCGTCTCAGCCAATCTAACCAATTGACGTGCACGCTCACCGGTCACATTCAACTCCTCTGCGATTTGTTCCATGCACTGAGCATATTCCCTATCAATACCATAAAAGCGTGTCACAGCTTCTCTTTGCTTGGCCGGCAATCGTCCTAATGCTCTATGCAAATCAAATCGAAGGTCATCAATGTCTCTACGTGATTTGCCAGCCTCAGCTTCCAAGAAGCGATCCGCATAGGTTTCTTTATTCTCATCATCACCTACTGGAGTGTGAATGCTTTTGGTTGAATATTCCTCAGTAGCCGTACGGTGTGAAGGGATCCTAACTGTTCTGGACAAGTCATTCAAAGCCTTTTGCAATTCGGCTCTAACATACCATACTGCAAAGGTAATGAATTTAAAGTCTTTTGAGGTATCAAAGCGTTCAACGGCTTCAAACAATCCTACATTGGCAAATGCAATCAAATCCTCCAACTCTAAGCCCATTCCTTGATATGCTCTTGCTACTTGAATAGTAAAACGCAAATTGGCTTTAATGATTGTGTCACGCGCCTTTAAGTCTCCAGCCTGTGCTGCTGTTAATAACTCTTTCTCTTGTGCTTTGCTTAATGTGATTGGTTTCTTTGTCTCTTTAACATATTGACGGATGCTAGCCGTATCTGTAATAATTGCTCCATTTGTAACGCTAATTCTTTTTGCCATTTTCTCTCTTTTTTAAATTTATAACTCTTAATTCCTATACATAAAGATAAGCATTTTATCTTTCAGATCCTAATCTTTTGCAAACTTTTTTTGCTTTTTATGAAACTTTTTTTTCCGGAATGGGCTCCGTATTAGTAGTGTCTAGAATCTCTAATACGGATCTTATAAATCGCCACTCCTCCGATTTTGTAGTCAGGACAGGATTCGAACCTGTATAGTGGAGACTATTATTCGATCTTATACACTCCACCTTATCTTCCTTCGACAGCGTCTACCATTCCGCCACCTGACTGCGTATCCCGCCTATCTAATAAAGCGGGGATTTGCTTTTGCCTTAGCTTCTTGCTCGGCTCTGTATATTGCATTTCTTTCTGCTTGTGCCATTGCTGCTTTAACAATTGCATTTAACTCTTGCGGCTTGCGTGCATCTGCTGTGAAGCGACCAATTACTGCATCTTGCTTGTAAAATCCTGAATTCTTTTTTCCAATTGCCATTTTCTCTCTTTTTTAAATTTTATGCTTTAGGGCCTTTCCCTAATTGCTATACATAAAGATAAGCAAAAAATCAATGCGAACCTAATCTTTTTGAAACTTTTTTTAAATTATTTTTCCGGGATGTCTTCCGTGTCATATAACTCATAGTCACCTTCTTCGATGATGTCATTAAATGACTCCTGGAATCCTTGTCCCGCTTTAACCATTTCTAATGCTTCTTCTTCCGTCTCAGCTTCTACTTCGAAGTATTGCATAATCGTTGCCGGGATTCTTTGCTCAAATTTGAATAACTTTGCCATATCTCTTATTTTTTAATTATACATAAATTTAATGAATAAATCAATGCGAACCTAATCTTTTGCAAACTTTTTTTACTTTTTTTTATTCAACCGCCCAAAAAGGAATTCCGGTAATTTTCCTTTGTTTAGCAATATGCCGTTCCACAACAAACAATTTCTGATCAGGTGTCATGCATTTACCCCATTGATTTGGCAACCTCAATACTCCATACTGGTATTGGCGCTTGTAATTGCCATTAGCCCATACTCTGCTGGTTGAAAAGCCTTTGACTGTAACCCAGCCCGTGCTTTCAAATCCTCCTCGCACAAAATACTCCCGGCCGGTAAAAGTGTCTGTAATTTTAATTGTTTTTTGTGTGCAGCTTGGAGCCGTGCCAATCGATTCTGCTTTGATTCCGCGCATTCCAAATGCTTCTGCGTTCCCTAGGAAAAAATCCTTCATTTTCAAATTTGTCATATCTCTTATTTTTATACTATAAATTTACCGATAATATCAATGCGATCCTAATCTTTTCGCAAAAAAGTTTCAGAAATGTTTATCGACGATCTACAAGGAAAAATCTTTCAAACTCGACGGCTGTAAATTTAGTTGGTGCATCTTCTGGACGATCCCGATCAATATCAAAGCGAACTACATAGTTACCTTTCTTGGTAATCTTGATCAATGTGCCAAATAGGTCATTGCGATTAACAATGTTATCTCCAGGCTTCACGTTTCCTGTCTTAAGGTTCACTGCTTCGAACCCGGCTGCTAATAATCTTGCTGTTAAACTCATCTCTTATTTTTTTATTAAACCGTTAACTATAAAATTTGCTCTAGGTAATTCCAATTCTGCCATTAACCCGGCAATTGCAATATTCTCTGTGGTAACACTGTCTCGGTCTGGAAAATACGGGAATTGATACTCTTTTTCATTTTTAGTGTCTAACACTTTAAACCCGGCATACTTTTTGTTTATTTTCATATCTCTTATTTTTTTATATACTTAAAGATAATGATTATTCTAATGCGATCCTAATCTTTTTGCAACTTTTTTTCTAAAGATCAAATTCATCGGCTAAACGATTCAATGCCGCGGCATACTTGATCTCCGCTTCGTCATTCAGAATAAACCCAAAATTGTAATCTGAATTAGGATTAATCGTGTACTTAACCGGTTTACCTATTTCATTGATACATTCAACTTCTAAGAAGCATTCATCAACAACATGTTTAACTTGACCAAAAAGAATCTTGTTGCCCTTAAAGAAATTGTTAATAATCGGTTTGTCATCGAAGCCTAGGCGGTATACTAATGGGTTAGTGAATTTTACTTGCATTGCTCTCTTTTTTTTTAATTTATATTACAAATCCGTTAACTTTTGCAAAATGTTTCCAATCAATTTTAATTTCGCCTTTATTGCGTCTAATAATTTTAAAACTTTTAATTGCATTCGTATGCATTAAATTTGTTGCATTTGCCTCCATCCAGGTAATAAAGTCGCTAATGTTAATTTTTTCCATATCTCTTATTTTTTTATATACTTAAAGATAATAATAATTTTGTTCGGATCCTAATCTTTTATAAACTTTTTTCCACAATTTCTTTTAATGCATTGCGCTCCTGCATATCTGTGGATAACACATCCATTAAATTCCCGGCTTCTGTTAAAGCAATTCTCCCCAACATAATTGTCTGCATATCAAATCCTCCTGCTGGACTCCAATTTCTAAACTGTGTCCCAAATGCCACTGTAATGCTTTTTTCATTGCAGCCTGTTACACACACCACTGCTCCTGGATCCAAAGGGATTTTAGCTGAGGAAGAGGAATTTCCAATTGCTACTTTTACTGTCTTTGCAACACATAATTGCTGCCCTACTTTAAATTTTCTCATATCTCTTATTTTTTAATATACATAAAGATAAGCAAAAAAGAAATGCGAACCTAATTTTTCTGCAGAAAAGTTTCAAAAAAGTTTGCACACGTACGTACAGTAAAAAAGCACCCAGGAATAAGAGAGAAACCCGGGTGCGTCATGACGCCTGGAAATAAGAGAGAGAAACCAGGTTCATTCAATACATGTGAGTCTCAACAGCTAACTCACTCACCCGGTTTACGTTTGAACCCATGCTAGGCAGTAGGTCGGGTTAATTCAGGATCACCGTGTTCGGAGCGCCATTGCATCCTGTGGTCGTGATCCCACGTGGAGTGAAGGTCGATCGATGACCGATCCCTTCTGCATATCATACATCGCCGCGGCGATGTTCAAGGTATTCAATTATGTTGACAATGCATTGGCCTACTAATGCTCCGAAACACATTCCGGCAATGAAGCTTATTATTATGTTTATCATCATATCTTCTTAATTACTCTAATATAATATGAAAACGGCAAGTAGAATCCAACCGTATTGCTAAAAATAAGTACTCTGTATAGCTAGTGATCTGAACTAAAACCGCACGTAAGCGCCTAAAAGTGCATGCCGGACTAAAAATAGAACCCGTGCTAGATCTAAAAATAGACCGCATTTCACCTAAATATAGCCTAAAAATACCCGCATCATCTAAAAATAGAGCCACTTTGCTCTAAAAATAGGACGCTCAATAGCTAGTGATCCGAAGCCGATCAGCACTTAAGCGCCTAAAAATGCAGGTACCTGGTTACTCTGTATAGCTAGTGATCTGAACTAAAAGCAAATATGACACGCTCGTGGACTAAAAATACGTCTGGCGTTGGACTAAAAATAAACCAGACTCGATCTAAAAATACGATGCATTTGCTCTAAAAATGGCCTAAAAGTAGCCTAAAAATAAACAGCTCTTAAGAATGCGTTTAAGAACATCTAGGCTTACGGGTATATACGTATATCAGTGTCATGGCAATATAGAGACTATGCCCCGCGAGACTTTGTAGGACCGGGAGGAAGATATATAACCTATCTTGCAGTCAGCTACTACACACTGAAATC
>Ga0315909_10009753_pt1 | contig 10336 bp, 7 predicted proteins | sample LakEriMetagenome_11_FD_203527 | JGI IMG/M metagenome (GOLD analysis project Ga0315909, IMG submission 203527) | Freshwater fungal communities from buoy surface, Lake Erie, Ohio, United States - Buoy 2 MA125 | ecosystem: Environmental > Aquatic > Freshwater > Lake | place: USA: Lake Erie, Ohio...
AACTCGACAAGTGCGCCAGTTACGTGCTGGGCGTGCACGAGGCGGCCGGTACCGGCAGCGAGGAATCGCGCGCGGTCATCGATGTCGACGCCGTATCGGCAGTGGTGGGCGTGCGGCGCGGCGAAACCGTGACCGATCTGCTCGATGCCGTAGCGCGTCACGATGCGAAGACGGCCGTGAACCTGGTGGGGCATGTGTTGGGGCAGCCCAAGGTGACCGCCGTGCAAGTGGTGATGATGCTCGCCACGCAGGCGTTTGCCCTGCGCTTCGGTCGCGCGCGCCGTGATGCGGGCATTCCCACGCCGCGACTGCCGCAGGAGTACTTCGCGTTCCTCAAGGAAACGGGCGGCTATCCCGGGCGCCCGTGGGGCGAAGCGGCGTCTGCCTGGACCAAGGCGACGGACAGCTGGAGTGCCGACGCGTGCGAACGCGCGCTCACGCTGCTGCTCGAAGCCGACATGGCACTCAAGGACACGCGTGTGTCCAACGAAGAACAGTTGCTCACCAGTCTCGTGCTGGCGCTGTGCGCCACGCGGGTACGGCGGGCGGCGTAACGAGGCATGATGATGCGATTCACGATGTGGTGGGGCACCGCGACCCTGGCGCTTGGGCTGGCACTGCCGGCAGCGCTCACCGCCCAGACGGCGACTGTTTCGCCGGCCATGGACCGGGCGATCGCGCGCGCGCGCGCCGCGGTGGATGCGGGTGACGGTACCGATGCCCGCGCCGTGCTGGACTCGCTCGTGGCGGCTTCGCCGTCGGGGAGCAATGATCTCGCCGAGGCGCTCTTCTGGCGCGCCACGCTGGCCGAGCGACTCAGCGAGGCCGAACGCGACTGGAAGCGGCTCGTAATCGACGTGCCACTCGCGCCGCGCGCCAGCGATGCGCTGCTGCGCTTGGGAGAACTCGAGATGCTGCGCGGCCATCCCACCGAGGCACGCACGTACTTCACGCGTGTGGTGCGCGAATTTCCGGCTCCGTCGATTCGGGCTCGCAGTCATCTCTGGATTGCGAAGAGCTACGCGGCGCAGCGCAATGTGCCGCGCGCCTGCGTGTCGCTCGCCGACGCCACGGCTATCGGCGTGCCGGACGGAGAACTGCGGCTGCAGGCCGACGAGATGGGCCGGCAGTGCGCCACGATCGACCGCAAGCTCATCGCGAAGGCGATGGCGGATACGGTGGCGCCGGCGAACACTGCCGCTACAAACCCCGCGGGTACGAAAGGCGCCGGTGCGAAGCCGGCGGCTGCCGCCAAGGTGGCGGCAGTGCCGAAGGACGCCCGCTTCAGCGTACAGGTGGCCGCGTTCGATACGCGCGACGAAGGCGATGAGCTGGTGGAGCGGTTGACGGCACGCGGCATCGAGGCGCGTGTCGACGGGAGCGAGAAGCCGTTCCGCGTGCGCGTCGGGTATTTCGCCACGCGTACCGAAGCCAACGCCGAACTGGCCAAACTCAAAAAGAACGGGCAGACCGGTTTCATCGCGGAGATCGCGAAGTGAGTGGTGGGTCCGCCACGCCGTTGATGCAGCAGTACCGGGAGATCAAGGCGCGTCATCAGGATGCGATCCTGTTTTTCCGGATGGGCGACTTCTACGAGATGTTCTACGAAGACGCCGAGGTGGCCTCGCGTGCGATCGGTCTCACGCTGACGTCGCGCAACAACGGTGGGGCGGCGGAGGTGCCGCTGGCGGGTATTCCGGTGAAGGCGGCCGCGGAGTATCTGCGCCGGTTGGTGGGGCAGGGGTATCGCGTCGCGATCTGCGAGCAGGTGGAAGACCCGAAGCTCGCCAAGGGGATCGTGAAGCGTGAAGTGATCGAAACGATCACCCCCGGTGCCGTGTTCGCCGACGATCTGCTCGATGGCGCGCGCGCGAACTACGTGTGCGCGGTGGCGATGGGGCGCGACACCATCGGCAAGCAGGCGATGCGTGACGCCGACAAGGTGCGCGAACAGATCGGCGTGGCCGCGGCGGATCTCTCCACCGGTGAACTACGCCTGTTCGTGGTGACGACGGCCGACGCACCGGCGGTGCTGGCCCGCCTGGCACCGCGCGAATTGCTGCTGGTGCGCAAACCGGCAGGTGAAGCACAGCACGCCGAAATCGAGGCGGCGCTGCGCGTGGTGGAGAACGTGCTGGTCACCGAGCGCGAAGGGTGGGAGTTCGACGCGCAGCTCGCGGCCGACGAGCTCACGCGCCAGTTCGCCATCAGCAGTCTCGAGGGGTTCGGGCTCGGTACCGACGATGCCGCGGCCGTGGGCGCGGCGGGCGCGCTGCTGCGCTACCTGCGCGAACTGCAGCCTGGCGGTCTGCCGCATCTCGCGCGCCCTATCGTGGAGCGTCCGGGCGGCGTGATGCCGCTCGACGAGATGACGCGTCGCAATCTCGAACTGGTGGAGTCGCTGCGCGGCGGTGACGTGGCCGGGACGCTGCTCAGCGTGCTCGATCGCACGACCACCCCCATGGGGCAGCGCCTATTGCGCCAGTGGCTGCTGGCGCCACTGCTCGAACGCGACGTCATCGAGCGGCGCCTCGATGCGGTGACGGTACTCGTGCGCGATCCGGTGGGGCGTACCGCGCTGCGTGACGCGCTCGACGGCGTACGCGACGTGGAACGTCTCGCCAGCAAGGCCGCGGCGGGCCGGGCCACGCCGCGCGAAATGCGCGCGCTCGGCGATTCGCTCGCCCGTCTGCCGCAGGTGGCGAAGGCGGTGCGCGAGGTGCTGTCGCATGCCAATCAGGGCGGCTCGGCCGGTGGTGAGCTCGCGGCCATGCTGCACGATTGGGACGATGGCGCCGATTGCGCGGCGAAGCTCACCCACATGCTGGTGGCGCGTCCGCCGCTCATGATCGGCGAGGAAGACACCATCGCCCCGGGTGTGGACCCGGATCTCGACGAACTGCGTGCATTGCGTGACGGTGGCAAGGATGCCATCGCCACGATTCAGCAGCAGGAGCGCGCGCGCACCGGCATCAGCAGCCTCAAGGTGGGCTACAACAAGGTGTTCGGGTATTTCCTCGAAATCTCGAACGCCAACAAGCACCTCGTTCCTGACGATTACCAGCGTCGGCAGACACTCACCGGCGCCGAGCGCTACGTGACGCCGGCGCTCAAGGAATACGAGGAGAAGGTGCTGAGCGCGGCGGAGCGCATCGAGACGCGCGAGCGCGAACTGTTCGAGGCGCTGCGTCGTGAGGCCGGGGCGGCGATTGTGCGCTGGCAGCAGGTGGCGCGTCGTGTGGCGACGATCGACGTGTTGGCGAGTTTTGCCGACACCGCCGAGCGTGAACAGTACGTGCGCCCCGAGTTGCACGACGGCTTCGACATGGAGATCGTGGCCGGTCGTCATCCGGTGGTGGAGCGCATGATGGCGCGCGAGAAGTTCATCCCGAACGATCTCGTGCTCACTGACGACGCGCAGCTGATCGTACTCACCGGCCCCAATATGGCCGGTAAGAGCACCATCCTGCGTCAGGTGGGGCTCATTCAGCTGCTGGCGCAGGTGGGCGCGTACGTACCGGCACGCAAGGCTCGGCTCCCGATTGTGGATCGCCTCTTCACGCGCGTGGGCGCGAGCGACAACCTCGTGCGCGGGCAGTCCACGTTCATGGTGGAGATGAGCGAAACGAGCGCCATTCTCCATACGGCCACGCGGCGTTCGCTGGTGCTGCTCGACGAGATCGGGCGTGGCACGAGCACGTACGACGGCGTGAGCATCGCCTGGAGCGTGAGCGAGCATCTGCACGACGCGATCGGTTGCAAGACGGTGTTCGCCACGCACTATCACGAGCTCACGCAGCTGGCGAACGAGCTGGGTGGCGTGCGCAACTTCACGGTGGCCGTGCGTGAAGTGGGCGATCAGGTGCTGTTCCTGCACCGACTCATTCCGGGTGGTGCCGATCGCAGTTACGGCATTGAGGTCGGGCGCCTCGCGGGGCTGCCGTCGCCGGTGATCGCGCGCGCCAAGGAAGTCCTGGCGCTGCTCGAAGGCGAGGGAGAGCAGATGGCGGCGCGTCTCACCGCCGACGGCATGCAGGCGCCGGTGAGCACGAAGCGCCGTGGTCCGCGGCTCAAGCATCAGCTCAACGCCGACCAGTTGGGTTTCTTCGCCGAGCCGGCGCCGCCGGTCGACGAAGCCGCCTCGCGTCTCAAGGCCGCCGTGAGCGCGCTCGACACCGACAGCATGACGCCGCTCGAAGCGCTCACCACCCTCGCCGCACTCAAGAAGGGCGCTGCCACGACATGATGGTGGGGCGATGACCGGGGGTGAGACGACGACGGTACCGCCGAAGCCCACCAAGGCCGACCTCGAGGCGGCCGTGCACAAGACGGTGCCCGATCTCGTGGCGCCCGATCTCAAGGTGCTTTTTTGCGGCATCAACCCGGGGCTTTACACGGCGGCGCTCGGTCATCATTTCGGCCGGCCCGGTAATCGCTTCTGGCCCGCATTACACGGTGCCGGGTTCACTCCGCGGCAATTCAAGCCGTGGGAGGAACGCGAACTGCTGCCGCTGGGGTATGGGATCACCAACATGGTGCCACGTACCACGGCGGCCGCGTCAGAGCTCGCGCCCGACGAGTACGTCGAAGGTGGCAAGCGTCTCACCGGGCTCGTCCAGCGCTACACCCCGCGCGTGGTAGCCTTCCTCGGCATTGGCGCGTACCGTTCGGCGTTCGGGCGGCCCAAGGCGCAACTCGGGCTGCAGGACGAACGGCTCGATGCGAGTCGCCTGTGGGCGTTGCCAAGTCCGAGCGGCCTCAACGCGAATCATCAGCTCGCCGATCTCGTCGCGCTGTTGCGAGAGCTCGGTGAGTGGGTCGAGCAGCACTGACATTCCCAACATCTTCCGTGACCGTCATGTCGCACATTTCGCCATCCCGTCGTCGCTCGCGCGCTTCTGCTGCGATGATTGCGCTTTCCACGCTCGGGTTCGTGGGCACCACCGGCGCCTTCGGTGCCTGCAGTGATGGCGAGCAGCAACCGGCGGCGAGCGCAGACAGCGTGACTGCAGCGGCCCCTTCCGCGCCAAAGACGCCGGCGTACACCGCCGACGTGGTAGCCGAGTATCCACACGACACGGCGGCGTTTACACAGGGACTGCTGTGGCACGAGGGGCGGCTGTTCGAAAGTACCGGCCAGGTGGGCACCTCGAACATCCGCGAAGTCACGCTCGCGTCGGGCAAGGTGGTGCGTCAGCAGGATCTCGAGGAGCCGCACTTCGGCGAAGGGATCGTGATTCTTGGCAACACGCTTTACCAGATCACGTGGCAGAGCGGCAAGGCATTCACGTACGACTGGAAGACTTTCAAGCGTACGGGCGAGTTCAAGTACGATGGCGAAGGCTGGGGGCTCACCACCGACGGCACGTCGATCATCATGAGCAACGGCAGCAACGTGCTCATCTACCGCGATCCCAAGACCTTCGCCGCCATGAAGGCGGTGGAGGTGAAGGATCAGGGGAACACGGTGCCGCAGCTCAACGAGCTCGAGTGGGTGAAGGGCGAGATCTGGGCGAATGTGTGGCAGAAGGATTCGATCGCGCGCATCGACCCGGCCACGGGTGAGGTGAAGGGGTGGATCGATTTGACTGGCATTCTGCCGCAGCTCGATCGCACGGGGAAGGAAGACGTGCTGAATGGCATCGCCTACGATGCGGCCACCGACAAGATCCACGTGACGGGAAAGTTGTGGCCAAAGATGTATGAGATACGGTTGAAGGCGAAGTGAGAGCGACTGAGGACTGAGAACTTTCACTACGAACTACAAACTCCCCCGGAGATCACGTGATTTCCGGGGGAGTTCGTAGTTTGTAGTTCCAGTTGTCGGTCTTCAGTTCAACTGCTCACCTACCGCAACCGCACAATTCCATATCGCAGCGTGCTGGCCGGCAGCGCGCCATTACTCGACAGCGAGATCAGCGCCCGCTGCCCGGCGGGGACACTGAAGCGGATATAGCTGCTGGCGCCGCCGGCGAGCGCGATGCGCTGCGGTACACCGGTTACGAGCGAGCGCGTGGCGATGGGATACACGCCGAGCGCGGCGCCACCGGCGAGTCGGAGACCGGGATAAATACTGCGGAAATTCCACGCCGGATTCGTGAACGGCGCGCCGAGTGCGGTGGTGGTCGCGGTGGAGTAGTCGTCGGCGATGAGCGAGATCGTCCAGTCGCGTAGGTAGTCGGCGAAGGCGCCGCCGGACAGCACCTGCTGGAGATTGGTTACTCCCGTGGCCGTGGTGTTCACCAGGGACCGCAGGAAGGCCGCTTCACCGTTCGGGCCCTGTCGCGCCGCCGCGAAGCGCAGGAAGTTCCAGATGGCGCCGCGCGTGCCGAGCGAGTCGTTGGGGGCGTACGGGGAATTGTTCTCCGGTGCCGTGATGAAGCTGTAGAAGCGTGAGAAGTTCTGCGCAGCGAATGTGGTGAAGTCCGTGGCGCGCGCGCCGTTCACATCGGTGAGCACGAGATTGCTGCGTGTGGAGTAGCCGCTCACGCGGAAGTACAGCAGCTCCTCGGCCAGATGCGACAGTCCTTCGTCGAGCCAGACGGTTTCGGTGCCGGAGCTCGCGCCATTCACCACCAGCCGGCGCGACGCATTGATGAGATGCTGTAGCTCGTGCGCGATGGTGGTGAGGTTGAGGCGCGTCACATCGGTCTTGGCGCGCCGGTTGCCATTCACCGCGCCATCGGGATCGGGCACGAGCAGGTAGAACATCTCCGTCTCGTTCGAGGTGGCGCAGGCCGGCAGGTTGTTCCTCACCGCCTTCGGATAGAGATCGCGCGCGAAGAAGAAGCCGCCGATCGTGAACCCGGCACCCTGCGGTGTGAGGGCATTCACGGCACGGGTATAGAAAAGAATGATCTTGCCGTACGGCGAGATGTTGGACGGCGCCCCGAAGGCGGCGGTATCCATGGGGAAGACGAGCGTATCGAAGGTGGCCACGATGCTCGCGTATTCCGCGTCGGTGTAGCCGCCGGTCGGATTCTCCTTGTCGCTCACCACGATCGCGCGGTTGCCCACGGCGGCCACGCGCCCGGTGCGCGTATCGGCGTTGCTGCACGCCTGATTGGCATTGCCGTTGAGCTTGATCTCGTCCCCTACGTTCACTGTGGTGAGCGCGGCGCGCGGCCGCGGTACCTCCATCCACTCCCGCGCGGCGGCAGTGAGCGGCGTGAGTTCGCGGCGTTCGGTGGCGCGCCGCTGCTGCTCGAACCGCTCCGCGCCGGAGAGCACGTTGCCGAGCATGGTACCTGGCGGCATCGCGATGCTGTTGCCGTCGGGGAGCGGTGCCATGATGGCCGCGCTTACCGGCGCCCGCGTGTTGAGCCCGATCACGTCGGCCACCGACGTGATGCCGAAACTCGTGGCGGTAGAAATGAGCGTGAGCGCATACTCGGCGCTCACGGAGCCGGCGGGCGCTTCGAGACACGCCGAAAGGCTGGCGGGTCCGGCCACCGGATTGATGACCTCGCCTACGCCGAGGGCGCGTGGCGCGCTGGTGCCGCAGGGGCTCGTGCCGGCGGCGCCGATGGTGAGCGGTACGGTGTCGGCGCGGCCGGCCGCGGCGGCGACGATACGAGCGGCCCCCTGCGCGATGGCGGTGATCAGCCCGCTGCTCGTGACCGAGGCGCGCGCCTCATCGAGGGAGGTGAACGTGACGGCCTGACCGCTGATGTCGTTGCCGAACTGATCGCGCAGTGCGGCCCGCACCTGGAGCGTATCTCCCACGCCCAGCGAGGCCTCACCGGGGGTGGCCACCACGGCGGCCGGCGCGCCGGGGAGCACCGTGGCCGTAAAGGTGGCCGGATTGACGCCGTTCACCTGGGCATTCACCCGCGCGGTGCCGGCGTTGGTGCCGAGGGTCCATGTCGTGGTGGCAATGCCTTTGCTGTCGGTGTTGCTCTGCGCGGGCGTCACGGAACCGGATCCCACCCCCACGTCCCAGTCCACGCGGCGGCCGGAGACCGCCTTGTTGTCCTTGTCGGTGACGCGCACGGAGAGGGTGACCGGCAGGGCACTGCCCGCGACGCCGGTCTGCTGATTACCGGTCTGCACGACAACGGCCGTGGGGGTGGCCGACGGGCCGGTGCTGTCACCGGAGCGGCAGCCCCCGAGCGCGAGCCCTGCAGACAGGACCGCAGCAATGGTGGTGCGAAGGAATGGGCGCGATGGCATGTGGCGAAACAGAAGGAGACCGGTCACGAGCGGAACACCCGACGAGCGTCCCGTGAGCGGGCGACTACGAAAGATGCGAAGCGGAGCTGCGGACGCGAGGGGCGGCGTGCGCCCGCGAGGGCGACGGCCGGGTGTGCGGTGTACATTCCAGCATGCGAGCGGTTGGATCGGTGCGGTTCCTGTTCATTCCCCTCATGCTGCTCGGCGGTTCCGTCTCCGGCTGTTCCGAGCGGACACGACAGGCAGCGCGGGGTAACGACGGCTGGCTGCGACGTGTATCGGACGGCGCTCTCGTCGGAATGCCCGACGAGCGGCCTCAGATGCTGAATGAGGAACTGCCCTTCCGGTATCCCGTGCCGGCGTATCAGGCAGGGGTACAGGGCAATGTGATGCTGCGCCTCTTCGTGGATTCGAGTGGGCGCGTGGTCCCCGACAGTACGCGTGTGGTCGAGCCCTCGGGTCACGGGGCGCTCGACAGCGCGGCGCTGCTGGGGGCGTCGCGATTGCAATTCCGGCCTGCCCGTCGTCGCGGCATCCCCATCCCCGTGTCGCTGCTGTTTCCCGTGCACTTCCGACGCCCCGGTACCAATCCCCTCGGGGGCGACTCCCTGTAAGAGAGAATACGATGGCCACCACACTCCCCACCATCGAAGAACACCTCCGCCACCGCCGTCCCTACGACAGTGTGCTCGACACGGTCGGCTGGACGCCGCTCATTCGCCTGTCGCGGATCGCGAAGGGCATCCGCACCCCCGTCTTCGGCAAGGCCGACTTCTTCAATCCCGGCGGCAGCGTCAAGGACCGCATCGGGTTGCCGATGATCGAGGCGCATGAGGCGGCGGGCACCCTCAAGCCCGGTGGCGTGATCGTGGAAGCCACGAGCGGCAACACGGGCGTGGGGCTGGCGATTGCCGCGGCGCTCAAGGGGTACCGCTGCATCTTCACCATGCCCGACAAGATGAGCCAGGAGAAGGTGCGCCTGCTCAAGGCGTTCGGGGCCGAAGTGATCATCACGCCCACCGCGGTGCCGCCCGATCATCCGCAGAACTATGTGCAGATGGCCAAGCGCATCGTGCGCGAAACGCCGGGCGCGGTGCTCGCGGGGCAGTTCGAGAATCCCGCCAATCCCGCCGCGCACGTGGCCACCACCGGCCCCGAATTGTGGGAGCAGACGGAAGGGCGCATCACGCATTTCGTGGCCGGCGCGGGCACGGGCGGCACCATCAGCGGCGTGGCGCGCTACCTCAAGAGCAAGAATCCCAACATCAAGATCATCGCCGCCGATCCGCAGGGGAGCGTGCTGGCGGAGCTGTGGCGCACGAAGGGCGAAGGGCATCCCACCGGCGCGCCGTACAAGGTGGAAGGGGTGGGGCAGGACTGCGTGCCCGCCACGCTCGACATGGATATCATCGACGAGTTCATCTCGGTGGGCGACAAGGATGCCTTCACCATGGCGCGTCGTCTCACGCGTGAGGAAGGAATCTTCGTGGGCGGCAGTGCCGGCATGATTGCGCACGCCGCGCTCACGGTGGCGCGCCGACTCGACGATCCCGACGCGCTGGTGGTGACGTTCCTGTGTGACACCGGCGAGCGCTATCTCAGCAAGGTGTTCAACGACGAATGGATGCGGGAGAATCAGCTGCTCGATTCGCCGCACACGAGCATCGAGAGTGTGCTCGGCAAGAAGGACGCGAGCGCGCCGGCCATCGTGAGCGTGACCACGGGCGCCACGGTGCGGCAGGCGATTCGCCTGATGGCGTTGCACGACGTGAGTCAGGTGCCGGTGATGGACGGCAGCGTGTGCGTGGGGAGCGTGGCGGAATCGCGCCTGACGACCGAGTCACTCGCCGATCCGAAGGCACTCGACAAGACGGTGAGCGACGTGATGGATCAGCCGTTCCCGGTGGTGGAGTCGGATGCGCCGGTGGAGAGCGTAGCGAAGCTGCTGTCGAAGTCGAACCGCGCGGTGCTGATGCGGAAGGACGGGATGATTCAGGGGATTGTGACGAGGTTCGACGTGCTGGAGTACTTGATGCATCGGTGAGAGGTGAGCATCAGCCGCGAGCCGCGAGCTGCGAGCTGCGAGCCGTGAGCACTGAGAACTGATGACTGTCACTACGAACTAGAAACTCCCCGCCTGAACGAGATCTCGTTCGAGCGGGGA
>Ga0315909_10009754_pt1 | contig 10336 bp, 8 predicted proteins | sample LakEriMetagenome_11_FD_203527 | JGI IMG/M metagenome (GOLD analysis project Ga0315909, IMG submission 203527) | Freshwater fungal communities from buoy surface, Lake Erie, Ohio, United States - Buoy 2 MA125 | ecosystem: Environmental > Aquatic > Freshwater > Lake | place: USA: Lake Erie, Ohio...
ATTCGGGTACCGGTAAGTCGGTCGCCATCAAGCACATCGTCGGCCTCCTCGAGCCCGACGAAGGCGAGGTGTGGGTGGACGGGTTGCGCGTCGATCAGCTGTCCCGGAAGGACCTCTACGCCCTCCGCGGCAACATCGGGTACGTGTTCCAGTTTGCAGCGCTCTTCGACTCCATGACCATCGGCGAGAACGTCGCCATGGGGCTGCGCAAGCAGGGCGAGCTGTCGGAAAAGGAAATCGTCGCGCGGGTCGACGAGGCGCTGCGTCTCGTCGACCTCCCCGACGTGCAGAACCGCATGCCCGCCGAGCTGTCCGGCGGGATGCGCAAGCGCGTGGGGATCGCGCGTGCCATCGCGCTCCGCCCCAAGTACATCCTCTACGACGAACCCACCACCGGCCTCGACCCGGTCACCTCGGCCACCATCGATCAGCTCATGGTGCGCATGCGCGAACAGCTCGGCGTGACGGGGATCGTCATCACGCACGACATGCGCAGCGCCTACACCGTGGGCACGCGCATCGCCATGCTGTACGAGGGGCAGGTGCACGCCGTGGGCACGGTCGACGAGATCCAGCACAGCAAGGACCCGCTGGTGCGGCAGTTCGTCGAAGGGCGGGCCACGATCGACGATGATGCCCCGCTGGTCGCCGGACTGCCCGGCAGCTTGCCGCCGGACGCCATCACCACACCGCACCGGTAGCCGCCGGCCATGCAGCAGCCCGCGCGCAATCCCCGCCGCACCCCGGAGTCGTCGTCGAACGACGGCGCCGAGGGGCGCAAGCGCCCGCGCGCCAAGCTCGAAACCTCGGCCGGTGGGGTCGTGTATCGCCTGCACAACGGCGAGCCGATGTTTCTGCTCATTCGCGACAGCTACAAGAACTGGGGATTCCCCAAGGGGCATCTCGAAACCGACGAAGCGCCCGATGCCGCCGCGGTGCGCGAGGTGCGCGAAGAAACCGGACTCGCCGATGTGATGCTCGACGGGGAAATCGACACCATCGACTGGTTTTTCCGGTTTCGCGGAAAGCTCGTGCACAAGGTGTGTCATTTCTTCCTCATGCGCACCGAGGTGGAGAACACCACGCCGCAGCGCGCCGAAGGGATTACCGCGTGCCGGTGGGCGTCGTTCGACGAGGCGACGGAGCTGGTGAGTTATGCGAATGCGCGCGACGTGTTGTTGCGGGCGAATGCGATGGTGCAGGGGATCGATGTGAATGTCGATCCAGCCGAGCCGCCGCGCCGCCCCACCCCGCCGCAATCGATGCAGGGCATCGTGTTGCCGGGGGCCGGCGTACCGACCTCGCCCGACCCGTTTCGCCCCGCCTGAGCGCGTCCATGCCTCCCGCCGCGAAGAGTTCGGACCATGCGTCGCTCATGCTCAGCATCGTGGCGCTGTGCAAGCGTGATCGCGCGCGGCAGCTCGTGCGTTCGGCGTTCCCGCGGCGGCGGGCGCATGTTGTGTCGGCGAAGAGCGCGACCGAGGTGGAAGAGCAGCTGGTGAAGGATCTCGTCGATGCGGTCATCATCGATGCCGGCGCGGGGGATGACGCGCAGCGCCTGATCGCGCGCGCCGACGAGTTCCAGAGTGTGCCGTTCGTACTTGTCACCACCCTGCTACCCGCCGATGCCCCACTGGTGGCCCGTGCCGCCGAGTCCGGGGTGTGCGATGTGCTCATCGAAGGGGTGGACGACGCCTCGGCGCGTGATCTCGTGTCGCGCCGGGCGTTTTCGACGCGATTCGAGCGCGCGCTCAGCAGTCCGCCACCGGTGCTGCACCTCGAAACGCCGCTGCAGATCGCGGTCTGGCAGAGTGTGGTGAAGCGCGCCGGCCGGCCGGTGCGCACCGACCAGCTGGCGAAGGAGCTGAGCGTGTCGCGTGAGCATCTCTCGCGCAGCTTCGCCGTGGGGCAGGCGCCCACGCTCAAGAAAGTCATCGACCTCGTGCGGGTGCTGGCCGCGGCCGAGTTGTCGAAGAACGCCGGCTACGACGTGCGCGATGTGGCCGAGGTGCTGGGGTTCGCGAGCTCGTCGCACCTCAGCAGTACCACCCAGCGCCTCGTGGGGGCGAAGGCCTCCAGCCTCAGCCGGTTGCGGGCCATGGACCTGTTGGACCGGTTCCAGCGTTATGCCACCGTTCCGGACTCGGATGAGGGGGAGTCGGGAGCGCGCGCCGAGGCGTGAGACATACGTCGGGAGCACTGAGAACCGGAAACTGAAACTACGAACTACACACTTCCCAGAAGTTCGCGGGATTTCCGGGCGAGTTCGTAGTGTGTAGTGCCAGTGTTCAGTTCTCAGTGTCGTCCCCCCTCACAAATCTGCCGTTCACCCGCTCGCCGTTGGCGGGACGGGTTGCCCCACCCCACCCCTTGTGATAATTTTCACAAGCTATACCCGAACCGCCTCCACTTCGGTTCGTCCCGCGTTTTTCTGAATTCGTATCGCCCGCGCGCGTCACGCGTGCTCCCGCGCATTTTCACTGCATATACACGCCCAGTATCATGGCCACCCAGACCGCCCTGCGTCCCGGCGAAATCAAGGACATCCTCCTCCGTGAGATCGAGGCCGCCGACCTCGCCGATCTCAACGTCGAGGAAGTCGGTACCGTCCTCGAGGTGAAGGACGGCATCGCCCGCATCTACGGCCTCGGCAAGTGCATGGCCGGCGAAATGCTCGAGTTCACGTCGTCGGAGACCAAGCAGGTCATCACCGGCATGGCGCTGAATCTCGAAGAGGACAACATCGGCGCCGTCATCCTGGGCGACTACCTGCAGCTCAAGGAAGGCGACGAAGTCCGCCGTACCGCGCGCGTGCTCGAAGTGCCCGTCGGCCCGGAGCTCATCGGCCGTGTCGTCGATCCCCTTGGCCGTCCGATCGACGGACTCGGTGAGATCCGCGCGACCCATTTCCGCAAGGTCGAATCGCCGGCCCCCGGCATCATCGTGCGCCAGCCCGTGAAGGAGCCGCTCCAGACGGGTATCAAGGCCATCGACAGCATGATCCCGATCGGCCGCGGCCAGCGCGAGCTCATCATCGGCGACCGCTCGACCGGCAAGACCGCCGTCGCGATCGACACGATCATCAACCAGAAGGGCCAGGGCGTCATCTGCGTGTACGTCGCCATCGGCCAGAAGGCGTCCACGATTGCCTCGGTGGTCGAGAAGCTGCGCCAGGCCGGCGCGCTCGAGTACACCATCGTCGTCGCCGCCTCGGCGTCCGACCCGGCGCCGATGCTCTACATCGCGCCCTACTCGGGCTGCTCGATGGCCGAGTACTTCATGTACAACGAGGGCAAGCCCACGCTGTGCGTGTACGACGACCTCTCGAAGCAGGCCGCGGCGTATCGCCAGCTGTCGCTCGTGCTCCGTCGTCCGCCGGGCCGCGAAGCGTACCCGGGTGACGTGTTCTATCTCCACAGCCGTCTCCTCGAGCGCGCGGCCAAGCTGCGCGAAGACGAAGGCGTCGTGGATGGCAAGAGCATCCTCAAGCCGGGTGGCTCGCTCACCGCGCTGCCCATCATCGAGACGCAGGCCGGTGACGTGTCGGCCTACATCCCCACGAACGTCATTTCCATCACCGACGGCCAGATCTTCCTCGAGACCGACCTGTTCAACGCCGGCATCCGCCCGGCCGTGAACGTCGGTATCTCGGTGTCGCGCGTCGGTGGCTCGGCGCAGACGAAGGCCATGAAGAGCGTGGCCGGCCGTCTCCGCCTCGACCTCGCGCAGTTCCGCGAACTCGAAGCCTTTGCCGCGTTCGCGTCGGACCTCGACGCCGCGACCAAGCGCCAGCTCGAGCGTGGTGCCCGCACGGTCGAAATCCTCAAGCAGGGCCAGTACTCGCCGCTGCCGTTCGAAGAGCAGGTGGCGGTGATCTACGCGGTGACCAACGGCTTCCTCGACACCATCGACACCGGCAAGGTGCGGGCGTGGGAGAAGGGCTTCCTCGAGTACCTGCGCGCGCAGTTCCCGCAGATCCTCGACGGCATGCGCAGCAGCAAGGCGCTGGCGAAGGACGCCGAGGCCGAGCTGAAGCGCGCCATCGAGCAGTACACCAAGAGTTTTGCGTCGTGAGTGGTGGGTTCTGAGTCCACTCGTCCATTCACTCACGACCTGATATAAGCCACCATGGCGAAAGGCAGAGAACTGAAGGGGCGCATCAAGTCCGTCGAGAACACGCGCAAGATCACGCGCACGATGGAAATGGTGGCCACTTCCAAGATGAAGCGCGCGGCGGACCGCGTGAGTGCGGCGCGTCCCTACGCGCTGGCGCTCGGCGAAGTCCTGTCGCACGTGTACACGCCGGAGCTCGCGGAACAGTTTCCGCTGCTCCGGCGCCCCGCGCAGATCAAGCGCGCGGCACTGGTGGTCCTCACGGCGAATCGTGGACTCTGCGGCGCGTTCAACACCAACCTGCTTCGCGAGTCGCGTGCACGACTCGCCGAGTGGGAAGGACAGGGCGTGTCCGTCGAGCTCCACATCGTGGGCCGCAAGGGTATCGGTTTTTACAAGTATCTCGGCCGTACGCTCGCGAGCTCGCGCGCCGACATCGGTGATCGGCCCACGTCGGCCGATGCCTCGTCGCTCATCGACGAGCTGATGGCGCGGTATGCGGCGGGCGACCTCGACGCCGTGTTCATCACCTACGCCAAGTACAAGTCGGCGCTGTCCACGCCGCCGGCCACCGAACAGGTGCTGCCGGTCGTGGCTCCCGGCTCGACGGGCGAGACGACCGTCGCGCGCGACTTCATCCTCGCGCCGTCGGCCAACGAGATCCTCGAAGCGCTGTTGCCGCTCTATGTGCGCAACACCGTGTACCGGGCGCTCGTGGAAACGGCTGCCGGCGAGCAGGGCGCGCGCCGGACGGCCATGAAGAATGCGACCGACAACGCCACCGAGATGTTGCAGCTGCTCAAGCGCACGTACAACTCGGCGCGTCAGGCGCAGATCACGCAGGAAATCGCCGAAATCGTCGGCGGTGCATCGGCACTGCAGGGCTGACGTTTCACCATATCCAGTACGCAATCATGGCTACCACTGCCGCGCCGACCACTGTCGGCAAGATCGTTCAGGTCATCGGGCCCGTCATCGACGTGGCGTTCGAGAACGATCACCTGCCCGAGCTCTACAACGCCGTCACCGTTTCGGCCATCACGCCCGACGGACAGACGATCAAAGTGACCGCCGAAGTGCAGCAGCACATCGGCCGCAACCAGGTGCGCGCCGTCGCCATGTCGTCGACCGACGGCATCACGCGCGGCATGGACGTGGTCGATACCGGCAGCGCCATCACGGTTCCCGTGGGCGCACCGGCGCTCGGCCGCATCCTCAACGTGCTCGGTGACCCGGTGGACGACGGCGCGCCGATCCCGGCCGACGCCGAGCGTTGGGCCATCCACCGCAAGCGCCCTGACTTCGTCAACCTCGAGCCGAAGACGGAAGTCTTCGAGACCGGCATCAAGGTCGTCGACCTCGTCGCCCCGTTCGTGAAGGGTGGCAAGATCGGTCTCTTCGGCGGCGCCGGCGTGGGCAAGACGGTCATCATTCAGGAGCTCATCAACAACGTCGCGAAGGGCCACGGCGGTAAGTCCGTGTTCTGCGGCGTGGGTGAGCGCACGCGTGAAGGCAACGACCTCTATCTCGAATTCCAGGAAGCTGGCATTCTCGACAAGGTCGCGCTGATCTACGGTCAGATGAACGAGCCGCCAGGGGCGCGTCTGCGCGTGGCCCTCGCCGGTCTCACGGTCGCCGAGTACTTCCGCGACATGGAGAACGCCGACGTGCTCGTGTTCGTCGACAACATCTTCCGTTTCACGCAGGCCGGTTCGGAAGTGTCGGCGCTGCTCGGCCGCATGCCCAGCGCCGTGGGCTACCAGCCCACGCTGGCCACGGAAATGGGTGAGCTCCAGGAGCGCATCACCTCGACGCGCAACGGCTCCATCACCTCGGTGCAGGCCATCTACGTGCCCGCCGATGACCTCACCGACCCGGCGCCGGCCACGGCGTTCGCGCACCTCGACGCCACGGTCGTGCTCAACCGCAAGATCACCGAGCTCGGCATCTACCCCGCCGTGGACCCGCTCGACTCGACGTCGCGCATCCTCGACGCGCAGTACGTGGGCGAGCGTCACTACAACGCGGCCACGACCACGCAGCGCATTCTGCAGCGCTACAAGGAACTCCAGGACATCATCGCCATCCTTGGCATGGACGAGCTCTCGGAAGACGACAAGAAGATCGTCGGCCGTGCCCGTCGCCTGCAGCGTTTCATGTCGCAGCCGTTCGCCGTGGCCGAGCAGTTCACGGGTATCCCCGGCAAGTACGTGAAGCTCGAAGAGACGATCTCGTCGTTCGAGCGTATCTGCGCCGGTGAGTTCGACAATCTTCCCGAGCAGGCGTTCTTCATGGCCGGCGGTGTGGAAGACGTGGTGGCCAACGCGAAGAAGCTCCAGGGCTGATCCGTGGCCGATCTCAAGGTGTCGGTGATCTCCCCCGAGCGCGTGCTGTACGAAGGCACCGCGCGCGGGGTGATCGCCCCGGCGTTCGACGGCGAGGTGGGCATTCTGCCCATGCACGCGCCGCTCATGACGCTGCTGGGTCGCGGGACACTGCGCGTGGACACCGCGGAGGGCGAGCAGCGCTTCCAGGTGGATGGTGGATTCCTGCAGGTGGTGGACGACGCCGTGCGCGTGGTGACGGAGCAGGCGACGGCGGCGTAAGCAGCATCGCGTTGGCGCAGGCAGTTTCGAGTTTGTAGTCCGACTCGACCAGCGGTATCGCGCGCCGGAAGAGGCGCGAGTGTCGCCGCGGGGCTCGTCGTGCAGGAGCGGTGCCCGACGAGCCACCGCGCCGACCGAAAGGGTGGTCGGCAACGCCGTTCGACATTCGTGTCGAGCGGCGTTTGTTGTTTCTGGCATGGAGCGTGGGATGAGCCGCGCGGGAATCACCGTTGGTCCCGAAATGCGAAATGTTCGTCACCGAAGAGCGCCGGGGCGCAACGGTCGTGTCGCATGCGGCGTAGGAAGGGCACCCACGTGCGGCGTACTGCCGCTGCTGTGCACGGTGCAGGTCGCAGCGTGTCGGCTCGCGTCATCCCCAGCTCTCCATGCCCCTCCGTGTTGCCGTTCTCGGCCAGCTTCCCGGCACGCTGCTCGCGCAGCTCGCTGATCTGGCCGCTTCGATGGATTTGGTGGTGCTCGGGCAGGCGCCCGACACCCGCGCTGCCGCGGCGGCGCTGTCGAATGCCGTCCCCGATATTGCCGTCGTCGGCACGACGTTCAGCGACGGCTCCGGCTTTGGCTTCGTCCGTGAGCTCCCGGCCGGGCAGCGCCCCGTCGGACTCGTCGTGGTAGGCGCGCGTGATGAGGAGGCCGTGACCGCCTTCGAGTTGCAGGCCACCGACTTCCTCTTGTGGCCCGCCGCGGAGGGACGCCTGCGCGACGCGCTCACGCGCGCCAAGCAGCAGGTGCTGCAGCTGTCGCTGTTGCGGACCGCGGACGAACTCCAGCGGTTGCTGAGTGAGGCGGGCGGGAGCAGTGGCATCGACCTCGCGGGGCTGTTTCGCGGGCGTAGCGAGGCGGCCGTGGCGACGACCGACGGAGACGCGGTCCGTCGCCGTCGTGCGGCGAGTGGGGCGTCGACCGGCACGCTCATCGCGTCGTCGCCCTGGCGTGCGGCCGCGCGCGCCGGTGAGCTGCGCGCCAAGGGCGGCCGCGACGGTGAAGAAGGGGTACTGGACCTCTCGCAGGAAGACGGCGGCCGGACGACCAGCGAGGGCCGTCCATTGCGCGTGCTCGTGCGGGAAGGGCGCCGTACCCGCTTTGTGCCGCTCGTGGATGTCGATTGGTTCGAAGCCGATGGCAACTACATCCGGGTGCACGCCGGTGGCGAGAAGTACCGCACCCGCGGCACGATCACGGCCATCGAGGCGGCGCTCGATCCCCGGCAGTTCGTCCGCATTCACCGCCGCGTCGTCGTGAACATGGACCGCGTGCGCGAAATGAGCCCGCTCCCCGGCGGCGACGGCCTGCTGGTGCTTGGTGACGGCTCCACGCTGCGCCTCTCGCGGACCTATCGGTCCCGGGTGCGGTGAGCGGTCTTTCCGCCGCCCGGAAGCACTGAAGACTGAGAACTTTCACTAGGAACTAGGAACTCCTCGCCCATTCGAGGCGCCTGCCCTTGCGGCTGAGGGGGGCATCCCGTCGGGGCGAGGAGTTTGTAGTTCCTAGTGACAGTTTTCAGTCGTCAGTTACTCCCCCCGGTGACCCACCTCACCAACTTTGCCCGCCCGCGGATCCCCAGCCGGCCCCCGGTGGTACAAGCCACGATCGATTCAGGCTAATGTGCGGCCTGAACCCATCCTCTTTCGACTGGAGATCGTGTCATGGCGTGTTCCCCGTGGAGTCGTATGGCTGTCGCCGTTGCCGCGGCGATGGTTGGTCTCGTGGTGGTTGCCCCGCGCGTGGTCGACGCGCAGGCGTACAACTATCCGTCCATGCAGACCCCACGGGCGAGTACTCGCGATTACACCGCCGGGATCGTGGGCGGTGCCGGCTCCACGTTCCTGTTCCAGTGGCGTGAGGGGTTGAGCAAGACGTTGCATTGGCAACTCGACGCCGGCTTCGCCGACCCTGAGGGCGGGGTGGATCCCCTGCTCTTCGTGGGGGGCAGCCTCGGCAAGGAGCTCATGCATGCACGGGCGGATCAGCCGCTCGACGTGCTCTTCACGGCGGGCGCCGGGGCCGCCTTCGGCGGCAACGCGACCGTGTTCCGCCTCCCGGTGGGGGTCAGCGTGGGGCACACGTTCGACCTCGATCAGGGGATGACCATCACGCCGTTCGTGCATCCGCGGTTGTCGGTCGATGCCTGCGGTCGGTGTGGCAGCAACAACACGTCGCGGACGAATCTGAGCGCGAATTTCGACATCGGCGGTCACTGGCAGGTGAACCGCCAGTTCGGTGTGCGCGCGTCGGCTTCGTTCAGCGGGTCGGATGTGGTGGGTACCGACGAAACGGTAGCCGTCGGATTCAGTTGGACGCCGGCGGGGCTCGCCCGCCGGTAGTCGGCAGCGCACACGAAGGCAAGCCGAAGCGTGGGGAAACGCGGCCGACGGCCGCGTTTTTTCATTTCGCTCACCCGGTTCGGTCTGCGAGTCCAATCCACGGTTCGGAAACTACGCGCTACGAATCGGTGCAAATACGTACAGGACGTACCTGAGTGTGATGATCGGGATTGATTTCAGTGACGAATTCGGTACCATTGCTGTTCTCACTGCCGAGGTGGGTACCGTGCGACGCGCCGAGGGTCCGATGGCTGCGTTTCGTCCCACCTTGTCCGTGAAGTGAAGGAACCAGTATCTGAACAACATGCCGTGACGTGTTTCCCGTCCCCGTGATGGGCGCGTCCGGCATTATGCAGTCCCGGTGTCTCCGGCCCCGAAGCATCCGGAGCCGCCGGTACTCCCGGTCGTCGGCAGCCCCCACAGCTGTCCGACCGGGAACTCCCCAGGTCGCGACGCAGCGCACCCGCCTGTGTCGCGGCGTGGGGTTTCTCCCCCCGTTTCCGGCATATGTGCGCCGAGGGCTGAGCATGTCGAGACTGATGCGGTGGTTGTACCGGTTCCCCGCGGCGGTCCTGTTGTTCCTGTTGCCGAGCATGGCACAGGCGCAGGGTCCCGCCATCATCACGGGCCAAGTCAAGAGCGAATTCGGTGATCCGCTCGAGAACGCCAACGTCTACATTGTGGAACTCGCCATTTCGGTGGGCACCAATGCGACGGGCAAGTATACGCTCACGATCCCAGCGGATCGTGTCCGCGGGCAGGCGCTGCAGCTGCGCGCCCGTGCGATCGGCTACAAGGCCGAGCTGAAGCCGCTGACGGTGCGGGCCGGCAACCAGACGATCGACTTCTCGCTGCAGAAGGACGTGAACCGTCTGCAGGAAATCGTCACCACGGGCGTGACCGGCGCGACGGAGCAGAAGAAGCTCGCGTTCTCGGTGGCCCAGGTGAGCGACAAGGACATGCCGGTCCCCGGCTCCAATCCGCTCTCGCAGCTGCAGGGTAAGGTGGCGGGTGCGAACATCGTGGCGGCGTCGGGTCGTCCCGGTACGGCCCCGGCCATCATTCTCCGTGGTCCCCAGTCGATCAACGCGTCCGGCCGCGGCCAGGACCCGCTCTACATCATCGACGGCGTGATCTCGCAGGGTGGCCTGCAGGATATCAATCCGCAGGACATCGAAAACATCGAAGTCGTGAAGGGCGCCGCCGCGTCGTCGCTGTACGGCTCGCGCGCCGGTAACGGCGTCATCCAGATCACCACCCGCTCCGGCAAGAACC
>Ga0315909_10009755_pt1 | contig 10335 bp, 11 predicted proteins | sample LakEriMetagenome_11_FD_203527 | JGI IMG/M metagenome (GOLD analysis project Ga0315909, IMG submission 203527) | Freshwater fungal communities from buoy surface, Lake Erie, Ohio, United States - Buoy 2 MA125 | ecosystem: Environmental > Aquatic > Freshwater > Lake | place: USA: Lake Erie, Ohio...
AGCACGCGCCGCGAGGCGCACCGACGCATGGTGCGGATCTGGAAGGGGGCCTAGGAATGACTGAGGAGCCATCTGCGGAGGTTCTGGAGTTCCCGGGGGCTGGGAGTAGGGCAGAGCGCCACGCAGCCCTTAGAAGGCTTGGGGAGGAATGGTGGGAGCCGCCGGCCGAGCTGATCGACACGCTGCCCAAGGGTGGTGTGCAGCTGCGGTACCTGTCCCACATATGGGTGCGCAAGGCGCTGCAGGACGCTGACCCTGATTGGTATTGGGAGCCCATGGGCTATGACAGCGATGGACAGCCCGTGATCGAGCGTGACAGCCAGGGCAACCCGGTGGGGTTCTGGATCTGGCTTCACCTGCTCGGCACCAAGATGCCCGGCTATGGGTCCGTGGAGCCCGGCAAGCGTGACGCCGTGAAGGAGCTGATAGGCGACGCGCTGCGGAACGCCAGCATGCGCCTGGTGGGCGGTGCCTTGTGGGTCAAGGACAACGCCAAGAAAAAGCCGCCGGCGAAAAAGAAGGAGCCGCTGCCCGCTGCTGCCGAGCCAACCGACGACGCGCCGCACCATGAGAAGGCAGCAGGCAAGGACGCATACGACAGATTGGTCGACGAGTTTGGGGAGGAACCCGTCAATGGCGCACTGGCCACGTTCAACATCGCCCGGTTCTCGGAGCTCAATCCGGTCAACGTCGAGGTTGTCAGGGCGTCGTTGGTTCAGCGGGCCCGCCTGGTGCAGGAGCAGGAGCAGCGGGAGAAGGCTGATGGGTAGACAGGCGTACGGGCCCGAAGGAGCATTTCAAAGACAGGTGATCCAGCTGGCGCACACCTTCGGTTGGCTTGTGCAGCACACGCGGCCGGCGAAACAGGGCGACCGCTGGCTCACGCCGATCAGCGGTGATGTGGGATTCCCTGACCTTGTCCTGGTGCATCCTCACCGTGGCGTCCTGTTCGTGGAGCTCAAGAGCGACACAGGCGCAGTCAGTGACGCGCAATACAAGTGGGGGCGCGCCATCAGGGACGGCGGAAGCGAGTGGCGCATCTGGCGCCCGAAGGACTGGCCCGAGATTGAGAAGCGACTTGGGGCAAAGCAGTGATCATCCACGCTGCCAACCCCAAGCGAGACTTCACCGTGATCCCGAACAGGGTGTTGCGTGACGATGCCCTGTCCTACCGGGCCCGAGGACTGCTGGCCTACCTGTTGAGCCAACCGCCTGGCTGGCAGATCAGCAGCGGCAGGCTGGCGATCAAGACCGGCGAGGGGCGCGACGCCGTGCGCACTGCGCTGCGCGAGCTGATGTGTTGCGGGTACCTCGACCTCAAGCGCCGGCAGGATCACCGTGGATTGTGGGAAGCGGAGTACACCGTCACCGATACGCCCTGGTACTTCCAGCCTGACCCTGTGGATAACTCCACCTAGCGTCTCACATAGTGAGACACCCACTGCAGAGCCTGTGGATAACTCGGGCCAGCCTGTGGATAACTGGGCAACCGGGGCCTGATTATCCGGCGCCGGATTCCTAGGCCGTATTAGAAGAACTATAAGACTAAAGACTAAAAGAAGGCGTCATGGGAAAACCTCGGAAGGATCTGGCGAGCAGCGCGTACAGAACACAACGCGCCAGGTTCCTTGCGGAATGGGATGGGCCATGCCATTGGTGCAAGCGTGCCAAGGCTGTCGAGCTTGACCACATCATTCCTGTTGCCGCCGGCATCGACCCAACCGACCAAAGCAACTGGGTTGGTGCATGCAAGAAGTGCAACGCCCGGCGGGGGGCCGAACACCTTGCAAAGACTCGGGCGAACAGGGTGGCAGCTCGCAATCGCGCAGTGAAAAATCCGCCGGCTTTTTTTGAAACCGAATCGACATTGACCCCGACCCCAATTTTCCGTATCTCCGAAAACGGCTTGGACAAGCCAGATTCAAACGGGGTGGATCTGATCGGTCCTGACTTGGGCGAAGGCACTGCCATTCCCCCGCGATTGTCAACGCCGATGTTGGGGGGCGGGAGCTACGGGCCTCAGGTTGGTGCCTGGGCGAAGCAATACCTTGGCGTTGACCTGATGCCGTGGCAGCTGCTTGCGCTTTCCGGCCAGCTCGAGCACGACGAGGCCGGGAATCTGGTGCGCCGGCGGTCGTTGGTGTCAGTCGCCAGGCAGAACGGCAAGACCATGGCCCTGAAAGCGTTGGTGGGGTGGGCTTGCACACAGGAACCCAAGCGCCGGGGCGAGCCCATCATGGTGATCAACACCGCGCACCAGCTCGACCTCGCTGTGGAAATCTTTGAGGCCATCGCGCCGATTCTCAAAGAGGAATGGGGCGCAAAGGTCAAGTGGAGCTACGGCCGCAATGAGGCGATCATGCCTGACGGCACCAGGTGGTTGGTGCAGGCCGCGACGCCCAAGGCTTTCCACGGTTTCTCACCGACGTACATCGTGGCCGACGAAGTGTGGGGAATCAGCCGCGACGTACTGCTGAACGGTGCCCTGCCATCGCAGCGCGTGATGAAATCGCCGTTGCTCTCATGCTGGTCAACCGCCGGCACCGAGGATTCACACGCGATGCTGCAGATGCGCGAGGAAGGGCTGCGCGCCATCGACGAGGGCAAGACTACAAAGCTCTACATGGCCGAATGGTCCGTACCGCCCGGCATCGACCCCATGAGCTCGCCCGAGGTTTGGAAAATGGCTAATCCCGCGATTGGCTACACGCTCGAGCCCGACGTACTGCGCGACGAGTCCGAGCAGGTGGACAAGGCCGCGTTTCTGCGGGCGTCGCTCAACATCTGGATCAGCTCGGAGCGGTCATGGCTTCCGCCTGGACTGTTCGACAGCCTCAAGGTTGACGAAATTCCCGCCGGCGGCGTGCTGGCCGTCGATTCGTCAATTGACGAGTCGCTTTACTGCGGTGTAAGGGCGCAGCGTGTTGGGGACGACCGTATAGGTGTCACCGTGGAGTTTCTGGCTGATTCGCTGGCGCAGTGCTGGCGCAGCATTGGTGAAGCGGCTACCAGCTGCGATGCCATTGCCTTGACCCCGTCGCTGTTTGACATTGCGCCGCCCGAGCTCGAGCGCAAGAAGGTGCAGGTTGGCTACGCCGAGCTGGCGACACACACCGGCACGATCCGCCAGCTGATCATGGAAGGGCGCATTATCCACACCGGCGAGCAGATGCTGGCCGAGCATGTGGACCGGGCCGTGGGCGTCCGTACACAGCGCGGCTATGCGCTCTCGTCGCAAAAGAGCTCGGGCCCGATCACCCTGGCGCGTTGCCTGGTGTTCGCAACGTCACTGGTGGCCCGGCCGGCGCAGCGGTCAAAGCCTGCCATCGCGTTCGGTTAGTAGCCTTATCAGCGTCCATGGGGCGCGGCCGGTGTCTCCCCCCGCGCTTCATGGGCATCAGATCGTATACTTATCGCGTAAGCCTTGCTTTCACTTACATCGAAAGGCACGCTTTCCTTATGGAGTTGTTCAAGCCGAAGGTGAAGGCATCTCCAGCGATGGCATCAGCACCCATCGCGGCAGCTGCTGGCGCTCCGCAACCCGGTAACTTCCTTGGGTACAGCGTCGGAGCCCTCGAGGAAGCAGCGTTGAGCGTCCCGACGGTAGCTAGAGCAATCTCCCTGCTCTCTACCGTCGCTGCCACCCTGAACCTGCGCACCTACACGCTGCAATGGACTGGGCAGCGGTACGAGAAGCTGTACATCGAGGGCGAGAGCTGGATGAATCGCCCCGACCCGCGCACCACGCGCAATTTCATCATGACCAAGACCGCCCGCGACCTTATCCTGTATGGGCGCGCTTTCTGGCTTGTGACGAGTCGCTACAGCACTGGCTTCCCAGCGACGTTTCAGTGGCTTCCGGCCAACCTGTGCGAAACGCCCGACAATGCGCCGCCGGAATGGTTCGGGCCCGTGGACAAGATCAACTTCAATGGGATGCCGCTTGACGTTGCCCAGGTGATCCAGTTCCACAGCGGAAGCCAAGGAATCATCTACCAGGGCAGGCGCGCCATTCAGATCCAGCTCCGGCTCGATCAGGCCGCTGAGCGTTTCGCGTCGAATGAGATTGCCGCTGGCTACCTGCAGCAGAAGGGCGGCGAGCCCATGAGCGGCGAGGAATTGGGCGAAATGGCCGCTGCCTGGGCGGCTAACCGTCGGACCAACGCCATTGGCGCACTGAACGAGCACGTCACATTCGAAAGCTATGACGTTGACCCGTCAAAGCTGCAGCTGGTAGAGGGCAGGGAATACCAGACCAAAGAGCTGTCGCGGCTCATGGACATTCCCGCCTACCTGTTGGCCATCGACCAGTCGGGCATGACCTACGCCAACGCGCAGCAGGCCCGGCAGGATTTGATCCTGTTCGGTGCCCGCCCGCTGCTTCACGCAATCGAGGAACGCCTGTCGATGGATGACGTGATGCCTCGAGGCCGCCACGTTGAGTTCGCCCTTGACGAGTACCTGGACGAGTTCAGCGAAACAGAGATCACGCCGGCGGATCCCCGCCTGGCCCGTACCGAGGAGCTGGTCAATGATTCGGTTTGACGCCGACACCACGCTGATCACCGCGCAGGCCGGCAGCGAAGGCGAGCCCGCCCGCATCGCGGGCATTGCTGTGCCGTGGGATGTGGTGGCCACTGTCTCGGATGGCCAGCAGGTGCGGTTTTCGCGTGGCGCGTTTGACACGGCGCAGAAGCCCGCCAAGCTCATTGAGAACCACGACATCACCCAGCTGCGCGGCGTGGTCGACACGCTGACAGATGGCGATGATGGCCTTGAGTTTGAGGCCACCCTGGCGGATACCCGCGCCAGCCGGGACGCCGTTGCGCTTCTCAAGGCAGGGGCCTATGACGCCGTGAGCGTCGGAGCCCAGCCCACCAAGTTCACCACCGACGCCGAGGGCGTGATGACCGTCACGGAAGCAACCCTCGTCGAGCTCTCTCTGGTCGCCATCCCGGCGTTCAGTGAGGCCGTCATCACGCAGGTGGCGGCAACCGCCGAGGCCCCCGAGGCCGAGCCGGAGCAGGATCCCGAGCAGGACACTGACAACACCGAGCAGGAGATTCAGGAAATGACCGATGCCGAGAAGGCCGAGCCCATCGAGGCAGAGGCCACCATCCCGACTAACCCGATTCTGTACTCCGGCGCCAAGCCGGAGCTGCCGACGGCCGTGGAGTACATCAGCGCCATGATCAAGGGCGGCCACGAGTTCGACAAGATGCAGACCGCTGTTCGCGCTGCGGCCCCCGAGGTCGCCGTGGCTGACACGCCGGGAATCATCCCGACCCCGATCCTCGGGCCGGTCTACAACAACTTCGTCGGCAATCGTCCGATCTGTGACGCTGTTGGCGTTCGCGCCATGCCCGCCGGCGGCAAGGTGTTCATTCGCCCCAAGGTCGTGACCAACACCAGCATGGGCGAGCAGGCGGCTGAGTTCGACACCCTGACCGCTGGCACGTTTGTGGTGGACGACATTCAGGTGACCAAGGGCACCTACGGCGGCTACGTCAACATCAGCGAGCAGGACCTCGACTGGACCGACCCGGCCGTCCTCAGCCTCCTGCTTGACGATATGACCCGCATCTACGCCAGCGCGACCGAGGAAGTGGCGGCTGACGCGCTGGACACCGGCGTGACCAACAGCGACAACTTCGGCCTCGCCAACGTTGGCGACCCGTCTTACTGGGCCGACTGGATCGCCACGGCCGCCGAGACCATCGTGAACGACTCCAATGGCAACTTCCCGACCCACCTGTTTGTCAACCCAAGGATGTGGGGCGAGATGGTCCGCCTGTCGGACGACAGCAAGCGCCCGATGTTCCCGGCCGTCAACCCGCAGAACGCGCTGGGCGGCATGTCGTTCGGCACGGGCAACGGCACCGCCTGGGGCCTGCAGGTGGTCATGTCGCGCAACTTTGACGGCGACACCCTGATCATCGGCGATGCGAGCGGCTACGAGCTGTTCGAGCAGCAGAAGGGTGCCCTCTCGGTCGACAACCCGAGCGACCTGTCGCGCACGATCGCCTTCCGTGGCTACTTCGCCGCCAAGATGATCGACGCTGACAAGTTCGTCAAGGCCAACTTCGTCTAAGCCTGACAGGCTGACCGACTGCCCATGGCCACCTATGCGATCACACACCGCCAGGTCACTGACGACTACCTCGTCGTGCAGACCTTGGAGGGCACAGACATAGGGACCGGGCAGTCGGTCACGCTTGCAGGGCTTGGCGCGACCCTGAATGGGACGTACACCGTCGAGGATGTGCCGGTGTATCTGTTCCTTGGCGTGGATGACCAGGGCGATTTCATGTTTGACCCTGCTGTCACCATCCTGAACCAGCTGTTGATGCCGAAGACCCACGCCGACATTGCGCGTGGGCCTGTGGACGGCACGCTGACGTTCACGACCACCTGCACATGGATCACCAACCAGATGGTCATTGACTGGCTTGGCATCGCCACAGCCACGGCGAATGACACGGCTTTCATCACCAAGTGCGTTGGGGCTGCCAATGCCTACGCCTACCGCCGCCGGCGGGAAGCCGGTTACTACGACAGCCTCACAACGGTGCCTGGTGGCGATGTAGAGCTTGGCACCATCATGTTCGCCGGCAGCCTGTACCGCGAGCGGGGATCCGTTGATTCCTTCGCGTCGTTCGAGCAGATGGGCACGCCTGTGCCCTTCGGTGCCAATGGGCAGATCAATCGTCTGCTGGGCATCAACAGAAGCCAGGTTGCATGACCGCTTCCGGCATTTTCGGGGAAGCTCGAGCAACGCTGGTGGCTTCACTGCAGGCGCTGGGCCTCACTGTCATCACCGACGTGCGTAACGCCCGGCCGATTTCGGTGCTGGTTGATCCGCCAACCTTCACCTGCTTCAACAGCAACATCGCGGAGATTGAGATTGGTGTCAAGATCCTTGCGGCCCCGCCGGGCAACCAGGACAGCCTTGACTACCTGATCACGACGGCCGACACCATCATGAACAGCAGCATTTCGCTGATCCGTGGTATTCCCGGCGTCATGCAAGTGGGCGGGCAGGAAGTCCCGACCTATGACCTCACCGTACGAGTCGGAACCCAAAGGAGTTAACCGCCATGGCGACTACGACTTACCTTTCCCAGCCTGAAGTCCTGACGGTCGACACGGTCGACCTCGTGGATCAGTGCAGCAGCATCAGCTTTACCCTGGGCTACGCCAGCCTGGACAGGACTGCTTTTGGCGACACCGGCAGCCAGATGACCGCCGGTCTGCAGACTGTCAGCGGCACCATGACCTTTTACGTCGACTACGGCGCATCCGGCGTTGAGGCCACCATTGCCGCAGCTCTTGGCCTCGGCACGACTGACATTGTCGTCAAGAAGTCCAGCGGGGCAATCGCGGCCGACAATCCCGAGTGGACGATCAGCAACACCATGATCGCTGACGCGCCCATCACCTACTCTGTGGGCGAGCTTCAGGTCGCGGAGGTGTCGTTCGAGGGCGGTACTTGGGTGCGCGACGTTACGCCGTAGCAATCACGAGGGGAGACACAGATGGCCAAAGCAGACACCGGCAAGCCGCTTCGCTTCACCACCACAGGCGGCACCTGGACAGTCCAGATCGGCGGGTATAAGAACATTGTTCACTTCGAGCGGCACTTCAACACTTCAGCCCAAGTGCTGGAGCGTGCGCCGAGGGTGGAGTACGTCTTGTACCTGGCATGGGACGCTGCCCGAGCGGAGGGCTTGCCGGTCCCCGAGAAGTTCGACGCTTTCATCGATGAGATTGTCGACTTCGAGGAGCTCGAGGACGAGGCGGGGGCAGACGAAAACCCTACCCCAGGGGATCAGTCGGCAGAGCATTAGCCGTCGTGCTGGTGCAAACAGGCTTCTGGCCCCCTGACCTAGACTTCACGATGAAGGATCTGAACACCATCCTGCAGGTGATGAACGAGAGCCAGAGGTAATGCCGGCGACGATCAAGACAGAGGTGGTGGGGGTCAAGGAAACGATCAAGGCATTGCGCCAGGTTGACCCCGAATTCCGAAAGCAGTTCAACCGCGCCGCGAAGGATGTGGTTGCGCCGATGGTGGCCGAGGCCAAGAGCCTGTACCCGCAGCTGCCGCTTTCCGGCATGGCTCGGCCGTGGACGCCCAAGAGCTTTTCCATTTTCCCTTGGCAGGTAGCCAAGGTCCGTTCCGGCGTGAAGGTCAAGACCTCTACGCGCCGCAACAAGAACGCCGTGCTTTACGTGAGCCAGGGCGAGCCCGCCGGCGTCCTGTTCGAGACTGTCAGCAACAACAAGCCCCTTGGCACCAACATCCGGGCCCGTTCTGACCGGGTGCTGTGGCCTACGGCTGACAAGCATGCGCCGCGCATCAACGCTGGCATCGAAAAGATCGTGCGCGAGGCCGAGAAGGTCGTGCAAGGGATGGTGGACTGATGGCGATAACCATCCCGATCCTCACCGACTTCAACGGTCGCGGGATCGACAAGGGCATCGCGCAGTTCCAGAAGCTCGAGACAACCGGCCAGAAGGCTGGCTTTCTCATTCGCAAGGCCGCGCTTCCTGCAGCTGCAGCCATCGGTGCCCTCGCCGCCGGCGCGGTCGTGGCGACCAAGGCAGCCGCCGAGGACGCTGCCGCAGCTGACAAGCTGGCAAACACCCTTGGGCGCGTCACCAAGGCCAACCAGGCGGCGCTGGGAGCGGTTGAGCCCTACATCAGTGCGCTGTCGCAACAGGTGGGCGTGACGGATGACGAGCTGCGCCCGGCGCTCGGCAAGTTGGCGACGGCAACTGGGGATCTGACCAAGAGCCAAGAGCTGCTCGGCGTCGCCTTGGACGTAAGTGCGCAGACGGGCAAGCCGCTGGAATCAGTCACCACAGCACTTGCCAAGGCTTACAGCGGCCAGTTTGGCGCTCTCAATAAGCTGCTGCCCGGTTTTGACCAGGGCATCATCAAGAGCAAGGATTTCACGGCCGCGCAGGACGAGCTCGCCCGCCTCACTGGCGGCGCAGCGTCCGAAAGTGCCAACACTGCCGCCGGCCAGTTCCGCCGCTTCCAGATCACACTGCAGGAGACTAAGGAGAGCATCGGCGCGGCCCTGCTGCCGGTGCTCAACGCCTTCCTGCCAATCCTGCAGTCCGTAGCCAATTGGGTGCAGGAGAACAGCCGGGTGGTGGTGATTCTCGGCGCAGGCATCGCCACGCTTTCCGGCATCGTCTTGGCCGTCAACGCGGCGATGAAGTTGGCAGCTGCTGCCACGGCCGTGATGACTGCTGCGCAGATCGCGCTGAACATTGCCATGAGCGCCAACCCCATTGCAATCGTCGTACTGGCTATCGCTGGGCTGGTGGCTGCAATCGTCATCGCTTACAACAAGAGCGAGACATTCCGCGACATTGTCAATGCGATAGGCAGCGCCCTAGCCGGCGTTGCCCGGTGGATCAACGACAACGTGGTCCCCGCCATCAGCCTGTTCTGGAACACGATGAAAACAGCGTGGAAGTGGATTGACGAGAAGGCTGGTCCGGTCCTTGACGCTTTGAAACTATCGTTGCAGGCGGCTTTTGCGCCAATCACGGTTGCCATCAGTGGGATGCGAACGCTGATTGACCTGCTGGGTTCATGGAAAAAGCAGGTTCCAGCTGGTGCAACGGGTGCTGGTGCTATTAGCGGCGGTGGTGGTGGCATCCCGATCCCACGCGGAGCCGCCGGCGGCATCGTGCGGCGTCCGACGCTCGCCATGATCGGCGAGGCTGGCCCCGAGGCCGTCATTCCGCTCAACAGAACACGCGGGAACGGGCCGCTGCCCGATGGCATGGGCATGAACATCACGGTCAACGCCGGTTTGGTGTCGACGCCCGATCAGGTGGGCCAGCAGATCATCGAGGCCATCCAGCGGGCGCAGCGGCGCTCGGGCCCGGCGTTCGCTCCGGCATGAGTGCTCCGACCATTCAAGTCCTGGTTGGCTTTGAGCAGACCGTCGACTTTGCAACGCCGTTTCAGCTCGACTCGCCGACGTTCGGCCAGCTGGATAACGACACCCTTGGTGGCATTCAAATGCTGGACGTCACCAGCCTGGTCAAAAGCATCAGCATCAACCGTGGCCGCAACCGCGACACCGAGCAGTTCAACGCCGGCACGGCATCGGTGGTGTTCTACGACCCGAACCGCGACCTTGACCCGTTGAATGAGGATTCGCCGTATTACCCGTTCGTCGGGCCGCGCCAGCCCATCGAGGTCTACGCCAACGGCCTGCCGATCTACGCGGGGACGATCACCGATTGGGACCTTGACTACGACTTCACCACGCCCGGCAACCGGATGACGGCGCAGTGCGCTGACAACTT
>Ga0315909_10009757_pt1 | contig 10334 bp, 15 predicted proteins | sample LakEriMetagenome_11_FD_203527 | JGI IMG/M metagenome (GOLD analysis project Ga0315909, IMG submission 203527) | Freshwater fungal communities from buoy surface, Lake Erie, Ohio, United States - Buoy 2 MA125 | ecosystem: Environmental > Aquatic > Freshwater > Lake | place: USA: Lake Erie, Ohio...
GCCTGTGCCGCCATAAGAAGGCTGAAAGGGTCCACATCAGTACTTACCTTCAGCGAACACGTTTACAAAAACAGTCCCATCCTCCAGCGCTTCGATCTCATGCCACTCATTCGCCACAAGGTTCACGGGCTGCGTGTCTTTGGTCATCACCAACTCACGTCCTTCTTTTCGCACGATGCACGAACCAGCATGGCACATGGTGAGGTGTGAGTAGTTGTGCTCATGCCGAGGAAGCCCCTCACCCTTACGTGCGTGGAATACGCGCAAGGTAGCCCCGTCAGAGGTTACCTCGTGGCGATGTGGGATGGCGGCAATCACAATGTTTGCGCACCTTGAGTTGCGGGTTGGGGGGCCTCATCAGGGTAAACCACGGTCTCTTGACCCATCTCACCCTCAAAATTGCCAGCAACAATTTGCTCATACACCCACTTGCCGGTAACCGCAAGATCGTCAGCTCTCGCGCAATAGTTACACCATTCAAAAGGGAAGCCCTCTTGCATAGACAGCTCTACCTCGGCAAAATAAACACCGTTTTCGACGCCACACTTTCTGACGTTTCTGATCCCACGAAGTGTGACCCCATTGAATGTAATAGACATTTTTTCTCCTTTAAGCTACTCGTTGTGCAAATATGTTGTATGTGGTGTTGTTACACAGGTTGTACAGGCCTCCACGACTACGCCATGTTCCGGCCAAATTTCCCCAACCGGAAAGACTGGCTGTTGACGACGGACCGTATAAAACTCTTTGGTAGTCGTTCGCGGTCCTATACTTGATATATGGAACCGTGCCATTTACATCACATCGCCCTGAGACGGTCCCTGCGTTACCGGTAATCGCATAGACGAACGCGCCGATAGGGTGTGATGCTTGTGAGTCAGTGCCCGTGTAGTACCCATTAAGGGTTCCATCAGAACAGTTAATGCCGGATGCTGTAAGTGTTGCCATGATTTACTCCTATGCGACGCGTTGCGCGAGAAAAGCGTAGGTTTGGTTCGTGCAAAGCGCGTACTGCGCACCACGACTACGCCACGTTCCGGCCAAGTTACCCCAACCAGAGACGGAAGCTGTTCCCGATGGGGCGTATGAAGTTCTCAGGTAGTCGTTTGAAGTCCGATACTTTACGTACGGTATCGAGCTGTTTACATCAACGCGCCCGGGTAAATTGGCTTGCCCCGAAAGCGCCCCAACATAAGCACCTAATGGGAGAGAAGATGCTTGCGAGTCAGTGCCTGTGTACTGGCCGTTCAATGAGCCATCAGAGCAATTGACGCCGGAAGCTGTAAGTGTTGCCATGATTTGCTCCTATGCGACGCGCTGGGCCAATATGTTGTACGTGAGACCGCCACACGTAACGAAATTTGCGCCACGATTGCGCCATGTTCCGGCCAGATTTGCGGTATTAGCAAGCGACGCCGCCGATGACGGGGCATAGCCAACTCTGAAGTAGTTGTTGAGTGTGTAGTATTTGATGTATGGGACCGTACTATTTACATCAACGCGCCCCGGGAGACTGCCGAAGTCATATGTGGTCCATACAAGCGAACCAATAGGAAGAGAGGATGCTTGTGAATCAGTGCCTGTGTATTGGCCATTGAGCGTTCCGTCTGAAGCGTTTAAACCCGACGCTGTAAGTGTTGCCATGATTTGCTCCTTATGGGGTTCCGCCAGCGGTTACTTCACCACTGGTGATGATGTTGCCAGATGAATCCATTGACGCAACGGTTGTACCACCATACTTAAAAATAAGTTTACCGCCAGACTCTTCAACGGTAAAGTTGGTAGTTGCTAATTTTGTAGCGTTAGTGGCGTTTGTAGCGTTTGTAGCGTTAGTGGCGTTAGTTGCGTTGGTTGCGTTTGTAGCAGTAGTAGCGGTGGCTGCGTTACCCCCAATACTCAAACCAGACGCTGTACCGGTGATGTTTGTACCTACCAAAGTGGATGGCGTGCCCAAATTGGGTGTGACCAACGTTGGGCTGTTTGACAGTACATTGTTACCCGTACCAGTAGAAGTTGTCACACCTGTACCGCCATTTGCTACAGGGAGAGTACCTGTCACGCCGGTTGATAAAGGCAAACCAGTAGCGTTTGTCAGTGTGCCCGATGCGGGTGTACCCAACGCAGGGGTTGTGAACGAAGGTGAGTTCAGGTGGGTGTTTTGTTGGGCGAAGTTTGTGCCGTCGCTCCACACAGTCATGGTTTTACCAGCGGGGATAGCTACGCCTGTACCAGCAGCAGTTGTGTTGCCGATTGAGGTTGAGTTGTAGATCGTGGCGGTAAAGCTCGATGCGTTATAAATCGTGTACTGTTTGGAAGCAGGGGGCGCGTAAATGGCAAAGTTCGCACCGGTGGAGGTGGTCAAAGCCAAAGAAGCGTGCACCGATTGGTTGTCGGCTGCCACAGCACTCGCGCCGTTGAGGTATGTGAGCGCTTGGTTGGCTGAAGACACAGCTACAGAGACATAGCCTGCGACCGCTTGCTCAAGTACATAAGCCAAGTTGTTGTTTGTTGTTGCACCCCACACACCGGCTTGGTCGCCGGTGCCGATGAGTTCAATGCGTAAATCTGGTGAGTAGGTCGAAGACATGTTGTGTCCTTATCTAAATCTTGGGCCGTTGAGCCACATGGTTGCGGTCGCACGCAGTCCGGCAGTTACCGGTGTTACACGGTGTTCAATGACGGAAGGGAACGCAATCACAGAACCTTTTACCAATGGGGCAGTGTACTCTGAGTACAGGCGTAGCTGCAACTCCCCGGCCTCAAACTCTGATGGGTCAGACATGAGACACACTACACTTACCTTGCGGTCTACAGGCAGGCCAGCGAGAGGGAAATTGTCAACGTGCCAGCCGTAATGTTGGTCAACACCATAGTGTGCAAACTGCACCGCTTCGTGGTCGGTGATGTCATAGTCCCACTTACATTCCTTGTTTGCCTTGAGGCCGTGGCCACGCAAAAGGTTACCAAACCAATGGTCCGGCTGTGCAAAACGTACAGTGGTGTTACGGTTCAGGTGAGACAGCTCTTCGCCATTTGCACCCATTGTGGCATCGCGTGGCGGGATAGCCATGTACTCAGCCATAGCCAAGTCACACACCTCAACAGGTAGCTGACCCATGTACCAAAGCGGTAAGTGTTGCGCCATCATTTATCTTTCAACAAGCGTTCCAGCTTTTCATCAAGTTCTTTGATCGCTTCGGCCAGCACCGCAGTCACATCGCCGTAGCTAACGCCATACTGGTCGTTGTCTTTTTGGTAGTACACAACCTCTGGCAAATGTGGGTCGGTCTTTTGTGCAATGAAACCAACGCGACGCTTTTTCTCTTCGTCGTCGATCATGTTGTAGTACACGCCCGCAAGGTTTTTCACAATCGCAAGCGCGTTCTTGATCGGCTCGATGTTTTCTTTCTTGCGCTCATCAGACGCGGCAACCACGTTACCCGAAGCGTAAATTGAGTTAGCAGCATATATGGCATAACCTGATGCGGTCGTGGATGTCATTACACCTACACAACCGTTTCCAACAGAATAATAAATTGGCCACGTTCCACTACCCTCGCGATAGAAACCACCGTTACCGCTCGTGTCAGCCATGTAATTCAAATGGGATGTGGTCGTGCCCATCAAAATGCCGTACCAACCATTTTTGATGTTTGGTGCCCCATACCCGCCGTAGCTAACGGAGTTTGCTTGCAATAAACCAGTAGGTCCGGTAGGGCCAGCAGGGCCCGCAGGGCCAGTAGGGCCGGGGCCACCAGTAGGGCCAGTAGGGCCGGGGCTTCCTGTGGGGCCCGTTGGTCCGGTGGGTCCAGTTGGTCCGTTAGGGCCGGTAGCCCCTTGAACACCCGCAGATGAGATTGACCACGAAGCGAGGGTGCCAGAACCACCAATGTTGGCTACGTTGACCACAAGCGTGGTGCTGGAGAAGGAATCAATATTTCCTTCCATGAAGTTGGCCGCCCCTGCGGTGCTTACAACGCGCACGCGCTGGCCAACAGAAAACGCTGTGGCTGTTGAGGCCAAGTTGGTCGTAAATGTTTTGAGGCCAGCGCCGATTGCCACCGATGAGGTCGATGTCAGGCCAGCATATCCAAGGCCGGTCGAACCGGTAGGGCCAGTAGGGCCGGGGGAGCCAGCAGAACCGGCGGGGCCAGTAGGGCCAGTGGGGCCAGTAGGGCCGGTGGGCCCAGTAGTCGCAGACCACACAAACGCAGAACCATCCCAGCCCAAGTAAGTGCTGGAAGACACAGGCGCGTCGATGAACGCGGTTGTACTGGTGTTGGTGTTGTACGGGATTCGGTTAGCCGCACCGCCAAGCACGTTGGTCGCACCTGCGGCATTGCCTGAAATGTTGCCTGACACATCAGAGCCAGAAATAGTGCCCCAGACAGGCGCGGCAGAGCCAGAACCTGTACCGGTTTGTGTCAAAAACTGTTTGGTGGTCGATGTGTTACCAGACAGCTTAGCCAACGAGTTGGTCACATCAGAGTACAACATATCGCCGGTGGCGTATGCGTTTTGGCCTGTACCACCATTCGTAGCGGGTAACGTGCCCGATACAGCGCCTGACTGATTCAAGGCAACAGCGTTCCATTCAACGTTCGTACCACCGGCGTTCATCACCAATGATTTATAGGCTGAACCTGCGGCCAACTTGCCCCAAGTGTTTGTGCCTGAGCCGTATAACAGATCGCCTGTTGTGACTGTGCTTGTACCTGTGCCGCCGTTGGTAGCCGCAACTGTGCCGGTCAATGAAATGACTTGGCCAGAAATGTCAATGTTGGTGCCGCCTGTGTAGGTGGGCACTGAGCTGAACTCGGCAAATGTGATGTCTGTAGTACCAAACACAATCGCGCTGGTGTTGTTACAGATGAACGAGAAGTAACCTAGCGTAGTGCCGCTTTCAACAAAGAAATAGTCGCCACCACCAAGCGTACCGGGGTCACCTTCAGAAGAAGTGTTTGCATCGGCTGCACGGGTCAACACCCAATTTGTTGAGCCAGAGCCCACGGTGGTAACAACGTAGATACCGTTCTGCAAACCTGTAGTTTGCTGCCACACAAGCACGCGGTCGTTGGTGGCCATAGACACACCATCAATTGAGAGTGCTACTTGTGTACCAGAGTTTGTCAGCGTAGCGCCAACACCCACTGTAGCCCCGCCGGGCTGGTTGTATGTTGCGGTCAGGTTGCCTGTAGTGGCCACAAGCACGGGTGTGTGCACGTGGAAGCCATTTGATGTGGCGTCGTCTACATATGAACGGGTTACAAACTCAGTCGCGCCCGGTGTAGCCATAGAAGACGTGGACGTTACAGGAGCAGTGAAAGTACCCCCTGTTGCGTTGACATCACCACCAACATCTACATCAGCAACTGTTGTAAGTACCTTTGTCGTCTTGTCGATGCGCATGGCTTCGTCGGTCGTATCGACGCCGCCAGCAAAGAACACCACGTCATCTGTGGCACTACCAACAAACATCTCACCGCCGTCGTTGAACAAGTAGGCGGAGCTAGGCGTGAAGATTGGGTAATCGACTGATGTGTAGTTTGAGCTGTTGATGCCCATGTCCACAAAGTTTGTCAGGCCATCGCCAAGGTCGTTGTACGCTACAAGGTCAGCAGAGGCTGAGGAACCGTCATTCAAGTTCTGTGTGTAAAGCTGGGCGAACGAGTCTACGTTGCCATACATTTCTGCAAGAACAGCAGAAAAGCTGGTGTATCCAGTAACACCGGTACCAACCACAGTCAGTGGGCCGCCGTCAATCAGCGTGTTGCCGTTTGGTTCTTCGTAGATTGCACGCTCGGCTGGGTATGTACAAAAAATATCTTTAATACCGGCGGCAAAATTAACCGCAGCGCCAGCGTTGCTAGATTCGTAAATTGTCGTGCGCGTGAGCGTTGGGCCAGTGGTGGAGTACGTTCCCACACCAACTTCCCATGTGCCGTCTTCTTGGTTAACGATGGCGTAGTAGGTTGTGTTGCCGTTACCAATCGCGGCAAAGGATTGAAACCCGCTGGCTGCGCCAAGCAGTGTGGCCGTACCTGTGCCGGTAACGGCGGTGGTTTCTTTAACTCTGTCTTTTACAACGATTGCCATTTTTATTCCTTACGGTTGTGTGGGCACATCGCCCCAATTGCCACCGCCGTTGACTTCAATATTGGCCCAACCAGCAGATTGGGCAGCGTTGATATTTTGCCAGTTTGCGGTTTGACTGTCATTGATAATTTCCCACAACAGTCGTTGCGCCACGGCGTCTGCGCCCACAGCGTTGTCGGCCAGTGCGGCATAGAACACAGCTAGAGCCGCTACGGCATCTAGAGCAGTTGCTGTTTCAGGAGCGTTAGCATTAAAAATACCAAGCGCAGAAGGTGTAGCCAAACCGGAGGCAGTATCGGCCACGTTTACCGCGAAGTCTTGAAGCGCAGATGAAGCATCTGTGATTGTGGCGGTGTCGGATACAGAGGCCCCGTGCCCTTGAGCTGCTGCGGATGCGTCGGTGATCGTGGATGTGGCTGACACATCCACGTTGTATTCAAGCCCGCCAATCGCTGAGTCAAGGATTGTTGCTAAAACATCAACTGCTGAAACAAAGTCAGACAACGAAGTAACGGTGTCGGTACCGGTGGCAGTATCTGGCGCAGTTACGGCAAAGTCAGCGGAAGCTGAAACCGCATCCGTGCTGAAGTAAATGTTTGCAAACACCGAAGCCAGTAAATCAGCCACGGCAGATGTCGTCTCGCCGCCGTTTGCGATTGGTTCTACAACGGCGTTAAAGACACTTGGGGCAACAGCGGTTATATCTGTACCGGTAGCAGTATCAGAAAGCGCGGGGGTAAAAACAGCTAACGCGGCTACCGTTTCAGTAGCCGTGGCATCTTCAACAATTGCACGGTTGAACTCAACCCCGCCCCCTAAAGTAGCGAAGGGGGCTTGCGAGAACGCCGCGTACCCAAACACTACCGGGCCCTATTAAGTTGCAGCCAAGCTGAATGTGTAGGTCACGTTCAGAGTATCGCCGTTTACCACAGAACGGTCGCCGGGTGCGCTGAATGTAGAAGCTGAGAACAACACAGCCGAAGTACCCGTAGCCGCAGCACACAAGAACGCGCCAGAGACAACGTAGGTGCCCAACATGGCAAACTGTGCGGCAGAACCAGAGTTACTGATGACAGACGGGTCAGCAGTTGTAGCGCCACCAAAAGTCACAGCCTTGCGGTTGCCGGTGTAGCCAGTAGATACAGGCACTTCGGTCCAGCCAGCGTGGGAAGCCAAGGTATCACCAGCAGCGATTGTTGGGTTAGTGCCGGAAATCAAACCCAAATACCAAGCAGCGGTGTAGCCGCTACCGGTGAAATACTTGGTGTTCATGTCATCAAGACCTTCGTTCACCACGAGGTTATGTGACTGCTCTTCCCACTTCAGCTTACCATCTTTGTCAAAGCATTGAAGGGTAAAAACACCGCCACCGTTAGCGGTTTCAACTGGGCCAGCGTTACGAACAACCGCGCAAGTCACGGCGTCTGCTGATTTAGATTTTTCGATGGTAGGCATGATTGCTCCTATTAAGAAATGCGAATGATCGCCGCTGTATCAGTAGCAGCGGGGAACTGCACCGTGAATGTTGAAGTTGAAGTTTTATCAGCACCAAAGTCCAACACGCAGACTGTGGGGTTGCCCGAACCGGACTTGTAAATTAATGCGCCACGTGCTGTAAGCGCCGAAGTCCACGTGACGTTTGCAAACGACAGATACACCGTAGCAATACCTGTCTGGTTGCCAATTGTAGGTGCTTGAGTAATTGTCAACGTCTCGCCGCCAGCGGTGTAGCCAGAAGCCACTGTCTCACCATCGGTTGTGTACGCAGTTGTGTCTGGACCGATTGACGCTGCACCGGTGTACAGCGCGATCTTGAATGTGTCCACATCAAAGTCAAAGTTGCCTTTTGGCAGCCCGAGCTTGAACGTGTTTGTTGCGCCTTGTTGGATAGCCATCAAGTCACCGCCTGTCTATATTGGCCAGAACGGTATGCGTCCTGACGCTCCATACCATCGCCCAGACGTTTAGCCATTGCAAGTGCTTCAGCATACTTGGCGTTGTACAACGACACCATATCTTGCTCACCTTTCATGAAGGTGTAAGCCTCGACCAACGAACCATACAACAGCACGCTGTCGAAGTTATCCCCCAACCATGTGCGGCCATCAGCAGCCACAGTGATCGACTCAGGGTAGTAGTAATAGTGCAGCTCAACATCGTAAGCCGCATCAGGTGTAGGGCCCAAAATTACAGACAGTTCATCAGTGATGATTGGGCTTGGGTCACTTGAAGTTGTCGGGCCAAACAAAGCGTAGTACTTAGGGATGGCCGTATCTGTTGGCTGTGGGTAAGCCTGACGAATGAAGTTCACATCCTTGTTCAATAAATACTCATACGCACCGGTGGCATCAATGACCGCCAAAGAGTAGACGGCTAAGAAGTCGCTTGGCAACGATAAGTACTTGTTGTTTGTGGTCAAAACACCTTCAACGTTCTTACGCAACGATGGAAACTGCACCGTGTTGTAGATGCGTTGTTCCGCCTGCGTGATGAAAGTGTTGATCTGTGTCTCAGTGGACACAGCACTTCCGTCAGCAAGATAAGTCTCAGGAAATTGGTTTTCCGTGTAAGACTGAATCGAAGCGTAGAGTTCGTCGTAGGTCATGTTATGCCATTGGGCCGCGAGCCATCACACCTTTGGTTGCTGCACCGGTGCCACGGATTTTGATGCCCGAAGTTTTTGTGGGTGGGTAGTCGTTGCTGCGGGTGTTGGCCACAGACGTGTTAGCCTTACGCATGGTGGTCTTTGCGGACTCTTCGCCCACAACAACCGAAGCGACTTTCTTTGGTACCTTGTATGTAGCCATGATTAACCTCCGCGGCGACCGGGCGATTTTTGGTTGGCAATCTTTGCCAAGTTACGACCCATCTTCAACATGTCGCTGTTGGTCTTGCCACCAGCACGCATCTTGGTCATGGGCTTGCCGGGGTGCATGGCTTTCTCGTGCTTGTGCACGGCCTTTGCAGCGGTCTTTTTGTCCTGTGCTAAATCTTTTTTGTCCATCATCGACTCCTTATGTCGTTACTACCGATACTGTACCAATTTCTACAACAAGGTTCAAATAGTTTGGCGTGAGCCCAACGTCAAAAATCCTTGCGCCACCAACGGGGTTCCATCCCCACTGAATGTCTCGACTACCTTCGCCTTGATACCCTTGCTCATTGATGCTGGTACCGTTGCCGTTCTGAAGCTGTAACCCAGTTGTGCCCGAGGTGATGTAGCTTCGATCAGGGCGTGGGTTACGCAAACCTTGTGGGTCATCCACAGGATACATACCCAACTGCAACTGCGGTTGATCGGGGTCCCAACATTCAGGACACACCAACAACTCATAGTTCTTGGTCTTGATGATTTCTCGCTTCAAGACCTTGAGTTTGAAACGCTGGTCACAGCGGTCGCACTGGGCGATCGCATATTTACCAGAGGCAAACCGGTTAGCCATTACGCACCACTTCCAATGTACTGCTGACGCGGCACAAAGCGCAGCGCAGCTTTCTCATGGTCTTCGTACGCGGCCAACTCCCAAGCCTCGTCGTACTGTTGCTTCAACAGCATGATGCGCTCAGCACCCTCAGGAATCTTGCCTGCGATGTAGTACGCCAAACCAGCGGCCATGCAGGGGATGAAACGGAAAGGCACGTCCATGACGTTCACACCACCACCCGCATCCTGCGTGCGGCGTAGACGCCAATAGACGAACTGATATGACTGGGCTCCATCTGGTGTAGGCCACACAGAAACAGCGGGTAGGCTTTGCACAGCCACGGATGCGCCAGTCGAATGGGCTGCAGCGGTTGTGCCGTTCTGGCCACGGAAACAGAAAATCAACTGGTTGCCGCTGATGCCGGTGTAGTTGATGGTCTCGTTGTCGATCTTCACGAACCCCGCTGCGGGCATACCTTGCGTGGAGGTCAGGGTAATCGTTGTGTCAGTACTCGTAATGCCACCATTAAGTGTCGTAATCGCCGCTGCCGTCTGACCATCAAGCCGTTGGACCCACACCTGAATTGGACGAGCTTGCTGAAGTTTGTTTGGGAGGGTGGCATAGGTCGAGACGCTGATGCGTGTGATCGTCAAGTCAGCTTGGTTGGACTGCTGCCCCGCCTGTGTGCGAATGACATGCTCCAACAAGTCAACGGTATCGTTGGGTAGCGCGTAGGTGCTCTGCCCCTGAACAAGATCAATCTGACCCTGCTCGATCGTCCACATGTTGATGCCACGGTTGGCCCAATCAGCG
>Ga0315909_10009760_pt1 | contig 10331 bp, 12 predicted proteins | sample LakEriMetagenome_11_FD_203527 | JGI IMG/M metagenome (GOLD analysis project Ga0315909, IMG submission 203527) | Freshwater fungal communities from buoy surface, Lake Erie, Ohio, United States - Buoy 2 MA125 | ecosystem: Environmental > Aquatic > Freshwater > Lake | place: USA: Lake Erie, Ohio...
GTACTCCTTAAGTATTACCACCGTGGCTGAACGGTGTGAGAATTCAGATATTTCGGATTATTGTGAATTAATAATGACCTAAACGTGTAGTACTCTCTGTTTGAGATACTAGGGACGGCGGTTCGAGCCCGCCCGCCTTCACTAAATAAAATCCCCAATTATTTTGATGGTTGGGGAATTTTATTTATATTTGTGGTATGAAAAATTTGATCTCCTTATTTTTTCTGTTGACACCGTTATGTGTCTTTTCTCAATCACAATCAGATATTGATTCTGTGAATTACTACTTTAACATTTTACTCAATCATGATAGAGATAGTGTTCGTCTCCATCATGGGGTAAATTTAAATAGAGTCACTATCGAGACAGACACCACAAAATTTGTTGATCCCCTTAAACATTTGGATAGGTGTGTTAATGACCTTATGTACACAGGAAGTTACTTTCCACACTCAACAACAAACATAGAAAACTTCCTATGTGGATATTCTATGTATAGCGTTTTACGTGACTATACAGAACCCAAAGACCTTGCTCTCAAGTTTTATACTATTTGGAAAAACTCATCAGGTCATTTTAACATGATGATGAGTGATGAAAGATGGTCCAAACAAGATGGTTGGGATTATCAAACATTTATTGTACTTTACAAAATCAAATATGATCCCAATTCAAAAAATCAGTGGGTTCTATGCGCCACTTTTACCGTTTTTTAATCAAAAACAGGACATTCAGGTGCCGTGCGACCTCCTTTTGTTTTGAAAGGTCCCCCACCACGAATTTGTGGTGGGTTGAATTTGATTTTTGGTATCCTTATTATGATTCCACCACCTCTTGTTCTTCCTGCAACTGTCAGACTATAACCGTCTGGAGAAGTAATGATTGTTTCAGGTTCTTCGGGTGATGTTTCTACTTTAGGTATAACCGCAAATGTTATTGTAACCTGAGCCATTTGAGCATTAGTGTAATCAGGATGATTTGGACCCTTATTTTTATCCCAATCAGGTCCCGAAGTTCCATCACCATGTTCACCTTTAGATTCTACAGTGACAATTGTTTTATCATTAGTTATGATATTATTATTTTTGATAAATTCATCCACCAATGTTTTCAAAGCTTTTGCTCTATCAGTTGAAAGTGCCAAAAATCCACGTGTATCTGTCGGGGTTGTTGTGTAAGGTGCCGGTAGTTTAGTTTGTGGTACTTTGGATGAAGATGATATGATATTAATCTCACTGATGTAAAAATTACCAGGATAAGTGACAGTTGATGTTTGTTGTTCTCTTGCCTGAGCGAGAGCGTTTTCCAAAACTGACCTAAAACTATTGTTGAACTTCTGAATATAATCAGGTGTTAACTCAGGACTACCTGATTTAAATTTTGTTTCAGCACTTGAGGTATCTTCGAATACTAGCGCCGAAACGTCAGCTTTTTTCTGTGATCCGGTTCTTTGTTTCTTTTGTGTTTGAAAATTATCAACAACAATATTTCTATTTTCTTTTTTCGATTTGTCTATAATACTATTAATTTGAGACCATTGATTGTTTTGTGTAATCCAACTATAAAAATAAGCATTTTCAGTTTTTGAATTTAACCAAACTTCTTTTGAAATATTATCCATATATTTCATAAGGTCATTAGCCCTTTCCTCAAAAAATTGAGCTCGTTTATCTAAAGGAAGATCCCCCCTATTACTGTATTGTGCTTTAATTATTTGTTCTACTGTCGGTTTATTAACGATTGGAATTTTCTTTACCTTAAAAAGCTTATCAATAGATCTAACGTAATTTCTGAATCCTCCACTTTCAGTTGTAAATGTTTTACCAATATCTTGAGGTCCGGCAGGAACTAAATCTCCTCTAAAAGTTGTTCCAAGTGCTAATTTAACACCCTGTTCATCAATGATTTTGTTGTCATTTTCATTGATTAAACCCATCATTTCTTTGATTCTACCAATTTCTAAAATAATATTCTTTTTCATACTAATTTTTTCTTAATAAATATTAGTATTCTTTTGAAAATTTTTATATATTTGTTATAATGTCCGTGCACATGAAATTTTTGCACCTCATCCCTCTTTTGTTGTTCTCGTTACCGATGAAATCCCAAATCACAGGTATGACTCCAAAGATCTATACCTGTTTTGAATTAGAAGGGAAAGACACGATTATTGTTCCTTGTGAAGAACATCCTCACGTCATCTCGAATACACGTAACTTGGATCCTGATAAAACAAATATTGATTCACTTTGTCATCAAATGAGTTTGAATTTTTATAACCACTTGAACAAAATAAGGAGAGATTTGAATTTGAGTACGTTGTCTTATGATTCTTCTATGTTTATCCTCCTGACTCATCCTCACAACTTATGGCAAATTAAAAATGCAAAAGTTTCACATAGTGAAGGTAACTTAACCTTATCAGAAAGATTTGAATATTACGGATATAACGGTATTGGAGAATGTGTGGCTTACAATTTTAGATTTGATGAAACTCAAGAAAGTATGTTTTTAACTCAATATCGAGATAGCCCATCTCATTGGAAAATTCTTACAGATCCAAAATACAATCATATTTCAATATCTACCCTTTACGACAAAGAACAAAGAAAGTTTTACTCAACTGTAAATGTTAGAAGATAATTTGTTTTTTTGAAAAACAATTCATATATTTGTGTTCTGAAAAAAACGACAACATGAAAAAAGTATTCAACTTGGGTGTTGGCAACACGATCAAAATGAACCGCAAGTTCGGAATGCAGATCAAGGAAAAATATGGTTTGACCTTTTTTCCTCGAGTTGTGGATGTTGTAGGTTTGGTTGACCTTGACAAAACCAACATGAACTTGGTGATCAAGCTCACCAAAGAAAATGGAAAGGTTTGCCGTTGTTGCGGAGCAACTCTCAAAACTCCTATGTCACAACTCACGAGCATCGGACCCGTATGCTCCAAACACTTGGGGGTCAAGTTTCCAACCACACAGAACCAAGTTGAAACGTTCCGTCAAGAAATTGAAAACAAGATCGAATCTCTTGGTGAATTTGAGATCAAAATCCCGAAGAGTCAGATTGACAAATGGGAAGGAGACGCATCGATGCTCGTCAATGTCCTCGTTTAAAAGTTGAAAAACTTGTTGAGTTTTTTTAGAGTATAATATGAGGGAACCCATCCGTTAAATTCAAAATCCGGATCTACCTGTTCCCTCATATTTTTTTCAAATTCTTTGGCTTCGATATTATTCTTATATGTAATACCTGAAACGTATTGAATTATATCTTTTGGGTGATATCCGCTCAGCATTCCAAAGACAACGGTCATGGGTTCACTTCCAAAAATAGATTCAAATCCTTCATCAGGAAACTTACTTAAAATAAAAGGCAACAATTCATCCATTTCTTCACAAGCATCCTCATCATCCTCATCCAAACAGTTAATAAAAACATTCCAAAGATATTGATCATCATACGGATGAAAATCATATTCATATGAAACATTTGTTCCATATTTTTTGTCAAATTCAACCGATGGTTTTTCGTTTAGATAAAATTTCATAGATAAAATGAATACTTTTTATAAATACCTTGAGAATTATAAATCACAGAATTGGTTTATCAAAACGTTAACTTTGATGGTTTTTTTTCTTCCTGGAGGTTTGTTGCTTCTTGGAGGTATCATATTAGTCGATCATATAATTAAGAATTTCAAGAGTTCATGAATATTTATTAATATAAAACAAAAAAACCCATGAACACAGAAAAATTTAAATCAGTTGTCAGACACGCTCTCACAGCTATCGGTACCTTGTTGGTATTCTTTGGATTGAACAGTTATGTTCCTTTGGTTGATTATCTAACAGAAAACTTGGACGGAACAGTACAAGCTGTTGAAGTCCTTGTTGGTTTCGTATTGGTCGTCTTTGGTTTCCTGAAAAACAAAGACCGGTTCCAACTGCCGAATAAGGAAGAACAAAACGGTTAAACACCTGAAACCCTCCACCAAAAAGTGGAGGGTTTTTTTTTGACAATAAAATTAAAATAAACTATAATTCATTTAAAATTTTTAATTATGGAAGCTGTTTTGGTTTTAAACGCAGATTATACACCCATCAATACAACAACTTTAACGAGGGGATTCGTCTTGGTACATAAAGGAAAGGCTGAAATTTTGAAAGGAGGTGAAAAACCCATCGCAACTTCGATCGGAAATTTTATCAGACCATTGATCATTCGTCTTTTGCATTATGTAAGTTTTAGACCCGTGAAATCACGTATCTCAAGACACAAGATATACAAAAGAGATAATCATGAATGTGTTTATTGTGGAACCAAAAATGACCTATCCATCGATCACGTAATTCCAAAATCAAGGGGAGGAGGGAATACTTGGGCAAACCTTGTGACTTGTTGCAAGAAATGTAATTCAAGGAAGGGGAATAGAACTCCTGAAGAAGCAAATATGAAATTTGTAAAAAAGGTTGAAGTGCCCAAAACTTTCTGTGGAATCTTTACGGTTGAAGCAGAAAAAATGTATAATGAGTTTATGACAAGTTTCTCTTATTGATTTTTTTAAAATAATTCATATATTTATAATCAGAAATTAAAACAATGCTCAACAAAAAAGGACATATCAAAGGATTTAACGGCTGTGATTGGCAGCAGGAACCACCATGTCCATTTGTTCGGGTATAAAAAGTATATTTTTAAAAAAAATGTAACCCGAACAACAAAAGTTCGGGTTTTTTGTTGTATATTTGTGTCGTTCTTTGATATATGAGGAAAAAAAAGCAATGGTAGCTCAATGGTAGAGTTCCAGTCTTCCAAACTGGATGTTGTGGGTTCGAATCCCATCCATTGCTCAAAAATAGTCAGGTAGTGGATATGTAAGCGGGCTCAAGCTCGGTAAGTCGAAAAGGTATGATCCTCTTTACGAGGCCACATTGCAGGTTCGAATCCTGTCCTGACTTCAAAATGCGTCAGTAGTTCAATTGGTAGAGCGTCGGTCTCCAAAACCGAAAGTTGTAGGTTCGAGTCCTACCTGACGTGCCAATAAGGTCGGATGTCCGAGTGGTTAGGTGAATCTCTGCAAAAGATTTAACACTGGTTCGAATCCAGTTCCGACCTCTACTTCTCCATAGTATAATGGTAATACAACGGATTTTGGTTCCGTAGTTTTAGGTTCGAGTCCTGATGGGGAAACAATGTTATATATTAGGTGTGGGCATGACCACAAATAAACAAAGGCGGGTTGGTTCCCAACTTCGGAGAAATTCGGAGAGTCTGAGTTCGATTCTCACCTACACTTATATATAACTAAATTAATGCTCGGTTGGTCTAGTGGTTTAGGACGCTTCCCTTTCACGGAAGAAATCACGGGTTCGAATCCCGTACCGAGTACAAAGGTCTATTGGTGAAGTGGCAATCATACCTGCCTGTCACGCAGGAGTAGAGGGGTCGGAACCCTCATAGACCGCATTTGTTTTATTGAAAATAATTTTATATCTTTTTATCATGTCAAAAGATATTAAACCCGCATTGATCAGAGCATTCTATGGTTTCATGGAAATGGAAATGGAGGGTTATAACATTTATGTAGATACTCCTGAAAATAGATTTGAATACGATCCTGAGTCCATTTGGATTGTCAATCCAAAGACCAAAGGATGGATTATAGAATTAGAAAAATCAGGAGAACTTTGGTATCATTACAAATTTTACGACAATTTTTCAATTTGGTTTAAAGAAGAACTATCTGTATTTGAACAACTTATAACGGTGTGGGTGGAGGACGTTCTCAAAAGAGGGGTGTCAATAACGCGGTGGTGGTTTTCCCCAAAGGAAGCTGCGGTGAAGGAAGTTCTCAAAAGAGGGGTGTCAATAACTGACCATTTTGTTGACACCAACAATATGGTTATGTAAGACATTCTCAAAAGAAGGGTTGTCTCAATTCAAAAATGGGAAGGAACCGAACCTAAAGAGATGAAAAAATGTCCAAAATGTTTGATTAAACATTTCTTAATTTAGGAATATTTATTTACGTGAGAGAGCAAATACGCAAAATTTTAAAAGAATTATATTCAGGTGATGGTTCTGTAACCTTTAGTTTTAGTTATATGAGGGCTTATAAACCAACATACGCTCCGTGGAGGGTATACTTCAACGACTTAAAAACCGAAGATGGCCAATATTCACATGGTAAAAATACATATATAGATTTGATTGGAAATGGTATTGAGTTGAGAGGTATTGCTCCTAAAGATTTTAATTTTACGAAAGATGGAAAATCGGGTTACGTTGATCTTTACAAACTCAAAAAAATACAACCTGATATTGATGAAATTTTGTTCGGTAGTAAGGATAGTGGAGAAGTAAAATCAACTTTAATTAGGAGTGCGTTAAAAAAGGCGTTTCCAAATAATTGGAAAGAACAAGATGAAATATATAGCGCAGGTATTAGAGATATAAATACAATAGGTGAAAGAACGGGTAAGGGTGAGTCATGGTCAATTATGAATTATTTTGATACAAAAAAAGAAGTACAAAGAAAAATATCACAAAAATGGAATAATGAAGGTAAAGGAGATTTAGAGGAATGGTTAGTGGATGTATTTAAAAACGACAAAGATTTTATGAAAGAGTTATTGGATATCCAATGGAGGTCAATAGAAAATGGTTATAATACTGAGATATACGCCTCAGAAGTAATTTCTAATCATATACCAGGTAATCTTGAGTTGTTTCCTCCTGGTTCTATAATTGACCGACACAAATCAATAGACATGATTATTGGGAATAAGAGTTTTCAAATAAAACCTTTATCTGGTTACCGCGAAGAAGACGGTAAATATTTTGTTAAAACTTATGGTATGAAGAACGACTATAAGCGTAAAGATAAAAGTATTGATTATATTGTTTATGCAAAAATAGGTGGTAAGGTATATGTTTTCCCTAATAAAAACTATGAAGTAAGTGGTGGAGGTAGTGAAGTGACACATTTTGAAAAACCTAGAATCTATTAACACCTTCAGTTAAAGATTAATTTACGTAGATCGAAAAAAGTCACATCAAAATTTGGAAAGATCAATCTCCTGCCATACCTTTGTGGTGTTAAAACAATCACACCATGAAAAACGTCATCTCCAACCCCCAAAACCGGATTGGCCGTGTAACCAACAACTTCGACTACGAAACCGTAGCTAAGGTCGTAAAGGCTCTGAACCGTGAGGCGATGTATACTTCTTGGTTGGAAGTGTCACCCGACTCTTTCAACGTCCAAACACTCAAGGACTATACCACCGTCGTGATGAACCAAGCATTCACTTCCTACGAACAGGAAGGAGTGACCAACTTCGGGATGGGTGGGTTCATTGTGGACATCCGAAACCACGAAGACAAGGTGAACGTAAACGTGGCTTACGTGATTGATGAGATGGACGCCTACTAAATAGTAGGCTCCTCTCCCCTCCCCAAAAATATAGAATAGAGGGAGGGGTTGAAACTTCAGAAGATTTGTTGTATGTTTTGGGTGTTCTTTGACATATCGGAATAATCATGGCCGGATGATGAAATTGGTATACATGTTTGACTTAAAATCAAATGGACCGAAGGGTCCGTGCGGGTTCGAGCCCCGCTCCGGCTACCGCAACAATTAAAACAAATGAAAGTAATTTTTATGGATCACGATGGTGTGATCTGTTTGGAATCTGAATGGGGTTCAAGATTCGATAAACAAAAGAAATATGATCCACGCCCCACCATCAAAGAAATCCCAATCTTGGATAGGTTCGACAACTTCAATCGTAGTTGTGTTGAATGTCTGAATCAGGTCATCAGGGACACCGATTGTGAGATTGTAATTTCGTCTGATTGGAGAACTTGGGCAACTTTGGAAGAAATCGGTGAATATTATGAAAGTCAGGGCATCATCAAAAAACCAATCGGTTTTACTCCTTTCATCGATCGAAGTGAAGTTCCACCCGAGTTCGAATTTAAGATGGGTCTTGGGTTAAACCAAACCCGAGTTTTGGAAATCAGAAAATGGTTGGACAACCATCCTCACGTCGTATCATGGGTTGCAATTGATGATATGAGACTTGGAGAACAGGGGTGGGGTTTGGAACATTTTGTTTTGTCAACGGATCACAAGAAAGGAATTTGTAATTCCGAAGTAAAAACCTTATTGATCGAATATTTGAATCAACCTGTTCTTATATTGTGACAATAAGTTGGAAGGTTACCCAAGAGGCCGAAGGGGGCGGTTTGCTAAACCGCTAGGTCGGGAAACTGATGCAAGGGTTCGAATCCCTTACCTTCCACAAAAATTTGGAAATATCAAAAATTTTTACTATCTTTGTGGTGTTCTTTGAGTTTTTGTTCATATGTAATTCGCCTTGAAGTGTCTACACAAAAAAACGACACAATCAACATGGGGGTGTAACTCAGTTGGTTAGAGTTCTTGGCTTATATCCAAGCGGTCGCAGGTTCAAGTCCTGCCGCCCCTACTAAACTATAATGTCTGATTTCAGGATCGGACATCAAATCCTAACGAGAAGTAGGTTGACATCTTGGTAAACGTAGATTGGGAACGATGTACCTGACAAGACAGGTCCAAATTAAAACCATCTTTTTTTTCTTATCTTAGTCGGTAGATAATTACCTTCCAAGATTGAGGATTCAAATTCGTTTCCTACTCACGGGTCGAATGTTCTTCATGTACAGGCTAGTTGGGCCCTTCCTCTTCAGTGAAAGAGGCTAGTTGGGCCCTTCCTGACGTGTTGAACTCGACTCTTTTTTCTCCCTTAGCTCAGTCGGTTAGAGCGGTTGACTGTTAATCAATAGGTCCTTGGTTCAAGCCCAAGAGGGAGAGCAAAAAAATAAAAATTATCTAAATCACTATGAAAAAACTAATCAACATCACAGGATTTGCGTCACTCACACTCTTCATCCTGTCATTTATTGTTTTTTTAACTTGTATCCTTTGGGATGTGCCACTCGATGGTACACTACTTCACGACCTAATCAGATACTCTATAGTGGGTGGGTTGACCCTTTCTTACATTTGTTTTTTCATGTTTGTTTATCGGGAGTTTAAAGACTAAAAACACAGTCAGGTGGCGGAATTGGTTAGACGCACTCCTCAAATAAGATGTGTATAGGCTACGCGCTAATCCTATACGTACAGGTTCGAATCCTGTCCTGACTACTAAAATAATAAACTAATGAAAACAATCTTTATCGGAGACATTCATGGTCGAGACATATGGAAAAAAATCGTAGAAAGTGAAAAAGCTGATCGGGTTGTTTTCATCGGGGATTATTTCGACAGTTTCGACATTGGATCAGCAGAGCAACAATATAATTTTAAGGAAATTATTGAGTTCAAAGAAAAAGGTGAATGTGAGGTCATTATGTTGATTGGTAATCATGATTTTCATTATATCAATACTTACGAAGTGTATAGTGGATTTCAACGGAGTGCAGGACCAGCAATTCAACTTCTTATTAAAGAAAACCTACACCACCTTCAAATGTGTTATGAGATGGATAATATCTTGTGTTCGCATGCGGGTATTGGTTATGATTGGTTGGTAAATCAAAATAGATACAAGGAAGGAGAATCTATCTCTAACTTTGTAAATGAAATTTGGAAATACAAACCACGAAATTTTGAGTTCAACGGAATATTTGATCCAACAGGTGATGATATCATGCAAACACCGATTTGGATTCGCCCAATAAGTTTGATGTCAGGAAATAAAAATACTTTTTTAAATGATCAATATATTCAAGTCGTGGGTCATACAGAAGTTAAAGAAATGCCGATGAAATTGATGTTGGAAAATAAATTATTTTTAATTGATGCTTTGCCCGTTGGTAATTACTTGATCTACGAGGAAAATTATTTTATGATTGGTGTTGTAAGTGGGTAGGTTTGTCCGTGGTAACGGTCTGATGGGGGAAACCCTGTCAGACTTCCTGAACTAAAATCCATCACAAGGTCCCTCTCTTGGGTGGGCTAATGGGGGTAAAAACGGTCATTTTGGGGGTATCGCATAGTGGCAATTGCGGCTGACTGTAAATCAGCTCCTAACGGTTCGGTGGTTCGAGTCCATCTACCCCCACAAGTTATATCGGGATATAGCGTAGTCCGGTCATCGCGCCTGCTTTGGGAGCAGGAGGTCCCAAGTTCGAATCTTGGTATCCCGACAAGGAAGAGTTCTTTGACATTAAAAAAATTTAAAAAATGACAATAGAATTATTAAATTTCGTGGGGGGTATGATACTATCAGGTTTTATTGGTTTGATAGTATTTTTATTTTCCGTGAACAAAAAAA
>Ga0315909_10009762_pt1 | contig 10330 bp, 7 predicted proteins | sample LakEriMetagenome_11_FD_203527 | JGI IMG/M metagenome (GOLD analysis project Ga0315909, IMG submission 203527) | Freshwater fungal communities from buoy surface, Lake Erie, Ohio, United States - Buoy 2 MA125 | ecosystem: Environmental > Aquatic > Freshwater > Lake | place: USA: Lake Erie, Ohio...
CGCCGGCGCATCAAACAGGATGAGGTCAGCCGCGCCTTCATATTGGTCAGCATCTTTAAGCGTTGCCGCGTCTTTTACGCCAAAGGCTTTCCAGATTTCAATGTCGACCGCGCTTTTTAAAACGCGCAAATATTGATGCGTTTCCGATCCGTGAAATTGCACGATGTCGGGCTTAACCACTTCGATAGCCTTGGCGGTAAAGCCGGGCTCGGCGTTCACCAGCAGCAGGACGACCTTTACACCGGCGGGCGCGCGCATCCGCAACGCAGCGGCTTGGTCAAGCGCGACATGGCGCGGGCCTTTTTCGAAATGGACAAGGCCTATATGCGTGGCGCCAGCTTTGGCCGCCGCATCGATGCTTGCTTCGTCTTTCAGGCCACAGATTTTGATTTGTGTTTGCATGGCGGTTAACTAGCGAACCCGAAAGCCTCCGTCATGCTGAACTTGCGCAACCTCGGGTGATTTTATGCCCGCGTCTTGCGTTAGAACGTGCCCATGATGGCCCGTGCTGCATCTTCCGGGCTTTCGGCCTTGGTAATGGGCCGCCCTATAACCAATATGCTTGCGCCGTCGTCGCGTGCCTGACGCGGCGTGACAGTGCGTTTTTGATCTGCGCTGGTGCCGCCGGCGGGACGAAGACCGGGAACAACGAAAAACCCGTCCTTCCAATTCTTTTTAACCGCTTTCACTTCATGGCCCGAACACACAATGCCGTCGAGCCCGGCTTCCTGCGCCAATGCCGCCAGTCGGGCGACCTGAAGATCTGCGCTGTCGGACACGCCGACGCGGTTAAGGTCATGGTCGTCGAGGCTGGTCAAAACCGTGACGGCGACAACTTTGGTATGGGCACCGGCCGCCGCCTTGGCATCTTCCATCATCGCTCGGCCACCGGCGGCGTGGATGGTGACAATGGCTGGTTCCAACGTGTTAATCGCCTGCATCGCCTTGGCAACGGTATTGGGAATGTCGTGCAATTTCAGATCAAGAAAGATCGGCAGGCCGAGCTTTTGCACTTCGTGCACGCCATGATGTCCGTTGGCACAGAAAAATTCGAGGCCAAGCTTAATCCCGCCGACCTGGTCCTTAATACGCCGCGTCAATTCCAGCGCGTCATCCAGATAAGGGGTGTCGATTGCGACGAAAATCGGGTTGGTCATATCATATCCACAGCGGCATAGGCAGGGGGAGGGGAGGCTGGCGGCGGTGGCGGTAGGGCCGAGCCGCGTTGGTTCGCCTCAAGCGTCATTATGCGCTTTTTCAAGCGCCACATCTGCGTAAGATGCACGAAATACAGCGGTAAAAAACCGATGAGAAACGCCGCAATGACCAGCGCCGGCAATTTGGTGTCTAGGCGAAGGCCACCCCAAAGGCTGACCGACACCGGCACCCAGTTGTTGGTCGCAAACACGATAAGTCCGATGATGATGGTTACCCAAATGAGTATCTTCAAAAATCGCATCTGTCCGCAGCTCCTTCTTACCTCGCTACCTTATGGCAAGTTTTAGCCTTTGGGTAGCGCTATCCACTAGCTTTGCCGCCGCGCGTGTTGGCGGCGGCTAAGGCTCAGCCAAATACGCGTTCGAAAATGGTGTCGATATGCTTGAAGTGGTAATCAAGATTGAAGCGGTCTTCGATTTCTTCGGCGGACATTTTCGCAGAAACATCTGCATCGGCCTTCAAAAGCTCCATGAGTGATTCTGCGCCATCGGATTCCCAAACCTTCATCGCGTTGCGTTGAACGATACGGTAGCTGTCCTCGCGGCTGATGCCAGCTTGGGTTAGCGCCAGCAGCAAGCGCTGTGAATGGACAAGGCCGCCCATGCGGTCGAGATTCTTCTGCATCCGTTCAGGATAGATCAGCAGCTTATCAATCACGCCCGTCAGTCGGCCGAGGGCGAAGTCCAGTGTGATCGTCGCATCGGGCCCGATATAGCGTTCGACGCTTGAGTGGCTGATGTCGCGTTCATGCCATAAAGCGACATTTTCCAGCGCAGGCGTCACATAGCCACGCACCATACGGGCAAGGCCAGTCAGGTTTTCGGTCAGTACAGGGTTGCGCTTATGCGGCATGGCGGAGCTGCCCTTTTGACCTGGTGAGAAATATTCCTCCGCCTCAAGAACTTCGGTGCGCTGCAAATGGCGTACTTCTGTCGCGAGGCGTTCAATGGACGATGCGATAACGCCCAGCGTTGCGAAATACATGGCGTGGCGGTCACGCGGAATGACCTGCGTTGATACGGGTTCAATCGCAAGACCAAGCTTTGCCGCAACATGCGCTTCAACGCCCGGATCGATATTGGCAAAGGTGCCGACCGCGCCCGAAATGGCGCATGTCGCGATTTCAGCGCGTGCGGCCACAAGGCGTTCACGACCGCGTGCGAATTCGGCATAGGCTTGCGCAAGCTTCATGCCGAAGGTGACGGGTTCCGCGTGGATACCATGGCTGCGGCCGATGGTCGGCGTAAATTTGTGCTCCATGGCACGCGTCTTAATCGCGGCAAGCAAGGCATCCATGTCCGCGAGCAAAAGATCGGTCGCTTGCGTGAGCTGAACCGCAAGGCAGGTGTCGAGCACATCGGAGGATGTCATCCCCTGATGCATGAAGCGGGCTTCGTCACCCACTTGCTCTGCCACCCATGTCAGGAACGCGATGACATCATGCTTTGTGACCGCCTCAATCGCGTCAATGGCCGCAACATCGATAGTTGGATTTGTGTCCCACCATTTCCAAAGCGCTTGCGCGGCAGAGGCGGGCACAACGCCGCGTTCGGCCAGCGCATCGGTGGCATGTGCTTCAATTTCGAACCATATACGAAAGCGGTTTTCAGGCTCCCAGATCTTCACCATGTCGGGGCGGGAATAACGTGGGATCATATTGTTCGCTTTCTGCTGCTATCGGGAGTCGTCGCCCCGTTAGCAGGCGCACCGCAAGGCGTCAAAAATGACGCGCCTGAAGCGCACAAAAAAGAAGGGCGCGGGTTTTACGCCGCGCCCTTGCTTATCAAAAAGTCGTCAATTTAGAAGTCGATAGAGACACGACCATACACAAACCGGCCACTGAAGCCGAATGGCGATTGCGAGCTGTAAGGGAGGAATGAGTTGTTAAAGCCATAGCTTACGCCATCAACTGTTCCGAATGGAAGGCGATCTGGATACACATCCAACACGTTGTTCGCGCCAAATGCAATTGAGACGGACTCAACGGGTTTGAAGCGGAACTCAAGGTCGGTAATCCACTTGGGTGACAGGAATATATCGCCTGGGACAATACCAGGGCCGATTGCGATGTTGCTATTGTTTGCCGCTGTCGAGAAGCCGCTTGGCAAGAACACTTCGCCGTAACGGTTCGTGCGCAGCGTCATGCCAAGATTGTTGTAATCCCAATCGAGCGTGGCGTTCAGCTTGTTCTTAGGCTGTCCGTCGGTCAGGCGATAGCTTTCCTGCCGTGCGAACAAACGCTGTGCTGTAAAGCCCGAAAATACGCGGCGATCGGTAATTTTGGTATTGTTCAAATTATACCCGACGCTGACGCGGAATTTGCCGAGACCGAATTCTGGCACGCGATAGCTGGCAACGATATCAAGACCAGTTGTACGGGTATCAATACCGTTGATGAAAAAGCGTGCCGAACTTACGCCCGTCACACCGGCTGAAGTCAGCAAAGCCAGAACGTCTGCACCTTGAAGGTTTTCGGTCAAGGTGATGCGGTCGTTAATTTTTATGTTGTAGTAATCCGCAGTGATGCTGAGCCCGCTAACCGGGGTGAATGTAACGCCACCGCCAATGTTAACCGATTTTTCTGGCGTGAGTGCCTGCGCACCCAGCGCAACGGCCACAGGCGATGAAACCGGGAATGTCCCGACTTCGATAAGCACGCCACCCACGTTGTTGGTCGATGTGGTTGCAAATGATTGCTGGGCAAGGCTTGGCGCGCGGAAGCCGGTTGAAATTGATCCGCGCAAAGCCACGCCATCAACGATTTCATATCGTGCTGCGGCTTTACCATTGATGGTATCGCCAAAGTCACTGAAATGTTCGTAGCGTCCCGCCAATTGCATCGTCAAGCTGTCGGAGAGATCGGCATCGAGTTCGATGTAACCAGCAAAGCTATTGCGCGAAACGTCCGTCGCGTTTGCAGGACGGAAGCCCGGGAACACCTGGGCACCACCGGCGGCATTAAACGGCGCAGCCGAGAACGGCCCGTTGACGTAGCTTTGAAGCTCACCTGGGACGATTTTGTAGTTTTCGTTGCGATATTCGCCACCGACGGCAAGCGATACGCTTTGGCCAATACCGATGTCCAAATCGCGGCGCATATCAAGGTTGATCGACGTCTGGCCTGAACGAAGGCCGCCGGCGTCAAATTGCCGCGCACTTACGGTGCCGCCCAAGGATGTGTTGACCGTATTTTCGATCTCATAATCCAAACGGTTGGACCCATAGACCACGGACAGGTCATAATCCCATCCGCTCATGGCGCCACGAAGACCCGCCGCCGCAGAGATGTCAACGATTTCGCTGGCAATCAGGGGAAGGAAGCCATCTGCGTAAATGGGCACAAAGGTCGTCGTGGACGCGGCCCAATCCCGGTTGCGTACGTCCGCGGAACGACGGTAGAAACCAGCGCCATTACCTTTACGGATGCCGTAGCTGCCGAAGGTGTAGAATTCTGCTGAGTCAGAGAATTCAATTCCGCCATTGACGAAGAAGTTCAGATCCTGCGACACGCCGTCACCGTAACGGTGCGCATAACGGTTGAAGGTCGCTTCGAGCGGATCGCCTGCGTTGAAATAATTGCGGCGGATGTCTGGACCGGAACGGTTGGTGGGTGAACGGTCCTTATATTCAGCCGTGAGGTTTACATAACCGCTGTCGCCCAAGGGTAGACCAAAGTTTGATGCGAAGGTGTATGTGTCACCATCGCGGCGTTTGCGGTCTTCGCCCGTGTATGTGATGACTGGGTTGTCAGTCAGGCCAGTGGTCAAGGAAACGGTATCAACCTGACCTACATCTTCCATTTCGGTAATATATTTGCCGAACGTTGCCTGCGCACGTCCGCCAATGCCCTTTTTCAGCTGAATGTTGATCACGCCTGCAATTGCATCGGAACCATATTGCGATGCCGCGCCGTCACGAAGAACTTCGAGGCGTTCGATGGCGAGCGGCGGAATGGTGTTCAAATCAACCGCGGTTGATCCGCGACCTACTGAACCGTTGAGGTTGACCAACGCAGACTGGTGACGACGCTTGCCGTTGACGAGCACGAGCACTTGGTCTGGCGCAAGTCCGCGCAAGGTTGCCGGACGAAGCGAGTCAGTGCCATCGGTCAAAGATGGCTGTGGAAAGTTGAATGATGGAACGAGCTGGTTCAGCAACTTGTTGGTTTCGGTTGTGCCGCTATTCAGCAGCGCTTCACCAGAGATGACATCGACGGGCACGGTGCTGTCTGCAACGGTGCGGTCGGTCCGGCGTGTGCCGGTCACAATAATGGCATTTATACCGGTTGCCTCTTCGGCCTCGGCTGCCGGCGCGGGTGTATCTTGCTGTGCAAACGCCGGATTGGCGGCCGCCACGAACAGCGCGGTGGACGAGACCGTCACCGCAAGCGCGGAAATCAACTTATATGTTTTCATCATCATTCCCCGGTTTGTCAGTATATTTTTAAATCCGAGTATGAGGATGGCACTTTGTTACGCCAAATTCCAGTAAACTCGTAATTTATTGCAATTTTGCTGCTGAAATGTGTCTTTATTACAACGCAACATCTAACGCTAAGCGCATTAAGCTGTGGATTGCTGAAATCGTTGCTTTGCGACGGCGGGTTCGCTCGCTATCGGGGCAGATATGTCTGACATAGTAGATGCTCCAGCAGAAGATCCATTTGACGCGATTGTCGACGCGCCGTTTGATGCGGCTTTGTCGGAACGCTATCTGATCTACGCGATGTCAACGATCACCGCGCGGTCGCTTCCTGATCTGCGCGACGGATTGAAGCCTGTGCACCGGCGTCTGTTATGGGCGATGCGTTTGCTCAAACTTGATCCAGCGAGCGGTTATAAGAAATGTGCCCGTGTTGTCGGCGATGTTATCGGTAAATATCATCCGCATGGCGACCAATCCGTTTATGACGCAATGGTCCGGCTCGCGCAGACTTTTTCGCTGCGGTATCCGCTGGTTGACGGGCAGGGCAACTTTGGCAACATCGACGGCGATAATGCGGCGGCGTATCGATATACCGAAGCACGTCTGACGCGCACGGCCATTGAGCTCATGAACGGGCTTGATGAGAACGCAACGGACTTTCGCCCAACCTACAATGGTGAAGACGAAGAGCCCGAGGTTATGCCCGGTCTGTTCCCCAATTTGTTGGCAAATGGTGCAAGCGGCATCGCCGTCGGCATGGCGACCAGCATTCCGTCGCATAACGCGGCCGAGATTATCGATGCTTCCATGCTGCTCATTGATGAGCCACAGGCACGTCACGAACAGTTGATGGAAATCGTCAAGGGGCCCGATTTTGCAACGGGCGGCGTGCTCGTAGACAGCCCAGCGGTCATAAGTGCAGCCTATGCGAGTGGCCGCGGTGCTATGCGCGTGCGCGCGCGTTTTTCAAACGGATGGCAGGACAGCGAGAAAAGCTGGGAACCCACAGGCGTTGAAAAACTGCCCGGTGGCACGTGGCAGCTTGTTGTGTCGGAAATTCCGTATCAGGTGCAAAAAGGCAAGCTGATCGAGCAAATCGCGCAACTGATTGCCGATAAAAAGCTGCCCATATTGGACGACATTCGCGACGAAAGTGACGAACGCGTTCGTATCGTGCTTGTGCCCAAAAGCCGCAATGTCGATCCCGAAGATCTGAAAAACGCTTTGTTCCGCCTTACGGATCTTGAAACACGCTTTTCGTTGAACATGAACGTGCTCGATGCCGACCGGACCCCAAAGGTCATGGGCTTGGGCGAAGTTTTGCTGCGTTGGTTGACACACCAGATCGAAGTGTTGGTCCGCAAATCGCAGCATCGGCTGGAAAAGATCGATAGCCGCCTTGAATTGCTTCAGGGTTATATCATTGCGTTCTTGAACCTTGATCGCATCATTGAAATCATCCGTAACGAAGATGAACCAAAGCCCGTTATGATGGCCGAGTTCCAGCTGAATGACCGGCAGGCTGAAGCGATCCTCAACATGCGTTTGCGTTCGCTCCGCCGATTGGAAGAAATGGAGCTTCGGCGCGAGCTTGAGGGCTTGGAAGCTGAGCGCGAAGAGCTGGTGAAGCTCATCGAAAGCCCCGCGCGGCAGAAGACGCGTTTGAAAAAAGATCTGACTGCGCTGCGCAAAAATTACGGTGAAGATACCGAACTTGGCCGGCGCCGCACAAGCTTGGAAGAAGCAGGGCAAGCGCGCGAGATTTCGCTCGAGGCATTTGTCGAACGCGAACCCGTCACGGTTATCATGTCAAAACGTGGCTGGATTAAAGCCATGAAGGGGCATGCGGATTTGTCTGCGCGCGCCGATTTCAAGTTTAAGGAAGGGGATGGCCCCGCCTTTGCATTCCATACGCAGACGACCGACAAGATCCTGATCGCAACAGCGAATGGCCGTTTTTACACCTTGGGTGCTGACAAGTTGCCCGGTGCCCGCGGTTTCGGGGAACCTGTTGGCACAATGATCGACATCGAAGCCGGGAATGATATCGTTGCGGCGTTCCCTGCAGTCGCAGACGGGCGGATGTTGCTGGCTGCTTCAACGGGCAAGGGCTTTATCGCGCGGATGAGCGACATTATCGCCGAAACCCGCAAAGGACGCGGCGTCGTCACGTTGAAACCGGGAACGAAGCTGTCTGTGGTTCGCCTTGCTCCGACAGAGGCCACGGACGAAGCGAGGTTGAAGGACCAATATGTTGCCGTAGTGGGTGACAACCGCAAATTGGTGGTCTTCCCGCTCAGTGAAATCCCCGAAATGGCCAAGGGGCAGGGCGTTACCTTGCAGCGTTATAAGGATGGCGGCCTTGCAGATGCTGTCTGCTTTAAGATGAGCGAAGGGCTCAGCTGGGCGATGGGCGGCGATAGTGGCCGGATGCGCACGGAAAATGACATGTCCTTGTGGCGTGTGGCGCGCGGCGCAGCGGGTCGACTTCCGCCGCAAGGTTTCCCAAGGAATAACCGCTTCGATTAGGTTTAATGTAAATTAACCACGCACGGGGTGAACATCTTTTACAATCGCTATGCTTAACGCCGCGTAATGCTGAGCGATAGCCTGACCGGATTTTGCAGCCGCATCGGTTTTGAAGAGCAGGTGGACGCCGCCTTTGCTGTTCCGTTGGGCAGGGCTTTTATTTTGCGCGCCCTTTGCCCGAAGATGCGGCTTATGCCTTTTTGGCCGCTGACATGGCGGCCTCAACAAGCTGAAGCGCCAATTCGGACTGGCGGTCCGAAACCGGGAAATCTTCGGCAACCCAGTTGGCTTCCAGCTCTTGCAAGGTTTTTGCCACGAGCGGACCTGCGGGCAATCCCATTTTGATAAGATCGCCGCCTTTTATGTGCATGATGGGGCTATCCCAATTGTCCAAGCGCGCCAGACATTGCGGCAGGGCATTGTCGTCGGCAAACAACATGGCGACATCGCTCGCGGTGTCATTATCAAAACGATAAGCGATGGCACGGATGTTGCTCTCGGTCGGCGCGCCAGCGTTCAACCGGTTGGCGAGATTCTCCCGCATTTTGTTCGACAGCTTCAGCCGTGCTGCCACTTTGTCGACCGCGACGGGGTCCGTCACCAATATGCTGAGCAGCCGGGCAGGGAGCGAGAGCGGTTGATTGAGCAACTGCTCTCGTTCCACAAGCCGCTGAAATCGCTCGCTGGCGTCATTGCAAAGTTCGGGAAGAAACGGTGCGAAAATGCCATTGTCGATCATGAGACCGACAGACGCGGCTGGGTTTTTGAGCGACAACAACCGGGCGAGTTCCTGCGCAATGCGCTCGCGGGACAACGCCGTCAGCCCATGCGCACCTTGCGCGCAGGCGGTAATTGCGTCTGCATCCACCGGACCGCTGCCAAATCGAGCAAGAAAACGGAAATACCGCAATATCCGCAGGAAATCCTCGGCGATCCGCTGCGTCGCGTCGCCGATGAAGCGCAGGCAGCCGTTTTCGAGATCGGTTAGGCCACCGAAATAATCGAAAACTTCTCCTGTTTGTGGATCAGCATAGAGCGCGTTGATCGTGAAATCCCGCCGTGCGGCATCTTCCCGCCAATCGGTGGCGAAAGCCACCGTCGCGCGCCGACCATCGGTGGAGACATCCCTGCGTAATGTGGTGATTTCATAATTTTTGCCGTCTACGACCGCAGTGATCGTGCCATGGTCTAGCCCCGTCGGAACGGCTTTGACGCCGCCAGCTTCCAATCGGTCCATAACCGTTTCGGGTAACAATGCGGTGGCAATATCAACGTCCGAAACGGGTAGCCCCAATAATGTGTCGCGCACGGCGCCGCCAACATATCGGGGGCCACCATAAGAATCTGCCAGCAGCGCCAGCACCTTTTTTAAGCCCGCGGCCTGTTGCCATTCGGCGTGAGGAAGCTGTGCCGCAATCATGCCAGCCGCCGCACCAGATTGGCGATTATTCCCGCCGTTACGCCCCATATCCGCCGTTCGCCCCATTGCATGTCGTAATAGCTACGCTGCTGCCCATTCCAGTTGGTCTCTTTCTTGATGGAATTGGCAGGATCAAGCAGAAACGCAAGCGGGACTTCAAACCAGTCTTCCACCTCTTGCGGGTTGGGCTGAAGCTCAAGGTCAGGCGGGATGATACCAACAACTGGGGCAATGCTGTATCCGCTGCCTGAATAATAAGTGTCGGCCACGCCGATTACCTCGACGCGGGCTGGCGGTATGTTCAACTCTTCTTCTGCTTCGCGCAGTGCCGCAAAGATCGAACTTTCGTCGGTATCGTCCACCTTGCCGCCGGGAAATGCGACTTGGCCGGCATGGCTGCGCAGCCATGTGGGGCGCTGGGTGAGGATAACACCCGGTTCGGCGCGGTCGGTTATCGGGATAAGGACGGCAGCGGCACGATGTTGAACCGTGTCACCCAAGTAGCGCTCATCCTCAATCTCGATATTCAGCGCGGAGTCCAGCGCCTGATGTATCCGGTGTCGCCAACTCATGCAGGCGCCATCAAGCTGAATTGCGCACCTTTGCTGGAGATGGTGACGCCTTCGGGGTCCTCGGCGAGCGCAAGGTTGGCAAGTTCGTAGTAGACTGGCCGTGCGAGCTTTGCCCAAAGTCCGCCGCGCACATGCAAATAGGGCAGGCCATTGCGCATTTCGATGG
>Ga0315909_10009767_pt1 | contig 10326 bp, 9 predicted proteins | sample LakEriMetagenome_11_FD_203527 | JGI IMG/M metagenome (GOLD analysis project Ga0315909, IMG submission 203527) | Freshwater fungal communities from buoy surface, Lake Erie, Ohio, United States - Buoy 2 MA125 | ecosystem: Environmental > Aquatic > Freshwater > Lake | place: USA: Lake Erie, Ohio...
CGTATTGAGAGTGGGATTACGCCGGGTTTTAGTAGATTAAGTTTTGTATTGACACCATCAATGATTGGTGTTCCGTCATTTACAAATGGTACATATTACTTTGAGGTTAAGTTTATTGGTGAGAGATGTGTATTCCCTGTTTGTTTTTCACAACAAATTAGTGCAATACCAACACCAACACCTACACCTACACCTACAGCAACAAGTACACCGACACCAACACCTACAAGTACACCAACCCCTACACCAACGGTATCAGTATGTTGTGTATCAGGTGGAACACTTAATGTTACAGATACAGGATATATTAGATGGACATTATGTAATGGTGATGATGTAGATACATTCTTATCTTCAACAGGTACATATACAATTACTTCTTGTATTCAAGATGGTTCAATTAGAAGTGCGTTTCCTTTGGCTGATTTAGCGGCGTGGACAGTACTTACTACAGGTACAACTTGTGGTGGAATTTGTGGACCAACACCAACCCCAACTGCAACACCTACAAGTACACCAACACCGACCCCAACAAGTACACCTACAGCAACACCATCTAATCCTTGTTATTGTTTCCCAATTGTAGTAACAGGTAGTACATTACCTCCACCTGAAGGTGGAACAATTGCAACACTTCAATATAATGATTGTGACGGTGTATTAACTGCAAGAGCATTTAGTGTTGGGCCAGGTACATATTATCAGTGTATACAAGTTATTAGTAGTGTAGTTCAATATGACCCAATTGGAACAACGGGTATTGACCAATCTTATTTAACATTAACATATTTAACAGGTAACTGTAATACGGGATATGATTGTTCAGGATACGTACCATCGGGTTCAACACCTACACCTACACCAACAAGTACACCAACAAGTACACCTACACCGACACCAACGTCTACACCTGTAGGTCCAACAGCAACACCTACACCGACACCTACACCAACAATTGCACCTGAAGTATATTCGTTTACAGGATGTGGTTATGGTAATTCAGTGGCAAATGCTTGTAATGATGCTAGTATAAATAATAGAACATTATATTCTGATTGTACTACAGGTACATTTGGTATTGGGTGTTTTGTTTATACTGACACATTCCCTAACGCATTGACAGGTTGGGAAGTTGTATTTATGAATGGTGCGAATTGGGACTTAAACACATCAACAGGTCAAGTAACGGCATTATCATCAACACAATGTTAAAAATATGAATATAGAAATAAATAACAAACCTGTTAAGGTTAAAAAAGTAAAACTAAAGAAACCTGAATTAATAGTTCCTGACTTTAGTTCCATTAATAAATTAAAAGGTAATAAACCTTTATTGGAACATTCGTTTCAAGTTATAAGATATGGTTATTTAAACCTAATTTAATATGGCTAAAAAAGTAGAAGTAGAAGTAGACGTTGATGTAGAACCATCAATTAAAGCGTTAAAAGAGTTAAAGAAACAACTTAAAGAAACCGCAGCCGGTTCTGAGGAATTTAACAAAATATCCAAAAAGATTAAGGATGTTGAAGATGCGTTAGAAGAAAGTAAAGCGGGTGCAAGAGGTTTCGTTGACCAATTAGAGGCTGCGCCAGGACCTGTAGGTTCATTAGCAAGAGGGTTTAGACAATTAGAAATTAGTACCAAGTCATTTGGTATGGCACTCAAAGCAACAGGTATTGGTTTATTGGTTGCCGCTGTAGGTGGTATTGCCGCTGCATTCTCACAAGTAGAAGGTGCCGGTAAGAAACTTGAACCGTTAATGATTGGATTGGAAAAAATCTTTGGTGGTATTGTGGAAGTATTCACACCATTATTAGATGCGTTCCTTGAGATGGCATTAACTGCATTACCATATATCACAAAAGGTATTGGTATATTCTATTCTTCTTTAGTGGGTTTATTTACCTTAATTAAGGAAGTTGGAACGGGTGCAGGTAAAATACTGAAAGGTATATTCACGTTAGATTTTGATAGTTTAAAAGAAGGATATAACCAATTGGCTGGTTCTTGGGACAAGACGGTAAAATCATTTACAGATAGTATGGGTCGTTATGACGCTGGTACTAAGAAGATGACCAAAACTGAAAAGGAAAATCTTAAAGAAAGGGAAGACGCAAGAAAAGCTGCGCTTGAAAAGAGATTAAAAGAGATGGATACTCAGGATAAGTTAGATGCGGTTCGTCTTGAAAAGATGAAACAAGAAGCATTAAACCTTGCTGAGACAGAACAAGAAAAGTTAGATATAGAAAAGAAATTCTTTGAGTTATCCTATAAAGCAAGATTAAAAGACCTTGAGGATAAACAAAAATTATACAAGAAGGATAGTGAAGAATTTAAAGCACTACAAATTACCAAGGAAGAATTAGAGAATGAAAATATCATCAAGACAAGAGAGTTTGGTGAGAAACAAAAAGAATTAAATACAAAGAAGAATAAAGAACTTCTTGATGAAGAGGTTGCAGCACTTAACCTAAAGAAGGCTAAGGGTGAGATTAAAGAGACAGAATATCAAGAAAGTTTATATAATATAAATAAAAAGTATCTTACTGATAAGAAAGATATTGCACAAAACGAATTACAGTACCAACAATATCTAAGTGAACAAAGAAAGAAATTAGCGGCTGATGATAGAGCAACCATCAACCTAAATCTTCAAAATCAGATTGATAGTATAGATAGATTAAACGAATTACAAGAATTTGACTTTGCTGAGGATTTAAGAAGGTTACAAGAAAAGAAGGTATTATTAGAAGAACAAGAAAAGAATGAACTTGCAAACACAGAATTAACTGAGTTTCAAAAGAATGAAATTAGGACCAAGTACTCTAAAATGAGAACTGACCTGATTACAAAAGAGGTTGCAACTGAGAGAGCGGCTACGGAGGCAAAGTTCCAAGTTCAATTGGCATACGCACAAGCGTTTCAAGGTCTTGGTTCACTATTCCAAGATATTGCGGGTGAGAATAAAAAACTTGCAATATTAGGTATTGTTATTGAAAAGGCTGCAGCACTTGCATCTATTGCGATTAACGCTAAGAAAAACTTTATTAAAGATGGTGGTATCAAATCACCATTAGCGTGGGCTAACTTAGCGGTAGCGGGTGTATCTGCGGCAGCGGTAGTTGTTGCGGCGGTAAAAGGTATTCAATCAATTAATCAAGCATCAGAAGGTGGTAGTGGTGGTTCAGAAGGTGCTGCACCGGCACCTAATTCAGCAGAAGCATTAGGTAGAAACTATGAGAAAGGTGGTCTATTAAAAGGACCAAGACACGCTCAAGGTGGAATGATGATTGAGGCTGAAGGTGGTGAAGCGGTAATGACAAGAGGTGCGGTAACAATGTTCCAACCTCTATTATCAGCAATGAACCAAATGGGTGGTGGTACATCATTCGGTAATCAGTTATTTATTAGACCTGATGCTGCAAATGTATCTAAACCACAACAAGAACAATCACCTGTAATAATGAAAACATATGTTGTATCAAATGAATTAACATCTGAACAAGAAAAACTGGCAAGATTAAAAGACTTGTCTACATTATAATATGGCTAAAAGTAAATCACAATCAAGTAATAAAATATCATTTGGTAAACGTAAATCACAACCAAATGGTCAAAAGTCATTCGGTCCTAAGTCACAGAAACCCAAGAAGTATCGTGGCCAAGGTAGATAAATTTATATTTAATAATATGAAGAAAGATAAAGTATATGAATTAAGAATTGACGAAGAGGATGAAATATCAGGAATTGATAGTATATCCCTCGTTGATGAACCAGCCATTGAGGTAAATTGGGTAGCATTTAATAAACATAAACATTCAGCAACTGAAGAGTGTTTCCATATCCCTGATGGTGAAGATAGTAAGTATCTTGAACTATTATATACAAAGGGAAAACCTGAACAGGAATTATTGGATGGTGGTTATGAATTAGTATCCATTGAAGTTAATGGTCAGGAAAGTTTTTTTAATGCACCTAAACCAAATGCACCGTCATTTGTGGATGAGGATAGTGAATATCTTATTCGTTACAAATACATCTTAGACCCAAGAATTAAACAAGCACCAATCATTGCAACCACAAGAGATTTTTGTTCTGATTTATTGAACAAGAACTTTGTATGGAGAGTAGAAGATATGGATGACCTTAGAAACGACTTTGGTCAATCGGCAATGGTTTGGAGAGGTGGTTTTAATTGCAGACACAGATGGGCCAAACTTAAATATAAAAAGAATACAACAATTATAAACAAAGGGTCAATAACGACTGGCCGTGTTGCAACTGAAGATTATGGTGACCTATTAGGTTATCCACAACCTGATACAGTTACAGAAAAAACATTAGGTAATCCATCACCATCAACAAAGAAGAACTTAGGTTTATCTAAACAAGGTTTTGAAGTTGGTGTACCACATTATACAAAAGATGGTAAATTATACGAAGGTCCTACACACAAAGGACCCGATGGTAGATTGATGACAGGTGCTGTACATACAGAAGATAGTGTATATCTATATCACCAAGATGAGTTAGGATATGACGTTGGTGGTTTACCATCATACGTTGACCAAGTATCAGGAAAGACAATAGAAAAATCTATTGCGTTTGAAAGTTATACGGATTATCCTGAGAGTGCAAGAAACGCAGCAAAGAGAGCATTAGATTGGGCTGAGAAAAATGGATGGGGTTCTTGTGGAACACCTGTGGGTAAAGCTCGTGCAAATCAACTTGCTAAGGGTGAAGCCATCTCAGAAGAAACTATATCAAGAATGGCATCATTCGCAAGACATTTACAACATAAAGATGTTCCATACTCAGAAGGGTGTGGAGGTTTAATGGTAGATGCTTGGGGTGGACAAGCCGGTATTGAATGGGCACAAAACAAATTGGAAGAGATTAACAAAACCAATATGTCCAAACAGAAGTTCCAAACTGATGACGAAAAGAAAATGGTTGTAGGACCAGCAATGATACCTGACTTAAAGATATTCCGTAGAGACCCATTTGGTAATCCTTACTATGTATTCTTTAGTGCTGACACAATCAAGATGATTGCTGAAAAGTATATGAGGAATAAGTACATTGACAACAATGATGAGAACCATAATGGTAAAGCGGTGGAAGATGTGTATGTTGTTGAGAGTTGGATTAAAGAAGATAAAGAAGATAAATCAAACAAATATGGTTATGGTGACTTACCTGTAGGTACTTGGTTTGTATCAATGAAGGTACGTAATGACCAAGTATGGAAGAAGGTAAAGAACGGAGAATTGAAAGGATTTAGTGTTTCAGGGTTCTTTGAAGAGATTGCTGACTTTGCAAGAGAACAGATGTTCTTACAACAAGTGGCTGATATATTGAAGAATGTAAAATAACGTTTGGGAATATATATAAAAATTTATATTTAATAATAAGAAGAATAAACAAAACAATTTAAGATTATGTCAAAAAATCCAAAAACAGCAATCCAAGAGATTAAAAAATTGATGGTACAGTTTGGTTTTATGGATGAACCTACATTAAAGTCTTTTAAAACAGAAGATAATACAATAGTTGAAACACCCGATATGAAAGTCGGTGAGAAGATTACGAAGATTAACGATATGTTTGAAAGAGTGGCTTTAGATAATGGTTCATACAAATTAGTTGAAAACTTTGAAATAGAAGTTGTAGACGGTGAAATTAAAACTGTAAAAGAGATTTTCGTTGATGCTAAGTTGGTTGACGGTACACAGATTAAAGTTGAAGGTGACAGTTTGATGGAAGGTGCTAAAGTTGTTGTAGTAATGGCCGATGGAGAGGTTCCTGCACCTGATGGTGTTCACGAACTTGAAGACGGCACCAAGGTTGAAACCAAGGAAGGTGTTATTGCAAGAATTGAAGAAAAAGTAGAACCTGAAGTTGAAATTGAACTTGCAGACGAAATGGTAGAGGGACCAAAAGGTTCTGAAGCTGAGATTAGTGTTCCTGACCCAATGGCAGAATTTATGGCTTTAGTTAAAGATATGATGGAAAAAATATCTGAGAAAATGAAAGCTATGGAAGATAAAGTACAAACTATGAATGCAGACTTTGAAGCATTCAAGAAAGAACCAGCAGGTAAGAAAATATCTGATGGTAAAACAGACTTTAATAAACAATCAAGTTCTGATGATGTAATTGCAGAAAGATTAGCAGCAATTGCAGCAATGAGAAAAAAATAAAATTAAAAATTAAAAAAATAAAAAAATGAAAATTTTAAAGAAAGAAAACTTTTCGTATGACGTGTCTACAATTGGTTCATATGTTGACCAAGTAGGTGGTGAGTTGTTATCAAAAGCACTTATTGGTGCTACAACCCCTAAATACGTAAACGTGAGATTAGGTATCAAGGGAACACAAGCATTGAACCTATTAAACTCTAACATCGTGTTCCAAGCAGGTGAATGTGGATGGGACCCACCAACAGGTACTACTACCACTTACACACAAAGAAACATTACAACTTGTGCTGAGAAATATAACGAAGCATTATGTTACCAAGACTTATTTGACACTTATCAATCAATGTTGATGAAGCCAGGTCAAACTCAAGAAACTGTTCCATTTGAACAACAAATCGCTGATTTGAAAGTTAAACAAATCCAACAAAGAATTGAACAAAAATTATGGCAAGCGACAACAGGTGGTGGTGATTGTTTCAATGGTTTCAAAGCGTTAATCGTTACAGGAACTACAGGTGTAGGTAACTCAAGTGGTACTACATTTTCTAACTCAGTTGCATACGGTACCGCAGGTAACCCTATCACTGAAGTAGATAACTTAATCAACGCATTATCTGATGACGCAATGTCTCGTGATGACTTAAGAGTGTTTATGTCTTATGCTAACTTCCGTGTTTATGTACAGGCGTTAACTAAAGCAAACTTCTTCAGTAACTACATTGGTTCTTCTGAAATTACAGGTAATATGGAAGCTGTTCACCCTAACACAAATGTTAAGGTAATCCCTACAATCGGATTGAACGGTTCTAACAAAGTTGTAATCGGACCAGCAGAATATTTCGTAGTAGGTTTTGACTTATTGTCTGACCACGAGAAATTAGTAATTTGGTACTCTAAAGATTATGATGAGTTACGTTTGAGAGCAAACTACAACTACGGTGCACAAATCGCATTGTTCGGTTCAACAGTTTACTTCGCAACTAACAACCTTGCATAATTGTTCTAAAATAGATAAAAAAACTGTGGGGTGAAAGTCCCCACACATTTTAATAAACAGAAAAACAAATAATATAAAATAATATGAGTTGTTATATATCAAGCGGAGTGGCTTTAGGTTGTTCAGATGGTATCGGTGGTATTAAGACTATCTATGTTCTTGGTGCTACAGGTTCTACAACACCCGATGTTTCATCCGTATCAATATCAGGCTCTACGGGTCCTATTACAGGTATCACAGGAGCAGGTACTTGGTTCCAATTTGAATTGAAACGTAACACTTCTTCATTGTCACAGAACGTAACCAAATCTTTTGAGAATGGTACAATCTACTTTGAGCAAGTATTAACTGCGGTTCTTTACAAATATGACCAAGACAAACGTAATCAATTGAAATTGTTATCACAAAACGACGCTATTCAAATTATTGCTGTTGACCAAAATGATGTACAATACTATTTAGGACAAGTAAATGGTATGTATCTATCAGGTGGTAGTGCAGCAACAGGTGTAGCGTTAGGTGATAGAAACGGTTTTGAATTGATTTTCACAGGTCAAGAACCACAACCAGCAAACGTAATTTCAGGTGTATTATCATCTATCTTTACTGCGGGTGGTTTCAATGACTAAGACAGGGAAAAAGTAGGTCTGTTGTGGACTGAATTTCTATATCTCTATTCTATAAAGAGGGGCGTGAGCCCCTTTTTTATTATTTCCCATTTCAATTTGGGAATTTTTATATTTAATTATATAGAGTAAAATTATGTTAATATTACAAAAAGGACAACAAAACGAATTGGTTTTAAATATCAATAACAATTCAAGGGCCGACTTTTCGGGCTATACTCTTACTTTTACACATACTCTATCACAGGAAGTAAAATCGTACACTATTAGTACATCCAACCCTGCAGAGTTTGGTGAGAATATAAGATACTGTGAGATTGTTTTGAATTTACAATTACCTGGCCAAGACTTAAATTATGAGGGTCAATATCAATTACAAATATTTGGTAATGGTACTACTTTAGTTTATACAGGTCTTGCAAGATTAGATGGTACTTCAGAAAATAACACAATTATTTCATACGTTTCTAATAACGAAGAAAATGAAAATTACATATATATACAAGATTAATTATGAGTGAAATACAAAAATACCAATTAGGTAAAATCAACTTTACACAAGAACCGTTACTTCCTATATTCAGTGAAGTATTCAATCGTTATCCTTGGGTATGGTATGGTGAGAACAACTTGATGCCACAGTATCTAATTAGTAGATACAACAACTGTGCAATACATAAAGCGGTGGTAATCTCAAAGAGAGAACAAATAATGGGTGATGGTCTTGTATCATTAAACAACCCAATGGCTACAATAAACCTTGTTAACAAGAGTGAGAATGTATCTGATGTAATGAAAAAATGTGCATTGGATTTAGTTTTATTTGGAGGTTATGCATTGAATGTAATATGGTCAAGAGACAGAAAGAACATTGCAGAGATTTATCACTTAGACTTTAGTAGAGTTAGATGTGGTAAGTTGAATGATGATGATGAAATTGAAAAGTATTATTATTCACCTGATTGGTCTAATATAAGAAAATATGTACCACAAGAATATGATGCATTTAATCAAGAAGATGGTGGACCATCACAGATATATTATTATAAACAATATCAACCAAGCAATAGTTACTATCCTCAGCCTGATTATAGTGGCGGTCTTGCTGCAATTGAGATTGATGTAAATATAAAAGAGTTTCACGCAAACAACCTAAAGAATGGTATGATGCCATCTTTATGGATTAATATGAACAATGGTATTCCTGGCGAGGAAGAACAAAGATTGGTTACAAGAGCATTGGAAAGTCAGTTTACATCTGTAAACAATGCGGGTAGACCAATCATATCATTTAACGAAAGTAAAGAACTATCCCCTGAAATTACACAAATACAAACATCTGCAAATGATGGTTACTATGCAGCAATCTATGATGACATTGTACGTACTATATTGTCCTCTCACAGGGTTTCTTCAGGTGAACTATATGGTATATCCACCGCAGGTAAATTAGGGTCAAGAAACGAAATTGTGGACCATTCTGAGTACTTTAGAAAGATGGTTATCCAACCATACCAAAAAGAACTATTGGGATGTTTTGACAAGTTAATGTCAATGAAGTTTGAAAAACCAACATCATTTGAAATTAAACCATTGTCAATTTATCTAACGGGTGACGTTACAGATAATCCAGCGGTGATTGACAAACCTGTTACACCTGTTGAAGCGGAAAGTGAAAAGATGGTTATCAACGAAAACATCAAAGGTTTAAAAGGTCGTGAGTACCAAAACCTAATGAGAATTGTTCGTGAATACAATAAAGGAAAAATTTCAAGACAACAAGCAGCACAAATGTTAATGGCCGGTTATGGTCTAACAGAAGAAGAATGTTTTGTTTGGTTGGGAGAAGATGAAGAAAACGATTAATTAAAACTATGGCTAACAAATTATTAATATCAGAAAACAAATTAAAGTCATTTACCAATATCAATAAGAATGTTGATATTGATGCAATCAGAGCCGAGATTGGAATTGCACAAGACATTCATCTACAACCGTTATTGGGAACAAAGTTTTATGACCATTTATTGGACCAAATTAGTGCAACGGGTAATACTCTTAACTCAGATGAATTAACCCTTGTAAACGATTATATTAGTCCATTCTTGATACAGGTTGCATACTTTGAGATGATACCTCATCTTCACTACAGAACGATGAACAGAGGTATTGTACAAGGTGATATGGAAAGTGCACAAGCGGTTGATACAGAAACAATGAAATACCTTCGTACAATACAAGGTCAGCGTGCTGACTTTTATAAAATGAGATTACAAGATTATCTTATCACAGGTAGAGGACAGAACTTATTCCCTGATTATAATTCATATTCAACAATTGACGGTATGATACCTGACAAGAGTAGTAAGTACAACTCACCAATCTATTTGAACCATACAACACGTTATGGTTACAGTAAACAACAATTGGGTAGGAGTATTCCAATGTGGTCTGAGATGGACCACTATGACCCACCTTGTGCGGATTGTCATTAATCT
>Ga0315909_10009772_pt1 | contig 10324 bp, 7 predicted proteins | sample LakEriMetagenome_11_FD_203527 | JGI IMG/M metagenome (GOLD analysis project Ga0315909, IMG submission 203527) | Freshwater fungal communities from buoy surface, Lake Erie, Ohio, United States - Buoy 2 MA125 | ecosystem: Environmental > Aquatic > Freshwater > Lake | place: USA: Lake Erie, Ohio...
CGCGGCGCTGGCTTTCAGGTGTTTGACCTGCGGATCGGCAAACACATCGTCCATGGCATGGATCGGGCCGCAGGGCACGCCCGCCTCATTGAGCCGTTCGACCCATTGCGCACTCGAGGCCTTGGAGAGGGCCGCGTTCAACTCGTCGGCCAGCGCAGCCCGGTGGGTGGCACGGTCCTCGGCCCGCGCAAAGCGCGGATCAGCGATCAGCTCCGGGCGCCCCACAGCTTCGGCCAGGCGCTTCCAGATTGCGGTGCCGGATGCCGCCACGTTGATGTAGCCGTCGGCAGTGCGATAGGCCGAGGTGGGCATGCTGGTGGGATGGTCGTTGCCCACCTGAGGCGGCACTTCGCCGCTCATGGTGTAGCGGGCCGCCTGAAAGTCCAGCAGGGTGATGCCAGCCTGCAGCAGGTTGGATTGCACCCACTGGCCTTCACCTGTGACATCGCGCTCCTGCAGGGCGGTCATGATGCCCAGCGCCGCAAGCAGGCCCGCAGTGACGTCGGCCACGGCTGCGCCCGCCCGCAAGGGCCCTTGCCCGGCAAAGCCCGTGACCGACATCAGGCCGCACAGGCCTTGAGCAATCTGGTCGAAGCCCGGGCGCGCGCGATAGGGGCCGTCCTGGCCGAAGCCCGAGATACTGGCCAGCACGATGCGCGGGTTGATCGCGCGCAGCGAGGCATAGTCGATACCGAGCCGGTCTTTCACATCGGGGCGGTAATTTTCGATGACCACATCGGCGGTCTTGACCAGCTCGCGAAACAGCCCGATGCCCTGCTCGGCCTTGAGATCGAGCGTGATCGAGCGCTTGTTGCGATGCAGGTTCTGAAAGTCGGGACCATGGCGGGCGCCGCCCAGGTCCTCTTCGCCGGTGGTTTCGATCTTGATCACGTCGGCGCCGAAATCGGCAAAATGCCGCGCACAGACAGGGCCCGCCCGAACGCGTGTGAGATCGAGCACCCGCAGGCGCGACAGGGCTGTTGAGGCCTGGATTTTCGGCATGATCTCCTCCCGATCGGTGTTCAGCGGGCGACGCTGAGAAATTCGCGTCGTCCCTTCATGAGCGTCACATGATGCACCAGCAGATCAAAATCGGCGTCCCGGTCGACCGGGTTCAGATGTTCCGTATTGATGATCAGGACCGGTGCCGCGTCGTAGTGATGAAAGAAGCGACTGTAGGCATCGGCCAGCGCCCGCAGATAGTCCTCGGAGACTGCAGCCTCCATGGCCAGACCGCGCCGGCGCACCCGCTCCACGAGCGAATCGGGCTCGGCTTGCAGATAGATCACCAGGTCCGGTGTGGGCGCCTGGGGATGCAGGCTGTCAAAGATTTGCCGGTACAGCGCCAGCTCGTCTTCGGCCAGGGTCAGACGGGCAAAGATCCGGTCTTTCTCAAGCAGGAAGTCGCCCACCGAGGCCTGCTCGAAGGCGGCCGACTGGGTCATGTCGCGCAGCCGGTCCATGCGCTGAAAGAGGAACGACAACTGCGTGGGCAGCGCATACCGCGCGCTGTCGCGATAAAAGCGCTCCAGAAACGGATTGGCTTGTGGGTCCTCGAGCACGGCAGGCACGCCGAAGCGCTCCGACAGGCGTCGCGTCAAGGAGGTCTTGCCGACCCCGATCGGCCCCTCGATGACGATGTGCCGCCATCGCTCAAACGGGTTGTGATTCACGTCGTTCATGTGCGCAAGTGGTTCATGGGTTACACCATACCGTGCAGTCCTGAGCGTCCACAGTCTGCAGGCACGCTGCTACCGTGCCCCGTCCGGGGATGGCCAGGTCAGGGGCGAGTTCGGCCAGCGGGCGCAGCACGAAGGCACGTTCATGCAGCCGCGGATGGGGCAAGGTGAGCTCGGGTGTGTGCAGCACCCGATCGTGCATCCGCAGCAGGTCCAGATCGAGGGTGCGAGGCGCGCCTGGATAGGGCCGCAGACGACCGAAGCGGGTTTCGATGTTCTGCAGCGCGTGCAGCAGCTCCCGTGGCGCCAGGCCGGTCTGTAAACGCGCCACGGCGTTGAGATAGTCCGGCCCGCTCGCCTGCCAGGCGGGGCTGCGGTACAGGCGCGAGCGTGCGGTCAGACGCGTGCGGGGTAGTACGCGCAGCGCGTCGATGGCTGATTCAATCGTGCCGCGTCGGTCGCCCAGGTTGGCGCCCAGACCAATCCAGGCATCCTCAGCCATGGACTCAGGACGCGGGTTGAGACGGTCCGCCCGCAGGGCTGTCCGATCCCGCTGCTGACGAGCCCTCCTGCGCAGATGCGCTGGCGTCGCCTTCTGCCGCGGCGCGCCCTGAGCGCCGCGCGCCACCGCGCCGTCTGCGCTTGCGCCCGGTGCCATTGCCTGTGCGCGATTCCGCGGCGGCGTCATTGAGCAGCGCTTCGCGTCCGATCGGATCGGCCTCCACGAAGGCCGTCCACCATTCGCCCAGTTCCTGCGGCAACTCACCAGCTTCTACGCGCAAGAGCATGAAGTCGTAGCCTGCACGAAACCGCAAATGCTCGAGTACACGCGCAGCGGAGCGCCCGGTGCGCTCGAAACGCGGCTGCAGGCCCCAGATTTCGCGCATGTCGGCGATGTGGCGCCGCTGGATGGCCAGCTTGGCGGCCTGCTCATCAAGCACCCGATCCATCGCTTCCATGAGCGCAGGGATCGAATGTTCGCCAGCCGCTTTGCGGGCCTGCCAGCGATCGGCCACCCGCTGCCACAGCAGGGTTGCAAACAGAAAGCCCGGCGAGATGGACTTGCCTGCACGCACCCGTGCGTCGGTCTGGGCCAGGGCCAGTTCGACGAACCGTGCGCCATGCGGCTGCTCGAGGATCAGATCAAGCATGGGCAGCACGCCATGGTGCAGCCCTTCATCGCGCAGCTTGTGAAGACAGGCCAGTGCATGGCCCGATTCCAGCAGCTTGAGCATTTCATCGAAGAGCCGCGCCGACGGCACGTTCTCGATCAGATCGGCCAGCGAACGGATCGGCGCCAGCGTAGCTCCATCCACGTCGAACTGCAGCTTGGCCGCAAAGCGCACCGTGCGCAGCATGCGCACCGGGTCCTCGCGGTAGCGCGTGGCCGGATCACCGATCATGCGCAGCACGCGCGCCTTCAGGTCGGCCACGCCGCCCAGGTAATCGAGCACCTGATCACCGATCGGGTCGTAGTACAGCGCGTTGACCGTGAAGTCGCGGCGCAGCGCATCCTCATGCTGGGTGCCGAACACGTTGTCGCGCAGCACGCGCCCATGCTCATCGGTTTCGGCATCGGTTTGCAGCGCGCGGAACGTGGAGGTCTCGATGGTTTCGCGCCCGAACATCACATGCACGATCTTGAACCGGCGCCCGATGATGCGCGCCCGACGAAACAGTGCCTGCACGTCCTCGGGGGTGGCGTCGGTCGCCACGTCGAAGTCCTTGGGCTGCAGGCCGAGCAGCGAGTCACGCACGCCCCCGCCGACCACGAAGGCCTTGTAGCCCGCGCGTTGCAAGGTGTCACATGTGCGGATGGCTGCCTGCGAGATCTGCTCGCGTCGGATACCCAGTTCGCTGCCGCGGTAGACCCGTGGCCCGGCAGACCCGGTGCGCCCCGCGATGTGCGGGCTGGCGTGACCCTGTTGTGCCCCTGCCTGCGCTGGAGGCACGGGCTGCGACCCACGCGGTGCGCCGAAGACACGCTTGAACCATGCAAGGATCATCGTTTGCGCCCGACGGCCTGGGCGCACACTCAGGCAGCGCCTTCGAAGAGATTCAGTACGGGCCAGCCACGCTCGATGGCCGTGGCCTTGAGCACTGCGTCGGGGTTGGTCGCAACCGGGTGCGTGACCTGCTCGAGCAGCGGCAGGTCATTGCGCGAATCGCTGTAGAACCAGGAGCGATCGAAGTCTTTCCAGCTTCGGCCGATCGATCCGAGCCATTCGTTGGTGCGCGCGATCTTGCCTTCGCGACAGGCCGGCGTGCCATGCGGCTTGCCAGTGAACTGGCCGTCGCGCTCCTCGATGCCCGTGGCCACCAGATGCTCGATCCCAAAGACCCGGGCGATCGGTGCGGTCACGAACGAGTTGGTGGCGGTGACCAGCGCAATCAGGTCTCCCTGCGTGCGATGCCGATCGACCAGCTCGCGGGCGGCCGGCGTGATGCGCGGCAGGATCACTTCGTCCATGTAGGCCTGATGCCAGGCGTCGAGCGTGGCCCGCGGGTGGCTGGCCAGCGGCGCCAGCTGGAACGCCAGAAACTCGAAGATGTCGAGCGAACCGTCCTTGTACTGCTTGAAGAAGCGGTCGTTTTCCCGCTCGTAGTGTTCGCCGTCCAGTACGCCGCGGCGCACCAGGAAACGGGCCCATTCATAGTCGCTGTCGATGGGCAGCAGCGTGTAGTCGAGGTCGAAGAGCGCAAGTTGCATTTGCGCGCGATTCTACGGCAAGTCGGGCCCGCCGGCCTGACGGACAAACTCGCGCAGCAAGGGCAGGGTGAGGGCGCGCTTGCGCGACAGGGCGTATACATCCAGCGCATCGATCAGTGCGCGCAGGCGGCCCAGGTGGCGCGGCGCATGGGTCATGAGCCAGGGCACCAGATCGGCGCTGACGGCCACCCCGCGCGCTGCGAGGCTCTCGGTGAGCGCCTGGGCCGTCTCGGCATCCGACAGCGCTCGCAGCTCCAGCACCAGCCCCCACGCCAGTCGGCTGGCGAGTTCAGGCATCACGGGTAGCGTTGCAGGAGGCCGCCCGCCACAGGCGATAAAGGCCGTGTCCGGACGGTCCAGAACCGCGTTGAAGAGGTGAAAGGCGGCTTCCTGGCGTATCGCATCGAGCTGATCGGCATCGTCCAGCAGCCAGAGCGTGCAGCCTTCCGAGGCGACGAAAGCTTCAGGCGCAGACTGCGGCCCGAGCAGGCAGGCAACTCGCGCCGGCTGAGCGCTCGCCAGGGCGTGCAAGAGGTGTGATCGACCGCAACCGGGCGGCCCCCAGAGATAGATGGCTCGGGAAGGGGCATGCGGCCACGCCGCCACCAGGCTGCGCAGCGCCGCGAGGGCTTCCTGATTGCTGCCCGGGACAAAGTTGTCGAGGGTCGGGGCGGGCGGCCTGAGGAAATCGAGAACGAGTTGATCCACGGGAACTCAGTGCGGCGGGAGCGAGGCAGGGCGGCCGGTACAATCCGGGTTCGCTTCCACCCTCATTGTATCGGCCCGTCCCTGGGGCCCGAGCGCTCACCATGACCGACGCACAACGCCCGTCCACGCCCCTTCCGATGTCCTACAAGGATGCCGGGGTCGACATCGATGCCGGCGATGCGCTGGTTGATCGCATCAAGCCCATGGCCCGTCGCACCATGCGCGAGGGCGTGCTGGCCGGCATCGGCGGATTTGGCGCCTTGTTTGAAGTGCCCAAGCGCTATCGCGAACCGGTGCTGGTCACCGGCACCGATGGCGTGGGTACCAAGCTGCGCCTGGCCTTCGCGCTGGGTCGACACGACACGGTCGGGATCGACCTGGTGGCCATGAGCGTCAACGACATCCTGGTGCAAGGGGCTGAGCCGCTCTTTTTTCTGGACTATTTCGCCTGCGGCCGACTGGACGTGGAGGTGGCCGCGCGCGTGGTGGGCGGCATTGCGGCCGGTTGCGAGCAGTCCGGCTGTGCGCTGATTGGCGGCGAAACTGCTGAAATGCCCGACATGTACCCCGATGGCGAATACGATCTCGCCGGGTTCGCGGTGGGCGCAGTCGAAAAGTCCGCGATCATCGACGGGCGCAGCATCACCCCGGGTGATGCGGTCATTGGCCTGCCCTCGAGCGGCGCGCATTCCAATGGCTATTCGCTGGTGCGCAAGGTGATCGAGCGCACCCACGGCAGCATCGATGCCGCAGCCATGCAGGCCGACTTCGGCAACGGCGGCAGCTTTGCCGATGCCGTCATGGCACCCACGCGCCTGTACGTGAAGCCGGTCCTGGAACTGCTGCGTCATGTGCGGGTCAAGGGCATGGCCCATATCACCGGTGGCGGCCTGCTCGAGAACGTGCCGCGCGTGCTTCCCGACACTTGCCAGGCGGTGCTGCAGCGCGATGCCTGGACGCGTCCTGCGATCTTTGATTGGCTGCAGCATGAAGGCCGCATTGCCGATGACGAGATGCATCGCGTGTTCAACTGTGGCATTGGCATGGTGCTGATCGTTGCCCAGGCCGATGCCCAGACCTGTCTGGACCATCTGAGCCGCGCAGGCGAAGCACCTCGCCTCATCGGCAGCATTGTTGAACGCGCCCCGGGCGCAGCGCAGACCCGCGTGGTGTGAGCCGCAGGATTTGCCGCGTTCGGTCATCGCTGCGCCCTTGAAGTCCAGGTGCTGCGTGCAGGCAATCATCAGGCAGTCAGGTGGTGGCTGGTCCCGAACCCTGGCGTGGATGTGCCTGGCCGCAGGCATGGCTGCCACGCCCGTCAAAGCGCAGACAACGCCCCCGCCCGCTGACGCCACTGCGGCCACTGAGCGCATCACAGTGGCCGACGACACGGCCGTGTCGGTCCCCGATGCCCCCGCGCAGGTGGCATCAAAACCCTCCAAGCCGAATCCGCTGGCACGCCTGCCAGTCATTGGGCGCTTTTTCGGCGATCCGGACGTCACCGATGGACTTGACGGCGGCAAGGTGTCCCCCCGGTATGCCCTGCGCATTGAAGCGCCCGACCCGATCGCCCGGCTGATCCGCCAGCACACCTTGCTGGGCCGCTGGCGGCAGCGCGCCGACTACGACCCGTCGCAGCTGCCGCTATTCATCGCGCGTGCTGAACGTGAAGTGCGCGACCTGTTGGCCTCCGAAGGCTATTTCTCACCGCAGGTGGCGGTTTCGACGCTGGACGATGGCGCGCTGGTCCAGGTACTGACCGGCCCGCGCACCGTGGTGGATCGTGTGCAACTGGATCTTGAAGGCGAGATCGCCACGCCCCAGCGTGAGGCCTTGCGCCAGTCGATCGAGCGCAGCTGGCGGCTGCCGGCCGGAGAGCCCTTTCGTTCACAGGACTGGGAGCAGGCCAAGCGGGCACTGCTCGATGCCTTGCGTGACCGCGGGTATCTGCGCGCCCGGCTTCTGGAAAGCGAAGCCGAGGTCAATCAGGAAGCGGCGCGCGCCTCGCTCGAACTGGTGGTGGATTCCGGGTCGGCCGTGCAGTTCGGCCCGCTCGTGATTGAAGGTCTGAACCGCTATCCGCCAGAGATCATCGAAGGGCTCAAGCCCTTCCGAACCGGGGATCCCTATGACACGCGTCAGATCGCCGATCTGCAGACGCGGCTCAATGGCGCCGGTTGGTTCACGACCGTCAATGTCCGCCCCGATGTGCGTGCACTCAGCGACGCCGCCGATCTGCAGGAAGTGCCAATCAAGGTGGAAGTCATCGAGCGGCCGTCCAAGCGCTGGACCCTGGGCGCAGGCTATGACGCCGACTATGGCCCCAGCCTGCTTGCCGGCTGGGAGAACCGCAACGTGGCGGGCCTTGGGATCCAGACCTTCAACGGCATCGAGCTCGATCAGCGTCGTCAGTTCGGCTTCTCAACCTGGGAGTCGCCGCAGGACCTGCAGGGGTACCGCTGGCAGGGTGGCTTGCGGCTGGAGCATCGGAACATTGAGAACGACATCGTCGATGCGGCTTCGCTCTTTGCGGCGCGTCTGCGGCGCGAGGGGAAGATCGAAACCGGGCTGTCGCTGCAGTACCAGTACGAACGCCAGAACGTCGTGTTTTCGTCCGACAACGAAGCGTTCTATCGGAACCGTGCCCTGGTGCTGGGCTGGAGCTGGACGCGGCGTGATCTCGACTCGCCCCTGATGCCCACCCGCGGCACGATCACGACCGTCCAGATCTCGGGCGCCTCGAATGCGCTGGGCAGTGAGCGCAGCTTTGTGCGGGGCTATGTGCTGGGCTATGGCATCTATCCGCTGAGCCGCGCAGAGTCTGGCGAATTCGGCCGGCTCGTGTTGCGCGGTGAGCTCGGTGCGGTCTACGCCGATTCCCGCGAAGGGATTCCGTCGGCCAATCTCTTTCGCACCGGTGGCAGCAAGTCGGTACGGGGCTATGTGTCGCAGAGTCTGGGCGTGTCATTAGGCGAGGCCGTTGTCGCCGGACGCTATCTGGCTGTGGCCAGCGCCGAATACCAGCATCTCATCGGTCGGGACTGGGCAATCGCCGGATTCGTCGATGCCGGCAACGCGAGCGATTCCATCGATACCTTCAAGCTCGCCCGTGGTGCAGGCATAGGCGTGCGCTGGCGCACGCCGGTGGGGCCATTGAATATCGACGTCGCCCGAGGGTTTGATCCAGGTCAGTGGCGCATGTATTTCTCCATCGGGGTGGTGTTCTGATGGCGCGCAACAGACTCATGGCCACAACACGTGGACCGCGTGCGCTGCGCTGTACAGGCTTTGTCTGGTGGCCAGCGCTGGCACTGATCGTTGTGGCGGCGATCGCCACGGCGTTGCTCACGCAGGCCTCAGCCGACGGCAGTCTGCTGCGCTGGGTGATCGCGCGGGCCGAGTTAGCCACACAGGGGCGCTTGCGTATCGAGGCGCCGGCCGGTTCGCCCTTCGACATGCTGCAAGCTGAGCGTATGACCTGGCGTGATGCCGGCACGACGGTGATCGTCGAGCAGCCCCGCATAGCGCTGTCGTGGCGCAGCCTGCTGCAGGCGCGCCTCGCTGCGAAGAGCGTGCAGGCCACGCGGGTCGAGATCATCAGTGCCGCCGATGCGCCTGCTGCGTCCCCGCCTGACGCACTCTCCGTGCCGGTGCGTATCGACATCGACGATGCGCAGATCCAGGCACTGGTACTGCGCACCGAAGGCCAGACCGATGCCACGACGCTGCGCGATCTGCAGGCTTCGCTGCGGTATGACCGCACGGCCTGGAACATCGACGCCCTGTCCTTGCGCATGGACCTCGACGGGACGCCGGCTGCCCTGCGCGGCAGCTTCAGGCTGCAGGATCAACCGCCCTTTGCGCTCAGCGGCCAGGCGTTGCTGGAGACCCGTCTGCTCAGCGAGTCCGTCCCGGTTGATGCGACGCTCAGCGGGCAACTTGAGGCGATCGAGGTCCAGGCCCGAACGCGGTTGCGCGATGCCGGCCTGAGCCTGCGCACGGTGGTCACGCCGTTCGCACCTCACCTGTTTTCAGCGGCCGATCTGGATGCGACCACGCTCGATCTCTCCCGCTTTGTGCCGGCCTTGCCACGCACGCGCCTGTCCGGGAGGCTGCGCACTCAATTGGCAACAGGCGCCGCGTCAGCGTCGTTGGGATTGCCTCCGCTTGTGGGGCAGATCGTGCTCGAGAACACGCTCGAGGGCACTCTGGAGGCCAACCGGTTGCCGGTGCGACGTGCGAGCGGCGCGCTGACTTTGAACGGCGACACACTGCAGGTGCGCAACATGGCGCTCGACGGTGCAGCGGGACGCGTGACCGGTGAACTGACCGTGCCCCTTAAACCGGGTGCAGCCGCGCGCGGCTTTGATCTGCGTCTGGCGACGGACCGGCTTGATCTGCAGGGTCTGCATCCGACTGCGGTGAGCACGGCATTGCGGGGCACGGCTCGGGTCAGACCACAGGGCGAGGCCATGTTGATCGACGCAGACCTCGCCGACCCGCAGCGCGCGATTGCGCTGCAGACACAGGCGCGCCTGCAAGGCGATCAGCTCACCGTTGCCAGCGCGCGCCTGAAGGCGCAAGACGGCATGGCCGAGTTCAGTGGCACCGTTGGGGTGGCTGCGCCTTATGCCCTTGCGCTCAATGGCACGGTATCCCGACTCGACCCTGCGCGTTTCGCAGACCTGCCCGCGGGCCTGCTCAATGGCCCCTGGGAGCTCAGCGGCACGGTTTCGCCCACCCCCGATCTGCAGGTACGTGCGACCCTTGCCGACAGTCGCTGGCAGGGTCAATCCCTGGCCGGCAAGCTGAGCGGGCATTACGGCCCGGGCGATCGCGTCTCCCGGCTGGACACCGACCTGCAGTGGGGCGCCCTGCGCGTGCGCGCCCGCGGTGATCTGGGGCAGCCCGCAGACCGCATGATGCTGACACTCGACACGCCCCGGCTGCAGGACCTGGATGCCCGCCTTCCTGGACAGCTCACCGGACAACTCTCGGCCCAGCTCGCGCTGTCCGGCGCACTCAGCTCGCCTGCCGTGTCAGGACGCTTGAGCGCACGCGATCTGCGCAGCGGCGAGCACCTGCGGGTGCGGGCAGCGGAACTCACCGCCGAGATCGGCTCAATCGAAGTCGCACGACAGGCGCTGGAGCGCACTGGGCTGATCGATCCGTCTGCCGGCACACCGCCGCCGCCGCTTGCTGCTGTCGCCAGCAGCGAACCGATGAC
>Ga0315909_10009773_pt1 | contig 10322 bp, 17 predicted proteins | sample LakEriMetagenome_11_FD_203527 | JGI IMG/M metagenome (GOLD analysis project Ga0315909, IMG submission 203527) | Freshwater fungal communities from buoy surface, Lake Erie, Ohio, United States - Buoy 2 MA125 | ecosystem: Environmental > Aquatic > Freshwater > Lake | place: USA: Lake Erie, Ohio...
ACAAAAAGTGGAACTAGTAGTCCGCTTACTTTTGATGGACTAACAGTTGGAACATCATATACATTTACTGTTGCTGCAACAAACCCTAGCGGTTCACAAGTCAGTTCAGCAAGCAATGCTGTAACTCCTACCGCTCCACCTGAAGGAACATTTGTTATATCTTCGTTCTCTGGTGCTGCTGGGTTAAAGGCTTGGCAGTGGACATCCGCTAGTGGAACTGGTACGCAGATTGGTAATGCTTCCTCTAATGTCAACGATGGCGTTGGCGGATTTGATATTTCTACTGACGAGACTCAGGTTCTCGCTACAAACGGAAATCCAAGCACTGGTGCTGGTCTGTATGGATTCCCATTTTCATCAAGCACTGGCTTTGGTACTGCATATAGCAATCCATCGCCTCGCCCACCAAGCCGTACCAATCATCCATATTTTACAACTGGTTCAGCAACAATGGCTTTTTGCCAAACAGATGGAAGCCCTTATATCCACCTATATGCTTTTACCCCAGGTTCAGGATTCGGTAGTAAATTCTCTGACCCAAGTCCGAACTCGGGACAAGACCGAGGCGGTTCATTTGCTCCAAATAATTTAGTAGCAATGAGTTGTAATGCAACTTATTATCCTTACGCAGTTAGTGCCTCTGGTTTTGGTACACGCTATTCTGGTCTTAGCGGTTATGGTCTGGCTTCTGGAAATTCCTGGAATCCAACCTCTACTGTTTGGGCTGCATCAATGGAAGGTGGTTCATCCCCGCTATTGGCTGTTGCTTGGAGTACGGCTTCAGGATTTGGTTCGGTGTATAGTTCTCCAGGAGGTTTAAGTTTTAGCACAAGTGATGCTATGGCTTGGCATCCTGATGGAGATGCTATTTGGTTTGCAGGCAGAGGTAGTATGTATATCGCTCCTTGGAGTAACTCTACTGGATTTGGTACACAGTACTCGCTTGCAAGTTTAAATATGAATGGCACCAATGTTGGTGGTGGTTTATTCTCTAAGACTGGCGCTACGCTAAGTTTTAATGGCGGTAGAGCAACAACACCAACCTATGTTCCCTTCTCTAAAACAACAGGGTTTGGAACCGTGTATAGCATATCTGGACCAACAGGGTTTGGTCTTTGGAAAAAGAAATAAACAATTAACTAGGAGAAATAAATGGCTGAAATAAATCCAACAGTTGCTGAACCAACGCCCCTAACACCAATTCAGTTACGGGAAATGGAAGTAGCAAACTACACACTTAACATCGCAGTATACGAACAAATTCTATCTACCCTTGATGGCAACTGGGACGAGGACTTGTTAGCATTCAGACACCTTGAAGGTCAGGAAGCAGCAAAGGCTTGCCCTAAAGATAGAGTAGAAAGACTTGCTGAGTTGCAGCAATTTGAACTACTTACCAAACTTGTTAAGACTGAAATGTTTGAAAGAAGCAAATCACAAGCAATTCTTAATGCACTAAAAGCACTAGAAAACAACGCGTAAAGGAACCCAATGACAAAAGCCCGCACTAACGCCGACAACGCCTCGGCTGATATTCAAGGCGTTACCGCAGGCACAGGACTTAGTGGTGGCGGTACTTCTGGTACCGTCACTCTTGCATTATCAGATGATACACCTATTACAAAAGTAATGGATTCTCAATAGCGAAAGGTACAGTAACTAATGGCTGTAATATCTAAAGTGTTGGCTCGCACAGCAGCAGCAACGACATCAACAACCCTATACACAACCCCAGCAGGTAGTACTGCGGTGGTTACAAACATCGTCATCTGCAACCCAACAACAGCAGCAGTGACAGCATCATTGGCTATCAATAGCATTGACTTGCTAGGCAGCGTATCTATTGCTGCCAATACATCTGCCTTCTTTGACTTGAAGCAGGTAGTGCCAGCAACACAGGTAATCGCTGGAAGCGCCTCATCTACATCGGTTGACTTCCACATTAGCGGAGTGGAGATAGCGTAACTATGGGTATCTCAGTATTTCCAGCAGCGAGTGCTGGTTTAACACAAAAGGTTCAAGAGTTTACAAGCACAGGAACATTTACTGTTCCTAGTAATGTGAGCGCTGTTGAAGTATTTTTAGTAGCAGGTGGCGGTGGTGGTGGTGGTAAAAGTAGCGCAACTGGACGAGGTTGCGGTGGCGGTGGTGGCGGTGGTGTTTTATCTAGAACAGTATCGGTTACTCCTGGCGCAAGTATTACAGTAACCATTGGCGCTGGAGGCGCTGGAGGTATTGGAACTTCTAACACCAGTGGTTCAAATGGTTCTAACTCAACTTTTGGTTCTTTGCTTACTGCTGAAGGTGGAGGTGGAGGCGGAAATAGCGATGCCGTAGGACTTGCTGGTGGTTGCGGTGGAGGCGCTGGCGGCAGAGATGGAACTGGTGGAGGCGGCGGAGGTGGCGCTGCAATTCAGTCAACTTTTGCTGGTGGTAATGATTTATTCCGTCGTCGTGGTGGAAAAGGAACGCAAGGTGGCGCTGGTGCAGGCGCTTCAGAAAATACAAATTGGGCACCTTCTTCTGGCGGGGCTGGAATTGATGGCTTTGGCGGTGGTGGAGGTGGAGGTTGCTCTAGCACTTACGGTCAGTTTGGTCCAGGTTCATCTGGCGGGGGCAATGGTTCGGCTGGTGCTAATGCTGAAGATGGCACTGCTAACACTGGTGGTGGTGGTGGTGGTGCTGGCGATACTGGCACATCAACATTTAATGGTGGTTCTGGTGGTTCGGGTTACTGCCGAGTTACTTACTGGTCATAGGAGATAATTATGGAACAACATTATGTATTTCTAAAAAACAATCGTGTTATGAACATTGCAGTTTTTGCATCGCAAGATGAAGAACTAGCAGACCGTATTGCACAAGAACAAGGTTATGATGATGCACTATGGGTGGGCAATAACAAACCAGCAATGTTTTCTACCTGGGATGGTGCAGCATTTACTGACCCAACTCTTGATGATTTATATACACTAGGTATTGCTCAAGAAAATACCGCAATGATGGAAGCAAGGCTTGCTGCCGAGGCAGTACTAGCAGAATAATGAATGACATTGACTGGGCTGCCCACAATGCAGCCCATCAACAATGGATTACAGAAAACAAGAATGAAGCCTATATCTGCCCCAAGTGTGGCGGAACCATTCGTGATTGGACATCAATTTAAAGGAGCAGCATGGCTGACAGCAGACCACCCGATATATCTGAACGCGTAATTATTGACCTATCGGGTCGCATCTCCACATACTACGACCCAACCACATACAAGTATGACTTCGCTATTGGTGGCATGCCTTTCATTGCAGCGATTACAGACAATACTCCGTATCGCCGTCAGACTGCAGAGTTTCGTACTCAGCGTGTAGACCAACTACGCGACCCAGGCGAGCAGTCACTCTCAGGTTCAGGCTACTGGATTCGCAGCCAGTCATCATTCCACCTTGGAACAGGCAGCACATACCAAGAGCCAATCACTGGAACCTTAGAGGAAGCACGCTTCCGCTTTAGTTCATCTGTTGGTATCAACCCTTGGACTCCAGGCAGAATCTCTCTGCTTCGCAGAACATTCCTACAGGAGGCAGTAACTGGCGATAGCCGTGTATTTAACACCATCATTGGTGGCGTTGAGTATCTGATATTAGTTAAGTATTCATCCACGGAAACAATCCGTGTATTAAGAATTAGAGTTAGTGATTATTCAGAAACAACCATCATTGACAATACTGCTATTACTGAAAACATCATAGCCGTTGGTATGGGTGGTAATGACCTAATGATGGTTACCCCAACAAAAGTATGGCGGTATTCATTTGATGCTGCTTCTCCATCACTACATCAAGACTATACAATTAACACGGCAAATGCACAAACAGCAACTATTGCCTATGTAAAAAACCGTTTTATGCTTGGGTTTCATGACACAAACAAAAACACATTTGTTTATGAAATCAATAGAAACTCTGGCGCATCAATCAACCTCAGCACGCTTACTCCAGTAAACGGAAGTAGCACCATGCCAACTGGCTACACCTTTAGGGCTATAACAGAAGCAGGTGCTGCAATCTATGTTGGTGGATTCTCTGGTGAGCAAGGTAATGTATACAAGATTACAGTAGACAACACTGGTGCGTTAACAACCATGACTAGCGTAGTAACGCTACCAAGTGGAGAAGAAGTAACTGGTTTACTTGGATACCTTGGAACCTATGTTGCCATAGGAACAAGCAGAGGTCTGCGTATCGCAATAGCCAATGAAGTTGGCGACCTTTCTTACGGACCACTTATATTTGAAAACAACCTAGGTGTATTCAAGATGAGCGCATACAGCAAGTTCATTATTGCTGGCGTTGACTCTGGCGTTGGTGGCTACTCTGGTGTATATCGCGTTGACTTATCATCACCATTATCAAACGGCGCTTATGCCTACGCCACTGACATCTATGCAGAATCAACCACTGGCAAAGTAGAAGGTGTCTGTAACTTAGGTGATGGCAGAATTGCTTTCTGTGTAAACGGCGATGGTCTATTTATTGAGCATGCCACTGAACTTGTTGAATCAGGTGAACTAACCACAGGTATTATCCGTTACGAAACCCTTGAGAACAAAGCATGGAAGCGTTTAAAACTACGCACTGAAGGCACGCTACAAGGTGACATTGATATTTTCCGTGTAGAAAACGGAGCAGATACAGCCTTCCGTACTGTGTCACAAGGGAGTACAACTGATTATGACTACGACCTCTCATCGGTTTTTGGCGATGTTGGCGTGGAAGCGCAGTTTAAATTCCGCCTCAATCGTAATGATACAACTGCCACGACTGGCGCTGTTATTTATGGTTACTCTGTTAAGGCTCTGCCTACTCCTACCCGCGCTCGTGTTATTCAAATTCCTGTCTTTTGTTTTGACTCCGAGCGTGACCGCAATAAGAACATTATGGGCTTCCAAGGCTATGCACTCGGCAGACTCCAAGCACTGGAGCAGATGGAAGCGCAAGGCGAAACCGTAATCATTCAGGATTTCACTGCTGATGGAGAACCTATTGAAGCAGTGATTGAGCAGGTGTCTTTCACCCGCACAACCCCACCATCTGGAAACTTCTCAGGCTATGGTGGAATTTTAATGATAACCGCACGCACTGTCGTATAAACACTTAAGGATAGAAACATGACTCCTGCTGATTGGGCTACTATAGCCGTGTCCGTAACCACCCTCATTGGCGCTCTAGCCATGGGTGTTAAGCATCTAACTAAACACTACTTGTCGGAACTCAAACCCAATGGCGGGTCAAGTCTTAAAGACAAGGTTAATAGCCTTGAACACAAAGTTGACCTATTAACCGAACTAGTCAAAGAAGTTTTGAGGAAGTGACCGATGAACAAACCCAAGGTTGCCAAGTCTGCCAGCCCTGCTGCAATGTCCATGCTACGCCAGGCGACTGCCCTTGCACCCCTACGCAAGAAAGCCTCAGACGGGTTACTCCCTTCCACTGCACATTTAAAACTAAGTCCTAACTCAGACCATAATACGGGGCTTGCGGTAGACTTAACCCATGACCCCGCAAACGGAATTGACTGTCACGAGATATTTCAGAAACTCAAAGAAGATAACCGAGTGGACTATCTCATCTTCAACGGAAAGATTTGGTCACGGAAATACGCCAAGCAGGGTGACCGAAAGTATACGGGTAGTAATCCGCATAACAAACACCTGCACTGTTCCATCAAGCCAGAGTTTGCCAACGATACAAGCCCTTGGTTCTGGTGGAAAAATCAACCAAGCCTAGCCAAGCAGATAGTGGCAGAAGCCATCGGTTCATCACCTAAGAAAAAGCCTGCAAAGGTTGTATCTGAAGTATGCACCTGCTGCAAGGTTCATGGTTTGGCTAACAAGAAAGGCAAATAATGGAAACACTAAAGCAAGTATCGCTCACATGGTTCCGTGCTGCAGCATCTGCTGCAATCGCGCTCTACCTCGCTGGCGAAACCGACATTAAGACACTAGGCATGGCTGCCCTTGCAGGCTTCCTCGGTCCAGTGTTGAAGTGGTTGGACCCTTCCGCGAGCGAATTCGGCAGAGCAAAATAACTTAATACTGTTTAAACAAAAAGACCCCCGCCGTCAAGAGAAATCTTGATAGCGGGGGCTTTTTTTATTTGTCCGTTAGTAGAAAGTACCCTGAAATAACTTCCCCTATTACTTCAAGGCGTGCCGACAGTATCAAGTGGAGTAGGTGCTGTCAACTCAGCGCCACACAATGCGCATTCCGCTTCTGTAAACCACAATACGATTTCGCCATCTTCAAAGATGCAATTAACTTTTAAAAGAACACTGCCACAAGGACAGGCATGAGTTGGAATTCCGCGATAACTGTGCTTAACTACGCTCTGCTTTCGCTTACGCTTCAGCAGACACATACACTTAACCCGTTCTGCACGAACAGGAGTATAGCGATTTTTGAATTACAGCCTTGTAGTTCCCTCGGCGTGTCGCAGGATAGAGGAGCGAGGTGCATGTAAACTCCTCTATTGCTATGACACTAGAAGAAAAAACAGGGAAGGGATACATCTCCCACAGCGCCATGAGTACATGGCTTAACTGTGGCTGGTCATTCTACCTTACCCGCATACAGAAAGTGCCTGAGAACCCATCCTACTGGCTAGTAGGTGGCAAATCTCTACATGAGGCAACAGAAATATACGACACAATCCCACCCCTTCAAGGGGACTTCAACCCTACTGCAGTATTTGCTGCACGGTGGGAGGAGAACTATCGTCTTGCTGACAACGGCATGCCGTTCCGTGCTGGTGGCAGGGCTACCAAGGCATATCCCAACAAAGAGGATGCGCAGTGGTGGTTGGACAATGGACCCAAGATGGTGGATTTTTGGATTCAGTTTAGACAGGATAGTGGGTACCAGCCATACCTGCTGTCAGGTGGTGAAGCAGCCATTGAAACTGAACTCAATGTAGAAATCGGTGGAGTCTTGATGAAAGGATTTCTTGACCGACTTATGGTTTCTCCCGATGGGGAACTTGTAGTCGTTGACCTCAAGACTTCAAGCAAGCCACCTGTTACCTACACCCAATTAGGTACATACGCGATTATGTGCGAGAAGGCTATGGGTATCCGCCCTGTTAAGGGTGCCTACTTCATGGCTCGTACTGGTGAGTTAACCGAGCCAGTAGATTTATCTCACTACACTGAACGGCGCTTAGCCTCACAGGTTAAGGGCTTTAAGACTGCGGTAGACAACAACATCTTCATCCCACAGCCAGGCTTTATGTGCGGTACATGTTCTGTCAATCACGCATGCTATGCAGTTAATGGTTCCGAATCACACAAATACCCCGAACTAGGAGAAGATACAGATGAGTGAAAACTCACCAATCCAAATCAACTTCAAGACCAAGAAGGATGGCATGTTGATTAACCTTCGTGCCCAAGATGGTGCTGAACTTGACTTGTTGCTTGACCAACTAACACAGCGCCTTGCTGCGCTTGTTGACCTTGAGAAAACTGTTGAAGGTATGGCAGTTGTCAAGGATGCGTTTCCAAACTCAGTGCCAGTACAAGGCACAACCGCAGCACCACGCCCAGTACAACCAGCACCAGCAGCAGGCGCACCTGACTGCGCTTGCGGTTCAGGACCAATGCGTTTTGTACCAGCAGGTATTGCTAAGGCTACTGGTCGCCCATACAAGGCGTTCTACGCTTGCCCTAAGCCACAGGGTCAGGCTTGCCAAAACAAGGTAACCGTATAGTTCATGCGCCTCCTTTCTCGCGCAATCAGGACTGCATCAGCAGGGGGTGCCACGCTTCCAACAGTGTGGCGCTCGCTGCTTGAGCAGCAGATAGCGTTTAGACGGGGCGAAGTAAGCATGATTGCTGGTCCTCCAGGGGCTGGTAAATCAACACTTGCTCTGTCACTTGCAGTGCATGTGCAAGTACCAACGCTATACATCTCAGCAGATACGCACTCTCATACTATGAGCCTGCGTTTACTTGCGATGTTAACTGGTAGGACACAGGCAGAAGTAGAACCAATGATGGAAGCAGACAGAGAATGGGCAGCACAAATGCTCAAGCCTGCTGACCACATCATGTGGGAGTTTGATTCAGCACCTACGCTTAAAGATGTTGAGGATGCAATCCTTGCTTCTCGTGAGCGCCTTGGTAAAGATGTTGAACTCATTGTGCTTGATAACGCAGTAGATGTAACCCTTGATGGACAAGATGAGTGGGGCGGATTACGCACACTTATGAGAGAACTCAAGTGGTGGGCTAGAGATACTGGCGCTGCTGTCGTTGTGTGTCACCATACAAGTGAAGGTGTTAATGGTAATCCTTGCCCGCCACGCTCTGCGTTGCATGGCAAAATTGCGCAGACTCCTTCGTTAATCCTTACAGTACACGGACAACTTGCATCAATGGGTGTGTGTGCTGTGAAGAACCGATATGGACCAGCCGATGCCAATGGTGCTACACCAGTATGGCTTGCCTATGACCCTGCCAGTATGCAGATTAAGGACTTGGTGGCACCGTGAAAACTTTGCTTGCAATCCTTGCAGCCTTCGGAATACTTGTTGGCGTAGCACTAATCATTGTTATGGCAGTGATAGACATTGTAATTGATTTTGACGAACCCGAATATGAGGATGATTATGACGACTTCTAAATGGACACTGACAGAGGTAGGCAACGAAGGTCAGATGCGTGGCTCACTTAGTTCAGATGTTGTGACGGTGCCAACCAAGACACTGGTTACAGATATAAAAGCACAACTAATGTTTATACCAAAAGAGTTTAACTGGACCGTAGGATGGAGAGCGTATGTTTGGCGGGATGAGAAAACGGGTCAATGCAAGGACCTTACGGAAGATGAGTTCAAAGAGTTTTTGGAAAACGGAACAGTCAATTACACCAGAGATGGTGGAGGAAGCGATACAGCAGGCGAACATTCCACAGGAACTGAAGGAAACTCTGCTGAATGAACTTCCAAACTTTGTGGAATATGTTGATGAAGCAACAAACAAAATCTTCAACCCCTCTGCCATCTGGCTTGAGTCACTCCAGTTTGCTGACTATGTGGAACAACTTGCTTCTCATCTCAGGGAAGAATGTGACGAAGGATGCAGAAAAGAAGTCACAGAAAAACTAATTCTTATGTCGGAGAACTTTAAAGAGTTAGCCGAGAACGCAATGACAGTTATTGATAAGTCTGAAAAGAGGATTCATAACCATGGCTCATAGCAACAAAGAGATGTTATCTATCGTGTGGTGTGACAACGGCACAACCGATGGCAAGTTTACTGAAGGCTTGGTCTACACATTGATTCACGCAGCAAGCGTTGGTGTGCCAGTTAATAACGCTATCCGTGTTCAGGGTAATCAGATTGCACGCCAGCGACAGGCTGCCATAGAGATGTGGCAACAGGTCAACACTGACTGGGCACTGTGGGTTGACTCTGACATTGTGCTAACCAAAGAGATGCTCAAGACTCTATGGGATACGGCTGACAAAGTTGCACGCCCCGTAGTTAGTGGTGTCTACTTCATTAGTAAGAATATGGAAGGCTCGCTCATGCAGCCAATGCCATGTGTCTTTAATGAAACAGGCAACGAGTATGAGATTAGTTATCTCCACCCTTTACCTAAGAACCAAGTAGTAAAGGTTGATAATGCGGGTATGGGTCTAGTGATGATGCACAAGAGCGTACTCAAAAGTTTAAACGAGAAGTTCCCAAATCAGTTTTGGTTTGGTGAGAACAACGAGCGTGGCGAGAAGTTTATTGGTGAGGACATTTCCTTCTTCCGAAAGGTTAAGGCTGCGGGCATACCCGTACATGCCCACACTGGTGTGATTGCCAAGCACATGAAACGGTTTGCATTTGATGATGCCTACTACAACCTGTACTGGGCAGCAGTTGAAGCAGCAGAGAGGAGAGAGCGTGAGTCTACAAAAGAGCAACAAGCGTAGAGGCGCAGCGTGGGAGATTGACCTTACTGACTGGTTTATGGAGCAAGGTTTAAACGCACAACGCTTACCTCGTGCAGGTCGCAACGATGTTGGTGATGTGTTTGTTCCAGGAGTTAACGGTGCCTATGTTGTTGAAGCCAAGGCTCCACGCCGTGATGGTCGCATTGATTTATCGGGTTGGATTCGTGAGGCAGAGATTGAGGCAGAGAACTACCGAGTTGCTAAACGACTAGCCGTTGCACCTACCCCACTGGTGATTATCAAGGCGAGCAACAAGGGAGTTGGTGAAGCGTATGTCGTTCAGAAACTCAGTGATGTCCTCGCCAACCTCTAAGCATGACATTGT
>Ga0315909_10009774_pt1 | contig 10322 bp, 12 predicted proteins | sample LakEriMetagenome_11_FD_203527 | JGI IMG/M metagenome (GOLD analysis project Ga0315909, IMG submission 203527) | Freshwater fungal communities from buoy surface, Lake Erie, Ohio, United States - Buoy 2 MA125 | ecosystem: Environmental > Aquatic > Freshwater > Lake | place: USA: Lake Erie, Ohio...
CGGTATGTGCCGTAATAAACAAAATACGCATTGCGAAGGGCTGGAGCGTCCTGAACGCTTCCGATGCTGAAATCCATGCCATCGTATGGCTTGAGGTACTAAACCACGCTGGAGTGCCCTTTACGGCTTACGACGCACTATACCAGCGAGCCATGCAGACCAAAGCTCGCAAGATGGCGATGGGCGATAGGGAGATAGACCTGACACCCGACTTCCTCGTGTCACTTTGGATTGGCGAGAACGGGCTGGCCAAGGAATGGGCACAATCAAACGAAGTGAAGGCACTTCCCGAAAACGCAGAGAGCGTCTGCAAGCACTGTGACGGCACAGGCTGGAGACGAGTCAAAGACGAAAATTACCGAGGGGTTGCGAAATGCGACCACCGAAACTAGGAGGAACTATGGACGACGACAATTTCGAGAACGAACTAAATGTACCGAGTCTTGAGAAACTGGAAAGCATGAGTCAACTTTTTGAACACGCCATGAGTGGCATCGAACAGGAACTTTTTCTCAGGTACATGTTCATGAGGGGCATCGAGCTCATGGGAGCTGAGAACGCAGGCACGATGTTTCTGCAAGCCCAACAGGACTTGCTGAAATTCAGCACTCCGACCGCCGAACAGCAATCTGACGAAGATGAAGGTTGGGTCGAGGTCATCGAGGAGGTTCAGTAATGCATTTCGATTTCCACAAAGATTTGGAAGAGGCGAAAAAGAAGGAGCAGGATTTGGCAGACCTGCTCATGTCAAGAGGCAAGACGGCCAAGGTCGAATTCAACAACGACCATCGCTATGACCTGATTGTCCATCGCAAGGACGGTGGACGCTGGACTATCGAAGTCAAGCACGACATGACCCAAATGCGGACTGGCAACATCGGTATCGAGTTTGAAAGCAGAAAGCGACCATCGGGAATAGCAATGTCAGAGGCTGATTATTGGTGCTTTGCTCTGCAGGACGGCTACTGGCTGATTGAGAGCATGAAACTGAAACGGCTGATTAGAGACAAGGGCTGGCACAAGATTGGGATTGGCGGAGACACTGGAAGCGAAACCAAGATGTATCTGTTCAAAGACGAAGAGCTCAAGAAGTCGATGAGGAAACTTGAAGACGATAGACCGACAGGTTGGACTTGGGAAGAAATCGGAGTTGGGCGTAGATAAAAATTTCAAATCGTGGATAATAAAGCTATGGCACTTGAATACGCAGACAAACTGAACGCACTTGCAGAGCTGAACGAGGAAGCAATCGTATACCACGACATGGCAGATGCTTTGGTCGGCTGGGTGGAACGGCACGGGCATGAACCCATTGCCATCTACGACTATCACAAATGCATCGCCATTTGCATGAATGAGGGCATGGAGTACGAAGACGCAATCGACTACCTGCAATACAACACCTGTGGACTTTGGGCGGGCGAAGGAACACCTGCTTTCATCCACTATTTCATTGACGATGAAGCCGACGGCTCATCCGACAAATTCTAAACAAGAGAGGAAAACACAATGACTACCAAAGAACTAATCGCATTTTTGAACACACTTACTTCGGGACGCATCCTGCAAGACCATGACATCTCGTATATCGAAGCCGTCAAGCAGAACCTGCAGTCACGACTTACGGCTGGCAGACCGAAGATTCACGAATCAGACCAAGCTAGATACGCTTTTCACAATGCTCGCAGGCGTGAAATGAGATTGCAGAAAAAACTTGCTTCAGCCACTTGACATCAGGCATAAAGCAGACTAGTATGGGTTTCAAGGCAGAACGCTTTACGCAGGAAGTCGAAAATTAAGAAAATGACCCAAAATGGCTGTATGGAAAGTAAAAAGGCAATAAACTTACGCATGAGAACGGATTTGATTGACGAAATGAAGCAGGTTTGCAAGGAACTTGATGTGTCCTACGCACATTTCATCAGAACGGCAGTCAAAGAGAAAATAGCTGAAATCAGACAGAGAGAGGAAGCCAAATGACTAACAAAGACAATACGCTCGTTCTTTTTGTGAACGACAACAAGACCCAAGAGAAACAGCCTGATTACAGAGGCAAAGCCACAGTAGGTGGTGTAGAATATAAATGTGCTGGATGGAAGCAGACTGGAAGAAACACTGGTACGGTCTATCTGTCAGTCAAGCTGGAAGAGGTTCAGGACGAACCCACCGCACAGCTTCCGCCACCGAAGCCGAAGCCCAAGAGCTTCGATGACGAAGAGATTCCCTTCTAGTTCCCTCAAGGGCGGGTTTTATCGTTTCCCCGCCCTGCTCCTGATGCGGGTTTCTATCATGGTTTACCGCATCCCGTTTGGCAGTATCGGATAAACTGCCACCTTTTTAGGAGGAAGGTATGACCACGAAAACACTCTTCAATATTTCCGACGACATCCGAGCACTGGATGAACTGCTCATCGAAACAGATGGCGAAGTCACGGATACGACAGCCGAGGAAGCCATCGACCAGTGGCTTGCCGAGCTGGGCGAAGAGCGTGACGACAAGCTAGACCAATACGCTTGGCTGATTACGCAGACCGAAGGCTATGCCGAAAGCATCAAGGCGGAAATAGACCGCCTGAGGCGTAGGCAGAAGGCTATGGAAAACAAGGCGACCCGACTTAAGGAGCGTCTAGAGCTTTTCCTGAAGACCCACGAAATCGAGAAAATCCAAACAGCGAAATTTACCTTTGCCCTGCAGAAATCAGGGGGCAAACCGAAAGTCATTCTCGATGACTACTTCATCGACCATGCCGTGGAACTCCCTGAAGGACTTCGCAGGGTCAAGTTTGAGGCGGATTTATCTGCCATCAGGGAAAAGATAGAGGCTGGGGATGAATACGCCCTTGGCATCGCCCGACTGGAAACACCGCAGAAAAAGCTACGAATTCGCTAAACCAGTCAAAACGGATACCATATAAATCACAGGAGGAAGACAGCAATGACCACGCTAATTACTTTTCTGAAGGGACTCTTCAACGCAGACGACATCATCAGGGGGCATCGACTTGCCATCAATGAGGGAGTGAAGCGAATAATGAGTCAGAACACTGATGCACATAGAATATCACTCGTCGATACCGAAACCCTTCCTGACGCTAGTCTCACACCGCTTGAACTGCGTAAAAGGATTATTTCCCGCTTGGTGTTCTAGGGTTGTGGTTAATTACAGCATTGCCGAGGAGGATATTGCCTCGTGCAATGTGCAGTATGAGTATCGAACCTTTATCCTGACTCTGCATCCGCCATTCTTTGATGACGAAGATTGGCATCACTCGTTGATACACGAAATTCAGCACGGATTGCTGAAACCGATAATTCAATTCGGGGACAAGCTCATCGAACATTATGTGAACGATGAGCATACGACAAAATTCTTGCTAGACCAGTTCGCTTACCTTGAAGAACAGGTGGCAGAAGATTTATCATTATTTGCAAAAGAACTGTTGCGTGAGCAATCCTCACAGGCGTTATCGGAAGCCGATGAAACAAGACCCAGCAACGGGCAAGCGGCTGTGAGAAGAGGTAAGGGCGGAATACCTAAGAAGTTCCGCAAATAGCCCTTAGTTGTGGTTTCGTATAATGGGCGATGCAGGGAAGTGCAAAATCGTCCGAAGCAAAAGAATGGGATGCCGATTGGCATCCCGTTTTTCATTCTGCTTTTGCTTCCTGTGGCTCTTCTTCGATTCTGTCTGATTGCAACAACGCATTGATTAGTTGATGCACCTCAGCGAATGGTTTGCCTTGCAGATAATTGAGAATTGCCTGTGCCAATTCAGCGTCGATTATTAACCTCATAGTCTCTCCGTAACATTTAATTTTTCAAACACATAGTCCCAGATAATCTGGTCATCCTCGCCCCATACAGATACCACTTCGTAGGGAAGCTGGACTGAGTTTTCATACACACTCACATAGTTCGGTTCAGCAATGTCATTTCCGTCACTATCCTTCGCTTCCAAAAGTAGCAGGAGTTTATAGGACACCATCGACGGCATATTGTTGAAGTTGTAGCCATGGAAGTTGTACAGCATCAAATGGCTCGCCTCAATGATGTCGCCATTCTGCCAAAAGGTTATTGGTGTGATTGGTCTGATGTTCATATTTTATGCTAAGAGCCCTAAGTCTCTGAGTGCTTTGACGACCTGACGGAGCGTGTAGCCATCGAAGGTCGAAGCGTCGTTAACCGCCGTTCCAGTGTTTGCTGTGAAAGCGGCGGCGGCATGTGCTGTCGTGGGCTGAACTCTTGCGGTTGCCCCGAAGAATCCTAACCTAAATCCACTGGCAAATGCCATACCTTTATTTGTGCCTGCTCCATCGACAGTAGCCGTGCCTGTCGAGCCGACTGTGAAATTGCAATAGTTGCTGGAGTCATAGGCGATACGCACTTGCTCCGTCAACGAATGAAAGATGTTTAGTCCACCTGAAGCGATGATGCCGTAATTGGCATTAGTGGATAGCGGATACAAAGTTCCGCCATTGATTGTGTCAACGAAAATGCCGATTTTCGACATATTCGTTCCAGCACCAGTGACCTTGGAATAAATGCCATAAGCCTCAGTCAAATTGGCGTTATTTGCAGAAGTGCGTTCTACCACCTCTGAATACACGCCATAGTGCTTCATATACAAACTGGCGTTAGCGGCGGACACCTCAGCTCGTGCTCTAACCGCATATTGTGTAGCGGAATCGCCATTAGCATCAGTATGTCCATATACCCCTGTCACCGTTCCGCCTACAGCATTGACCGTGGCACGGGTATAGAGTCGGTTTGAGTTTGTGGTCGTTCCTATCGAAACATTGCCATCTGAAAAGATTCGCATCCTTTCAGTTCCACCCGTCGTAGTTCCCGTGTAGAAGGTCAAATCTGTGGGAATGGATGTCGTAGTGATTGTACCGTTTGCAACCGCATCGACCCTTGCGATTGCGTCGAGCCATTGTGTTCCGCTATAGCCACCCATACGAAGACCGCCCATAAAGTCGCCATTGATGATGACCGTCGGTGAGGCGGCTGTTCCTCTGCCTTTGCGGAACAAAATGCTACTGCCCGAAGTGTTCGCCCCGTGCTGATGTACTAATATGCCCCTAGTAGTTGTGGTAGATGAATCCGCAATGTGGAGCTTGGTCAACGGAGTCGTGGTGCTTATGCCCACCCTGTCGTTGGTGTTATCCCAAAACAAATTGGCGTTGTCCTGAGCGATTGTTGTACCGTTGCTAAAAAGAATCGACCCTGATGTCAGCGACGGCAATGTAAACTTTGCGTCTATCTGCGTCTGAATCGCAGAAGTCACGCCTTTCACATAGGACAATTCCGTGAGAGATGGATAGGTGGCGGTTGCAAGTGACCCGACTGTGCTAGTGCCTGTCCAATAAGTCAGTTCGTTAGCAACTCCCGACCCTGTAATACCGCCACCACCACCAGTCGATGCGATGGTGACATCAACCTCTTCATTGGTTGGGTCATCCACTATTGTCAGCGTGATGTTCGACCCCTCGATGAAATTGATGTTGCGTCGAGTGCCGATGAGCGTCCCAGCCTTTTCGACACCAATCCGAGCATTGGCATCCAGCGTGCTGTTGACGGCAAAGGTAACCGTATCGGTTGATGCATCGGTGGTGATGGTAACTCCGCTACCATTGGCAAAGGTCAAAGTGTCGCCAGTCGAATCAGCAACGACATTCGACTGTCCAGAGACCGCTAGAGTCGAAAACAAATTCTGGTCGCCAGTGTTTGTGCCACTGATGGTTGCGTTGCCAGTCATTGTGAGCGTGCGACTAGCATCATTGACATTTATCGTTAGTGCTCTGTCATCCGTCAGGGAGTTTAATGCGACATTGACACCCAGCTGGAATGTGGTCGTATTGTCTACAAGAAAGAAGCGACCGCCTTCAAAGACAGCCGTTGTCGTCCCTGAAATACCTCCGCCTGTGATGGAAACGGCGTTTGCGTTTTGAGTCGCAATCGTGCCCAAGCCGAGCGTGGTGCGTTGTGCAGAGGCATCTGCGTCATCGAGCAGTGCTCTGCCAGCCGAGGTGCAGGTTATCTCTTCGATATCGCCTGCCCCTGCTGTTGACCTGCCGAGCAGTCTGTCTGTCGCAGATACATTTTGTATTTTTGCGTAAGTGACCGCATCGTTATCAATCGTCCAAGTCGAGCCTGAACCTGATACCGTGATATCGCCTTTGTCGCCATCTGTGATTCCACCTGATGATGCGGATATCGTGATGCTGTCCGTTGAGGCATCCGTCGTGATTGTGACATTAGAACCAGCGACCAGTGTTAGTGTGTCACTCGTGCCATCCGCCACCACATTGGACTGACCAGAGACTGCGATGGTGCTGAAGATGTTTTGGTCTCCGCTGTTCGTGCCTGAGATTGTCGCATCGCCAGCGAAGGTCAGCACTCGTGACGCATCGCCAGTCGAAAATGTCAGTGACCTATTTGCCGTCAGGTCAGAGTTGGTTGTGAAGTTGAGTGAATGTGAGGCATTGGTGTCGAGTATTGATAGACCCGTGTTGCTGGTGCGAACTGAACCGCCAGTGATGCTCACAGAACTTGAGGATTGGGTTGCCATTGTTCCCAAGCCCAGCGTGGAACGCATCGCAGTAGTCGAAGTATCATCCAGCAATGAGCGAGCAGTTGATGTGCAGACGATTTCCTCTATATCTCCCGCACCCGCACTAGAACGACCTAAGATTCTGTCAGTTGCTGATACATTCTGAATCTTCGCATAGGTCACAGCGTCATTGTCGATAGTCCAAGTTGCTCCCGAACTACTTACAGTTATATCGCCTTTATCGCCATCGGTAGGCGAGGCGGTAATGGTTGCTGACCCGCCAAGGCTGATAGATGTGCCGTTGACCGTCAGCGAACTGTTCTGCAACTTAGCATTGGTTACGGCAGAGTTGTCGATAGTCCAGACCGTGCCAGACGATGACACTGTTATATCGCCCTTGTCTCCGTCTGTTACGCCACCTGATGCTGGTGGTTTGTTCTTCCACAGACCTGTGCTGAGTTCGTAAGTAAGGACATCGCCATCAGCAGGGGTTGCTCCTATCAAAACCCCGTGTAGCTCGTTCAATTCATAACCGTTCTTGATTTGAAGCACCAAATGCCCGTCCGTCGGATGAGCTCGTGCAACCCAACCGATAAACACAGAGTGGGCAGGTTCGGCAGGCGGGGTATTGACCTGAAACTCTCCAGCCGTTTCTGACAGCCATAAGGAGTCGCCATCCGTATAGGTTGTGGTTGGCAACGCCATGCCGTGCAACATACCAGCGATAGCACACGAGCCATCGCTATTAGCCGCAATGTCTTCAGCCAAAATGCCGAAGGTTTTAGAGCTCGTTGCCTCATCCGTCGCATCAGCCTTCAGGACATAAGGACGGTTGCCAATCGCACCACCGATATACACCACCGTACCTTTAGACAAACCAGACGGATAATCCGATGAACGCACCCGCACTTCGACACCAAAGTAAGAAGTGTCGTATGCCTCAAATGCGTCATCAGCATCGTTTCTGCGTACTGCCTGCCGAGCAGTTAATGTCAGACAGCTTTGAATGTCGCCAAAATTTGCCATATTACAGTTTCAGGTCGTCGATGATTGTGCTGACGACATCGGATAACTCATTTATCGTGGTGCAGTTCGCATCCATTGTTCTATCTGTGGTGTCGTTGGTAATCGTATACTTGGACACGGGATTGAAGGTAAAGCTAATTGTCTTCACATCCGCAATATCCTGACCACCAGTGGTTGTCTTGAGATTGACCGTTTGACCGATATCTTCTTCGTAGAGGTCATAGAACTTGAGGTTGTTCGTCCACACCACTGAATCTTCCGATGCTCCATGACCAGACATCGCACCAGATGTGCCGAATCTGCCACGCATCAGGTTTGAGATACGCCATTTGGAGCGATACGACGAACCAGTTGTCAATGTCTGCAGGGTCGCTGTGCGGAACTGAATCCATTCATTGCCAACCCGAATCAGGTTGAGTGTCGGATAGCGACTGATATCGCCTGCCGTTACCGATTCCAGACTGGTCTCGTTATAGAAGAGAATGTCGAGCGTGTTGGTTGTATCCTCAACAGATGCGTTGCCATGTGAACCGAGCGTGCCGTCCGTAACGCCACAGACCGCAGGCACATCAAGAATGTCCTGAATGACATAGTTGTCTGCACCCACTTCACGATAGAGGGCAATGTTTTCGCTTGCCCCCTGCCCCGTCGGTGTGACTGCAATGTAGCAACCGAGCCGTGCCTTATCCATCTGACGAATTGGCTGACTGATAATCGGAATCGCTTTGGAGTTGCGGGGGAATATCGAAGCCGCAAGTTGGTATTCCTGCACTGACGGTATCTCAGTGACGGTAACTTGAATCTCAGAAGGATTGTATTCCTCTAACACAACTCCCTGCACCTCGACTACGCCAATGGGAATTCCCGCCGTCATCTTTTCGATGCGAATTAGCATTGGAATATTGTTAAGCGTAACCTCGATGTTATCTCCAACCGAATATCGCATGATTTCGGGCATCGCCTGAAAGGTGATTGCGGACGCTTCGGTATGCGTCTTCAGCAACAAAAACTCAGCCCGTTTGCGTGCTTGTTCAAGGTCATCGACTATCGGGAATGAATACTCCGTTGAATCCGAAGAACTGATATCAGCGAACAGCGATGCCGTCACCGTCTCATTGTGATAATCGAAGTTTGGATTCATCACATTGAACCGCACTTCCTTGGGCAATTCGTTTTTAGGCGAGAGCAAGACCTCCGCATCATACGCAGGCATTTCATCGCCATAGTTGGTGGCTCGTAAAAGGTCGCTTGAGACCGAGCCAGCCGAAGTGAACGAATAGTCGTTGATGATGTTTATCTTGCCGTTGAACTCAGCGATGCGAAATCCGAAATAGCGTCCAATGGACTCAATCATCGCCTTGCGGGACATCTTCTGTGACTCAACGATGCCGACAAAGGTCATCGAGGATGTATTGCCAAGGTCGTAATCTGTGGATATCAGCCCGCAATCGGCATACAAGTCTTCCAGCACCAGATTGACCGATGTCTGGTTATTGAATACCTCAAAGGTGTAATTTGGGATGCGACCCTGCCTCAGTTGGTAGTCATGGAAAACGACCATCGCCGTTTCACGATACGCAGGCAAATAGTCGATTCCGTTGCCCGCTCCATAACGGGTATCAAGGTAATCTTCGTGATACGGGTCTTGGAGTTGATTGGTTGCACCCTGATAGAACTTGATGATGTTGAACGGCAGACCGCCAGCAGTAGCAGAGCCGTTAGCATCAAAGGTCGGGGCGTAATCGAAAAAGGCTGACGGGTCGAGTGAGTCATCATAAGCCGCATTAGGGTCGAGCAAGCCAGTGGTCTGCGTGAACTTAAGATACTCACCAGAGGTAAGTGGCTTCTGGTAGTATTTGTTTACGACGATTTTATCCACCTGCGGTGCAGGGCTGGAGGGATTAGAAAGCTCGATGGTATGTGCAAATGTACCACCTGTAATGATTATATTTCTACCTATCCACTCGCCATTGGTGTTTGCAAACGATTGGGTTTGATTATAAATGGTCGCATTGGTCGAGTCCTTGACCAGAATATTCATACTTCTGGTTGTCGTCGCTTTGTAAAATATCTGCAGAGTCGAGACTGCCTGCGTGTCATTGTCAGGGTCAACTGGTGGGCGAGGACTTAGTAAACTTGTGTTGATGACAACTTTACCTGCCGTGCCAATGCCGATATCGCCAATGTAACGCACTGACTTCGCCGCTGATGCGGTTGGGTCGGGGTCAAGGATTTCCGCTGTACCTGATAGTGTGCCTAGCTCCGCCTCAAAGGTTTCTCGCCCTTCTTTTGCTCCACCGATTACATCGGCATCTGCCCATATCTTGCCAAAGCCATCAACCAGCCCACGACATATCTGCATGCCGAGGTCGGCTGAATAAACATGGGTACGGGTCGCTGGGGCTTGGGGAACGCCCTTACCGCCCTGAGCGGGATAGTCGATGATTCGATGGTCGATGCCACTAGACCAGACGATGTTCGCACCAAGTCGAGCTTTGCCCCATAGCCTTGGGATGAATGTGCCGTATTCCGACCCCGTGATTCGGAGGTCATCCAACTTGCCGACATCGGTAGGCTGTTGCTTGACACGGGGCATCAAGGCGTACTGAGCCGCCATTCCGCCCGCTGTCACGATAAGGGATACAACTAATGGTGGTAATGCCGCCATCTAATCAACCAAGCCTCTCACTCTATAAGCTCTGACAAACCATGACTCAGGATATTTGCTCTTAGGCTCTATCCTGA
>Ga0315909_10009776_pt1 | contig 10322 bp, 12 predicted proteins | sample LakEriMetagenome_11_FD_203527 | JGI IMG/M metagenome (GOLD analysis project Ga0315909, IMG submission 203527) | Freshwater fungal communities from buoy surface, Lake Erie, Ohio, United States - Buoy 2 MA125 | ecosystem: Environmental > Aquatic > Freshwater > Lake | place: USA: Lake Erie, Ohio...
GCTGCCTTGGGTCCTTATACACAACTTACCAACCAGAGCGGAACTAATATTATTGATTTCGCCGGTGCCAACTACAACAGTGATCTATTAAATGTAAAGGCAGGTTGGACAGTTAGTGACGGTGTTGGCCAAACAGGCACAGTGACTAGTGATGCCGTTGACCTAGGCGGCAACTACATTAGAATCGGTGTAAGTTTTACCCCAGTTAATAATATTACCACTTGGACATTCACACAGCCATCTATGTACAGTTATTACTTTGATGGAGTTAGTTATTTCAACTATGGTCCCAGTGTAGATTGGGCTATGGATGCCTAATGTACACACATAGTCGTATAGATGTTGATTCGGGTGTAGCGGCAGAAGTTGTCAAACTCTACAGAGATTTAGACAATGCTCGAGGTGGACGTTATGGTACTTGGCACAGTCGTAGAATTAAGACTAATCCGTACCTGTGGTTCAAGAGTACTTTTAACAGAGTAGCGGCTGCTATAGGCGATCTACGTATAGACGAATGGTGGTTTAACTGCGGTGAACCTGGTGATGAATATCGCTGGCACAGTCATACTCCGTACTTGTGGAGCGGTGTTCTGTATATACAAACACCAGAAAACTGCGGGGGCATAGAGTTCAGAAGTTGGGAATCTCACGAAATCTTACAGCCTCAAGCGGGAGATTTCCTACTGTTTCCAGGCACACTAGCACATAGGGTTTTACCTAATTTGAGTACAGATTTTAGGATTAGTGTAGCATTCAACTTTAAGTAATAAATACATAAAATAGGATGATTATATGCGTTTCCGTGAATTTATTGTTAAACCCGAAGAACTAGACCTACAAGAAGGTGATAGTTTTGATATTGAGCTAGACAACATCGTTCTAGAAACTGGTATTTTAGAAATACTAGAAGACGGTGTTCTAGTTGAAATGGACGCTGTAGGCATGAGTTATTTGTCAAATTTTCAACTAGACGAAGCTGAATATCAAGGTCGAAACGTTCCCCTAGGCAAGCCTATGAAGGGCGATGTTAAAAAGTCAAAGGTTTATGTAAAAGGTCCTAGCGGTCGTGTAGTCAAAGTAAACTTTGGCGATAAGAAGATGAAAATTAAAAAGTCTAATCCTAAGCGTCGTAAGAGCTTTAGAGCTAGACATAACTGTGCAAATCCTGGACCACGCTGGAAGGCACGCTATTGGTCTTGCAGAGCATGGTAAGGAGCGAAAATGACACTACAAACTATTAATATTGGCGGGTACGCAAATGATGGCACAGGCGATGATCTACGCACCGCGTTTGAAAAAGTCAACAGCAACTTTGCAGAATTAGGCACAGTTTCGGGAATTATTGCAGGTGATAATCTCGGACCTGCTACAGGTAATGTAGGTAATGTTTTTGCACAGCGTAATGCTACAGATCCTGTGCTAGAATTCCGTACACTTACTAGCACTGATTCTAGCGTAGAGATTACTGAAAATACTACTACAATAAATCTTAAAAATCTCAGCAAAATAGAAAACGACCCTGCACCCAAGCTAGGCACTGATCTACAGTTAAACGGACATAATATTATAACAGGGCCTGGCAACGGTGATGTACAAACCACAGTATGGGGTCTAGATATTAGACAAACTAATGCTGTTATTGAACTCTTGTTCAGTTCTGGCAATTTATCATTAGAATTTGGTGCTATAGAATCACAAGGTAATATCGGTGCTCCGCCGCCTCCTAGCACAGATTTAGATTTTAACGGACTATCGTTACTAGGTTTTCCTACAGCTCCGGGTGTTCCAAACTTAGACTTCGGTAGTTTATAATCAAAATTAACGATAAATATTGCTACAGTAGAGAGCAATTATGGCGTTAAATGTATGGACTAAACCCTCTGGTTGGAATTTTGGATACCCTGCGGGATCCAACACATCTGTAAATAGTGGTAGTTTTATACCTAATTTACAGTATGTAATTCAATCAGTAGGAACTACAGATTTTACAAAAATCGGTGCACCTGTGAACACAGTAGGAACAGTATTCACAGCGACTAATAACGGGGGCGAAGCAGGCCCTATAGTCACTAATCCCTCAACAGGATTGCAATCTCCAAGTCCCGGAACTGGAGTCGCTAGCAGAGTAGCATTCAGCGAAAGACGATCGCTCACTCTTAATTTGCCTATTGAAAATTTTACCGGGGTTACATTTACTAAAATAAGCGGTGAGCTTCCTCCTGGATTAAGACTAGAAGGAACTACGATAGTCGGTTCTGCCTTTGAAGTTCCTCGAGTTACAGATTTTACATTTGTTATACGTGCTAGTAAAGAAGGACAAATTAGCGATAGAACATTTACTATTACTATAGAAGGTGCTGACGAGCCAGAGTTTGATACTCCTGCAGGTCTGTTAGAGTTAGGGGATCCTGGCGAATTATTTGTAATGGACAGTACCTTTGTAGATTATCAAATAGAAGCATATGATTCAGATACAGGCGCTGGGCAAAGATTAAGTTATTTCATTTCTAGAGGTGATGGTGAATTGCCTCCAGGACTAACCTTGACCCAAGACGGAAGGTTAGTAGGATTTATACAACCTACACTATCTATAAAACCAGAAGACGGCGACGGTACATTTGATGATGGCACATACGATGTAGTAGCCTATGACTTTGCTTTCCGACCAACTAATGGTTTCGATAGCTACGTGTACGACGGTGTTTTCTTTGATTACAGCCTAGCATCAGGCAGACCAAAAAAATTAAATAGAACTTATCAATTTACTGTAACTGTAACTGACGGTGATAGTTATAAAAAGAGAACTTTTAAAATATTTGTTGTCGGTGATGATTATTTCCGTGCTGACAACACTACATGGTTAAATGCTGATCCACTGTTCACATCTGACGTTACTTACATGCGAGCACCAACTTGGTTGACTCCCAGCTACCTCGGTTTAAAAAGAGCAAACAATTATATCACTCTAATACTAGACACATACGAAACAGAAAATATCATCTATGAATTAGAGCAAGTAAATGCAAATTCTAAAGCAACTACTAAAAGAAGATTTTCCATCGTAAACAGTGAGCCAGTTTATGAAAGTGCTAATATCATTGGTTCACAGTTTTTAACAACAACGTTAACTACCGTCAAGCCGACTGTTGGTCATTTTTTAACTTTTAGCGGTAAAGTTCCCGAGGCTTTTAGAATAAACAGAGTTGATGCAGTAGAAGATTTAGGTAACGGTGCTTATAAGTTAACATTATATTACCCATTAGAAGTTGATGTTCCGGATGACGTTGAGTTTTTAATTGGAACTGTCAGTGAATTGCCTCCCGGAATGGCATTCGACGAAAACAATGCAGAGGTACACGGACTAGTTCCGTATCAGCCAGCCATTACTAGAACTTACACCTTTACAGTAACAGCTACTAAACTTAGCGGTAAAATCAATTCTGCAGAATATGTTGTTGTTCCAACTAACCAAGGAATTAGAATTAACGAAATTGTTGTTAATAAAATTGATTATCCGTTAATATCATCGGTTCTAAACGAAGTTAGCTCATTTACAATTGACAATGTCAGCTATGATTCATCTAATATAACATCAGTTGACTATTCTAACCCATCTCAAGTTACTATTAATCTTTTAACTAATATTATCATTAATAGTAACACTAAGGTATCTTTTAAGTATATCCTTTCAGCAGGGGAAAGATCTAGTAGTCCAAAAATATTCACCGTTGATATATTAGGTGAAGTTGATAGCGCATTAACATGGAACACACCTAGCGACCTTGGCACTATTAATGCTAACTTTATTTCGACGCTAAGTGTACGAGCTACAAGTAGTATTCCTGGGGCAACTATACTTTATAATCTTATAAGTGGTCGTTTACCACCCGGTTTAACTCTAGACCTTGATGGCGAAATTATCGGAAAAGTAAATCAATACAGCACAGAAGATCAAAGCGGTTTAACTGGATTTGTTGATACTGTATATCTAGATCTGTTAACAGGCGGTGATGCTTACGAAGACGAGTATTCTTCAAACAATGACATAGACGGCGGAGATGCATATGGATCCGGTGATAGTGTTTCGGGTGGAAATTCTTTTACTACCTATGCCACTATTACACAACCTTCAGAGTTCGACGGAGGTACTACATCGTTTGATCGAGACTATGTATTCACAATCGAAGCTCGAGATCAATTTGGTTACAGTGCCATTACTCGCACATTTAGAATAAACGTAGAAACTCCAGATCAATTAGTCTATAGTAATATTCGAGTTAAACCATTATTAAAACTAGAACAAAGATCTTTATGGAGTAGTTTTATAGACAATACCGATGTGTTTACACCTGGTAGTATCTATAGACCAAATGATCCAAACTTCGGAGTACAAAAAGATCTATCAATGGTAGTATTTGCCGGAGTCGAGACCAAAGAAGCGGCTGCATATATCAGTGCTATTGGTCTGAACCATAAGAGAAAAAGATTTAATTTTAATCAGATTAAAAAAGCCACTGCGTATGTTCCAGGAACACAGACAGCAATATATGAAGTAATATATGTCGAAATGGCTGATCCCCTTGAGCCAAAAGGCAAGCGTCTGCCTAATAAATTAAATAGACATAAAGCTCAACCTAATCCAATTACAATTGATACTAGTAATAGTATATGGAGTAGAAAAATAAATGATTTAACTGCTGATTTTCCCGAAGCTCGGAGACCAGAAAATATAATTACAGCAGATGGCACTGGATATAAATCTAGTGACAGCAACTATCAAGAGTATTTTCCGAATAGTGTTAGCAATTGGAGAGATCGTATAAAAAATTGGTCTAGCGATGGCGAAAATTTTGCCGTTGAAAGAAACTATCTTCCCCTTTGGATGCGTAGCATACAGCCGGGAACTAAAACAGAGCTAGATTTTCAACTGGCTGTGCCGCTATGCTACTGCAAAGTTGGCACTGCTGATAATCTGCTTTTAAATATTAAAAATTACTTTAGTACTACAGGATTTAGCTTTAATCAGCTAGACTATACTGTAGATCGATATATAATAGATTCCATAGAGGGTCAAACACAAGATAAATATCTAGTATTCAGAAATGATAGGATAACCGTATGACAAGCCAGATAAACTACCAGAGCATTGATAAAACTTACCCTGTTGCAGGCAAAGACAATGATAGCCAAGGATTTAGAGATAACTTCGATGTTATCCAGCGTAACTTCCGCTATGCAAAAGAAGAACTTGAAGATTTACAATCAAAAGCCGTATTAAAAGCTCCGCTAGCCGGGGACAATGTAAGCGGAACATTTAGTAACGACCTAGGCGGTAGCAATATATCTAACGGTAGTTTCACTAATTTTCATGGTACTAGCTATGCGGCTGAAGCCAGTGGCACTAGAAATATTAGTATTCTTGACGGGTCATTACAGTCTTATACTGTGTTAGGTGATACCGAATTTACATTTATCGAATGGCCGGACAGTGGAAATTATGCTCGAGTAAAAGTACATTTAGTTAGTAACGGATCTATTATAAACGTTGGTAACGACATTGAAATTGGTAAAAGATATACTATTGATAATCCAGGAACGACTAACTGGATTTCCATGGGTGCTAGTCCTAGTGCAATATGGAAGGGGTCATTTTCCGGTACAACACTAACTGTTACATCTGTTTCTAGCGGAAATTTAGCAGTCGGAACATATTTGATCGGAACTGGTATTACTCCTGGAACAAGAATAACTGGCTTGGGGTCTGGTACTGGTGGTACAGGAACATACGCAGTTAATAACAGTATAACCTTAAATAATCCTAGTGATACGTACTACGGAATTATTTCTGGAACTGTATTTGACGCTGACACTAATGGATCTGGTGACGGTACTGTTAAACCTTGGCACGAAATAACATTTGCCACTGAAGGACAGGGCGTTATCGTACCCAATGTTGATTTTATTTTACCTATCAAATTAAATCCTAATTTATCAAACCAAGTAGTCGAAGCATGGACATGGACTGGAAGTACTACCAAGAAAGTATTTTTAGACTATGTTGGTACCATGGGGTCTGGAACATCAAACTACAATGCATTAAATGTCGGATCGCTATCAGTCAACGATGCTACAGAATCTTTAGATATAGAAACAGGTTCAGTAGTAGTTTCCGGTGGTGTTGGTATTGCTAAAAACTTAAATGTAGGCGGAAGCCTTTTAGTAGAAGGTGACCTTACAGTCAACGGCGAGAGTGTCTTAACTAGTTCATCAATTACAATCACCGACCTAGACAATATACAAAACGTTGTTGTTTCAACTCCGATAGCAGGCGACAGCTTAAAATGGAACGGTTCCGTATGGACTAACCAAGCAGATTTAATTGAATATGCAGTAAGTATCGAAGAATACGGCGACGGAGTTAGACAAGTCTTTGCGTTCGATAGCAATCTTCTAGCAGAAGTTGATCTCGGCACTGGTGTTGTTACACAATATCCTATTAAGTTCCAAAGAGGAAAAAAATATCGATTTGACATCACTGACGCTAGCAATGAAAATCGTCTTTTAAGATTTTCCTTAACACCCGATACTATCGTAACTGTTGATGGTAACTCACCGGATACTGTTACTCCATACACTGACAATATTGTGATAACTAGTTCTTATGTTGAAATATTAGTTACAGAAGAAACTCCTAGTCCATTATATTTTTACGGACAACAAGTAACCGGTGGTCCTGATACTTCGTTATTAGGTGCGGCGGTTCCGATCCAAGTAGGCAACGGTCCTGTATTAGTTAGCAAAGACTATACTGCATACGGAAATCAAGATATTGTTGTCGACTCAGCCGACGGATCTCTAACAATTACATTACCTTATGATAATGAAGGTTATGTACTTACACCAGGAACTTATATTACTATAACAGATAATGGTAGTGCTGATACTAATCCTATAACTATCAAAGTAAAAGATGATATTAGTAATTCAATAAACGGTGATACAGTTAACAAATCAAGAGTGCTTAGTGGTGCATACGGAACTGTAACGTTTGTGTATGACGGTTTTACTAATTGGACTTACATTAAAGCAGGTTACAATGGCAGTGATCAAGGGGTACCTAGTTCAAATATAAGTTTAAACACTACTGTAACTTATCTATCAACCGAAGACGTAGAAAGTTATAACCTCGGTGCTGGTTCTGAAGGACAGACAAAAGTTTTAGTAATGAAAGTGGACCAAGGTGATGCTACAGTCACCGTTACTAATGCAGGTTGGGTTAGTGGTGGTGGATCAAGTACTATTGTATTCGACACAAGAGGTGATTCTGTAACACTACAATACGTCGATGGCTCTTGGTACGTAATTGGTAACAATGGCTGTGAAATAGGAGGCGTTACACCTGCTGAAATTATTTCAACCCCTGTCACTGCTAGCTCAACTGGAAAAGCTGGACAAATATCATATGATTCAGATTATCTATATATTTGTATCCAAGAAAACACATGGAAGGCAATACCGTTCCTCAGCGCATTCGGTGAGAGTTTTGCACAAGGCTTTACTACACTAGACGAATTAACAGACGTTGCTATATCCGGAGTAATTGCTGGACAAGTACTCAAATGGAGCGGCACACAGTGGGTTAACGACAGTGACGCAACATAATTTATGCATCCATTAATACACGATACTAATGAACTTAAAATTAGCGAGTTAGAAAACCGAATAAGTGATCTAACTCGCAAGTATTTCTCTACAGCTAATCCAGAATTAAGAAATCAAATAGTCTTAGCATTAGACACTTATAAAATGGCTTTGTCCAGAAGACAACAAGAAGAATACGAGAAAATGATCCAAAGTCGGGACAAAGGTCTTGACAAATTAATCAAAGTCAACTAATATAGTTGAATGCGATTAGATCAATATTCAAATCCAATACTTAACGATCAAGATATATTTGAAGCATTATATCGTGGCTTCAAACTAACTTCTGCTGATACTATTATTGTCGATCGAACAGAAGAAACTACTAAATTGGAACAACATTTAGATTTTAGCTTCGTTCCGCCGATTAATGCCAATGATGAGTTGAGCATTGAAGATTATGATCGATATATGCAAGACAATTGGAACATGCCTAGCGAATATAAACAAATGGATATAGAAGCATGGCTCAAAGAACAATGTCCGCCGTGGGATCCTCAGTGTACTAGACTAGCAGAAGAATTGGCTGCGTACAAAGCAAGAAATATGCTAGATTTACTACGCTGGTTAAAATATTTTGTAGATACTTGCTCAAAAGAAGGTGTAGTATGGGGAGTAGGACGTGGATCTAGTGTAGCAAGTTATGTATTATACTTAATAGGTGTTCATAGCATCGACCCTATTAAATTTAATTTGGACTGGCAGGAATTCCTGAGATAAGTAAAGCACAGTCCTAGGAGATTATTATGGCAATGAAAGAAACACCAAAACAAGTTTACCGTTCTATGCAAGGTAAAGAAGTTGATATGCAAAAAATGGCTATGCAACATGAAATGACTGTTGCAGTTGGTAACGTAAAAGTAAATGCTCGTGGCGATGAACTTGGCCCGGGTGGAAAAATTATTCGTAAACGAGAAGACGTATTACGAGAAACTACTAACAAACAAACTTCAAAAGAAATTAACGAGGATCCTACAGGAGGCGTATGAAAGCTCTAGCTAACAAAATTAGACCTATTCGTAAACATATCTTAGTTCGAGATATGAACTTTGGCGAGCAAACTACTGCTAGTGGTATTGTTATCCGTAGTGATGATGGCAAGTCCGAGGGTGTTAAGCCTCGTTGGGCAAAAGTATTCGCGATTGGCCCTGAGCAGACTGATGTTAAAGTCGGCGAATGGATTCTACTCGAACACGGTCGTTGGACTCGAGGAATCGAAGTCGAAGAAGATGACGGCACTAAATTTACTATATGGCGAGCTGATCCAGACGGAATCCTAGCATCAGCAGATGAGAAACCATCCGATTTGGAATTAGGAAAATTTTCTACACCAACAGAAGGCGGTATGTACGACTTCAGCAAAACTATCTAATTTTTCTTTTGAGTAACAGGGCTCTTGACAAGCCCTGTTCTCACCTTTATACTTAGGTAGTAAAAAGGAGAATCTTATGACCGAATACGAACAAAATATAGAAGTAATGAAAGATCTGAGAAACAGGATTGATGCAGTATTAGCATCTAATAAGGTTCCTGAAGCAGAATATCGACACCCAGATCCTATAAAACACAAGTACATTAGTTTTGCCAAAAGTGGTATTAGAATTGCGGCTGGTGTTGCGTTGTGTTACAGTATGTTCTGGTATGCAGGTAGTTTACTAATTCTAGCAGAAATTCTCGGTATAGCTGAAGAAGTAGTATGAAAGTAGGTTTTACTTGTTCAACATTTGATTTGTTTCATGCTGGGCATATTATTATGCTCAAAGAAGCTAAGGCACAATGCGATTACTTAATCGTAGGACTACAAACAGATCCAACTATTGATCGTCCATTAGAAAAAAATAAACCTGTGCAAAGCATATTTGAAAGATATGTACAATTACAGGCCTGTAAGTATGTAGACGAAATAGTAGTATATGCTACGGAAAAAGATCTAGTGGATATCTTGCTTTCTTATCCTATAAATGTTAGAATATTAGGAGAAGAATATGAACATCGTGGATTTACCGGAAGACAAGAATGTATCACAAAAGGTATTAAGTTTTATTTTAACAAACGAGAACACACATTCTCTACAACTGAACTAAGACAACGTGTAATCGATGCTGAAGCAGAAAAATTTATAGTAAAGGCAGAAAATAAATGAGTTTAGAACAAGCAAGTTTATGGTTAGTTGGATCAATCCTGTTCACTCTTGGTTCGATAGTATTACTATGTGGATTAGTGTTCATCAATAATATCGTACACAAACATTGGAAGCCTGTTACTATTTTTACAAGAGAGAGTTTCAGTATCTTCAGCGGTCATCATAACATGAGCGATAATTTATATTCTGTGAATCAAGAAGAATATGATCAACTGATCAAGCACTTAGAAACGATTCGTTTAAAAAAACAAACAACTGAGGCAACTAAATGAAAGAATTATGGGTAGAAAAATATCGTCCTAAAAAAATCGACGGATATGTTTTTAGAGATGCACACCAAAAAGAACAAGTTGAGCGTTGGGTCAAAGAAGGAACGATCCCGCATTTGTTATTCAGCGGTAATGCTGGGATTGGTAAAACAACACTGGCAAAAATATTGTTTAACGAATTAGATATTAATCCTTTAGACATATTAGAA
>Ga0315909_10009778_pt1 | contig 10321 bp, 7 predicted proteins | sample LakEriMetagenome_11_FD_203527 | JGI IMG/M metagenome (GOLD analysis project Ga0315909, IMG submission 203527) | Freshwater fungal communities from buoy surface, Lake Erie, Ohio, United States - Buoy 2 MA125 | ecosystem: Environmental > Aquatic > Freshwater > Lake | place: USA: Lake Erie, Ohio...
TCTTCAGTTGTGAAGTCGTCATCATCCTCGTAGTCGTAATTGGACATAGTGGTCCTTCTCCCTATTAGTTGTTGGCGCAGGCCTCATATTCGTTTGGGGAAACGGTATGGCTCCTACTCCTGGTCTTATTGTCGCTCCACTAGGCCAGTCGTTCTAGTGGCAGGCTTGTTATAGTACTCCGGCTCTGTCTCGTGCTATTGCACCAGCACCGGAACTGCCACCAAATGCGGCAGTTTCTAGTGATGTTAATTTCTTACGCTGTCTTGCAGCCTCTGCAGAACCAGCAAGTCCAAAGACTTCAGCTTCTGCTGTTGTCTGTGTGTATGGATCTTGCTTGTAAATCTCTGCTAGTTGGCTACCACGAGGTGCAACTTCTGCAACTGCTTGGAAGCCTTGTTGTGCTTGCGTTTTAGTAATACCAGCAGCGGCTAGTTCTTCTGCACGAGTCATACCAGTCTTAAGTCCTGCTTGCATTGCTGCTCCACCAATTTCGGCTGCAGTAACCTTGCGTTGAATATCCTTAAGTGCGTTCTTAGGATCTAGCGTATATGCCAAGATATCGCCATTACTAATACCTGGATAGAATGTTTTAAGTGCGTTTAATACTTCTGGGTTAGACTTAAGAACTCTATCTTGTGCTGTGATTAAACGCTCTTCAAGTTCAGTAGCAGATACATCTCCAGCTAATAATTCATTAAACCCAGATTGTGTACCCAATGCATCTTTAGCGTAATAGGTAGATGGTAATCCATAGTTACGCATAATACTTTGATACTGATCTTCAAGTTGAATGTACTCTGCTGGACTAAGAGCAACCAAGCCTGCAGCTATACGCTTTGTGTTAGCAGAAAAACGTTGTTGGTATGCAGGTGAATTACGGAGACGTACAGAGAACTCAGAAGGAGATACATCCTCTGTAATTAAACCTTTTAATGGTTCGATTAAAGAACCAAGTCCATAGCGTGTAAATTCTTCATTAAGAAGGTCATATGCTGAGCGACGATTTGCTAGTTTTTCCGCTTCTAAAAGGTCTCTTTGTTGTTTTAGGAGTAAGGCATTTGCTGCTGCATCTTTTGCATCTTCATCTCCTGCTGCTGCAAGTTCATCTTCAAGTTCTTTAATTCTTGCATTTGCAGCATCTACTGCTGCTGTATCTACAATAGGTGCTTTAGGAGGAGCAGGTGGCTTGGGAGGAGCAGGTGGCTTAGGGGGAGCAGGTGGTTTAGGAGCAGGTGGCTTAGGAGCAGCAGGTTTAGGTGCTGCACCACGAGCAACTTGTGCTGCTTCTTGTTTTTGTAGTGAAGTTTTAGTAGCCATTGTTTACCTCTGGAATCCAAAGTCACGAAGCACTTGCTGGACAGATCCAGCTACCTCTTCACGAGCATTATTAGTATATTGCCAACGACTGTCTTTTTTAATTTGACGTTGAAAATCATAGATAGGCATTTCTTTGTCACCTTGAATTGCTGTTCTTAACAAGGCATCATTAAGGCTAATTGAATCTGGGTTAACCTCAAGCAATGAAGCCATAGTATTTCTATATGGTGCATAGACAGCATCAAGATCTAAGCCTTGGTCAAGTAGTTGACTTACCTTATCTGGTAAACCAATCTTTGCAGTCTGGCGAATTATCTGCTTGAATATTTCAGGGTTTTCTCCTGCTTCAATTCTCTTAATCCAAGTAGGAAGTTGACTGGCAAATGTCTTATCTAAATCAAGACCATTAGCAACTGCTGTTTTAACCAAGTCCTGTTTGCCAACAGCCCTGATACCCTCTTTACGCTTATCGTATTCAGGGTTCTTTTTAATAAGATCTGAAAGAAACTGTACTTCATCCAAGTTACCAGTTACATCTGCAACTCTTACACCATTGACCATTGAGTACTTGGTAGTAGTAATTGCCTTTGATTGTGCTTTTTTAAGACTAGCAGTAAGTTTACTTAACTCTTCTGGTGTTGCTTCTCGTCCAAGAAGACTCTCAGAAACAGTGTTAATAATAGACTTAGCTTCTGTTGGTGTAAAGATAGTTCTAGTTCCGGTAGGAAGGTTAGCCCCATCACCTGTGCCAGTTGCAGGAGCATTTAATCCTTTAGTTGCAATTTGTCCAAAGAAAGAATTTCTATCAACTGTTTGTCCAGTTTGAGTTTCTAGCAATGTCATTTCAGAATCAGCGGTGTTAATAGCCTGACCTAATTGGACATTGTATATACCATCAACTGGTCCTGAATAATAAGGAACTCCGAGGTAGTTCTTTCCAGCATTTTTTAATAACTGCTGAAGGTTTCTAATCTGCTCTGGAGTAGAACCTGCTACAGATTTTATATACGCATCTGTTGTACTTCTTGGCTTTAGCCCAGCTTCAGCATCTTGTTCCTTTTTGCTTTTAGGTGGTTGGTATACTTCACCTTTAGCAAGTGCCTCAAGTTCATTTTTGTCAGCATTTTTTACTGATTCTATACTAGACTTTGCAGTATTTAATTTTACTTTTGCTGCTTCTTCTTTTGCTACTGCTTCAGCAACAACTTTTCCAAGTCTTTCTAATTCAGCATATGCTGCGTCACCTGCTGGTGTTCCTTTTGCAAGATCTTTTGCAAATCTTTTTATTTTATCTTGCTGTATTTTGGCAGAAGTTTTTGAGTTGCGAGTAGCTAGACGTGCATCAGCATATGCTTTATCAAGCAGTTTTATTTCTCTGTCAGTAATAGCCATTACTCTCCTAATAAACTTCCGAATAGAACGTTGTATGCTGCCTTGGTGTTTTCATTTGTCTCTGAAAGAATTTTAATCTGCAGTATGGTTTGATCCTTGAGTGCAGATATTGAGTTCCTTGAGCCACTTACCAATTCAAGTTGTTGTTTCTGTTCTTTGTAGCTGTCATACAGTCTAAGCATACTGTTAAGTGCCTGTTGTGTCTTAGGCTTTACATTTACATTTGTATCATTGAGCATTGCTCTTAGATCATCAAGTGCCTTAAGGCGTTCAATAGCCTTTTGCCCACCTTGTGATAGTTGTTCTGGAACTAATGGACGACCAGCAAAGAATATCTCTTTCCAAGAGTTGAACTCTTCACGAAGCATAGTTTTAGCTATGCCTTCTGGAACCATCTCAAGGTTCTTTTCGTACTCATCTTTTTTATCATAGTAAGTTTGTAGATCTGTAGAAGTCTGAACTTCAAGTAGATAATCTTCTACGCGCTTGCTTGTACGAAGACCCATATCCTTCATAGTCTTATAGGCATCCCAAGAGAAACCAGCCTTGTGAGGGATAAGGAAAGCAGCAGCTTGTGGATACTTCTTAAAGAGTTCTTGATTCTGATCTACGAAATCTCCGGACTCTTCTGCATATCTAAAGTATGCAACAGTAGAACGCTTAGATTCTGTAACTGTAAATGGAATCTGATCTGGGTAAAGTGATACCCAAGTCTCCATTGCCTTATCGTAATCACCTGGATACTTGTCTAATAAATCATTCCATACCTGCTTAAAGCTGGCATTACCACTGTCTCTTACCCACTCAGCCATATCTGATTTGAGTTGTACTTGAGGTGATGCAGGTGCAAAGAATCCAAATACGAATCTAGTACCGAGAATACCAATAGTGGTGTTCTTTACCTTAAGGCGATAGGCTTCTAGTTCTCCAGCAGATGGTGGAATCAATGTTCCATCTGGATTGTACTTCTTAGGAACACCATTACCTGATGCTTCTAAATAAGTAACTGCTTTACGCCAAGCAGATGCGTACTGTGAATTTCTTTCATCACGGTCCATTGCTGCGTAAAGACGGTTAATGTGAGCAGGTAGGAAAGCAGATACCATAGATTGATCTACTGCATACTTACCCATCGTCATTTGTGTAATAGTGTCTGCTGTACCTGGTGAGGCAAAGCCAATAAGATTAGTAATTACCTTCATTGATACGCCAGATAAAGGACCAGCAAATGTAGGAACAATTGAATCAGGGTTCAAAGATGGAGTAATCATCTTTACTTGAGCACCAAATTGAACTGGAAGTGGAACTCTAAACTCTGCTGGAATACCAAGTGCTGTCATAGCCCCTTGTACGGCGCGATAGACAGGCTCAATACCTGGATATACGAAGTAAGGTTCACCTTGGTCATCTTCTTGAATCCAACCAGAGTGTGTTATACCTTCATATGTAAGTCCAGCTTTAACAATTGCCTCTGGGTTGTATCTAACAACACGATACATACGGCGATAGAAGTCTTCAGTAGCACGATAGAACCGTGCAAAGTTACGGATACTAAATGCTAATTGGCTACGAACCATTGGATTATCAACATAGTCAAGAATCTGTAGGCTTGCTCTATCTTCTACAATCTGTGCCAACTTTTGCTTAGCAAGGTCAGTTGCTTTTTCTACTTTAGCTGCATCAGTTGGATCTACATTCTTAATAAATGATTGAATGAAAGCATCCTCAAAACCAGACTTACGCATATCCTTACGGATACGAATCATCTCAGCAAGTGCTAATGGCTCACGAGATAGACGTGCGTTAGATAGTCCTAACCAAGTCCAACCCTTCTCCATAAGAGAAGATGTGTAGTTTCCTGTATCGGATATAGCTACAAGTTGTGGACCAACCACATATTCTGGAATATCTATGTTGTTATCTGGTAGGTCATCAAGAGATAACTTTCCACGAACTACATACTCACCAGTCTTGTCATCAATCTGACGTACCTTATTAAGTAGATCTAGGTTTAAGTCTTTGTTTTGCTTCTCAAACAATTCACGAGTTGCCTTGTAGACAATCTCTGCGTGCTCTTGTTTTGTGTATCCGTTTGTTTCTAAACGGAAAGCATCTACAACCTTTTTATTCTTTGGATCATCAAGCCAAGCAAAGATTTTTGCAACTGCATCTTCTTGATCTAGGTTAGCAATAGCAATAGCACCTAGTTCATCGTTGCTGTAATAGCCAATACGCATAAGCCAAGCAACCATAGATGCTTCGTTTTCTACACCCAGTGGAAGTGACTGATAACCTGCAGAACCTTTGGCTCTTGCATATGGCCTAGGTGTTATAATCTTTAATGCAACACTACGAACTCCGTGTTGACGAGTAAAGTTTACGGCACGTGTTACATAGTCAAGACCTACTGTAAAGTTTTTTCCACCTTCAACAATGTCAGCAAGGGCATTATCAAGATCTCCGTGAAGAATCTGCTCTGCAAGAAGTTCTTTATCTAACTTACCAAGAGGTTTAAGTCCAAGTCTCTTGTAGGCTCTATTTAATTTTCCTTCATTAAGAGCTTGGGCAAGGATAACTCTGCGTTGCTGAATTGGCCCACCTTTGATACTGGTTTTAAGTTCAGCAATCTTAGCCTTTGTGCTTGCCTTTACTGCCTCATCGGTAGTTGACTTTAGTACAGCAGTTAATTTTGTAATTTCATTTCTAGTATTTTCAATAACATTATCAATGTCATCCATTTTAGCAGCAAATGCTTGTGCTTCTTTTTTATTAACTACTCTTAGTACAGCTCCAAGAGGATTGGCTGCTATTCTTTCTGCTTTAGTTAAACCTTTTTCAACACCTCTGGCTGTGTTAAGGCGAGTAGATAGTATTCTGCCTTTACCAAGACCCCATACAGTTTCACCAATAGCAAGGTTAACCATTAAATCTTCTGTTGCATTACGCAAAGCATACCGAGGACCTGCAAGTGTCAAGAATGACCAGCCTGCAGTCATACGCTCAACCCAATCATTGTTGGCAATACCTGCCATACGTTGGATTAAACCTGATCTAGTTGCTGCTCTATCAATATCTGCAATAGATGGTGCTGTAACAAAGTTAGAATTATCAGATGGGATAATAGCAATGTCGCTACCGTCTTTAGCTTTGCCATAACGACCTACGCTAAAGCGAGTTTCACCCTTACCAGTTAACTGACGGACAATTAACTGACCAGGTTCAGTTGCTTTAAGTCCACGAATTTCTGCAATAGTAGACCACAAGCCATAGAAAGCATCTTTTCTAGCGTTAACATCTTCTGTTGCAGCAAACGCTGAAGACAATGCTCTTGATTCAGACTTTGGAAGTACTAATCTTGCTAGACGATACATCTGTTCTGGTGCATCAATTGCAGTTACATCTAGTATGTCGTCTTTGAAAAATGGAATTGCTGTAAACTTTGCTTTGAATCTATCAATTCTGTAGTTAATCATATCCATAGAAAAGCGACCAACATCTTTTCCTGGAGTTCTGGCTTTTACTAGAGTTGATATGGTTTCTACTCCATCAACAAGTTGTTTCATAACTCCATCTGTAGTAGAAGGAGCGCCGTAAAACAAATCATTGACAAATTTTGAACCCATTTTATCAATATTAAAACTACGGTTAGCAGTAGTTGCTAAAAGCACACGAGCCTTACGTGGTGCATCAAGTCTAGGAGCCAATACTCTACGGCGTCCAATACTTCCATTCATTATAGAACCTAGTTCAGCAGCATTTTCAAAGTATGCCTTAGCAGTAAGTGCATTAGTTACAGGCAAGTCTGCCTTCATCATATCTCTAATTACTGCTGGACCAAACTCTGGGGCCAAACGCTTAAGGTTTTCTTCAGCAACCATACCTGCTTCTAAATTTTTAGAAGTGCGTGCTTTATTAAGAGCATCTAGGTTAGCACCATATTCATCCCAAAAATTTATTGCTGATGGCTTAGCAAAATATTCTGCTAACTTAGTTCCACCTCGTGCAGTATCTCCAACAAGAACATCTACTGCATAATTCTTGACATCAAGAGCACGCTTTGCTTTACCAGCAACGAGAAGAGGATCGGCAAATATACGATAGGCAGCATCTGTTGCGCCTGAAATGGCTTTATAGAAAAAGCCTGAACCTTCAATTGAAGCTGGAAGTATAAGGTTTGCTAATTGACGACCAGGTGAGAACTTGGCAGCGTTAACAGCATCAAGAGTATCTTGGAATAGATCTCTATCTGCTTGATCTTTCTTGCTTGTTTGATCTTTAGTTAGACCTTGGTTCTTATCTGCAAGTCTTAAATATCTTAATTGTTCTGGAGTGGCATTCTTTGCAATATCTGCAACTGTCTCTCCTCTAGCAATTCTAATTGCTACGTTAACAGCTACATTTCCATATTTTTCTTTAGCATCTTCAATGCGTCCATCGTTAAATACTTTATCGCCTTTATCGTTGGCTTCATCCCAAGCAAATCCAACCTGACCCTCTGAAAGTGGTATGGCAATTGCACGATATGCACGTGTTGTAAAATCAGATACGTTCTGCAAACCTGCTAGACCAAGACCAAAGCCCTCTTTAAGAGCTCCACCAGTATAAGCCCAGGCAGTTCCTAGCCAACCACGAGATGGTTTGACAATAGGATCTTCAGTTCCGTAGTTTTCAGCAAGTATTCTTTTCTGATTTTCTGGTTTATTATTGTAAACAGTTGTTGCTACGTCTGGAGGAAGGTTTAATAATTCCCTGTGTACAGTAAGAGACTTGTTATAGTCATCAACCTTTTTCTTTTCAGTAGGTGACAATCCTGCAGAGATAGAAGCTGCTTTTAGATTATCAGCCATTACTGTCCTCTAGCTAGTGCTTGCTGATAAAGGATTCCTATTTCGCCTGTTTCATCGTATGGAAGCATTTTTGCTAAAGCATCTGAAAGTTTTTCTGTTGACTTAAGCATCTGTAATGCGTTAGATCCAGGACCTGCTCCTACATCAACACCACTAGTTACTACTTCTTCTGGGCGTTGTGTTGGTGCAAATAATTCTGTTACTGGTGCCTGTGCAACTGCTTCACGTATGTCTCCCGCACGTGCAGGAAGTACATCTTTAGTCTTGGCTAGCGGAGAAGCTGACTGAATAGCTTGTGTCTCAACGCCTTCGCCGTATGCTGTGGAACCTAATTCTAATTTATCGGTACGTGTAGAGAACTTACCTGGGCCTGCTGGTCCAGCCAGTGGATTCATCATACTCACTGTTTGTCCTCCTCTAATTTTTCTAAGTCTGTTGCCATATCTTCCCAAGCCCTATTGGTTTGAGTAAGATGATTTGATTGATAAATTGCTAACTCCATTAGTTCACCTGTTAAAGTTTCAACAGATGATGCTATGTTATGTATAAAACCTACACCTACAACAACGAAATCAAGAAAGCGTACTGGACGAGGAATGTGGTTATCATCTTTCATCGCCCAGTACACCTCTCATTAAAAAGTTATTATCCCTTTTTTACTGCGTTGCCACGACGGCCTGCTGGCATCATTGATGGAACTACCTTGCCTGGTCCTGCTGGCTTGGATGTGTCCTTCTTACCTTCTACTGGCTTTGACATTGGCGCTGCTGCGCGAGATCCCTTGTTCATATTTACACCTCCTCTGCTTAAGCTGCGCCGGTGATACCAGCGAGTAATTGGGCTATATCTGGACGTTGACCAGCAGCAGGGGCCATACCACCTTGTTCTTGTGGAGGTTGCGCTGAGGCTGGGGCGGAGGCCGCACCTGCCGCTGGAATCTGTTGCTCCATACCTGGTGCCATAGGTGGTACCTCTGGGGTTGGAGGTGGCTCTGGTGTAAATGCTTTTTCGATTGTGCTCTCTAGCGATTGACCCTTTTGACGACCCTGTATAACTTCTGCAATACGGGTGATAATCTGCGAAGGATCTTGACCTTGCGCTGCCAACGCTGGAATGGCTTGAGCATACTGAGCAACAGCCACCCGCAGAGAATCGCGCATTTCTTCAATATCAACACGTTGTTCCTCCTGCGTAACATTTAAGTCCATTGGAATCTCACGACGTACATAGTCACGAGATACGAGCTTGTCTGAACGCATTTGTAGTAATGCAATGATGGCACGGTTTGGGTCCATACCAGACATAATTCCGTAGCGTACATCTACGCCGTACTCGCCTTTAATGTCACGAGATGGTGTGTACTTTAGAACGTAAGGTGTTCCATCATCTGAACCCTTGATAGTCTTTGGAATACCACCAAATACTTTCTCATCTGCTTCAAAGCATACTGAGATAAGTTCTTGGAACATACGAGCAAACTGTGCTTGTGCTGCCTTAATCTGTGTATCAAAGCCAGCCTGTAGTGCTTGAACACCACGACCTGTTACAACTGATGCGTCAATGTTACCTGAACGAGATTCTGGATAACGAGCACCAAGACGTAGTTCGCGCTCTAGTACGCCAGACTCTGTAAAGACTCCAGGTGGTAGTTCTAGTGGAACGCGACGAATACCTTGTGGGTTAGCAGAACGCATAATTGAATCTGGACCAAGAGCAAGTTCTTGCACATCCTGTGGGATAGCAATAGGTGCTTGGATAGATTTTTCTGCTGCTTGGATCTGCAATACTGCAAAGCGAGCACGAGCAAGTTGTACTGAAAGTACATCATCAAACTGTCCACGTGCTTCTCCGTCAAGAGAAGAACGCATTACGACAGAACCCATTGGCTTACCTAAGATGTTAGGTGTGCGTGATAGAACTAAGTTCTTACGCTCTGGTAAATAGAGCAAATCTTGGTCTTTGTCGTGGTACTTGACCATTGAGATATAAGGAGAAGAAAGAGCATATTGGTTTCGACCTAAGATTAAATCGTAATACTCTGGGTATTGTGAAGCCAATGTCTCTGCATCGGTAACGATAACCTGAGTTACAGATAACATACGACCATAGCGATCTAACTCTGGATATGTACCGAATGGATTGAGCATACGGATACGAGGATTGTTGTCCTCAAAGTCCATCTCAACCATACCAATACCAAGACCATAGGTGTTATACCAGTCTGCTGCTGTGTACATCTGCAGTTGTAGGTCAGAGTTTGTTACATAAAAGTTTGCTATACGAGTTCTAGTATCTGCTGCTTTGCGTGCTGCATCTGAAACCATATTGGTTGCTGAGCAGTTAAAGGATGGCAGTGGTGCCATTGCTTCTGCTAAGTCACGTGCTGCTACGTCAATAAAGTTTGCAACCAGAGGCTTTGGGTATTCCTCTGAAAACATTGCAGGGTATACCTTAGAGATATCTCCCTGACGCACCGAGAGCACATCACGCATACGTTGATCTCTCGCTGATGAGCGAGTACGTAAGCGTGCTAGCTTAGCGTCAACTTCTTTGACTGATAACAATGTGGGGTCCTTACTTAGACTTCTTCTTAACTACTGCCTTAGCAACTTTCTTGGCTACTGCCTTCTTTGCTGCTGGTGCGTTACCAATAGCTGCTGCTGCACGCTTTGCTGCAGCCTTCTTTGTTTGCATCTTTTCAATACCAGCGGCACGAGCTGCAGTTTTCTTACGATCTAATCTCATACGTGGTTGCAGAGTATTTC
>Ga0315909_10009779_pt1 | contig 10320 bp, 14 predicted proteins | sample LakEriMetagenome_11_FD_203527 | JGI IMG/M metagenome (GOLD analysis project Ga0315909, IMG submission 203527) | Freshwater fungal communities from buoy surface, Lake Erie, Ohio, United States - Buoy 2 MA125 | ecosystem: Environmental > Aquatic > Freshwater > Lake | place: USA: Lake Erie, Ohio...
TGAATGTGATTAAGGCGAGTCGCAGTGAATCCGCTCAGTCTAAAGAGAGAAAAAAACGGAATCAAGAGAACTTTCCTGTGCATAGTTTTCGGACTTTGTTGGAAGACCTGGGGACAATTTGCTTGAATACAGTAGAGTGTACGATTAGAGAGGGAAGTTATCGTTTTTCTAAGATAACTCGACCGACCCAACTGCAACAAAAAGCGTTAGATTTATTGGGAGTTTCCCTGATTTGTACCCAGTAACGGGGCGCTGTAAATTCTCTTAATCCCTTCTACAGCACAGGTTATGGCCTTTTGTCAACGGGGAAGTCCAGTTATTAGTTTAGCAATCTGGTTTAATTCATGTTCTTTGAATCCTCGGTTTTTCTCTAAGGTAATGGGATCAAGCCAATATTTAGCGAGTTTGCGATCGCGTTTGACATGGATATGGGCTGGCTCTCGTTGATCTGAACTGAAAAAGATAAAACTGTAAGGCCCAACTTGAAGGACGGTAGGCATGAGAAAAGCTATTTTAAAGGTATATTTAGCTCTATGCTCTTATTATATGTCAATTTCTCTAATTCACAATTACCCACAAAAAAAGAGACCCTTGCGGTTCTCCTGTTGTAATACCTTCAATTAACGCTTAGTTTTTGTCTGCCTAGGCGCGGCGGCGCTTGAAGCCAGCCCCCAGAGCGACGACAGCCCCCAGACCAACGAGGGCAGAGGGTTCTGGGGTTTGAGCGGGAGGAGCGGCATCGCACTTTAACCCACAGTTTCAATCAATGTGCATGGTGCGTTCCCCAAAAATCGATCGCTGGAGCAGTAGGAGCCATATTAGGGAACGCACCCTACGGCTGCGTTGTTAGACCGCGCCTCACCGAATCTCTTCTAGCACTGGCTCATAAGGCTTCAATCTTGACCTTACCGCCCTCAATGTTATCGACCTGCAACCGATATCTGTAAAGCAGCGCCATTCCTAGTAGAGGCTCTGTTTCTGATTCTGCAATATCAATCTCTTGGTACTGCCCATCCCATATCACAGTCCCAGTGTACAGATCAAAATAAGTTTCACTGCCATCACCCAGCGTGACAAAATCAGAACCACTCCAAGGTAAATTTAATGTAGCGATGATTGTAGAGGGCAAAGATAAAAATCCATTGAACCCAGTATCAATCACCGCGTCAACCGCTTGCAGTTGCCGATTTGAGTTTCCGACTACAATCCTTAGCGTGGCTTCACGCCGCAAATTTACAACACCTTCCATCATGGATTTTTCTTCAAACTCCGTGCCCCGAAATGATAAACAGCGCGATGTCCGATACGAATGATCCAAGGTTGGGCATCGGGGTGACGTTCAAAGAGCCGATTAGTTGCAGGCACAACGTTTTCATCGACTTCAAACTCTCCAGTTTCAATGTCGATCGCTACAATCTTACCTTCATTACCGGCTTCGACTTGCTGCCGAATGCCAGATTCGTAGAGTTTTTGCCCTCGCTCGGCTAACTCATCTTTGGGATAACGCCGTTGACGAACTGCCATCTGGTTGACCTCAACTCAGTATTTTGCCTTAATGATACTCTGATTTATTCTAACGAAGTGCTCCCGCTCTACTACTGATGAGCCGCCTCATCGCAAGCCCCCCAGTGGTGCACTTCAAATTTGAATCGGCGCTTCAATCAATGTGCATGGTGCGTTCCCCAAAATCGATCGGTGGAGCAGTAGGAGCCACATTAGGGAACGCACCCTACAAGATCGGCGTGCTGCTACGCAGTGCCTTCGGCATCGCACTTTGTAAAATGGGTTGAAATATTGCAATAGACTCATTCTCCCGCAATTGTCAAAACCTTTCTGTAGAGTGTTTCGCTAATTCGGAATTCTGCTTTTGAGATTAGCTGATCAACAATCGGTTTAATATTCATAATCAATTCTTTTTGCTTGGCTTCGAGTAAAACGCCCAATATTCCAGTAATATTTAGCCCAAGAGATCGTGCAACTTTGCGTCCTTTTCTTTCATCCAAAATTAATATATCTGCGCCTAATTCTAGCGCTAAAATAATCCCTTCTGATTCTCCTCGGTCTAATTTATTGAGTAGTTGATTAACTTGGTTTTGCTGGGTGACGGGCCGTGTTTCTATCCAAGATAAGGTCATGATTTCAATCGTGCCAGGAACGGCGTAACCTAAACTCGCCATTTCCTCATAAACGGCTTGAGGAATGATAATTGTTCCATAGAGTTGATGCAAAAGGGTTAACTGGTTAACGGCGGCTAGGTTGGTAATGGGTGAGGTGTCACTCACGACGATCATAGTCTGCCTAGTTTTTGTAAGGTTTGGATGTCTTCTTCTAATTCTTCAAGGTCATAATGGACACAAATCTCTCGTAGATTAAGTTCGTGTTGAAATTGGAGGAGGTTCATGCCTGCAAGATGACGGGCTTTGCCGATGCTGATTTTGTCTTGTTTAAAGAGCATGATGGCGATTTCTAGTTTTAGCTCGTCTTCGGAGAGTCCTGATGCGGTCAGTATGTCATTAGGAATAACTACGCTCATAATTTTTAGGGGTTGGCGATTGTCAAATCAGCGATGGTTTTATGATAGCTCGCTTGTGTCTAGTGCCTTGAGGGAGGTTTATGATTTCTCCAATCTCCGTTAAAAAGAAGCAAATATCAAATAATCCTCTTTTAAATAGCAAAAAAAGAGACCCTTGCGGTTCTCCTGTTGTAATACCTTCAATTAAAGCTTAGTTTTTGTCTGCCTGAGTGGGGCGGCGCTTGAAGCCAGCCCCCAGAGCGACGACAGCCCCCAGACCAACGAGGGCAGAGGGTTCCGGGGTTTGAGCGGGGGGAGCGGCATCGCACTTAAACCCACAGTAAATGTGCATGGTGCGTTCCCCAAAAATCGATCGGTGGAGCAGTAGGACTTGCATTAGGGAACGCACCCTACAGCGATAGCTTTTTTCCTCGTGAATGTGTAATTTAACCTAACTAGGGACTATTCGGAAGCTTGTCGGCATAACGGTTGAATTGAGCGGCAAGCGATAGTCTATCAACTCAACACCAAAATCTCTAACATTGTCCGCTCCAATGATGTGTTATGCCCCGATCACACCAAATCAGATTGATGAATGAGTGTATTTTCATTCCATTCTCCACTATCAAATTTTTCAAGAATATACTTAAGATTAGCTGGAATGTTCTGCGAAAGTGTAGTTAATTCTTCTTGACTGATTAATGATTCCTGTTTAGACACACTAACTATTGTACTAAAAAATGAGATATGACCTCCTATTCTCTTCCTTATGACAGAAATTTCATTTGTTTCTAAAGCATCATAAGTTTCTTTGATACTAGCCGCAATAGCAGCAGTTATACTAGCCCCAGCATCAGAAGACTTCTTACAAACAAGTGGTAAAGAGTTGATAGCGACTAAACTTTCCATAATGTTATTATAATTGCCTGATCCGCATTCCTCTAAGTATCGGATTGAGGTTAAAATCATGTTCTTGTAAAGCTTTTCACCTTGATTCCATTCTCTGTCAATTATAAAGTACATTTTTGAAAATGTATTAGCCATAAGGGCACTCAAAGCTCGTTTAGATACGTTAGCATCACCAAAACGCTGGGCGAGTTTTTGCGCCAATTCGTCAGAATTTTTGTTTGACATAATTAAACCCTTAAAAAGATTGAGATTAAAGCTTCACAGCAAATTTTTCTAAAAGCGTATAACTATTAATTATACAGAAACCAAGAACTTTCCCCCATATCACGCCCAAAAGCGTGTTAGCCAGATTAGCTTACTGCAAACAATCTCTTTTTAAGGAGACTTATCACAGAAGCTTTCTAGAAATCTAGCAAAGATTCTTGTATCTGGCTGCACTTTGTTACAAAATTTCACTATTATTTCGGGTAAGGTATGGTAAATCCCTTGATAGATTCAATGGGGACTAACTTCTGGGAAAACCGCTATAGATCTCCTGCAAAAATCAAAAATCTGACCTTAAGTGAGGAGAATCCGAGACAGGAGGAGAAAAAAGACATAAAAAATTTAGTACAAATGCTCTGCTCTCCCTGCTCTGGCGCTCCCTAGCTTACCAGAGGTCGATTGCGACGACAATTATCGCAATGACCACAGCGAAAATTATCGGCATTTTCCTGAAACCCAAAGGCATTTAAGAGAAAGTGCCAACGACAGCGACGGGTATAGAGGTAGGGAAATATCTCATTTCTGGGTTTAAAAGTCATCTTGGCTGAATTATGAGGATAAATAAGCCGATAATGAAAAGGATCGAGCCATTCTAGGCGATCGAGACTGTGTAAAAGGGAGAGAATAAGCGCACCATCGGGAAATTCGGCACTAATCGCCTCTACTTTGCCCTCTAGGGGAATTTGGGCTAAAATTTGCCAAGCTTGTCGGTATTGGCGTTCCTGTTGGGAGTTAAAGAATTTTTGCTGGTTTTTATCGCTATTATCTAACCATCCCGTCGGTTCACTAATTAAGGTGAGAGCCTGCATTTTACCGCCATCGCGACCACCGCGGCCGATTTCCTGTAGGTATTCCGATAGTAAAGCTGGGGGTTGGTAGTGGACAACCCAACGCACGTCGGGTTTATTGATACCCATGCCAAAAGCTGAGGTACAGACAACAAAAGTTAAATCCCCCCGCAGCCAATTTTGTTCTATTTCCCGACGCTGAAAGGGGGATAAACCGGCATGATAGGCACTGGTGCGATAATGGAGAGATTGCAACCATGCCGCTAAATTTTCACTATGGCGACGGGAACGAGTATAGATCAGGCCGGATTGTCGAGGTTGACCGGTGAGGAAGTTTAATAGTTGATGACGACGACAACCGGGGCTAATACATATTTTGGTGCTTAAGTCAAGGTTTTGACGGTAAGGATTTATTAAGAAAAGCTGTGGTTTTTCTAGTTGTAAGATGCGGGTGAGCGTCTCACGGGTAGCGGGGTTAGCGGTGGCGGTGAAAGCAGCGATCGCTATTTGGCTGCCGGCCGGTTTTGATTGTAGAAGAGCGGGACGGACAGCCCCAAGACGACGGTAAGCAGGACGAAAATTATCGCCCCACTGGGTTAAACAATGGGCCTCGTCGAGGATGAGAGCGTTAATTTTAACGTGGGGAAGGGTTAATTTTGACCAGAGGGGCGGACTTAAGAGGGTTTCTGGGGAAAGATAGAGAAGTCGCAGGGTTTGATCTGCGATCGCTGCTAAGGTTTTCTTTCTCTGTTGTCGGGGGATTTCATTATGAATCAGGGCAACGGGTAATTTTTTGGCTAATAATTCCTCCACCTGATTTTCCATCAGGGCAACTAAGGGGGAAATCACTAGGGTTAAGCCGGTTTTTAATAAAGCGGGCAATTGAAAACAGATAGATTTACCGAATCCCGTGGGCATGACAATCAGGGCATCTTTTGCCGCTAAAATCGTCTCTATAATCTCCTGTTGGGGAAAGCGAAAGCTATCATAGCCCCAAATTTTCTGAAAAATAGTCCGGATGCTTTCGGTATCTTGGGAAGACATGGGTTAACTGCTGGGAATTATGAATTATGAATTATGAATTATGAATTGGGGAGCAGGAGAGTGGGGAGTGGGAATTATGAATTATGAATTGGGGAGAGGGGAGAAGGGAGCGGGGGAGAGGAGAGCATTTGTATCAAAATTCAGGGGCTGGTTTAAAGGCGCAACTGGTTAGAAACCTCTGGGTTAAACAGTTTGAGCGGTTTTTACTATCCTGGAAGGGTAACAATTTTTCCCATAATTGAATTTTTTTTGCACTTCTTTAATAATCTGTTACACTTATAGCGATCAATCCTTGTCTGGGGAATTACTGATGACTGAACCTGTTAGCACCACTGACCCCGCAGTAGAAACCGCCACCGAAGCGCAACCCAGTTACGTCAAGCTGGCGATGCGGAATATGGTCAAGAAAAAAGGCGTCTCGTTAAAACACTTTTTTTTGACTACAGCAGCCCTATTAGGCTTTTTTGTCGGTGTTTCCTATCTGACGCGTCCCTAGGATGAAATCTGGTGAGTGAGACTTTGCCCCTAGGGGTGGATTTATGCCTACAGGATAATTATTTTGATCCCGGAAATAGTCCTGTGGATGGGGAAACTTGGCACTATTGGTTGGAGACATGGTTAGGCTATCTATCGGATTATCTCCCCGTTGCCGCCGGTTATGAACTAAGTTTGCGTTTAACAGACGATCGAGAAATTCGGACCTATAATTCCCAGTATCGCCACAAAGATCAACCGACGGATGTTCTCGCTTTTGCCGCTCTGGAAGTGGATTTCCCAGTCGATGAGGGCATTTTAGAGACAGAACCTTTATATTTGGGGGATATTATCATCTCTGTGGAGACAGCACAACAACAGGCTTTAACACAAAATCATTCTTTGGCGCGAGAATTGGCCTGGTTAACTGCCCACGCTTGTTTACATCTTTTGGGTTGGGATCATCCCGATGAAACAAGTCTGTTAGAAATGCTATCTTTACAGGAAACTTTGTTAAAAACCGTCGAAATGCCGATACATAGTTAGTTGTTTTTGTCAAGCATTATTGAGGAATATGAAGACAAACTATCATAAAGCCAACCAATCTACCAGCCTATCTAATCCCTATCTCAACAATAACTTTATCCCTCGATCGGGACAGGTGAGTGAGGGCAACAATTCGACTCAAAGAGAATACGCTTGGCAAGTCGCCTCGAATCTATTAGTCAGTTTTCGCTACGCTTGGGCCGGAGTCCGTTATGCTTTTGTCAGTCAAAGAAATTTTCGCATTCACACCCTGATTACCCTAGTAGCGATTAGTTGGGGCTTATTTTTGCGGGTTGATGCCCTGGAAATGGCGATTGTCACCCTTACCTGCGCTCTGGTGATGGTCTTAGAATTAATCAACACTGCCCTAGAATCAGTGGTGGATCTGACGGTGGGGCAATCCTACCATGATTTAGCCAAAATAGCGAAAGATTGTGCCGCTGGTGCCGTTTTAATCGCCTCGATCGCCGCTTTACTCGTAGCGGCTTTTATTTTTATTCCCCATTTATTAGTTTAAGCGGGAAGCTTTTTTCCGTGTTGCCAAAGGCACGGCGTAGCCGTCCAGTAAACAGTGAACAGTGAACTGAAAACTCAAATCTGATCACTGATTACTGTTTACTGAATTTAAACCGCGTAGGGGAAACTTCAGTACAAATGCTCGAACTTCCTCTCCCTGCTGCCAACTCCGGCACTGCGGTGCAGTCTTAACCAGTAATATTAGATAGTCAACAGCTTAACTGATCACTGATAACTGATCACTGATAAGTAGGGTCTGCTGAAAAAGTTTTTCCTGGGGGTAGGGTGTGGGGTGTGGGGTGTGGGGTGTAGGGTTTTACCGATTTTCAGGTGGTCAACTACCTAATTTTCAGGGAAAAAGTACCTCAATTTTCCCCCTGATCACTCCCATGCCTGGTACTTTTTGATTGACAAAAAGTCTAAAAGTCTTACCCAACAAGGTTTTTAGATTTATTCAGCAGACCCTAAGTAACGTCAGTTCGGGATAAGGGAGGAAAGAAAAGGCGAGGGCTAGTAAGCTGAAAAATATATAAACTCAGCACCCCCAACCCATCTATGTCTAGTCTAGAAGCTCTTTTCTGTCATGTCGACGACGGATGCCGTGTATTTGAACCTAAATTAGAACAGACAAGGCTTTGGCCCGATAATAAAGCTCGTAAACATGGCAAAATCTTGACTTGAAGCGAAATGATGACCATCCTGGTCGCTTTCCATCAAAACCACTACCGTAATTTTCAACATTTCTACCTCGACCCTGTTTGTGTCTACTGGCGACAAGAGTTCCCCCAACTACCTAGCCATCAACGTTTTATCGAATGGATACCCTCGACTCTCATCCCTTTGTGCGTTTACTGGAAGCATTGTTTTGGTCGTTGCACGGGGATTAGCTTTGTCGATGCCACCAAAATTCAGGTCTGCCATAATCGCCGCATCAGTAGTCATCGGGTGTTTGACAATTTAGCCGCACGGGAAAAACCTCTGTGGAGAGGAGGGGGAATTGCTCAACGTTCACCTTGCTCCAGGCAATGTGGACGACCGTAAACCCGTGAACAAATTGCTACAATCCCTGTTTGGCAAAGTTTTTGCTGACCGAGGTTATACCAATTCTCTAAATGCCAACTACAGATAGAGCATCCAGGATATAACCTCGTCCAACAATTGAAGCAATTACCTCTTTGTTCATTTCTTCGAGTCGTTGACCAATTAACAAACGTAATTCCTCTAAGTCTCTAGGTAGTTTCCATCTCAATCCTTTTTTTAGATATTGCTAAATCTGTTCAATTGGATTAGATTCTGGGTAATGCGGTGGCTGAAACATGAGAATAATGTTGTCAGGTATTTTCAGGTTTTTTGCCTTATGAAACCTGCCATTATCTAACTGTATTATCAAAATACTATCAGCAAAATATTCAGAAACTAATTCTAAAAATATTTAAAAATATTCCTTTTCTTTTAATCTTTTTTCTAAGGCTTTTTCTGCCCACTGAGGAACTTTTCTTGGTCTTCCTGTACTGACTTTTTTAGACAATAATTTTTCCAGTCCCCCTTGACGATATTTTCCTAACCAATCTTGTACAGTGACTCTATTTCTTCCTATCATTTCCGCGGCTTCTGTCACTGTTTTTGCCTTTTTTGTCTTTAACAAGTACAATAATTGTATTCTTTCTTTTCCTGAACCAGTTTTTTCTTTTCTAAGCAGTTCCTTGAGTTCTGCTTAACTTTCAGATATTTCTATCTTATAAACTCCTGCCATATTTTTCCTTTAACTCTACTAATATGATATTCTATCCTATCTGTATTCACATTTTGGAGAATTGGTATAAGATTGAATGTGGGATGTGTGGGGAGTGTTATGACTCGTAAAGTAATTGCCTCAATTACAGAACAGGCTTATATTCTTGAGGTTTTGTCTATCGCCAAAGTTTAGAGAATCGGGACAAAAGTCTTACTCGATAAGCATTTCACGATTCCTTAAGCAAAAACTATTACACAAAGTCGAGAACAGCGGCAATTTACTACTAAAGATAGATATTTAAACGCATAAAACCTGTTATTTATAAGATTATAGCAATTTTCATCAGAAGGAGGCGTAGTCAAGAGGCTTAAGCTCCTTGTTGGCAAAACTTGTCGATACCTCGGTAAGGTAAAAAGAGCTATAAAGCGATGGTCTTATGAAGAATGGCAACATTTTCGGAGTTTCTCGATTTTTGCTTTAAACCAAATATCGAACCATCAACAATTAAACTTAACCCCTCTTAGTGGTGCGGAAAGCTTTTTAAAATCTCTCAAGAGACAACCAATGTCGTCAAAACGAGGGCTGAAACCAATTATCTTCCTAGTATTCAGATGCGCTATATCGAACTATATCGAACAGTGTCTTACTGATAATCTTTTATTGATAATAGTGTTAGGAGTTTTCCGACCACCAAGCTCATCCCCGGGTAAATTGCCATGACAACATGGAAAATTTTGGGTCGTGTTATCGACCGTCAAACTCGTTCCAGTATTTCAGGACTCCGAGTTGAGGCTTGGGATAAAGACTTAATCTATGACGACCTGCTGGGCAGTGCCGTCACGGGGGAAGGCGGAGATTTTCAGATAATGTTCGACGAGTCCTACTTCCGAGAAGTGTTTCTGGATCGGCGGCCGGATATTTTCTTTAAAATCTTTCAAGACAACGAGCTAATCGAGAGTACGGAAGATTCTGTCCTCTGGAATATTGAATCAGGAGAAAATCAAATGGTTATTGAAGCGGATCAATCGATTAGTCACAGACATAAACTCGGCTTGAGCGGCCCGCTCAGAGTCACTTTACCCGTTGAAGTCGCCTATAATCTAGAAGCTTTGCAGGTCAGTATCGCGGAAATTATGGGTCGCGTGGGTTGTAAGCCCTGCTTTTCCGGGGCGGCTTGTACTTTCCTTCACGAGCGGGAATTTATCCTCGATCCCGTGCGGAAAGTCACGCCATTGAATCGGCCAATCCCGGAACTTATGGACAGAGACTTGGGTGCGCGGGCCGGTGGGGTGAGCGTAGTGCTAGATGCTGGGATTAGTAACGATATCGAACGGGTGAAGGAAGCGATCGCCCGTATTGTCGCCCGTCTCGGATGTCCCGCATGTCACTCGGGATTCGATATCGCCTTTCGCAACGAGTTAGACCTGATTACCGTTGATAAAAAGTTGAATGTACAAGCATTTGGCAAAATCTAATTCTCGACTTCCGGAAATGGGCGTTGGGATTACCTATTCACCAGAACTAGAGCCTCT
>Ga0315909_10009780_pt1 | contig 10320 bp, 12 predicted proteins | sample LakEriMetagenome_11_FD_203527 | JGI IMG/M metagenome (GOLD analysis project Ga0315909, IMG submission 203527) | Freshwater fungal communities from buoy surface, Lake Erie, Ohio, United States - Buoy 2 MA125 | ecosystem: Environmental > Aquatic > Freshwater > Lake | place: USA: Lake Erie, Ohio...
AAGAAAAGAGTTTATCTTACACCCGACGGAGAAAGTCTTCCCTCAGTGACTACTATTCTTAGTGCTACCAAAGACATGACAGCACTTAACGAATGGAAGAAGCGTGTAGGCGAAGCCAAGGCTGCTGAAATAACTAGGGAAGCCGCAGGCGTCGGTACTGCTATGCACAGTAATCTAGAAAGATTTATTGCGGGTATGCAACGCCAGCCGGGCAACAATCCTGTGCATGTACAGGCCAATGCAATGGCTGACATCATCATTGAAAACGGTCTCAGCGGAGTAGACGAAGTTTGGGCCATGGAACAGAGTCTTTATTTTCCGGGCCTGTTTTCCGGAACAACAGACTTAGTAGGTGTGTACAAAGGCGAGCCGGCTGTAATGGACTATAAGCAGACTAATAAACCTAAAAAAGAAGAGTGGATTGACGATTACAAGATACAATTAACTGCATACATTATGGCTCATAATGAAGTCTACGGCACAGACATCAAGCGAGGTGTTGTGTTTATGTGTTCTCGAGATCTGCAATATCAACAGTTTAATCTCATGCCCAACGAATTTGATTATTGGCAAGACCAATGGTTGGGCAAAGTCGAAGAATACTACAGCCAAAGTAGATAAATACCCTAACAAGGGTAGAAATCTATGGCTGTCGTACAGATATCAAAAATACAAGTCCGAAGAGGAAAGAAGAATGTAGGGATAGGAATCCCTCAATTGAGCGCGGCAGAATTTGCTTGGGCTGTAGACTCACAAGAACTATACATCGGTAACGGGTCGATTACAGAAGGTGCTCCATATGTAGGTAATACGAAAATTATTACCGAGCACGATAATATTCTAGAACTAGCATCGGCTTATAGATTTGCGTTACCTGAACCTAGTATTGGTCTCAGTGTCGATAGAAGTCTACAAAGTAAATTAGACGAGTATGTTAGCATACTAGATTTTGGTGCCATACCCGACGGATCCACTGACAACGTTCTAGCGTTTGAAACTGCGTTTAGCGAATTATTTAAAAATGCAGATCCTAAGTTCAAAAAAGTCTTAACGATTCCAAACGGAACATATCTTTTTACATCTACCTTAAGAATCCCAAGCACGGCTATTATCAAAGGCGAAACACCAGACGGTGCTGTTTTAGAAATAGGTGCTAATAATATTGTTTTTGTTACATCATCTGGACTAGAAATAGGAGACTTTGATTCTTCCAATAGACCACACGATATAGAAATCTCTAATCTTACTATCAGTAGATCTGCTGGACGCTTGGTATTATCAGGAGTAAGAGATTCTAAAATATCCAGAGTAAAATTTAAAGGTGAATATACTCTTTTAAGTTCAGTGCTATCTCCTACGTCTAGAGACAGCGCAGTATCATGGCAAAACGATATTAACGAAATTAAAACAACAGATATTGTGTTTGAACATTGTTCTTTCTTAAATCAAGAAATGGCAATTAAATGTACACAGACTGACATGTTCGAAACTAAAATTAGATTCACAGACTGTGACTTTATGGTAAACCACATTAGCGTTTACATAGATGGTGTTGCAGGACAAACCAACAAATGGTTATTTGAAAACTGTCGTTGGGAACTGATACATCAACAGGCAATCTATGCTACAAATGGCATAGGAACATATGTTGTAGACTGCAATTTTACAGACTGCGGCAACGGAAATAATTCAGCACAGTATCCTGAAGTTCCTATCATTGAATTTGGTGACAGCAGAGGTAATGATGTTGTAAATTGCACCAGCAATAGAAATCAATACAGCGGCCTAACTGTATCAACTACAACAGTAGGTTATCCAGAAGCACAGGGTAGCAGTAAAACAACATTGACAAACAGTCAATACAGCGATATATTTTTAAGCGACAGTTTTAGACCGTTTGTTGCATTCCCAGCAACACATAGATTCATCTATGTAAATTATTTCTTAAAATTAAGCAGCCACTCTAGGATTGGTCGATTAACATTAACTGTTGACGAAGATCTTAGCACTGTGGCCATAACAGATGAATATCAATATTCGCCTAGTTTAATAACATCACCCGGAGGAAGTCTTATGACAAATTTTGAATTTACCGCTCAATTAAAGGATAACGACCTTGATAGCGGCATTGATACTGTATTGATATCATATAAGAATCCTCTGGCCACAGGTTCTATCGGTACAATTTCTTATCAAATAGCCTACGGTGTTTGATTCTCACGGTGCCTTGCGATTAGCAAGGTGGCGTGAGTTTAGAGACAACTTGGAAACTAGTTCAACTCCTTTCCAAGATGTGGCCGAACTTTGGGCTCGCGCACCTTTAGTTAATCCCTATCTCAATCCAGATTCTAGCGATCAATGGCCTGATCCGTGGCATTTGATCTTAGATGATCGGTACGATGATCTTGCGATTTGTCTTGGAATGCTGTATACTCTTAAATTAACACAGCGTTTTATGGATGCCAATTTCGAGATACATACGTCTATGTTACAGACTGATAGAGAAGAAAATTACTTTCTTATTGTAGATAACTCGGTTGTTCTTAACTGGGAATACCGCAGAGTTGTGCCTATCACGCATCTCAATGGTTCTAGCCGCATCGTGTGGTCGAATGAAAAAGAGCCAATAAATAACAGTCTTCATAATTAAAAAAATAGGAACGAACAGAATGAACATTACCGTCATTAAAAGAAGCGGAGCCGCTGAACCACTCACAATTGAAAAATGGCAGAATCAAATTGCAAAAGTATGTAAAGGTATCGCCGATGTAAGCCAGAGTATGATTGAGATCAAGAGTCAACCGCATTTCTATGACGGTATTACTACAAGAGAAATCGATGAAATTACTCTTAGAGCCATTGTTGATCTTATCGATATAGAAAATAATCCAGATACTGGTCACACCAACTATCAATATGTAGCAGGCAAGCAGCGTTTGAGTATGCTACGCAAGGATGTATATGGCGAATACGAACCTCCTCGCCTCTATGAAATTGTAAAGAAAAATATTTCCAAAGGTCTTTACTCTCCAGACTTGCTCACATGGTATTCGGAAGATGACTGGAACAAGATGGACGAAATCATTGATCATGAAAAAGATGAACAATACGGTTATGCGAGTATCGAACAGTTGATCGAAAAGTATCTCGTAAGAAATCGAGCAACAAAGGAGATCTATGAAACCCCACAGGTACGATACATGGTTGCGGCCGCCACTGTATTCCATAAGGAAGAACCCAACACAGCAAGACTCCGGTACATCAAGGAGTATTACACTGCCGCAAGTGACGGTCTATTTACTCTTGCTACTCCTGTCCTTGCCGGTCTTGGTACTCCTACTAAGCAGTTTAGCAGTTGCGTACTCATTCGCAGCGACGATGATTTGGATTCGATCTTTGCTTCAGGCGAAATGATGGCCAAATATGCCAGCAAACGTGCAGGCATTGGTTTAGAAATCGGACGTCTACGCCCATTAGGTGCTCCCATCAGAGGCGGTGAGATCATGCACACAGGTATGATTCCATTCCTGAAAAAATGGTTCGGTGATTTAAGGAGTTGCAGTCAAGGTGGTATACGTAACGCTAGTGCTACAGTCTTTTATCCTATTTGGCATCATCAGTTTGATGATCTCATTGTGCTTAAAAATAATCAAGGAACTGAAGAAACTCGTGTCCGACACATGGACTACGGAGTTGTACTATCAGCGTTCTTTTGGCGCCGTTTTAAAAACAAAGAAAATATTACTTTCTTTGATCCTAACGAAGTGCCTGATCTGTACGAAGCCTTCTATAAAAACACAGCACTGTTCGAAGAACTATATGTAAAGTATGAAAAGCGTAAAGACTTACGCAAAAAAACCATGAATGCTGAAGAAGTATTCAAAAGTGGTATTCTCAAGGAAAGGACTGATACCGGCCGCATCTATCTAGTGTTCATTGACAATGTTATGAACCAAGGGCCATTTGATCCAGAATACCATACTATCTATCAGTCCAACCTATGCTGTGAGATCCTATTACCTACGAAACCATTTAAGAGGCTTGACGATCCGGAAGGCCGAATTGCTCTTTGCACCCTTGGGTCCATTAACTGGGGTGCTTTCCGCAATCCTGAGGATATGCGCCGTGCTTGCCGTATATTGCAGCGTAGTCTTTGCAATATTCTTGATTATCAAGATTTTCTAAGTATACAAAGCAAACTAAGCAATGATGAAATTCGCCCACTAGGCATTGGAATTACCAACTTAGCTTATTGGCACGCCAAGCGCAGTCTAAAGTACGGTGAGAAGGATGCACTAGGCGAAATCAAATCGTGGATGGAACACCAAGCATTCTACTTAACTGAGGCAAGTGTTGAGTTAGCTAAGGAACGAGGCAAGTGTGAAGGCAGCGATCAAACACGATACGGACAAGGTGTGTTTCCGTGGGAACTACGTGCTAATGGTGCTAACGAACTAGCAGACTTTACTCCAGAACTAGATTGGGAAACACTACGCACACAAATGAAAGAGCATGGAGTTCGTAACGCTACGCAAATGGCCGTGGCCCCTGTTGAGTCTAGCAGCGTTGTTATTAATTCAACTAACGGTATTGAAATGCCAATGAGTTTAATTACAGTTAAAGAATCTAAAGCAGGATCATTTACGCAAGTAGTTCCCGAATATCATAAACTAAAAAACAAATACCAATTAATGTGGGACCAAAAAGATTGCACAGGTTACTTGAAGACAGCCGCAGTTATTGCCGCTTATGTAGACCAAAGTATTAGCACTAATACATTTTACAATCCAGCACACTGGGCCGACCGCAAGGTGCCAACTACTTTGATTGCCAAGAACTTGATGCAAGCACATGCTTGGGGATTGAAAACATTCTACTACAGCTTGATCAATAAAGCAGGAAGTAAAGCAAAAGAAGAACGCACACCCGAAGTTCACTACAACGGGTTTTATAACGAAAGAGAATTGATCGACGAGGATGATGATTGCGAGGCTTGCAAGCTATGAGCTATGGCTTTATTAGAAACACCATTCTTAGAGAAGGCAAACCAGATTCATTAAAGATCAAAGAATTGCCCTATGGTGTTAAGGACTTAGCACCTGCGATATCGAGAGATACTATTGACTACCACTATGAAGAGTTAGCCAAGACCTATGCTAAACGATACAATGCCAACGAAGGCGACCCGGACTTTAACGAGGCTGGAGTCTTCTTGCATAACATCTTGTTTCAGCAATATCAAAAACCTAGCGACAATAACTTACCAACAGGTAAGGTATTAGAGTTAATTGAAAAACATTATACTTCATTTGCAGGCTTTAAAGAAGCCTTTTTGAAAGAAGCAATGTCAATCCAAGGAAGTGGTTGGGCATATCTAGCTCGTGACGGCAAGATCAAAACCATTGTTAATCATGAGATTAAAAAAGACATTGTGGTATTAGTAGATTGGTGGGAACACGCCTGGGCATTAGACTATCAATCAGACAAGAAATCATATTTAAAAAATCAATGGACAATTATAAACTGGGAGCACATAAATGAGTCAAGCGCAATATAATCTAAACACAAAAACAGACTACCTAAGCCGTAGGATGTTTCTGGATCCAGCAGGTCCAGTTACTATTCAGCGGTTTGAAGAAGTCAAGTATCCTAAAATACAAAAAATTGAACAAACAGCACGTGGCTTCTTCTGGGTTCCAGAAGAAATTAGTCTAAGTAAAGATAGTAATGATTTTAAAGATGCCAGCGATGCAGTCAAGCATATCTTTACAAGTAACTTGCTACGCCAAACAGCCTTAGATAGTTTGCAAGGCCGCGGACCAGCACAGGTGTTTACTCCGTGTGTTAGTTTGCCAGAAGTTGAAGCGTTAATGTATAACTGGAGTTTCTTTGAAACAAACATTCACAGTCGCAGTTACAGCCACATCATTCGTAACATCTATAATGTTCCTAAAGAAGTTTTTAACACAATTCATAACACCAAAGAAATAGTAGACATGGCCAGTAGTGTTGGCAAATATTATGACGAGTTGCATAGAATTAACTGCATGAAAGAAATAGACGGATCAGTTAATGAAGAAGCGCACATTAGAGCAATTTGGATGGCACTGAATGCAAGTTATGCACTAGAAGCATTCCGCTTCATGGTATCATTTGCTACAAGTTTGGCCATGGTTGAAAACAAAATCTTTGTTGGTAATGGCAACATCATCAGTTTGATCCTACAAGATGAAGTGTTGCATAAAGAATGGACTGCCTTGCTAATCAATACAGTAACTAAAGAAGACGAACGATTTGCTAGAGCAAGAGAAGAATGTGCCGACGAAGTGTATAATATGTATCTAGATGTTATTAGAGAAGAAAAAGCATGGGCTGACTATCTTTTTGTAAAAGGACCTGTTATTGGCCTTAACGCTAATATTTTAAAAGAGTTTGTTGATTATACAGCAGCCACAGCATTAAAAGACATTGGTATCAAGTACAATAGTCCTTCACCTAAGTCAACTCCTATTCCGTGGTTCAATAAGCATAGTGATACAAGCAAAAAACAAACTGCATTACAAGAAAATGAATCAACAAATTATGTTATTGGAGTCATGGGAGAAGGTATTGACTACGATGAATTACCCATGCTATAATGTGTTATGAAAACCTTTAGAGAATACATAAACATTATAACAGAATCTACATCAGTAAATGATGATTGGTTCAAGGATGGCGGATTCAAAACCTACAAACACCCTGCCAAAGAACGTTATGAGATTGCAGATGAGCCTGGCACTATTGATACGCTCGAAGGCCCAGTTAAGTATCCTGCGGGCTACTATATCATGACTGGCCCAAAAGGCGAACAGTATCCTATCAGTCCAGAAAAGTTTGTTGAACTTAAGGACGATCTAGGCGATGGTGTTTGCACACCAAAGAAGATTGTAAAATGGGCTAAGTTAGCCGATCATTCTGGATCAGTTGATACTAGCTGGGGTGAGAAGTTACACTATAATCCCGGCGAAGATGTTATTGTTCGTCACAGTGAAAATGACTACGGGGTTGTAAAGAAAGATATCTTTGCACAAACATATGACACAAAGGAAATGATGTGAAAGCGATAGTATGGAGCAAATATAATTGTCCTTATTGTGATCAAGCAAAGGCATTATTAAAACAAAAAGGTATTCCGTTTGAAGAAAAGAAAATTGGGGACGGATACACTAAAGAAGAATTGTTAGAAGCAGTTCCAACTGCAAGAACAGTACCACAGATTTTCTTAAATGAAGAATTAATCGGTGGATTTACAGAATTAAAGAAAAGGTTAACAGATGCTAATTGATAAAGGCGTAAGCCCAGGCGAAGTAGTTACAATTAAAATGACGACTGGCGAGGAACTTCTAGCTAAACTAGTTGAAGAAAAACCAGACGGTTACAAAATTACTCGACCTATGGTATTAAGTGTAACACAACAGGGAATTGGAATGATGCCTTACATCTTTACAGTTCATCCAGACAAAGAATTTGTTTTGAATAAAACAGCAATCACTACAATAGTTGCTACTGAACCAGATTTTGCTAATCAATACATTCAAAGCACAACAGGTATTAGGTTAGCCTAAGGAGAAAATTATGCCAGCTGTAGCTAGACAAGGCGACCCAACAACAACCGGACACGGATGTGATGCTACATCAACAGTGGTTGGACCGACCGGCGCAGGTGCAAAGGTATTTGTTAACGGGATAGCTGTTGAGTGCCAGGGAGATCCAGTTGCCCCGCATACTATTCCATCCGGACCAATTTGTGTTGGTCATTCAGCAGTTATTAATGTTGGATTAGGTACAGTTAAAGTTGGTGGAAAGTCATTGGCCCGAGTCGGTGATTCAACTGACGGTGGCGCCATCACTGCAGGTAGTCCTAACGTGTTTGCAGGATAACATGAAAAAACTATTTTGGAACATATTAGGTTTTTTAAGTTTAGGAATGGCTTATGTTGGATTTGTTACTCCTGGTATTCCCTTCTCAATTTTCCTAGTGTTTTCGGCCTATTGCTTTGCCAAGGTAAATCCTAAGATGCATGCCTGGTTGTACAACCATAAATGGTTTGGACCATTCTTGACCAACTGGGGAGAGAAGCGTGTGTTCCCCAAAAGTGGAAAGATCTTCATGGTAGTGGTCATGGAGAGCAGTTTACTCATCATGTGGTTTACTACAGGAAATCTCAAAGCAGTGGTCTATACAGGTATCACTATGTTGTTGGTTGCTATTTGGGCATGGAGATATCCAGCGACCCGAGAGGAATGGCAACGTAGAAAAGATGCCGGCGAAAAGATTGGGTGGTTTAAATGATCAGACCGGATGTAACACCACTATTTGGAATCCCTCTTTATAAATCATCAATAGTACCTCTTGATCCTATTACTTTTAATAAACTACTAAATTTAGAGTATGAAGTTCCAGCTTACGAGAATGAAAATTTTACTCATCAAGAAAGTGCGGAAAGGCATCTACTAGATAGGCCTAGTTTAGTTGGCCTTAAAAAACAAATCCAATCAAAGATCAACGAATACGTGCATGATATACTTGGTATTGACAAAACACTAACTTGGGAAATTACTACATCTTGGGTTAATAAGGCCAAGACCGATGACAGTCACGCCAGTCATTGGCACAGCAACAGTTTAATCAGTGGAGTATTATATTTGAAATTGGACGATAAGTCTGGAAACATCTGTTTCCACAAAGCTCAAACATGGTACAATATTTTTGGCAATACTTTTAAATTTGATACAGACAAGATTACAGATTACAATGCAGAAACTTTGCTCTTTAGTCCAAAAGCATACGACGTTTTGTTGTTTCCGTCAACTCTAGCTCATTCTGTATTACCAAATGAATCTACCGAAGATCGATTTAGTTTAGCATTTAATGTATTTCCAAAAGGTGTTATCGGAAATGGTGGAAATAGTGAGTTGACATTATAGTAGATCGATGCTATAATAAATACATGATAAGAAATTATCTTTAACAATCAGGAAAATAAGTAAATGGCAACAGGTAAAGTAAAATGGTTTAATGAAACCAAAGGTTTTGGATTTATTACTCCAGACAACGGCGGTGAGGATTTGTTTGCTCACTACTCAGCGATTCAAACATCAGGATTCAAAGTTCTGCAAGAGAATCAATCAGTAACGTTTGACGTAGTACAAGGTCAAAAAGGCAAACAGGCTAGCAACATTCAGCCCGCTTAAAGAATTGTTGTAGTCCTTGAATGGACAAAGTTGTAAAGTAAGGCATTCTGGACGCGGGTTCGACTCCCGCCAGGTCCACCAAAAGGGCACTACACCCCTCTTAATAATGGGCAACCTTGTAGTGCGTTTTTGACGGGCCTGCCATGGTTTCGACAGGGTGAGATAGGATAACGACTCAACACGTGGGGTCACGTAAAATACAAAAAACGTAAATGCAAACGCAGATACATTCGACTTCAGCGCAATGAGCTTCACTGGTAACTCTGTTACTGGCGCAGGCAAATTTGCTCTAGCTGCCTAAGAAACAGCAGGTCCGAGGTAGTTATACCTTGTAATCCAAAATAGCAGAACCCGCTTCGGCGGGTTTCTTTTTAGCAATTCTTTAGAATCAAAAAAAGCCTTTGTGCTTTTTTTTTATTATAAGTACATTCATGGATAATTCAAAAATTATAGTTGGCGGGTGTCGTATCCCAGTTACTACAAATATCGCTGACAACTTATCAGAAATTAAAAAAGCTATTGACTGGGCGGCAGAAAATTCTGTCGATATATTATCTACTCCCGAATGCGCACTCAGCGGATACATGTGGAAGCCTGATTCCGAAGAAGATCCTAGAGTAGCGGAATTAGATTCTGCTATTAAAGAAATTTCAGAATATTCTAAAGAAAACAAAGTGGACCTTGTATTAGGAACAGCATGGTATGATAAAGAAAAACGTTGGACTAATATGCAGGCTTTCATTATTAATGGCAAATGCGAGCATACTCATAGAAAATATGTCTTAATAACAAAAGAAATGGAGTTCTATCATCCGGGAACTATGCCAACTACATACGATTACAAAGGATGTAAAATTGCCGGATTGATCTGTAATGATTTTTGGTCTAACCCCATGATATGGCCGGGTTCGTCGGCAGTGATGTTAGATGACTTAGCAAGACTAGGAACCAACATTTTATTTGTAAGTTCTTATGTTCCAAAGGACCCTGGTCCTAACAGATTATTTTATAAATGGCATGAAACCTGTATTGAAATGTACAGTGCATATGGCATTTGGAACACAGTAATATGTGATACCACAA
>Ga0315909_10009781_pt1 | contig 10319 bp, 7 predicted proteins | sample LakEriMetagenome_11_FD_203527 | JGI IMG/M metagenome (GOLD analysis project Ga0315909, IMG submission 203527) | Freshwater fungal communities from buoy surface, Lake Erie, Ohio, United States - Buoy 2 MA125 | ecosystem: Environmental > Aquatic > Freshwater > Lake | place: USA: Lake Erie, Ohio...
CGCGTCGCTGATCTTCTAATCCTGTAGAAACTGGATAGCGCCATACCTGTGGGCCACCGCGCAAACTAGAACGCCACGTTTGTCCGGGAGTTTGTTGAAATGCTTCTGGGCCAGCAGCGAATTGTCCTCGTTGATCTCCTTGTAGCCCCGTAGATACTGGGAATCGCCATACAGATGGCTCGTTGGGGTCGTTAGCAGTTTGGCGAATTTCAGCTAAAATTTCTTTAGCTGTTTTTGGCGTGGAACTTCTTAGTAAATCTTTTGGTGCGCTAGGGTCGGTGTTCGCTTGCCGCTCCATAACTTCGCCCATCGACAACTCGCGTGGAGCATCAGAACCATCAGGCAAACGCTCGTAAGTAAACTGCCCACTCGGTTCGTTAAACGCTTCTTCGAACTGTGCGATGTAGTCTGCTTCATTCACACGTTGCCCACTGATGCCAACACGTTGGTTAATGCCAGCACCCACCTCTAAATTCTGTGCTGCTTCTTCCATACGGCGAAGTGCGTCAGTACGGCGGTCTTCTAACTCAATCTGTTCTTGAGTCCAACGACCTATATCTTTAGGATCAACGCCTTGTCTTTGCGCTTCGACATTAACAGCAGCAATAGCCTGAGCACGAATATCTTGAGGGACTCGCGGGTCATCAGATAAAGCAGTCTTCAACGCAGCAGCATTATTAGACCTAGATACGTGCGCACCAAATGCGAATGGACCTAACAACAAAGTTAAACCAGTTGCACCCATTGCAGACTGTTTAGCTATCTCCATTAAGTCTTCGGGTTTACTACCATAGGATTGCTCCACCATGGAAGTGCCTACGTCCTGCGCAATTTCAGTAGTAGGTTGGACCAATAGATTAATACCAAGCCCTTTAGCAAATGGCTTAATGATGCCTGTGTCAGTCATTTCAGCAACAACACCCGCAGTGGTTCCACCACCTGCGCGGCCCAATAGTGGCTTAAACAGTTTGCCACCAACATAAGTAGCTAAACCTTCACCTATACCTTGGATTGCACCAGTGCGATAAGACGCTTGACGTGCTTCATCTTCAGGCACACCTTGGGCAATTAACTTTTCGTAAGTATCTTGCGCTTGTGACGTGCCGAATAAACCCGCAACTGCGAAAGGCACACCACCGGGAACTACTGCGGCTGGAACAGTCGCTGCAACAGGTGCAACAGCACGAGCACCAGATAAAAATGTTTGTTGTGTTAGTCCACGACCCCGCATATCGGGTTCGAACTTAGGTGCTAGCGCAGTGGATTCTTCAACGAGTCTACGACCAGTCTCAGCTACAGCACCAGAAGGTTTTAGTGATAACTCTCCTCTAGGATCGTAACTTCCGGGCGCTGCCATGGCTTGTGCTTGTGCACCAATCTCAAATGCTTCAGTAAGGCGGGGCAGTTCCCGTGCTAAAAACTGCTGACTTTGGCCAACCATCTTTGGCACATCAACAGCTAAACCACCAACTAACTGCCTACTCATCTCTGGCAGGAAGCCTTTTGGTTTTAGATTAAGATAATCTGCGACGTCGTTGAATGGTACTTTCTTACGTCTGCTGTACTCACGAACAAGTTCGTCGTCGGGCAAATCACGCAACTCCTGCGGAGCGGAATTACGAAGGTCTGCAAGAGAATATATAGCCATGATCTACTTTATAAATTGAGTTTAGTCGTTCCAACCACCACCCGGAATACCAGTCATACCAAACTTTGCTGGGTCTAGATTGTATTTGCGCATTACTTTGGCTTTGTCCGCGTCAGTTTTAGCTCTTTCCCAAGCATCAGAATTTAGCATCTCTTTATAAGCTATTTCTTCTTGCCTAGAAATGGCTGCAGCACCTGCGCCAGCAAACTTCTTAACAAAGTCAGCGTCCTGAATAGGTTTGCTGTCTTGGCGACCAACATTACCAGTGTTTTTGTTAAATAGAATAGGTGTGTTGTCTTTATCGAAGCCAACAATCTCGAAGGCGTTCTTGCCAAGCCCACCTCTAGCACCGGACCTATAAGCTTCCCCCACTGACTCAAAGTAGTTACCATGCTTACGCATGTATGCAAGCTCTTCACGAGTCTTTTGGTTCTTTAATGCGGTCTGTGCTGCTTGGCCCGGACTAGCAAGTACGGCGTATGCTGTGTCTAAGGCTTCTAACTCATTAGCCTGTTCTGGCAAAGAAGATATGACTTTACCTGCTTGCTTAGTTTTCCCATCTTTACCAGCCACTGTTTCTACTACATCGATTATGACTCCACCATTAGGTCCTTTACGAGCTACCATGTGGCTGGTTGGATCATAGTCATAATCGTCTAGGGTTGACTGTAGGAACGTATTGAGATTACCTTTAGAATTTCTATACGCTTTTTCAACAGCCATAGTCATCTGCTGTATCTTTCCTTTTTCAAGTCCTAGTACGCCCTCAGCAATTTTAATAAAACGCTCTGGACGAATGCCATACTTTGCAGCCGCTGTAGCCCAATCGCCTTGCATTATCGATTGGTCAGCTTTTACGGCTTCTAAAAATTTATCTTCTGCAATGTCTTGCTTTTCTCCACGTTCTATCTGCTTAAGTTGGTAGCTACCGATCTTCTCCTGCAAAGCCATAGCTCGCAGTTTCATACCTTCAACCGGGTCGTCTTTAGAAATAATGTCAGCATACCGATCCAACAGCATGGAACGCTGCTGTTCTTTACCTAGTCCGCCCTTAACTGTCTGCCCAAGATACTCAGTCAATTCTGGAGCAGCCATAGTAGTAGGCGCGCCCAACTGCCGCATAAGCCTTCCATATGCAGCAGAATCTTCAGGGCGTGGGGAAACAGTATTAGCAGGACGGCTAATGCCAGTATCACGAGCAGTAAGTCCACGGCCAGCATCGTCCCCCATTGCAACACCTTCTGCAACACCTTCTGGGGGGTAATAAATTGGTTCACCGTTTAGGTCTATCTGAACTGGACCAGCATATGAAGCTGCAGCACCAACTTCTCGTAGTCGTGAAGAATCAAAAGGAACGCGGTATGACCTAGCAATCTCTTCACGACTGCGGGGAGCTGGAGCAGCGGCTTCTTCATACATCGGACCGCCATAGCTCATACCTTCAGTAACAGTCGGTGCGCCGGGATAAGTAATTTCCCGGCGGGTGTAAGTAGTGCTGCCCGGCTCAATACTGTACTGGTACTTGGGACGACCAAGTTCATCAACCATATCTGCTTCGGCTCGCATCTGCGCACCTTGCTCGGGTGAATACTTAGCGAACGACTTATCTTCAGTAGCAGCGCGTAAAGCATCACGGCGCTCTTTTTCGCGCAATGCTTGGTCAAACCTAAAACCTAAATTGATGCCTGTCTCTAATCCTCGTGCGATGCTTGCCATGATTAAACTTCCTCCATCTCAATGCCGAGCATCTCGTAATTGACCGCCTTGATGCCATCATGCAGGGTGAAAACTGCGTCGGGGTATACCTTCTCAACGTCTTGCGCCATAACACCACGGAAGCGTTTATCAGGAATATGGATGTAATTAAACTCGTATATCGGCAATTGTGTACGGTAGTGAACACCAACCTGCTCGATGTTTTCCTTAACGCGAATGTCTGAGCGCAGACCATATGCAGTAAGTCCAGCAGACGCAACAGTCGCATATGGATCAGGCTGGTTCATTGCTGCGCCGTAAAGCTGTCCTTGGGTATTCATAATATTGGACAGACCCTGCAATTGCATGTTCTGACCCTGCCCAACGATACCTGCGCCTGAATCGAAGCCTCGAGTAAACTGATTACCCGGAGCCATATAAGAATTAGCAGCCGCATTACCAGCACCTGTAGCACTACCATAAGCAGCAGTGGATGCTCCAGCCAAACCACGACCAAGACCAGCCACGTCCAGTTTACGGGCGTAACCCATCTGTTGAGCTTGTTGGCGAGTACCCGTCATAGCCGCAGCCTTCTGAGCAGAAAGTCCAAGATTAGCCTGACCCTGCATAGAAGCAAACCGGCCTGAGTTGGGATTAACGCCCATAGCGCCCATGGCTCGTTGTTGTGCAGCTTGTGTCTGGGTAAACGCCTTACCTGCGTCAGCAGCAGCCTGTGCGGCTAGTTGGTTGCGGTATTCAGCAGTGTTGAACTTCTCCGCCTCCGCAGCTAGGCCACGCTCGACTGGGCGGAAGGTGCTCTGCATATAGTCATAGTAATCCCGAGCTTGTCGCATTTGCTCGTCTTGAGCCTGCGTTTGGCGCTGTGCTATACCTCGTAGAAGTGGTGATAACTCTGCGTATTGTTGGCGGGAAAAGCCTAACTGCTCCCGACCAAGGTCCCCCATAATCTTTGCAGATTCACGACTTGCTTGTGCAACCGGAGCGTAGTCCGGTGCTGGCGCTGATTTTCCGCCCATGTTATTTCCCTTTCTGTAACCAGCGGCATTTATCCGCCCACATTACCAGCACAACCAGATCGGCGTCTACTGCCGCGTCTTTTAAAACTGCTTCTATCTCGAACCCCAACTTTATATCGAACTTTACTATATGTGGTTCATTAGATGGCACTAATCCGGTAAGTCTTTTTAAACCTAATTGCCTAAAACTATAATCCGATACGGCTGTAAAAAGCTGATACATTGTTTTGCTTGGTTTATCTACTGCAATATGGCAAAAGGCATTCGCCCCGTTTATCTGGTGAACAACAACACCAGCCGTTAATTTGCCAGCAGATTCAACACCAAAAGCGTTATACCCCTCCCACTGCACCTTTTGCCCAACCCTACCGGCGACCCAATCTGCCACTCGTTCTTTGTCGTAAAGTATTAGTTCTGCCATGCTGCCGTGTATAGCATAAAGTTTTCATACTGTAAAGGTTACGCCGGGGGCGTAGGCCAGATTATTGATAGGGGAAACCCCGCTTGTTCTGGTATATCTCTAAGAGCTTGTCGGTACGTTTGCCATTGATTATATAGGTCACTACCAAAGCGATTCTGTGCAGATAAAGTATCTGTCCAATCTGAGTCTGCCAATAACTGAGAACGAATATTTATTGCGCGACGAGCGGCGCGGATTCTGTCTAAAACCCAAGTGTGTGTATCATAGTTAAAAATATAATCCAGCGATGGGCGTTCTGGTATTGGTATTGGTTGCTTAGTTACTATATCTATATAGTAACTTTCTGGGTCAATAGTTTTGTCTATGTATGAGTACGACGAATATGCTGGGTCGGCAAGGACATTCTCTATAGTCTCAGCAGAGCCTACAACTGATAAAACTATTTTTCCTTTGGAATCGAAAAATGTAGTCATTATCGTTTTCTAGTTAGTAATACTACATTGCCTTGGCAATCTGGTGGACCCGCCCAAAACCCTGTAGTAGAACTGGCCGGGTTAACAAGTGTTAGTGTTATAGAGCCTATACTAGTAACACCAGCCGCGATGGTTACAGGGCATATATATGAAAAATTATTTATGTTTGAACCATCAATTAAGCGTGTACCTACGTCTTGGAAAAATGATCTTCCGGGTAAATTAAGTTGAAAATATCCGGGTGTACTGTCGTAGTTAGAAAATTTTAAACTTACTAATAAAACTCGTTGAGTAGATATATCAGTGGCTGGTCCAGATATAGAAGAAATCAATGTTGTAGTAGCAGTAGAATTTACAGTATTGGCTGGTAAACTTAAAACAGTTGTTGGAATAGTGAATACATCGAACACAGTAGCGCTGTCATAAGCTATTTTGCCAGTCCCGACAGTAAGGTTAGCGATATTTGCACTTTCTACTTCTAGGTTGCCAATTTTGGCACTTGTAATTGCAGCTGTACCAATCAAAGCGTTAGTAATAGCCGCGTTCGCTATCTGTGCTGTACCAATCGCTGCAGAAGCTATATACGTACTTATGTTAGCTGAAGTTATTTGACTGAGTGTTGCAAAGCTTCCTTGTCCTGCTATTGCTGCGGCTGTATTTAGTGAAGTTTTATCAGCGTCGATAGGGGGTTTAGCCCCAGTAATATCAGCATAGCTAATTGATTGGATACCGCCAGAAGAAATAGTAAGTACATTAGAAGAGTTATAAACTTCTATAGCAGTACCAGTCCACTGGATTCGAGCGCCTGTTGGATTACCAACACGCCATTTATAAATAGTAGAATCAACGCCAGAAAAAAGTCCTGTCGTTGTACCAGAAGACTGAGTAGTGTATCCAGTCGCCCCGCCACCATAAAGAGTGCCACGAACAGCTACCTGTGCAAATTCTGCACTACCGTCTGCATTAATACTCCAGCCAGCAGTCCCAGCTGTATAAGTTGTAGACCGTATGTAGCCAGTTTGGATATTGCCAGCAGTTATTTTATTTGCGGCTAGATCACTAATCTTTGCGCTATCAACAGCTAAGTCTTGAATCTTAGCTCGGCTGATTGTAGCGTCAGCAATCCATGCTTGTTTAATGTATGTTCCAGCAGGTACCGTTACCCCATTAATAACCGTAGGGGTATCTACTTGAAAAAATGGCGCATCGCTAGTTACACCATAAGCATCAGACAGAACTTCAATTAAGTAGTCTGGGTCTTGACTAGTAACGCCTACAGTTCCAGTAGTAGAGTTATATGGCCCGGCTACTTCGTTAATACTAACAAACCGAATCCAGTAGTACCAAGTAGCACCAGCACCTATGCTGTGAGAAAAAACACTTCCTTCAGAAGTACCAACTAATTCTTTTAGGGCAAAATTATTAGTAGTAGCAGCCCATATCTCTGTACGTGAATGCCCAAGGTAGTTAGCAGGGTCCCACTCAATAATGATGCTAGCTAATGCACCAGAAGCAATTAATCCAGTTGGGATTGTTGGGTCTACCGAAGTATATTCAGTAGGTGCAGTTATAGTTCCACTGGGGGTAGTACCGACAATGCCACCGGCCCTAAGTTCTCTTACTGTTACAAAGCGGTTCTCACCACCTTCACTTAAATACTCACGAACGCGATCCAAAAAATTCCGAAGGTCGCTCGGAATTTGGGAAACAACCCTAGGTAAACTACGCACCTGCAATTTCTCCTGACGCTTGTGCTAACTTTACCGAAAATACTTGTGCGGTGCCTTCTAGCTGTACTTCAAAATCTCGGCCTTCTTTTACAGGCAATCTAAACATATCTCTATCAGGCACTGAGTATGTATAAAAAGGCGTAACCGCGTCATCACAATAAAACTTTGCAGTTACTGGATATGTCTCCGCTTCCACTTGTGCCAGTGAGAATCCCATGATTTGAGGCATGGTAAAAATCTTAGAGCGCCAAACGTATGTAAGGCTACTTCCGTCCAACCATTTTTTAATTGTGCGATCACTAAACGCTAAAAATAACTGATCTCGCATCAGGTCGTTATACCCTGCGGTTGCATATCGATCATGAAATATAAATTGCCCAGATAACAAATCGTATATAAAGCCGCCCTGTACAGGACTACTAATAGTCCCTGTGGTGTAAAAAGCTATGTACTTAGAGTCGTGCTGGTAAGCATGAATAGTTGATGGAGCTATACCTTGCCATTGTGCGCGTGTAAATATATTCTCTGTAAGTATTTTAGACCCTCCAGACGACAACATAACTAGACCATCAGGGCTTGCGTAAATGACTGTTCCACTTATACTAACGATGCTTCGTTTAGACGCGCAGGCTTGTTGGATATCAGACTTAACTACAACTACGCTATCGGGATGTGACCCTTGGATGAAGTACGGCACACCTCTAGTCAATACAGCTAATGTCGTATCCATACGGCCTAAGCCTACGATGGGGTAGTCAACAGTCTGTACATACGCTTCAGGCCAAGCATGAGGATGGTATGGATCACAAAAATAAACGTCTCTACCTACAAACCCAGCCATATTTCCGTTGGGTAAGTTAATTAGTCCCTGCAAAGTATTTGGGGGAGGTGCCCATCCAGCGACGCTCATCTCTTCAGACAAATCATCAGCAAGTAATTCATCTATATACGAAGACTGAGTAATAGGAATTTCGGCAACAAAAAGATAGACTCCGTTTACTGTTCGGTAAATTCGTTTAGATGTTATTACGTAGTCGGGGTAATTCGATGCTAAGTCAAACCCACTAAGTGTAACTGGCTGGTCTTTATAGACATCAACGGCTTCAGAAGGTGCTGCAGGGCCGCTCTCAAATTCAAAATTAGATACTTTACTAACGAATGTATATGTATACACGCGAGTTTCTGGAACACTGGTCTTATCTTCATAGCCTTGAGCTGATAAAGAGAAATAAGTATTAGCAGATGTGGTTGGGTAAACACCTGCACGAAGACGAATCTTTACAGAATCGCCTCGGTCAACAGTAGTAATCATCACTGCAGACCTGTCGTCAGTAATTTCTACTGTATTAGTGCCGGGTAAATTTAAAAATAAAGTAGAATTTTCAGAGACTTGTGTTTTTATTTCACTACCGTTATTAAGTATATACGCAGAAAATTTACCTGCTATATAAGTATCTAGCTGCGTTTTTGTTAAAAATATTCTAGCTGCTCCAGACAAATCTCTAGAAGCAGATATAGGATTTTTTGTACTTTCTTCTGGAGTATCTGCAGGACCTATAACAAACTGAAGTTTTCCTATGACGGTATTTGAAGTAACGCCATAGTCATAAGGCTCTATAGCTAAAGATGAGCCATAAGATGTAGCAAAAATAGGTGTAAATCCACCACTTGTTTCAGATAAGTTATCATTTATCCAAGTTGCTAAATCAGATGCACTAGCAAATACACTAGGTGCTTCTTCATCAAAAACTTTAACTAACGTATTACTAGTAGGGGGCGTAGCAAATATCCGTACTTGTCTGCCAACACCAATACTTTTCCAGCGTTGACTAGTAATAAATTGTATTGGCTGGTCAAACTGTTCTCCAGTCTCTTGAAGATCAAATCCAGCTGTATAAGTAAAAGTGCCTGTTTCGTCAAAAGAAGTTCCTACAGCAAGGATTCCCCTGAAGTTAAGTGTTACATTTTCACCTTCTGCAATTGTAGTAATTATTACGCTGTTTAGTTTTACTTCAGTAGTAACACTAGCGGAAAGAACCGCATTAATTCGACCAGCTACATATGCCGCACGGTTAGTCGCTGGTAGTGTAGGTATAGCAGTAGAACTAATCGTTGTACTAGCAACCGTTTGTGTTGTACTTATTGTGTAAGTTCCAATTCCACCAGCACCAGTTCCTAACGCTGTAATAGTTGTTCCAGCAGTAACGCCTGTTCCAGAAATACCTACACCAACAGCAATAGTTCCTGATGTAACAGCAGTAACCGTCATTGTAGTTCCGCTAATAGACGCAGTAAATACAGCAGGAGTTCCTGTAGGCGCATACGAAACATTTAGAGCGACTAATGTCCAACTAGTGCCATTGTTTAGGCTTATTTCTAATCCAGCGGAAGTAAGATTAGCTAAAGCTATTGGGTCTAGCGTAAGTTCAGCAGGATAGACGTCAGGTGCAAAAGTAGGGACTGTAGTAGAAAGTGGTTTTTTGTCAGTGCCACCCGGAGTAGGAACACCTAGAGGAATAGAACTATAAGGAAGAGCAGTACCAGTTAGCGCTATTTGATTGTATGTAGCTTTTGGTTGGTCACCATCAGTGTAAAAAGTCCACTCAGCAGTGTCACCAGAAATCTGTCCACGACATACGTCTACTTCATAATTCCAAGAAAACCAATAGCGAGTATCTTCGTCAATCTCTTGCCCATAACGATAAATAGTAGTGGGCGAACCTGTCTTAGTTATTGTAGTTATAGTCGTGCCGACATTAGGCAATGGGACAAGTGACCCAGAAAACACAGGACAATTAATGGCTACCTGCGCTTGGCTATTTTGGAGATACCGTGGCGGAGTCTTAGGAGATACACCACCAAACGAACTAATAACTATAGCTGCCATGACTGCCCTTTACTTTCCAGCATTCCATGTAATACCAGTCTTAACTGCAAGGCCAGTAGCCATCAGCCCTATAGCTGCAAGTAATCCCCACATCAACCCTTTTTTAATTAGGTCGCGTCGCAGCTCTTCCCAAAACTTAGTCTGAGCTTTAGCCGCTGAAATCATTTCCTCATGATATCTGCGATGCCCGAGGGTATCCACATTCCCAAACTCATCTTCTGGAAAAGCACCCTTTATAATCTTAAGGTCTGCTAAAGCTTGATCCAATTGATCCTCAATATGAGTAAGTGTTCGCTCGGTACGATCCGACCTAAGCTCCGGCATCTTCTAGCTCCAATGACATCAGTTGTAGGTTGGCCGCGATCCTAGCGTCCGCTGGAGCCATTTTAGCTGCTGTTTTGCAATATGCAAGTGCTTCCGCTTTAAAA
>Ga0315909_10009784_pt1 | contig 10315 bp, 16 predicted proteins | sample LakEriMetagenome_11_FD_203527 | JGI IMG/M metagenome (GOLD analysis project Ga0315909, IMG submission 203527) | Freshwater fungal communities from buoy surface, Lake Erie, Ohio, United States - Buoy 2 MA125 | ecosystem: Environmental > Aquatic > Freshwater > Lake | place: USA: Lake Erie, Ohio...
GAGAAGCGTTGATAAAAAGAGGAAGAGGAGAGAGAAACGATTTGGGCAGTTGGGCAACAATGAATTCAGTAGATGGGAAAAATTCCCAACTGTCTCCCCAATTTGTTCTAGAGATGATGGGCTTTCCAACAGATTGGACTCTATTACCTTTTCTAAGTGGAGAAACGAATCAATAAAAGCAGGAGGAAACGCAATCGTCCCACAGGTAGTACATCAAATCTTTAAAGCAATCGAGCAATATGAAATCACTAGACATACTCAGGGAACTCAAGCTCAATGATAGTATCAAAGAGCATCCCAACGTGCCATTCTATGCACTACCCTTACCTAAGTACGAGGACAAGACAGCCAACGGACTTACCAAGTGCATAATCGACTACCTACAGCTTTCCGATCACCAGGCAGAGCGAATAAACACGATGGGTAGGCCAATCGACAACCGAAAGCAGGTAACAGATGTGCTAGGAAGAACCAAGACTATCGGATCAATGACCTGGGGCAAGTCCACAGCTACTAAAGGCTCGTCAGACATATCGGCAACCATCCAAGGTAGGTCGGTCAAAATAGAGGTGAAAATAGGCAAGGACAGGCAGAGTCAAGACCAAAAAGTATATCAGGCAAACATAGAAAAGTCAGGAGGTCAGTACTGGATAGTTAAAAATTTCGATGACTTCATAAAAAAATATGATGATTTTCTAGAAAGTTTAAAATGAAACAATTATTATTACTTCACAAACCAAAAAACAACAATTATGGCAAATTTATCTGAGATTTTTCTCAAGCAGGAAACACTAGAAACTTTACTAAACACAGTAAAGGCAAAAGGTCTGAAAGGTGTATCAATCACCATTAGTCAGAACGACACCGCAAACGAATGGGGTCAGAATGTAAACTCTTATGTATCGCAGTCCAAAGAGGACAGAGAAGCCAAGAAGCCTAAGTTCTACACAGGATCAGGCAAGGTGTTCTGGTCAGACAACAAACCATCGGTAGTTGCTGAGAAGAAAGAAGCAGGTCATGTAAGTAAAAAAGAGTATGCCCAAACGGAAAGTAGCCTCCCGTTCTGATTACACGCTTAAACGTAGGTTTATCAATAAATTCAATGAGTACACCCCGTGGCAGGATATTGGTCACGGGGAGTGGCTCTCACTAGAGGATGTGCAGGACAAGATTAAGCTCCTAGTGCAAAATTATAGAAGCAAGCACGTTGAAGTATGGTTTGAAAAAGATGGTAAACTGCTAGATTTCAATGGAAATGTAACTGATGAACCCATTAAATTCATACCTAAATGAAACCAATACTTTGGAAAATTCTAAAATTCTTAAACGTATCAATAGGATTCTGCGTAGCTTTATGGCTTATAAGCGTAGGATTCGGAATGTTTGCACTAATTCTAGCAATCTACGTTACCTACTTAAACTCAGTTATTGATGAAATACTCAAAGGACCAAATCAAGAGGGCTGTTAGATCCTGTGTGTTCTGTGAACGCAACGGCATTAAGGCAGATATGGAGATGGAAGATCACCCTGAAGCAGGAGACATCTTCTACAATTACTTCTGTGGTGCTGTAGAGCCTAGACTTGCAGAACTGCTACAGAACCCTCGGTATATAATAAAACTAGAACTAATACAGAGACACCTAACACACAACTACAAATGATTAAATACAAGTACGAAGATTTAGATTTCTTTGTCGATACGGAAACAGGAAAACTCGTTATTGACTACATGGATAACATAGCTGAGATTGACAATCACATAGCTATCGAGCTTATTGAGATTCTCAGGCAGAAGCTCTACCTCCACAAGGAACAGAAAGAAAGTGTTATTAAAAGATTCTTTAAATAAAATTAAACAGGTTTCCATACGGCTAGGGTTCATAACATTGATTATGGCCCTAGCTTATTGGTGGACTAAATTTATCGAGATACACTTATGACATTTAACGAACACGTATATCAAATTCTTGGAGATATTAAGGTGATGCTGATAGCAAAGAATGAAAAGTATGGGAACTCAGCACTAGAACCTCTAGGAGTATTTAGCAATTTGTCCCCAAAAGAAGGAATAATGGTTCGAATAGATGACAAGCTAAAGAGAATTAAGAACGGATCACTAGACAAGGATGATGAAGATGTGTTGAATGACTTAATCGGCTACCTAGTTCTGCTAAAGATTCAAGCAAACCAAGAGAGTAAATACGATGAGCTAGACGGCTCCCACAACTGGCAAGACATTAAGGAAAAACAGGAGTTAATAAAATTGATGCAGCAGGAGTTGAGAGACGATTTAATCTTGTAACAAATTTACATAGAAAATGTTACGAAAAACTTATTGTTTATGAAACGTGAACAGATATTTTTTAAACTATATTTCGGCATTATTTGCTATATACTGCCAAAAGTGTAATTAACTGCACGATTTGGATTAATATCCCATCATTAACCTACTTTTTGTATATTAATGTCACATATATTGCACTTTATGTGACGTTTTTGTAAAAAGTACTACACATTATCGGAAATTTTCCGAGTAATATGGTTTATTTTAACGCCTAGTTTTATCCTGTGAGTGTAAATTTTTATATTAAATTTAAACCTACAGATTAAAATAACTTTTTACTAACACCTATCTGATGTACTTTCTGGAAAGGTTGGTACTGATATTCAAACAAGTACTTGTTGTCCAAATAGGCAACTTTAGCACCAAGTTCCATTTTGGAACTAACCACTCCACCGAGGTATATTCCCTTTGGCTTTTGGATAATTGTTCGAGTTTCTGTGTTGGTTATCGTATTAGTTACCACAGGGATATTGTAGTCGCTCGTAGCGGTCATTTTAAGCACTTCTCCGAGGACTTCTCCGCTTACCTTAGTACTTCCATACTCGAAAGGAAAAGTACTCTCAAACAGGCTAATTTGCGGCTTAAAATCAATTAGTACTGTGTCCCTTAAAATCTCTGTTTTTATCTTGTTTTTAGGGATGTAAACCGTGTCGATTTTTCGAGAGTAAATTGTGTCAGTTTCTACTCTTGTAGAATATCTGTAAACTACCTCAGACTCAGGTCTAGGGAATATCACAAATGTCAAAACAACGCCTATCATAAATGATAGAGTAGCTATCTTAATTCTTTCCTTGTCCTCCATTGGTAAACTGATAATAGCATACGGCAGCTCTCTGATCTCTGTCAGGGAACTCAGCAGTCATAATAGAATCTGAAATACATCTTGAAATAAACTCAGATTGAGTCTCCTTCGGTTTTGGCTTAGGTAGTGGCATTATTTCTCTATATCTATATTCTCTTCAATTAATAACCTACGAAGGTGGTCTCTTGTTTCCTTAAACGCATCGTATTGACCATCGCTTAGCTCTTCATACTTCATTTTAGCTCTAAGCCATTGGTCAACATCCCATAGAATAGTACGCATCTTATAACCATTGACAGCATCGCTATACTGACTATCCTCATCAGGCAGTGTAAATGTTAGTGTAGCTTTCATAGCGGAAACTTACAGCTGTCGATTAATAATTCATAATTCTGCTTACCATCTGTCCTGTCTCTTGTACCATTTAGCATAAGAATCCTTCCACCAACAGGCTTTACAGGGGCTCCACGTTCAACGTGCCAACCAAATGCTCCGTCTTGATATTCCTCCTTATACGAACCAGTTATAGCAAGGTGAATCGGCTTGTGCAGATATTCATAACTTCGCTTGCCTGTATTGTACTCCATTGTTTCTCGAACATCGTTACGGCTTGCGTTTTCGTGAATGTGACCCATGATAAACACATCCATATTCTCATACATCTCTAATGCTCTAGTCAGGTTTATAGCTCCCTTGGTAACAATACCTCCACCTCCTGATCCGTGGAAGTACTTTAGGTTCTTGCTTAGAATAGTACTTTCGTAATAAGAGTACCTAATGACTAACCAACCTCCGTAACCTCCTGTCTGCACATTTGTTTTATTCGTGTAGTTCAACAAATCAACAAATCGCTGCAATGGGTCTGTCTCTAGGTTCTTGATAATAGCCGTCTCGTGGTTGCCGTATCCAATAACAGTTAGCAAATGAGCGTAAGGACTCCAATACTCAACTGCATCTTCAATTACTGCATCAATGTAGTTTGCCTTGTTATGTTCAGGTAGAATGTCCTTTTTATTCCTTCTTGGGTCGTACTTGCCCTGCATTAGGCAAAAGAAATCTCCGTTAACAAAGATTGGAATTTTGTTTTCTTTGCAGTATTCCAAGTGAGCTTTAAGCATCTTTCTATCGCATTTTGGGTTGTCCCAATGTATATCAGATAAAAGAGCTATTCGATTCTCCTCTTTGATTAGTGAAAGAGTATGCACATTTCGTGCAATTTTGATGATTTCCATTAAATAGGAATATAGGTGGTTTTGCCTACAGACCGAACGGCCTTTAGCTTCTGCTTTCTGTTTTTATCTTTAGAATAGCTAACGTGAACCCAATCAGGGTTAGTATCTGTTCCGAACTCCCAAATCAATTGGTCAAAATCCAAGCGGTCTTTAATAAAATCAAAAACCATCTTATTAGTTACCCCTGAGTTGCTGCCATCCATGTCAATATCAATGGCCTCTCCTTTGCAATGCTGTGATGTAGGACTCCCCTTGATAAAGGCATTTAAAGCCTTAGATCGGTACCCTGAACTGATAAAGATTGGGGTTTTAAAATGAAGCCTAATAGGCTCAAATACCTTCTCGGCTAGTAGCCTAAAGTTCTCCAAATGCTCGGCAGTTGGAGTGTTGTCGATGCCGTGTCTTTTTGCTGCGTCACTACGAGTAACCTCTGCCAGGTTTAGGTGTGTGCTGATTTTCATTTCTTAAATATCTTTTCGGCTGCCGTGATCCCAAGAGCTGCCGCTGATAAAGCAGCAACAGAATAAATCAATGCTTCGTGTTGATTATTTAAAAGAGTATAGGATAAGGTTATTGCAGTTATCACACCTACAAGACGCTTACTAGATGCTTCTCCGTTCTCGCTTAGAAATCCTTTTATCCAACTCAAAAAACTTTTCATCTGCCTTGGCCTCTGTATTTCTTAGGTTTGTTTAATGCCTTAGAGTAGGACTTCTTTGCCTTTCTTTCTCTACGCTTGCCAAAAGAAGTTGGCTTTACTTGTGAGCTACTTCCCTTCTTCATCTTTTCTTTTATCAAAGATTGCTTTCTCGTTTTTAATCTTGTAAACCAAGTACACGATTGAAAGCACAGAAATACACATTGTAAATACTACGTTGATAAAATCCACGCCTATCGCTTGAAAAACATTTGCCATAATTGCTACCAACGTGGATGGGATGCCTATTTCGTCTTTCTGTAAGAGATTCATTTGCTTTTCGTTTATCAAAAATAAGGCATTTTAAAGCAATAAAAAAAGGGGCTGTTTTAAGCCCCTCTGATTGGTCGTTGACCATTACCATTACTTTTCGCTCAAAGCCTCGTAGAGCGGCGCTAAAATAAGCACGGTGAATGCTTTTGCCTTAATCTTCTCCTTAATTAGGTCAGCATCGCTTTTGGTCATCTCAATCTCGCCCTCGGAGTAGTAGATTTTCTTAGCCAACTCATAAACTCGAATTGGGTCTTCTTTGTCCTCTGCGGTGAATAGAGCGTTTCCAACTAGCTTGCTAAGAAGCATTTCTTCCCCTTTTTCGTTAGGGATTTGTTTGCCTTCGATGTCTGTAACGGCAACGGCTAAGTTTACTTTCATAGAATTGTGAGGTTTAATTTCTCGGCAATATAAGTAAACGCATAATTATTGTCGCCATCCCAAGCCAAATAATCTTCTCCACTCATTACTACATTACCTTCTGCAAGCGATTGTCCGATTGTATCGGGTTGCTCACCGCTAGAGCAAAGCTGATAGTAAAATGTGCAAGACGACTCTAGGTTGTCGTTGATGATGTAGGCATTTAGTAAGTTAGCCTCTTGGCTTTCGCCATTTTTCCAGATTGTAATTGGTTGAATTGGTTTCATTTTTTTTTTTTAGTTATTTGTTGTTTTAGCGTGTAAATAATAAGTTGTTCCAGCAACTTCAACTTCAATAGTTCTATTTGGTGATGTTGGAGATACTGTGGCAGCTTTTCCTAATTTCCATATAGCAGCTGTTCCTCCTACTGGAGAACTAGTGCTAATTGCATTAGTTTGAAACTCACCGTCTGTTTTCAAAGTAGCAAGAACAACACTGTTTGCAGTAAAATTTAATTGATGATTTGAACTAGTCCCAACAAATCCAGCACTTACCCCAACCCCTAATTGAGCAAATACGCCACTTTCATTTCTTACGCTTAAACCAGCAGTTGCAAAGCCAGTGATAGTTGCCAAATCCCTTACCTGAAGTCTTGCATTAAGTCCATTGTCAGTAGTCGTTCCAATCAACACGTTGCCGCCATTAGGTTGTAATGCTAAAGGTCTGTATGCTACACCTTGCTCAACAGCTTGTATTTGTGCGTAATCAGAAGAATGAAAACCAAATATGAGTTGCTCATTAGTATTACTTGCTCGTCTGATTGTTAATTGCTCATTTCCAGCATCCGCAGTTATTATTGTTGCTCCGTTTATATTAACACTACTGCTAAAGGTAGCTGCGCCTGTAACTCCAAATGCTCCATTTTGAATACTAACTAATCTATTACCATTAGCAGAAACTATCCCAAATCCTGCATTTGAACTATATCTTAAATCACCTGAAGTTAAAGTTATTTGACTTGCTGCTCCGACACTTACATCCCCACTAACCTGCAACCTTGCTCCGTTGTCGGAGACAAAAGTAGGCCCAATGTGAACGTTTCTGCTAGACAAGATTCGCATTGCTTCTGTATTGTCCGTAGCAAATAGGAAACCGCCTGATGTATATAATTGTGTAAATCCACTTTCTTGAAAAATTGCAAAATCTATTGAACCGTTTCCTATTGCAAAAGCATTATTTGCATATCCTATTGTCGTTCCAATCTGTAATTTATTATTTATCGAATTTGTGCCAATACCAAGATTGCCAGATGCGGTCAACGTCATCGCTTGGGTAAAACTCAATATAGGTTGTCCAGCCGTGCCTGATGGGGCGGTGAACCAAATGTGTTGTCCGCCACTAGAACCTATATCATATCTATTAGCAAAACCATTGTTAGCATATCTATATGCGCCATCAAAATAATAATTTGATGACAATTGAACAGAATTAATTCCTAGTCCCCAAAAAGAATTTCCAAGAGTTCCAACTTCAATAACTTTGCCTAGAGTCCACGCACTAGGTGTTACTCCCAAGCCAAGGTTGCCATCTGAGTTTATGCGCATTCGTTCTGAGCCATTAACATAAGTTATTAATGGATATGCACCTTCGCTATAAATAAATCTTGCATAAGCAACTCCAGTGAAATCACTACCAGTGCTATTGTCAACACCCCAATAGATATTACCAGAGGTGTTTGCTGTTTTTAATGCTGAATAATTTGTAGTTCCAGTTACATCTAATCTGCCAAGAAAAGTACCTACCCCACTAACCTGCAACCTTGCTCCGTTGGTAGGCGTAGCTCCAATCCCAACATCTCCGTCTAAGAAAGTATATCGAATGTTACTTGCAACTCTATCAATTGTAAACCCATTGCTTACGCCAAGCATACCAACTTGAAACATACTGGCATCAGTTGCAGATGGTGCAATTGCTTGAAGTACATTTGTAGTTGTATAAGTTGTTCCAAAATCTCCCTTGGTTGCAAATATACCACTATCAAACCATCCTGTGCCATTTACTCTTAGCGTGTTACCATTAGGTGTTGACGTTCCAATTAAGAAGTTGCCTCCATCAGTAATCATTGCTCTAAGGCCATTATTTGTGGCAAACTGTAAAGCATGGTTACTTAAAACTTGAACTGTAGGATTTGCACCATTTCCAAAGTCAGCACCAGGATTTAAAAAAACCTGTCTGGTACCATCAGTTGCATAATAATTCCCTGCTGTTAATATATTAGTAGTTGAGTCATAAGTAAAATCTGCATCACTCGTCTGTGTAGTAGTACCATTCCAAATAGATACCCTCCCTGCTGCTCCTGTGCCTGTCACAGGGTTCGTTAAAGCGTTCTGCTTGTTGTTAAAGGTTGTCCAATCAGCAGCAGTCAATGCCCCTCTATTTGTAGCAGATGCGTTGGGTACGTTTAATGTTATTACAGGCGTTGTAGTGCCATTTGCAACCGTACTTGATAAGTCAGTACCACTAGTGCCTAAAGTAAGCGCAGCAACGCTAGTAACCGTGCCTACGTTAGATGTCTTATTATTAAAGGTAGTCCAATCTGTGCTAGATAAGAATCCATTTGTAGAACCACTTGCTTGAGTAATGCTTATTTCTCCTGTTGAATTGTTGTATTGAATAGGTGCAACTCCGCTTAAAGCAGTCAAAGCAATAAAAGCACTAGGATTAGTAGCTGCGTATGCACCTATTTCAGAAAGTGACCAAGCTACGTTTGCAGAACCATCAACAGACTTTCCTGTATTTCCAATAGTAATTGTTCTAGCATTAGTCCAAGTGTTTGCTGTACCTGCGTTACCTGTAATTGCTATTCCCCAAGTTCCTCCGTTTTCAGTAACAAACTTTACATCATCAACAGCCATAAATCCGTCAGACCTTAGTCCAACTCTAACTATTGACCTATTGCCCCAATGAAATGTAATTGCAGGGCTATAACTCCAAGCACTATAGGCATTTAAAACGTAATCTCTTTCTCTTATTTCAATTAAACCACCATCAACACCTGCTCCAGAAGATGCTCCAAGGATTTTTGCCCCAGTGTTCATTGTACCACCTGCCAAAGCCAAGTAAGTACTTGCAGCAGCTGCCGTTGTTAGGTAAATCGAATTATCATAACTTATTGTTGTACCACTAATTTTAACAAATCCTGTCCCATTTAGAGCGTTCTGCTTAGAATTAAAAGTTGTCCAATCCGTACTGCTTAAAAATCCACTTTGTGACCCACTCGCTTGCTGAATAGTAATGTTAGGAGTAGTTCCTCCGCTTGAAGCCAATGGACTAGACGCGGTTACTGAAGTTACAGGAGTTATATTCCCAGAGTGCCATAATTTACTCCAAGCGGTAGTCGCACTATTATTTGTTTTTCTTACATAAAATTCTTGGTCAAAGAAACTACCTGCAATTTGCATTGCATAATTATTAGAATCGTTTGTATGCCTTGATTCTATTAAGTGTTGCCAGCTACTTGCTCCAGAATAATAGTTTACAGGACTAATAGTTTCAAAAAAACCACTCCTAGCACCTGCATTACCTTGCAATCCTGCATCGTTTCTTGTTAATGTTCTTTGTCCAGATATATTTGACCACGCAACTTCACTTGCGGTTGCAGCATTACCTGTAATTGCTATTCCCCAAGTCCCGCTTGCATTAGAGCCATCGGAATTTGCTTTGTTATTAAAAGTACTCCAATCCGTTCCGCTCAAAGCACCTGTAACTCCTGCACTTGCTAATCCTAGACTAAGTTGTTGAGTAGATAAACTCAATCCATTGGCAGTACCTAAAGTAACCGCATTGTGCCTAGCAGCTGTGTTTGCAGCTACATCAGTGTTTGCACTTACTCTAGCTTCCGTATAGTAAAGGTTACCGCTTTCAGTTACCTGTGCAGTCGTATAGTCACCGCTTACAGCTATTACCGCTCCTGTTCTTCCAAATACAGACGTAACTGCATCGGTGTTTAAATCACTCCAAGACGCAGTAATCGTTCCGCCATCCTGCTGCGTTAAAGTCAACGTCTTAGTAGTCGTGCCTGTAACCGCAGCTGAGTTAATCTTATCGTTATATGCCTGAGTAAACAAAGCCCAATCAGCACTACTTAAAGCACCTCGATTAGTAGCCGAAGCAGTAGGCAGGTTAAACGTATGCGTAGATATCGCACTTGCAATGTTAAAGTCCGTACCTGTTGTTCCTACGGCAAAGTTCTGCACTTGAGCAGTCAATCCGTTTAACGCAGTTAATCCTGTCGTAAACGTGGTAATGATCTGACACAAGTGGTTATTCTCAGTGTGAAGAGTAATTGTTCTACCGCTATGCGTAACGTAGTAACGAATCGCCAATCTATCTGTCAACGCAAGAGTAGTAGTCGGAACTGCAAGCGTAGAAAAGTAAGGAGTTAATGTAGTGCCAAACGCAATAAACTCAGGAGATGTAACACTTGAAGCAATCAGAGTAAAAGTAGTGCCATCATACTTGTAAAGCTCTACATAGAATGTTGGTGTACCTCCACTTGATGATGAACTGAAGTAGGTTTCAAAGTTCCAGTTACCGCCAGGAATCTCAA
>Ga0315909_10009785_pt1 | contig 10315 bp, 20 predicted proteins | sample LakEriMetagenome_11_FD_203527 | JGI IMG/M metagenome (GOLD analysis project Ga0315909, IMG submission 203527) | Freshwater fungal communities from buoy surface, Lake Erie, Ohio, United States - Buoy 2 MA125 | ecosystem: Environmental > Aquatic > Freshwater > Lake | place: USA: Lake Erie, Ohio...
ACACATTTATCTTGTTGATATAATCCTGGATGTTTTGCTCGAGAACACGCTGAAGTTCCTGTATTACAATATCATCAACCTGCTCTGATTCTAATTCAATATTGACTTTCATTTTAGTTTCCTTTTTCCATCGATTAATTTCCGAAATATCTATCATGTTATTATAATAAGAGTTTTGTCTGAGAATGTCAAGCGCTCATACCAATGTCTTGAACATTTCTTTTCGACCTTCTACACCCAATTGGATATCAAAGATAGTAGAGACTCTCTGAAGCATGATGCAGGCCATCATCAATACTTCTTTCTCATCATCACACATCATGATCTGTTGATCTACTGGTTTTATTAACTCCTCCATCCGGGCGCTGACCTTATTCTCATCATACTCTTTCATATGAAACCTCAATACGCAACTGTCAATGACAATGCTTCTTTGATGACAGCGAGGAGATCTTCTTCGCTATTGCAGAGGATCTTACAAGTCACCCAATCGTTATTTTTATCTCGACCGCTGACTTCGATCATGAATCCATTGTCATATCGATTTACAGTGAATGACTCGTTGACTTTATCTAATTTCTTTAGCTTCATCTCAGCATCCTTTCTTTAATCTTCTTGCTTCCATGTTGATATAAACAAATCTACAGCACAAGAATCAATATACGAAGAAATATCTTTAAGAATTTCTGTACCTGTCTTTGGATCTGACTTCTCGACAATCTTATCGATAAGGTCTTGAATCCTCATGACTGATCCATCAAACCCGCCTGATGCTGCTTTCCATGCAAATCTATAACCAAACAATTTTTCACATTTGTTATGAATATATTTTTCAAGAGTATCTACAGATTCTTGACTATCGATAAAAAATATTCTGACCCGAATATCCTTGATATCAAATGTTTTCTTGATATATGGGCTTGCGGTATGTCGGCCTCCCTTTAATGCGTAGAGTCGACCAAAGATATTATCGCTAAGTCCGGTATAACCAATCTTTTCATGATATAGATTATCACCGATATCTTCAACGTCTTTTGCAAGTGCAATCTGATATATTGCTTTACGGCCGTTTTTATCAGTGATATCTAAACTACTTCGTGTTTTAGCACCTCGTAGATCAGAGGTAGGAAACCAATCCATCTTGGTTGTAATATAGGTCGTGGGATCATGGCGCTCAACTTCAGCAATTTTTTTAGGGGAAGACATTTTAAGTTCTTTCATGATATAGGGGTTGTTTTTCAAAGTTAGTGGAGATGCAGCTTACGCTGCATCCGCCATTTCTACTGCCTTTTCTAATGCCATCACCTTACGCTGGCGATTAGATCCGTACCATGCAGACTGCAGTCGTGTATCAGGGCTATGACCGAGGAGATGGTCGACCGTATAAGTCACGGCATTGAATGCCTGCCAGAAAGTACCTGCGCCATACTCTGCACCTGGTTGAGTCTCAAGCACCTGGAATGCCTGCTGAGCAGGACGTGAAAGGATCTTCGTATCCTTTGCCTTAGTAGACATCGCAGGGAACACTGACTGGAGATATTCAGTGAGCGACTCACCCGTGAAGTTCTTTGTCGAAAGATGCTCTGCGACTTCCTTGTATGTATTCATCTTAGTCGATGCTACGCCGAGCGTACGCTTTACTAGTTCACCATCAAATGACCGGCGATGGTTAAGACGTACAAAGAGGTCACTAGAAGTACCCAGAGAAAGAGTAAGAGTATTATTACATACGACACGAATCGGAGTAAACCGGATATCAATGCACTTCCCATACTCATGAGGATTACTAAACAGAAGATAAGAATCGACACGGTCACCTCCGAGAATCTCAAACGAGTCCTTAACCTTTGCCAAGGCCCAGACGTTCTTTCCTTCACGGAGAGAACCAGCAGTGTGCATCTCCATATCACCTGCATCTACGAAGTCCTTGAAGAACTCGAATGCTGTATGATTCTGCACAGGATTCCAATCTTCCGAGATGTTCGAAAGGATCTTGTTGTCAGAAGAACGCACCAGGGCACTCTGTCCCGTAGGAACAAGCTGCTCGCCGATACGAACGAATGCCGGGATCTTATCTACAGTCCAATCAAGGCCTGCCTTAACGAGCATCTGATCTGGCGTCAGATCATTGAGGACTGGAACACCCAGACCGTGCCAAGGAGTCTCACCAGCGTATGCCATAGTTTCTACTAAATGTGCCATCTTATATTTCCTTTGTGTGTTTCTATTATTTGATATTAAGGTATTATGATAAAAGTGTCAACCGTTTTTTACATGCTCCAATAAGCCTCATTTGCTGGATTGCAGATATAAGGAGTAGAAGCAAGGATCTCGATCTGCTTGCCACTCATCAAGTTCGTGACAATCTTTGTACGCTTGGACTCGATGAAGACCTTACGATAACCATAGACCTGGGATTTGGCTGTATCTAGCTTCTTGCCCATCTTATGGCACATCTCTGACACGATCTCGAGATTAGTCTCGCCACGGTTCATAGCTGCCAGGATGAAGTTCTTGACTTCGTATTTCTTAGAGCGAATCATTTTCATTTCCTTTGTTTTCATCATATTATTAATATAAGGTATTATGATAAAAATGTCAACTGTTTTTTTAATTATTTTACGATGTGTAAGTAAAGATTTTCCTGCAAGTGCTTGCTACTTCCACTCACCATTCTTAACAGTTTCAAACATATCTTCTAACGACTCTTGGTCATCGTTCCAGATTCGAACTTGGTCAGCGACCAGCTCTTCGCCCGTCTCGTTGTTCTTGATGTACAAGTCAAAGCAACCTAGGGTTTCTTTGCTGTCTTCTGCTTTAACGATCTGATACTTCATGGTATTTTCCTTTTTCTTTGTTTTCATCATATTATTAATATAAGGTATTATGATAAAAATGTCAACCGTTATTTTCAAAATAACGCACATCAGCTGCCGTGGTGCATGGATCCTCTGCCATAATCTTGGCAGTCAATGCCTCCATCAGGTCGTCAATAATTTGGCCCAGATCCTGTGCGTGGCCGTATGCCTCTTCGTCCATGGCCTTGCCGTAGCTGATCTCGAGGAAGTCCAGGGTCGACCGGATCTGCTCGATGCTGAGGTAGTTGTACATGCTGTTTTCCTTTGTTTTCATCATATTATTAATATACGATAAAACTTAGAAAATGTCAACTGCTTTTATTAAAAAAATAAAATTAATTTGAGTGTTTTTTCATCGTGCCGTCAGGGGACACATGATACGCATGGAAGCGAGTCTTGGGATACTCGTGTTTCAATCCGAGGAAAGCATCGAGGTTTTCCTTAGAATCGTCATACATCTTGACATGCGAATAAGGATGTTTATCCAGATGCTGTCTGATATAGACTAACTTCTTGTGAGCAGGCGGCGCATTGCCAGGTATATTTCCTGCCCTATAGACATGGATGCTGTCCATGTCTTTGATGCCGTGAGCAGAGAGCGTCTTTATGAACTTGTCTTTATTGTCAAGATCTGCTCTTGCTGTATTGATGATAACTTTATTTTTAGGATTCTTGTTTGTCGTAGCTTGCACAGCATTTATGGTGCGGATCATCTTCTTGATAGGATGGGAATGGCTGAAGACCTTAGAGCTTCTAAACTCGCTGTAATCATATTGATGATCTGGGTGCAATTTGTGAGTGTTATATTCAGAAGGAGAGAGCTTTTTGACAGTATTACCCGCTTTATCTTTGACATGGATCTTAGCATCGGAATGAACCAATGTGTCGTCCACATCAAAGACGTGAAGAGCGGAGTTTTCTGTTATGTATTCTCTAAATGATATCATGCTGATATTTATCAGTTACACATCGTCTGATACTGCTGAACCCACTGATAACCATTCCAATAGCTACCCATGAATATGTTCTGACACATCGGTTGATATCTAGGTTGATGATAATACTGGGGTTGATTCATAAGCATACCACCCAGGATCAGTCCCCCTACGATACCACCAAATACTGCACCATTGTTGTTATTATGGCGATATTGTTGGTGCTGATGGTTATGATTATGGTTGCGCTGTCCTGCTTCTGCGGACATTGTGCTTACTATCAATGCAGCTGCAATTGCTAACTTACGCATATCTCTTCTCCATACGTTTACGGTTATAGGAACCGGTACCTTTTTTAGACATAACAATACGCTGGTGATACTTACGATCTGCCAGTGCTTTTGCCGATGCTGATTTGTGTGCCGTTGTTTTCATATTATTAATATACGTTATTATGATAAGAATGTCAACTAGTTTTTATAAAAAAATTGCCGTCTTTATCTTCTATCAATGCAGTGCAGCTTTCGACCCAATCGCCACAGTTCATGTAGGCCAACCCATCTATATCACGTATATTTGGATGATGAATATGACCACAAATAATACCAGAAGCACTTTTCGATTTTGCATAATTTAATAGACTCTCTTCGTAATCTGAAATGAAATTTACAGCCTTCTTTACCTTGTATTTTGCCCAGGCGCTTAGCGACCAATAAGGTAGATTGAACGTGTTTCGGATCTTAGCAATGACTGTATTAAGCATGATAGAGACATCATATGCCCAGCTCCCAAGATGACTGAGCCACTTCATCTTATTGACTATCACATCAAATTGATCGCCATGCAAGACCATGATCTTCCTGCCGTCAACGGTCGTATGGATTATAGTATCTTCTATGACGATATTGCCAAACATCTGAGGAGCGAACACCCTCAGGAACTCGTCATGATTTCCGGCAATGTAATAGATCTTAGTTCCCTTGCGACCTTTACGCAAGATCTTCTGTATCACATCATTATGCGATTGAGGCCAAAAAAAATTCTTGCTGAGAGCCCAACCATCGATCAGGTCCCCAACAAGATATAAGTTATCACATTCAAACGTTTTTAAAAAATCTAACAACAGTTCTGCCTGGCACATCTTAGTTCCGAGATGAACATCAGATATGAAGACCGAACGATAGTGCTCCATCTTAGTATCGATTGCCGATTGTATATTTAGTGATCAGATTCCAGTTCCCTTTTTCTTTGAATGGGATAATCTTTATCTGATTTAAAGGGATGTCTGTATTGTTTGTCTTATTAGGATCTGCTTGTTCTATCAGATCCCACTCGTCTAATAGATTCACGATCCTATTGCGTCTTGCTATATCACCTTCAGAGAAATCTGCGTTCTTTCCATCTAGAAGGAATAGCTCTTTAAAATGAACGATATAATATTTACCTTGCTTGTGCAAGATATGGCATGATTGATATAGGGTATTTTCTTTCTTAGAAGCAAGACCTATTCTAGATAGAGTCTCTTTTACTTTTAGAAAATCTTCTGGATTTTTAAGGTACACCTCCACCATCTGATTCAGATCGAACATAATTACCACCTTTTGTTATTCTTATTCTTATAAGGTCAATTTGTTCTTTTGATAACAACTTTGATATCTCAAGAGCTCTGATATAATTTACGTTATAATATTCTTGAATAACATCGACAGGTTGATTCTCCTGTTTCTTATGCCATTTAGAAAAACGCTTACCACAACGTATACTATTTATGTAATAGTCATTTTTCAGAATGTTATCTATCGAATTTGTGCGGTTTATCTCATTAGCGTACATAATAGTATCAGAAAAGTATGACAATGCTCTATTTACTACAAAAGAGTTGTATTCTTTTTCTATCAGGGCAGGATTATCAGATCCTCTAATCAGATCCTTCTTGGTGATATTGATTGCGTTGACGAAATCAAAGGGGTTCATTCAAACACCACAGACATCATCGTTTCAGTCAAGAATGCTGCCATATTGATCTCATGATCGGCAGCGAATGCTGCTTGATACTGATACTTGCCGATCAATATGACGAGCTCTGGGATAGAGTCAGGTTTGACATGAGAATAGACAGTATCATAGAACTTACGAAATAACGCAGCAGAATCAGAGTCAGAGTTTTCTGCTACCCATAGGCGCATCTCTTTGAAGTTCCGGGCCTTAAGGATATTGACGAGAGCCTTAAACTTCTCGTCAGATAGATTGACGAAGATACCAGAATCGATGGTGCCGTTTACGGAGTATCTCTGTAGTTCATTAAGCACACGACGCCAATCAGGCATATGCTTAGAAACAAGATCAGCAACAACAGCTTTGTCATAGGTAATGTTTTCCGTGTCTAATATCTTGCAAGTCCTCTTAAAGAACTGCGAAGCCAACTTAGGTATGTCACTCTTTGCAAACTTAAAATCTACGACCGAACATCTCGAGTGTAGGGGCTCGATGATGCGCTGCTTAAAGTTACAGGTGAGTATGAAACCGCAGTTCCTCGAGAATTCCTCCATGAAATTGCGTAGAGCTGGCTGCGTTGAATTTGCATTAAGGTAGTCGGCCTCGTCAAGGATGACGTACTTTCTGCCTCCCGCAAAAGATACCGAGGAAGCAAACTGTAGTATCTCATTCCTAAGTGTATCGATGTTCCCATTCATGCTCCCGTTAATTATGATATAATCTGCATCTATCTGCTCTAACATGGCGCGAGCCACTGTGGTCTTACCCACACCAGCCCCGCCTGCTAGGAGTAGATTCGGAATCTTTTCTTTGTCTACGAACTGCTGAAATGCTGTCTTCAATTCACCAGGTAGCACACAATCACTTATATTCTTCGGCCGATACTTCTCGACCCATAGAAATTCATCACGAACCATAACCATCTTAATACGACCTTAGTTTTTGAAAGAACTTGTAGCTTCTGTAGCAACATAATAGCGTACGCTAGGTTGATCTGGTTTAGAGTCAGATGAGAACAGAGCTAACCCCTTAGATGATATCTTAACATTATAGTTAGTAGAAATCAACTTAATAATGTTCTCTGCCTTGAAGATCATATTGAAACTGATATCAGTCGTTCCTAACTTGATATTGAAAGCATCAGTGCTAGGATTCTTAGAGTTAGTGCAAGACATCTTAAGGTTTGCGCCGTCACCTACGACAGCAATATCTGGGAGTTGCAAGACACCCGCTGCTCGTACAACCTTCTGCAGATCTTCTTGGGTGATGTCGAAATCAATGTCAGCACCCGGGAAATTGATATCTTTCTCAGGTGGTGTGACGATCATAGAAGGATCGGCATAGGTATAGTTCAAGGTCTGGCTACCTGAGATGATAGTCATCTGTTTCTCACCGAAATCCAATTCTGGTTCATTGAATAGCGAGAGAACACCCAGGAATCTAGACAGTTCATAGATCGCGAACTGTGTAGGGAATGTCTCCTCAACAGTCGCCTTAGCAAAGATGGACTTTTGAGGAGACACAGTAGAAAGCATGCTGCCTGTCTTTACCAAGATCGATGGATTGATGACAGCATAGTTCTTCAAGATATTGATAGTATTTTCACTTAACTTCATAATATATGTTTCCCTTATATTTTTCTAAAATTCTTTAGCAGATCCTGATTAGGTGCTTGCGTATTGATAGGTTTAATCTTCTTTGTGTTCCTACCGACAAGACCTGCATCAGCAGTAGCAGATGCGCCAATCGATGCTAGAGCAGGCAACTTGCCAGCAAACACATAAGCACCCGTATGTTGCAAATGCATCCACGGACACATCCATACTTTGCCGCCCATGTTACGGACATTCTGACAGAACATGTAATCTTCTGACAGATAGCGCTTTGTCTTAGGATCGATGATACAATCGAAATAAGCATGGATCTCACGGGAACCATCGAATGCTTCTGTGCGGATATGATCAGGCTTATACGAATACTGAGGATATGCCATTTTGTACTTATCAAAAGTCGAGCGGCGGATCATCATGAATCCTGTACCTGTCTCGAGGACCTGTGCGGGTTCATCAAGACGGATGCTCTTTGTAGAAGGATCGTTCTCATCGACTGCTGGATTGAATACGAAATCACCCACGAAATCTTCGAGACGATTAGGATCTTCGTCAGCAACACCTGCATCAACCGCCTGCTTGATCTTTTCCCAAGTGATACACTTCTTGGGATAAGGACCAGCTATAACATCATAAGGAGATTCTGGTGTCTGTAATGCCATCATGGCGATGACGTCTTGCGGATTGAATCCGATATCAGAATCGATGAACAGCATGTGTTCTGCATCAGAACGAAGAAACTCATCGACACAATAGTTACGTGCTCGAGTGATCAGCGACTCATTAAACAAGAAGTATGAGCGAACTTCGATCCCATACTTTACACATAGCGCAGTCAAGTCGCAGATAGAACGTGTATACATTCCTCCACATTGTCCACCATACATCGGTGTGGCAACAAATAGTTTACGCTTTCTAAGCGCTTCTAGATCAATCTTAATTTCCATAATATTTTCCTTGTTTACCAACTACCATCATCAATGAATAGCAACACATTAATCGGCCCGACTATCAATCTAACATCGATAATCAATCCCGGATCCATATCATTCATAGTCTCCATATGCCAATGAAATCTCCACCAACGAAGAGGATTCAATGCAAAACTAACGACCACATCTGAATTTAAAATATACTTATTTATCTTTTTCATTCTCAATCTCATGCACATGAAGTTGTATTATAGCATAGTGAATAACTTTTAACAAGTCCTTTTTCCAGTCATCTCGAGAACCCTTCCTCCCATATCGTTGAGCATATTTCATGACATTGCCGATACAGAAACCCGTTCCGTGTCCAGAGTCGATTATAAATTCTGTTGCTTGATATTTGTTCTTGGAATAATGTTCACTGTATGTATCATTAATATAAGCAGTTATTTCTGCTAAGCTATTATCCTCATTGTATTTATAATCGATTTTTTCGCTTCTATTAGTTTTCATGCAGTTTCCATAAAAAAGTAAGGATTTTCGACTGTCTTAAATTCATGCAGTTTACTGATATCAGGTTGTCCTGGGACGAATTTCCATACGATATTTGGTGCTAATGAACGTGAATTCGAGAATTTAGTAGATGATATGTTGCTATCATCATCGATGAACATCGGTGAGATCTCATTCCTGAACAGCTGCAATCCTTCATCTACTTGATAGTATAAGCAAGAGAATGTCCCATCAATGTCATTGAGATCTTTCGTTTTACCATACTGACGCAAGATGAGATATGTATCCCAGGTATTAAAATCAGAAAGCTCGATGTTGGGGATCGTCTCTTTTATCCATCTGTCTTTTATGATCCCGTTATGCCATAGATATCCATTTCCTATCATAGCAGGATGGATGAATGATGCTGACTTGTTATCAGTGGTAGGCGCTTGCATATGAGCGATACAATACTGACCTTCTGGAATATTAATCTTGTCTAATGGGATAGGACCGAAAGACCTCTGCATGTAGGTTATGTTCTTTATCTCAGGATCGTAATATGAGAAAGAATATGAATGCTGACCCCTGTACATGTTTAGGTTAGCCAACTCGACGATCTTATCTTTAGAGAAAGATCCGAAGATGCTACACATCAGTAACCAGTCCCAGTATGTGATAAAAATCTTTCCCAATCCACAGTACCAGCGACTGTATACTGAATAGGATCTTTCATGTTTGCCTTGATGAAGTTCTGAATACGCTCAGAGCATGAAGGACATACGCCACATGAATGGCCATGTTCATCCGGGTCATAGCAAGTCAATGTATAATCAAGACGGACATTCCCAATCTCTCTTGCAATCATGAGTTCGTCATACTTCGAAAGCATGCTGAAAGGTGCTTCCATCTTGACCTTATGTGTCCGGTTCAATGAAGCGACAGAATTCATGTTGTCTACGAACTTCTGAGACGTATCCCAATATCCATACTCATCATGCACTTGAAGGCCTGTGAAGATATGCGATGCTTTGTTTGCTTCAGCATACGAGAAAGCAAATGAGTTCAAGATCATGTTACGGAATGGCACATATGTCTTTGGTTGAGGATCACCCAGGACATCCTGGATAGTCGGCATCTCAACAGATGTGCCGCCGATATTAGCAGATACATCCTTGACGATATCACCTAGCATCGTGATACTTAAGATCTTGTGCTTGATGCCGAGATGATCACATGTCTTCTTTGCCATGTCTAGTTCGATTGCTTGCTTCTGTCCATAGAAGAATGACAGCGCAAACACTCTATCTGCACCATACTTCTGAACAAGTATATAAGTCATGATAGTAGAATCTAGACCACCTGATAGGACAGATACTACGTTCTGATCTGTGTCAGGCAATGCCGCAATTGCTGTGCTTAAATTCATATTACTGCCTCAGAGTTTTCTTATTGATGGTGTATGCACTGATAGCATTCTGTGCATTTTTAGTCAT
>Ga0315909_10009788_pt1 | contig 10311 bp, 7 predicted proteins | sample LakEriMetagenome_11_FD_203527 | JGI IMG/M metagenome (GOLD analysis project Ga0315909, IMG submission 203527) | Freshwater fungal communities from buoy surface, Lake Erie, Ohio, United States - Buoy 2 MA125 | ecosystem: Environmental > Aquatic > Freshwater > Lake | place: USA: Lake Erie, Ohio...
CAGTCATCCCCCGCCGACCGCTTCCCGCTGGAACCCGGCGAGCAGGTCATCGCCTCGTGTCGGTTCGATCTGAACGCCGACCTGATGTTCACCGACGGCGCGATCCTGCTGACCGACCGGCGGGTCGTGGCGGACCAGCCCGCGTCCGTCGACGGGCCGCCGGCTGCCGACACTGGCGTCTGGACGTGGAACCTCGACCCGTCCTGCGCGATCGACGTGCACCTGCGGTCGGCCATCGGCCGGATCGAGCTCTCCCGGCGCGGCAGCGTCGTGGCGCGGTGGCTGTTCACCGCCGCCCGCGCCAAGAGCGTGCACGCGCTCGAGGACGCCTTCGACGCCCGCGTGCACGGCCAGACGTCGGCGCACAAGGCCGCGGCGGCGGAGGATCGGCCGGTCTCCACGACCTCCGCGGCCGCACCGGCCGCCGGCGGCAAGGCCGCCGACGAGGACGACGACGCTGCCGGGACGGCGGGATCATGGCGGGCCCTCGCCCGCGTGCTGTCGTTCGCCCGTCCGCACGCCGGCATGGCCCTGCTCGGCATCTTCCTGACGCTGGCGAGCACCGTCGCCGCGCTCGTGCCTCCCTACCTGACGATGCCGCTCGTGGACGACGTGCTCGTGCCGAGGCAGCAGGGGAAGCCGGTGCCGTTTTCGCTCGTCTGGTGGTATCTGGGCGGCCTCGCCCTGGCCGCCCTCACCGCCTGGCTTCTGGGCTGGGCCCGCACGTGGACGCTCGCCTGGGTGAGCGAGCGGATCGCGGCCGACCTGCGGGTGCAGACCTACGCCCACATGCAGGCCTTGTCGCTCGACTTCTTCTCGGGCAAGCGGACGGGCGACCTGATGTCCCGCGTGGGCAACGACACCGACCGGATCAATCTCTTCCTGTCGCTCAACGTCATCGAGTTCGCGTCCGACACCATGCTCGTGCTGCTCACGGCCGTGGTGCTCGTCTGGATCAATCCGTGGCTGGCGCTCATGACCCTCGCGCCGTTCCCGCTGGTCGTCTGGCTCGTCTACGCCGTGCGGCTGGGGCTGCGGCGCGGCTTCGGCCGCGCGAGCGTCGCCTGGGCCGACATGACGAGCGTGCTGGCCGACACGATTCCCGGGATTCGCGTGGTCAAGGCCTTCGCGCAGGAGGCGCGGGAGGTGGAGCGGTTTCGGGCGGCGAACGCCCGGGTGCTGGAGGCCAACGACCGCGTGAACGTGGTCTGGTCGTTCTTCGGCCCCCTCGTCACCCTCTTCAGCGAGGTCGGGCTGCTGGTCGTCTGGGCGGCGGGCGCGGCGATGGTCTTCTCCGGCTCCGTGACGGTCGGCATGCTGACGGCCTTCCTGGCCTACATCGCCGGCTTCTACCGCCGCATCGAGTCGATGATCCACATGGTGCCGGCCACGCAACGGGCGGCGACGAGCGCGCAGCGGATCTTCGACATCCTCGACTGCAGGCCGTCTGTCGCCGAGTCGCCGCGGGCCGTCGATCCCGGCAGGGTGCGCGGCAGGATCGAGATCTCGGGCGTGCACTTCCGCTACGGCGCCCGCGAGATCCTCCACGGGATCGACCTCACGATCGAGCCGGGGGAGATGATCGGCCTCGTCGGCTCCAGCGGCTCCGGAAAGTCGACGCTCGCCAACCTCATCTGCCGCTTCTACGACCCGTCGAGCGGCTCGATCAGGGTCGACGGCGTCGATCTCCGCGACCTTTCGATCGCCGGCTACCGCCGCAACCTCGGCTGCGTGCTCCAGGAGCCGTTCCTCTTCTTCGGGTCGATCGCCGACAACATCGCCTACGGCTGCCCCGATGCCGCGGCCATGCCCGGCGGGGCGGACGCCCTGCGCGGGCGGATCGTGGCGGCGGCCCGGGCCGCCGGGGCCCACGAGTTCATCCTGGCGCAGCCCGCGGCCTACGACTCCCGGGTGGGGGAGCGCGGCGGCTCGCTCTCCGGCGGGGAGCGGCAGCGGCTGTCGATCGCCCGCGCGCTGCTCGTCGATCCCCGGATCCTGGTGCTCGACGAGGCGACCTCCGCGGTCGACGCCGAGACCGAGGCGATCATCCAGGCGGCGATCGACCGGCTGGTGACGGGGCGGACCACGATCGCCATCGCGCACCGCCTGTCGACGCTGCGACGCGCCGACCGCCTCATCGTCCTCGACGGCGGCCGCATCGTGGAGATGGGCACGCACGAGGAGCTGCTCGCGACCGAGGGCGCCTACGCGCGGCTCTATCGCGCCCAGATGAAGGCCGCCGAGGAGGCCGCCGGCGTATGACCACCACCGCGGCCGCCCCGCGCCGCACAACGACCGCCCCGACACCCCGGCCGCGAGCGTGCCGCCCATGACATCCCCAGCGCCATCGCCGCACGATCCCACCGGCCACGGCCCGCTCGATCGCCCCGCCGCGCCGGGGTGGCGGCTCGAGCGGGCCGCCCACGGCCGCCTCGACTTCACCGCCGCCGACGGCACGCGGCACGTCGATGTCGACGTGCTCCGCGGCTTTCCCGTGTCGGCGCCGCACGGCCCGGTCGCCATCGTGGCGGTCGACGGCACGGAACTGGCATGGATCGAGTCGCTCGCCGCGCTCGAGGGGCCCCTCCAGGGCATGCTCGAGGCGGAGCTGTCGCAGCGCGAATTCCTGCCCTTGATCCTGCGGATCGTATCGGTCTCCGAGGGGGAGCCGACGGAGTGGAGCGTGGTCACCGACCGCGGCCCGAGACGATTCACGGTGGCGCACGCCGACGACGTCTCCTACGCCGCCGACGGCGGCGCGTTCATCAGCGACACGGTGGGCGTGCGGTACCACATCCCCCAAGTGTCTCGGCTCGACGGCCGCAGCCGCCGACTGCTCGTGCGCATGGAGTGAACGCGGCGCGACCGCCGCGTTCGTGCCGCACATCCGCGTGCCGCTCTGCCAGCGCACATCGCGCGGCGCGGCGTCGCTGCTGGGCTTCCCCGCCTGCCGCCGCACCCCAGCCTGCGCGGGCCGCTGCCGCGCAGGCCGGCCCCCTTCCCCGCGGGCGTAAGATGGACCGGTTGCAGCGTTCCTAGCGACTTCACCGCGAAAATTCCGGGCAAAAACGCGGATTTTTCCTCAACGAACCGCTTGAAGGCTGCGTACGGGGGATTAGTCTCGAAGGATCTTTTCCGAGGAGAGGACACTCATGACCAGGTTCTTCGCGTGCTCGACGCCGACGGACGTTTCCCGGCGGATGAAAGCGGTTTTGTGCGCGGCCCTCGTGCTCGCGCCGCAGCCCGTCTGGCCGTCGCGGCCCGCGCAGGCGCAGTGCTGCGGCCAGGCGGCCCCGGCCCCCGTCGCCACCCAGACCTATCGGCTCGACTTCCAGACCGTCTACGACGAGCGGCAGATGACGGCCTACCGCGTCAGCTACGAGACGGTCTACGACACCCAGACCTACACCGTGCAGCGCCCCGTCTGGGAGACGCAGACGTCGGAGCGTCGCTACACCGTGCAGCGGCCGGTGTGGGAGACGCAGACCCGCGAGGAGCGGTACACGGTGATGAAGCCCGTGTACGAGACGCAGATCGTCGACCGCAGCTACGACGTGACCCGCGACGTCGTCGAGACCGCGTCGCGCGAGGAGCGGTACACCGTCATGAAGCCGGTCTACGAGACGGCGATGCAGCAGCAGGTCACCGTCGTGCAGCGGCCCGTGTATGAGACGAGCGAGCGCGAGGAGGCCTACACGGTCGCGGAGCCGGTGACCCAGATGCGCACGGCCTACTCGATGGGCAGCCAGGCGATCGACACGGTCACGCCGGTGGTCACGCCCGGCGCCACGGCGCTGGGCTACGTGCCCGGCGGCTACGTGGTCAATCCCTACAACGGCCTGATGTACTGGCAGCGCGGCGGCTACACCTGGATGCAGTCGCCGGGCACGGTCGTCAACCAGGTCAACCGCGTCTACCAGCCGACGGTCACGCCCGTCCAGGTGCCCGAGACCACGATGGTCAACCGCGTCGTGACGCGGAAGGTGCCCGTGCAGACCGTCCGCTACGTGGACGAGCAGGTCGTGCAGCAGGTGCCGGTCCAGACGATGCGCATGGTCGCCGAGGAGCAGGTCCGCCAGGTGCCCGTGCAGACCGTCCGCAAGGTGGTCGAACGTGTCGAGAACAAGGTGCCGGTCCAGACGATGCGGATGGTCGCCGAGGAGCAGGTCCGCCAGGTGCCCGTGCAGGTCTGCCGCATGGTGTCCGAGGAGCGGGTGGAGCCTGTGAGCGTGCAGGTGTGCAAGTACGTGGCCGAGCAGAAGACGGTGCAGGTGCCGCGGGTCGTCGAGAAGAAGGTGCCCTACACCTACACGGTGCGGTCGCCGCGGACCGTGGTGATGCGGGTTCCGCTCGATCCCTGCGGCAATCCGATCCCCGCGACCGTGCAGCCCACCGGCGGCGTCGCGGCGCCTCCGGCCGCGGTGTCGCGTCCCGCCTCCAGCCCGACGGCGACCGCGGCCCCGACGCTCTCGCCGGCGCCCCAGAGCGGCGCCACGAAGACCTACAGCGACAAGCCCGCCGACGCGGCCCCCAAGGCGGCCGAGGGCTGGACCGGTTCAACGCTCCAGCACGTCGACCCGAAGCAGTCGGGCGAGGCGGCGGCCGCGGTCCGCGCCGAAAAGCCGGCCGCACCCGCGGGCTCCGACCTCCGCCCCATCGAGACGATTCCCACGCCGGCCGGCAAGGAGTCGGCGGCCGCGCCGGCGACGCCGGCGCCCGCGGCCACGCCGGCCGCCCCGGCCCCGACCGTGGCGCCGCTGGGACCGTCGGTCGAGCCCGCTCCGCCGGCGACCGACACCAAGGACGTGCCGGCGGCGGAAACCTCCCGTCGCCTCCTGCGGATCGTGCCGTCGGTCGACGCCCACACGACCTGATTCTCACGGCGATTTCGACCGCCGACTCGGCGGCTGCGGCGACGTGTAGCGGTCGAAGACGTCCCCCTGGCCGAGCACGCGGGGGTCGGCCTGCCGCCGCAGTGTGGCGAAAAGCTGCGTCTTGAGCGCCGTGACGGCCTCCGGACTCTCGGCCGCGATGTTGCGCACGCAGTCGGGATCTGCCGTCAGGTCGTAGAGTTCGTCGGCCGGCCGCTTGCCGAAGCAGCGCTGCCAAAACGGATCGTCCTGCCCGGCGGCGACGATGAGCCGTTTGGTCGGGCCATCGTCGGTGTCCGCGAGATCGAGGTCGGGATCGCCGCAGGGCCAGCGGTCCGGGGCGAAGTTGTGGACATAGAAGAGGCCGTCGCGGCGGATCGCCCGGGCGGGATAGCCCAGCCCCGACTCGGTGCCGGGGCGACAACGGACGTCGTTGCGCTCACGTCCCAGGATGACGAACGGCCGCTCGTGCTCCGGGGAGTCGCGGAGCAGGTCGGCGAGGCTGTCGCCGGTGATCGGCGCCATGCCGCAGGCACCCCCATCGAGCCCGTGCAGGCCAAGGATCGTCGGCGCGAAGTCGATCGCGGTCACCAGTGCAGCCTCGCGGCGGCCGGGCCGCACGATGCCCTCCGGCCAGCAGGCGACCAGCGGCACGCGATGGGCGAGATCGAACGTGTGCCCCTTCACCCGCGGGAACGGCATGCCGTGATCGCTCGTCACGATCACGAGCGTGTCGGCGGCGAGGCCGGACGCATCGAGCGCCTCCAGCAACCCGCCCACCTCGGCGTCGAACGCCTCGATCTCGGTGGCATAGTCGAGCATGTCGCGGCGGACGACCTCGGTGTCTGGCCAACAGGCCGGCACGCGGTCGATGTCGGACGGCGTCTTGCCGGCGGCGATCCCGGCGTCACGCGAATAGTCACGATGAGGGTTGTTGCTGCCGTACCAGTAGAAGAACGGCGCGCCGGCGGGCCGCTCGGCGAGGAACCGGCGAAACCGTTCGGCGGATCGCTCGCCCTTCTTCGCCCCCTTCTCCCCGCTGGCCAACCCCCACGTCCGCTGCTCACCGCCGGTGGTGCGCGCGACGCCGGGCCCCCAGACCTTGCCGGCGCCGCCGCAGGCCACGCCATGTTCGGCGAGCACCTCGGTGAACGCCTTGAACTGCGGGGGGAAGGTCGGCCAGTGGTTGGCGGCCTCTTCCAGTTGCCATGGGTTGCGTCCGGTGAGGATCGCCGCGCGGCACGGCGCGCACTTCGACGTCGGCACGTACGCGTTCTCGAAGACGATGCCGCGGGCCGCCAGCCGGTCGACGTGGGGCGTCCGCACCCACGGACAGCCGTAGGCCTCACGGAAGTGGCACGACGCGTCGTCGGCAATGATGAAGAGGACGTTGGGCGCCGCCGCAACGGCCGTCGCCGCCAGGCAGACGGTCATCCAAACCGCCGCAGCACGAGCCGCCGTCGTGAGTATCGAACGACACATGCCCCTGTTGCCTCCGCGTGGTAGGATTTTCGACTCCTTCGTCCACAGCGTCGGTCCACCTCGTTCAGGTGCGACCTCGTTCGTCGTCCTTCCTTCGCCGTCCCTCTTTCGCCGTCATTTGTGGAGACAGTGTCATGGACCGTGTGATGAAAACGTCCAGGGGTGTTCAGTCTGCCGCGCTGTGCCTGGCCCTGTCGACCGGAATCCTCCCTGCCATGATCCCGCCGGCCGCGGCGGCCGGGCCGCAGAAGCAGGTGCACAAAGCACTCATCGTCGACGGCCAAAATAACCATGCCAACTGGCCGCAGACCACGCGGATGATGAAGAAATACCTGGAAGACTCCGGCCTCTTCACGGTCGACGTGGTGACCCACGCGCCGCAAGGGGAGGATCCGGCCTTCAAGCCGGCCTTCGGGAGCTACGCGGTCGTGATCAGCAACTTCGGTCACGCCGCCGCGCCGTGGCCGGCCGAGACGCGGGCAGCCTTCGAGGACTACGTCCGTGACGGCGGCGGCTTCGTCGCCGTGCACGCCGCCGACAACTCCTACCCCGACTGGCCCGCCTACAACCAGATGATCGGCCTCGGCGGCTGGGGCGGCCGCGACGAGAAGAGCGGCCCGTTCGTCTACTACACCGCCGACGGCACGCTGGTCCGCGACCCGTCGCCCGGCGCCGGCGGCGGTCATGGCCCGCAGGCGGGGTTCGCGGTGATCGTCCGCGACGCGTCGCACCCCATCACCAAGGGCATGCCGGCCACCTGGATGCACGCCAATGACGAGCTCTACGACAGCCTCCGTGGCCCCGCCGAAAAGATGGCGGTGCTGGCGACCGCCTACTCGCCGCGGACGAAGCGTCACGAGCCGATGATGATGACGATCTCGTACGGCAAGGGCCGGGTCTTCCACACGCCGATGGGCCACGGCAACGACTCGCAGGAGTGCGTCGGCTTCATCACCACGCTCCAGCGCGGGGCCGAATGGGCCGCGACGGGCGGCGTAAGCCTGCCCGTGCCGGCTGATTTCCCCGGGGCCGACGCGGGGAGCAGCCGTGCGTTCACCGAGTAGCCGGCCGCTCCCCCCATGACGCCGACCGGCCGCGTGTCGCCGCGTCGCGGCAGTCTCGTGCTGGGCGTCGATTTCACGTCGGCGCCCTCGCCGCGGAAGCCCATCACCGTCGCCGTGGGCCGCCGCCACGCCGCGGACCGCGTCTACCGGCTCGAGGAGGTCCGCGGCATCGAGAGCCTGGCCGCCTTCGAGGCGTGGCTGCGCGAGCGCTGCGAGCCCTGGCTCGGCGGTTTCGACCTCCCGTTCGGCCAGCCGCGGCAGCTCGTCGAGCACGAGGGCTGGCCGACCGACTGGGCCGCGTTCGTCCGGTTCTACTGCCGGCAGCCGCGGGAATCGCTCCGCGCCACCTTCAAACGCTGGTGCGACGCGCGTCCGGCGGGCGACAAGTTCGCCTGGCGGCAGGCCGACAAGCCCGCCGGCTCGAGCCCCGCGATGCGCTGGGCCAATCCGCCGGTCGCCTGGATGATGCATGCCGGCATCGCGCGGATGCTCGACGCGGGACTCGAGTTTCCCGCGCACGCGCACGGCGGCGCGCCGGGATGCCGGCGGATCGCGCTGGAGGCCTACCCGGGATTCACGGCCCGGAGCGTCTGTCGCGGGTCGTACAAGAGCGACGCCGCGGCCGGCCGGACCGCCGACCGCGCCGCCAATCGTCGGACGATCCTGCGGTCGCTCGTGGCGGGCACGGCGGGCCTCGCGGTGACGCTGGCGATCAGCCCGGCATGGTCGCGGCGGCTCCTCGAAGACGGCGGCGGCGACCTGCTCGACGCCGTGATCTGCGGGCTGCAGGCGGCGCATGCCGCGACGCTGCCGGGATTCGGCCTGCCGGCGACGGTCGATCCGCTCGAGGGCTGGATCGCCTCGGTGCCGCCGCCCGCGCCGCGCGGCGGGTGAGCGCGGCCGGAGGGCCCGCGACCGGCCGCGGGACGACGGCATTTGGATTTGTCGCGGCGAGTCGAGTAGATTCCGCCGGCGCCGGCCGCGATCTGGATGAGCGCGGGCCGCCTTCCGCCGACACCACGGGAACACCAGCCATGTCCACCGAGGTCACGGACGACCGAACATCCCGCCGGGCCAGGCGGTCCGCGTCGTCGAGGAGTGCCGATCGAGCCGCCGACGAGCATCCGGGGGTGAGCCGCCTCTACACCGTCGCCATGATGGCCGACGTGCTCCGCGTGCCGCGATCGGCCGTCCGCCACTGGCGGCGCAGCGGCCTGCTCGAGCCCGTGCGGTGGTCGGGGTCGATCGAGTGGTTCGGCTTTCCACAGCTGGTCGTGGGCAGGCAGCTGGTCCGCCTGCTCGAGGCGGGGCTCTCGCTCCGCGACATCGACGCCCAGCTCCCGGTGCTCGCGCCGGGGGGCGCCGCCGAGGCGGCACGGATCGCCGACCGCATCGTCGCCGACGGCAGGCGGCTGAGCATCCGCCGCGACGGCTGCATCATGGGGCCGGGCGGCCAGCTGCAGCTGGGCTTCTACACCGACGGCCTGTCGCACGACCATCCGGCGGCCGGGCATCCGCCGGCCGAGGCGTCCGCCGCCGAGGAGGCCGCGGTGGTGCTCGGCTTCGACGGAGCCGGCGGCTGCCGGACCGACGCCGATGACGGCGCCGTCTCGGTCGCGGAGCTGCTCGCCCTCGCCGCCGATCTGGAGTCGTGCGGATCGCTCTTCGAGGCCGCCGAGGCGCTGCGGGCGGTGCTGCAGGCGCAGGGACCGACGTCACAGGTGATGTTCACCCTGGCGGAGCTGCTCTATCGGGCCGGCGACCTGACTGCGGCGCGGGAGCGGTACTACGCGACGATCGAGCTCGACGCCGACCATCTGGAGGCGCGGGCCAGCCTCGGCTGCGTGCTCGCGGAGCTCGGCGAGCACGAGCTGGCCATCGCCGCGCTCGACGGCGTGCTGCGGCAGCAACCCGACTACGCCGACGCCCATTGGCACGTGGCGGGCGTCCTTCACGACATCGGCCGCGAGGACGAGTCCCGCCGCCATCTGCGGGAGTTTCTCGAGCTCGCGCCCGAGAGCCCATGGGCCACCCTGGCCGCGTCGCGGCTGGAGGACTGATGACCGGCGCGCCGACGTCGGCTGCCGGCCGTCAGTAGGCGCCCCACGGTCCGCGGATCGGGTGCACGCCGAACTGCACGGTGTCGCTCGGCTGCGCGGGCGTCGGCATGAAGCCCGTCGATCCCGGCACGGCTCCCGCGCCCGGATACGGCCGGCGGAACTGGTGGTAGATCGGCATCACCCGCGAACTCGGCACGCCCCAGCCGTACTCCGTCGTGAACTCCGCGGTCGGCGGCACGACCAGCGCCAGCGGGCGGCCCACCGACGGATCGTACCAGCCGCTGTGCCAGCTCTTGCCCTGGCTCCGGAGGAAGTACCGCTTTTCGATCGTGTCGTGCTTGAGGCAGTGGTGGCCGTGGCGGCACCCTCCGCAGTGTCCGCAGCCCGCGCCGCATTCGGAACCGCAGGCCGCCGCGGCCCCCTCGCACGCGCCGCAGTCGTTGGGCCGACGATGGTGGCCGCCCGCCAGGCACGTCGCCGATGCGAGGCAGACCATCCCCACGACGGCGATGCCCGGCGTCAGGCGGCTGCGACGGGTGATTCCTGCGTTCGACCTCATGCGTTCCTCCCGCTCACCACCAGTAGGCGTGCACGTCCGTCCGCATGCCCATGGCTCCCGCCGGACGGACGTAGTGCCGGCGGTGCTTGTAGAGAAACTCGTGGGGCATGAACGGCGGATACGTGTACCAGGTGTGACCGACCCGTGGCGGCACCGGCCGCGGCGACACGTAGAGTTGCGCGCCGGAGCCGGGATAGGCGCCGGCGGGCACCGCGGGCGCGTAGAAGTTGTAGAAGATGTCGGGCGTGGGGGCCTCGACGCCGCCATTGATCGGG
>Ga0315909_10009791_pt1 | contig 10310 bp, 7 predicted proteins | sample LakEriMetagenome_11_FD_203527 | JGI IMG/M metagenome (GOLD analysis project Ga0315909, IMG submission 203527) | Freshwater fungal communities from buoy surface, Lake Erie, Ohio, United States - Buoy 2 MA125 | ecosystem: Environmental > Aquatic > Freshwater > Lake | place: USA: Lake Erie, Ohio...
ATGGCCGCCATCCGCAACGGCTCCCGCAGCGGCAAGAGCATGGAGGCTGCGCTGGCGTTGCAGCCGCGCAACCCGCGGGTGATGTTGGTGGACGGGTTCGGGTACTACTTCCGCCCCAAGTTCGTGGGCGGCGACACCGGCAAGGGCTGCGCGCGGTTCCGCGAGGCGGCGGCCGCCTTCGACGCCGGTGCCGGCGGACGGGGCGGGGCGGGCGGCATCGATTGGGGTGCGGCCGAGGCCCACCTCTGGGTCGGGCGCTGCGCCCGCGACGCCGGGGATGCAGCGGCCGCCCGCAAGGCCTTCGAGCGTGCGCTCGCGCTCGCACCCGATTTCGTTGCCGCGAAGCGCGCCGTCGGCCGCTGAACGCCGCCGGCGACCTTCCGGCCGCCCCCGCGGTGACCGGCGCGCGATGAGACCTGTATCGACCCGTGGAAAAAGGTATCATCAAAGATAGCGTGTCACGGCGTTGACGATGGAGCGTATCGCATGACGCACGGTTCCCCGGATCAGAGACCTCGATGTCACCCGCACATGGCCGTGGCCGTCACGGCCATCGCATTGCTGTTCGCGTGCGCGACGCCGGCCGGGGCCCAGTCCTCCGAAGCGGCCTCCGTCGGCAACCGCGCCCAGACCGCTTTCCTCAGGGGTGACGATGCCGCGCTCGAGCGCGTCGAGTCCTCGGTGCGCGCGTGGGCGAAGTCGCCCGATTCCTTCAAGCTTTATGCCTACGCATTCGTCCAGTTCCGCAAGTTGCAGATGGCGCGCGACGCGCGGCGCGACGAACAGGCCATGGCCGCTGGCCAGGCCTGCATCGCGGCGCTGGATACCGCTCTCGAGGCCAGCGCGCGGTTCGCCGACGCCTACACTCTGCGCGCCGCCTGTCAGGTTTATCTTGGTTCGTTCAGCATGTGGAACTGGTACCGCTACGGTTCGGATGCCGACGACAATCTCGAGACGGCGAAGCGGTTCGGGCGGGGCAACCCGCGGGCCGTGCTCGTCGAGGGCTTGCGGCTGTGGTTCGGTCCGGTCTTCGTCGGCGACCAAGACAAGGCCTGCGAGGTATTCCTCCAGGCCACCAAGGGGTTCGGTGACCAGCCGGAATCCTCGATCACGCGGGATTCGGTCGGCATCCGTTGGGGCGCCGCCGAGGCCAACTTCTGGATGGGCCGTTGCTCGCGCAACACCGGCGACCGCGAGGTCGAGTTCCAGTACTACGAACGCGCGCTGCGTTTCGCGCCGGATTACGCCGCGGTCCAGCGCATCGTCCGCTGACCCTGCGCGGCCGGTCCGCCGCTAGAAGATCCCCGCCGCGAGCCCCGCTGCGAGCGTCGCGCCGAGTTCCCGCGCGCGGGCGAGCGCAGCCTCGTCGGGGTCGCCCACCACCCGCAGCGGTTCGGCGATGCTCTGCCAGCCGTAGCCGGTCACGATCCGCTCCACCGCCGTCACCGTGCCCCGGCCGTCGTTGCCTGCGCTGACGAACAGCGCCCAGGGCGTCCCCTCGGTGCGGCCCTGCGCGGGGTAGAAGCTGCGGTCGAAGAAATCTTTGAGCGCGCCCGACATGTAGCCGAAGTGCTCCGGGGTGCCGAGCAGCACGCCTCCCGCCCAAAGCAGGTCGTCGACCGTCGCCTCGAGCGCCCGTCGCTCGCGCAGCTCGACGACGGTGCCGTCGGCGGCGAGCGCCTCCGCGGCCGCGGCGGCGATGCCCTCGACCGCGGCGGTGCGAAGCCGGTCCGTGCGGCCGCCGGCATGGCCGCCGTACACCAGCAGCAGCCGCGCCGGACGGTTCACGCACCCTCCGTGCGGCGCAGCCACTCGAGCGTCCCGTCGCGGCCGCGCGCGCGGTTGCCGGCCCAGATGACGATGGTCGCGACGAGCGCACCCAGCGCCGCGAGAGCCATGTCCTTGTGCGCGTCCCACTCATCGCCCTGCGTGCCGAGGAAGGCCGCCCCGAGGCCGCCGCCGAACAGCAGCGCCGCGCCCCACTCGATGAGTTCATAGAGCGCCGAGGTCGACAGCACGATGTCCATCGGCAGGAAGTAGCTCCAAAATCCGCGCACACCCGCATGCCGCATCAGCCACTCACGCAGCGGCAGCACCAACAGCAGTCCATAGGCGAGGTGCACCACGCGGTCGTAGTGGTTGCGCGTCGCGCCGATGACCTCGTTGAGCGAGGTTCCGCTCACGCTGCGCAGCGCGTCGTCCCAAGGCACCAGCGAATAGGTGTAGTGCGCGCCGATGGCGTGCAGGCACAGGAAGGCGAACAGCAGTCCGTACGATGTGTTCGACAGCGGCAGCACCCGGCGCGTCGCCACGAGCAAGCCGATCGCGGCGACGGTCAGCACGTTCTCCAGCGCCCAGTCGGAGCGGTCGTAAGGCGCGATGGCGAGCACGACCCACAGCGCGCCGAAGACCACCGTAAGCGTCGTGATGTAAGCCTTGCGCGTCATGCGTCGGATGCCCCGGCGTCAGCGTTTCTCGACGGTATACACGATGTCCGTGCTCGCTTCCTTGCCCGCCTCGAACTTGATGGTCCACCGGTCGTTGATGGTGTAGCGCAGCTTGAGCGTGTTGATCGCCTCGGCCAAGGAGATGCCGTAGCTCACATAGAGACGGGTCGAGAGGTACTTGCCGAACACCAAGGAGGTCTCGTTGGCGAGGTTCTGCTCGATGCCGACGTCCTCGATGCCGATCTTCTGGCCGAGCTGCTGCGCCAGGATCGCGCCGCCCTGGGCGATGAGCGCGGAGCGGTTGGCCGCCGCGTCGTTGGCCTGCGAGCCTTCGAGGGTTCCGCCCGCCAGCAGCAGCGATACGATCTGCGACTGCGGCAGCGACGGCTCGGCGAAGAACGACATGCGCGGTTCGCCGAGCGTGCCGCGCACGTTCACGCCCGCCTTGACATCAGGGAATTCTTTGGTCGCGCGGATGTCGACGCCGGGGTCGTTGAGCGGGCCGCCGGTGAACAGCAGCCGGCCGCGCTCGATGTCGAGCCGACGGCCGAGCGCCATGTACTTGCCTTCGGCGACGCCGAGCTCGCCGGAGCCGCGGCTCGTGCCGTCGGGCTGGGTGATGACGTTCAGCGTGCCGGCCAGCCGTCCGGCGAGGCCCAGCGCCTCGACCGTGACCTTGTCGCCGAGCACGAGGCGGATGTTGCTCGAGACGCGGAAGCTCGACTCGGGGTCGTCGGGCTCGTCGCCGACCAGCACTTCGTCCGCGGAGGGCAGCACCGCGCCGGTCAGGTCCGCCGGGGCGATGCGCGCGAACGGCACCCGCACCGTGCCGGTGGCGATGAGGTCGCGCCCGGCGACGCGGAACTTGAGGTCGGGCGACGCCTTGATGGTGGCCTCGGGGACGTCCACCAGCAGCAGGTCCTCGCCCTTCACCGTCAGCTGTCCGTAGGGCTGGCGGCTGCGCCATTCGAGCTCGGCATCGGCTGCTATGCGGCCCTCGCCGAGCCGCGCCGTCGACTTCAGCACGAAGCCGTTGTCGATCAGCCGCGCCTCCGCGCTGACATCGCGCAGCGCGGTGTTGAACTGGTAGAAATCGAGTTCGCCGCGCTCGAGGCGCATCACGCCGTTGACGAGCGGCGCGCCGAGGGTGCCGCCCATCACGAGGTCGAGCGACAGCGCCCCTGCTGCGCGGTCGATCTCCGGCACATAGAGATGCAGCAGCACCAGCGCCGAGGAATCGGCGCGCAGCGTCGCCTCCATGGGCATCGCGCGCCAGTCGCCGGCGACATGCCGCGCGCGCAGCGCGCCGTCGACGCGGCCGCGGTCGCCGGCGGCGAGCTTCAGCGCGGCGACGACGCCCTCGGCGGTCGACTCGGCGGTCAGCAGCCCGGTGCCGAGCGTGATCAAGTCCTCTTTGGCGCCGGTCCGCTGCCAACGCAGCGCGGCCTCGTTGAGCTCGACGCGCAGCGTACCGAGCGGCGGTCCGTCGCCCTTGCCGCGCAGGTCGGCGGCCGCGTCGAAGGTGCCCGCATAGCTCGCGCGCGGCGAGGGCGGATCGAGCAGGCTCGCCAGCGGCAGCCCGCGCACCTCGCCCTTGGCGCGCCAGCCCGCGGCGTCCGTGCCGCCCTCGGCGCAGAGCGTCGACGGCGAAGTCCAGCGGCGGTTGGCGCGGCTCTGCATGCAGAAGCGTTCGGCCTGCACTTCGCCCGGCGCCAGCGCGACCCGCAGCGGTTCGACCAGCGAGAGATCGATGTCGGCGGGCAGGGCGAGCTCGGCTTTGACCCACTGCTGCGTCCAACGGTCGCCTTTGAGCGTGCCGCGGCCGCTCGCCTCGAAGGCGATGTCCTCGCCGTCGAGGTCGAGCCGCAGCGCGTGGTCCGCCACCGGGCCGTCGAGCCCGAAGGTCAGCCGCTGGAACGACTGGCCGAACGCGGTGATGCCGCGTGCGGTGATGTCGGCGCGCGCCGGCTTGGTGGGGCCGCCGGTCGGGTCGATGTCGATGTCGGCCTCGAGGCGCTCGATGTCGATGCCCTGGATGGAGATGTCGCGGCCGTCGATCTCCGCCTCGACCATCATCGCCGCCGGCGTGCCGCGCAGGCTGCCGGTGGCGCGCAGACTGCCGCGGGCGCCCGCTGTGAGCACGCCGAGGTCCGTGGTGGCGACGCGGAACGACAGGTCGCGCCGCCGCGGCGACAGCTCGCCGTCGAGCGCGAGCCGGAAGCCGCCTGCCGATACATCCACACGCTTGAAGGCGAGGGTGTCGCGCGCGTAGCGCAGGCTGCCCGAGCCGCGCGCCGCCGTGCCGCGCAGCCGGCCTTTGAGGTCGCGCACATCGACATCGATGACCTGCGCGGCGCCGAAGCCCGTGCCGCGCGCATCGACCATGAAGTCCAGCGACCCCGGCAGGTCGGGCCGCAGCCGCGCCGTGTCGAGGCCGCGCACCGGGCCCTTGAAGCGCCAAGCCTCGCGCGCCCCCCACGAGACCTCGCCGACGAGTTCCGCGCGGCCGCCGAGCGCGCGCAGCTCGCTGCGCTTGATCTCCAAGCGGTCGGGATGCAGCACGCCTGCGATCCGCTCGTCGATGGGCGGCAGGCCCGTGGGCTCGATGCGGCCTTCGCTGGTGATCGCATAGGGCCCCGTGCCGTCCAGCGTGAAGCGGCCCTGCGGGCTCTTCACCACGGGCGCCGAGCCCGTCAGGGGCCAGCGGAAGGCCTCCCAGCGGCCGCTCAGCGCCACCCGCTGGTCGCCCTCCAGCAGCGTCACCGTGCCCGTGGTGTAGGCGCGGGTGCCCGAGGCGGCGTGCCGCAGGTCGGCGCGGCGCAGTTCGAGCACGCGCTGCGCGTACATGGCCTCGACATCGACCGCCACCGGTCCCACGCCGAGACCCGAGGAGTCGAGGGTGCCACGGGCCACATAGGCGTCCTTGTCGAGCTCCAGCGCGAGTACGCCCGACAGGATGCCGAGCGCCGTACCGCCGCCGAACTCCGCCAGGTCGAGCTGCGACACCTTGGCGCGGCCCTTGAGGTGCCACGGCGAGAGCGCGCGGAACTCGCCGTCCTCGAGGTCGGCGCGGAACGGTTCGCGGATGCCGCCTTCGACCACCGCGCCGTCGAGGTCGCCGTCGATGCGGCCGTCGATCACCCAGCGCGGACCTTGCGCCGGCGAGTAGGTCGCGCTCGCCGTGCCTTCGAGGTCGAGCGGCAGGTCGGAGGTGACGAGGCCCTGCGCCTCGACATGCAGGTCGTAGAGCTTCACCGAGGCCTTGCGGATGCGCGCGACCTTGCCGTAGAGCGTCCCGCTCGCCTCGAGATCGCGCAGCTCGACCTCGTTGCCGCCCTGCGGCTTGATGACGATGCGCCGGATCCGCGCCTGCTCGGTCCACAGAGTCAGCATCCCGGGCAGGAAGCGCGGCGCCCGATCCGACGGCGGTTCGTCGCGTTCAAGCTGCTCGATGCGCAGCTCCGCGACATCGAAGCCGCGCACCTCGATGGTCTGCCAGAGCAGCGGCAGCGTGTCGATGCGCAGCTTGATGTCGCGCACCCGTACCGCCGCGACATCATGTATGACCTCGATGCTGGCGATGCGCAGACCGCCGGCGAGCGTGCCCTGCACGCCCGTCACCGCGAGCTTCTCGATGCTGCCGAAGCGCTGCGGCAGGTGTCGTGCGACGAACTGCAGCGTCGCTTCCGAATGGGTCAGCGCGAACAACGCCGCCAGCGGCAGCGTCAGCAGCAGCACGAGCAGGACCAGCAGCAGTCGGGTGCGGCGCTTCACGGCGTCAGAGCTTCGGCGAGAAGTTGATGTGCAGCCGCGGACCGGATGGATCCTTGAACCCGGACTGCGTCGTGCAGCGCGGATCGGGCGTGACGCTGCGGCACGAGGGGTTGGTGAGCGGCTGCGCGAGGTCGATGCCGACGCTCACCACCGGCAGACGGAAACGGATACCGATGCCCGCCGAGTACTGCAGCGGATCGCCGAAGGTGTCGAAGGCGTTGCCGGCGTCCACGAACAGCGCCAGCGCGAGGTTGCGCGGCAGGTCGCGGATCACCTCCGCCGTGCCCGTGAAGAGATGCCGACCACCGATCTTCGCGCCGCCCTCGTCGAGCGGCGAGAGGTCGTTGAAGCCGAAGCCGCGCACGCTGCGGTCGCCGCCGGCGAAGAAGCGCTCGGTGCCGGGCAGCTTCTCGGTGGCTGAGACCCAGGTCGTGCCGAGTTGGCCGCGCACGAAGGCGTGCCACTTGGGCGCGAGCTCGAACACGCGCTCCGCCTCGAGCCGCAGCTGGATGAAGTCGTCGGCCGCGCCGAGCGATTTCGTCGAGCCGCGCACCTCCGCGAAGAAGCCGCGCGAGAACAGCGCCTCGCCGAGATAGCCGCGCGGCACGGACGCGTAGCTGAGCCCCGGGATGATGAGGCGGTTGGATTCGCTCGACTCGGGCTGCGTCGCGGTCGCGGCCGTCACCGTCGTGACCTGCGAGAACGACACGAAGGCGACGCGCTGCCAATCGCCGAGCACATGCGTCACCGAGGGCTGGAAGCGCAGCGTGCTGGTCTCGAGGTCGCCGCGGTCCTCGCGGCCGTAGCGCGCCTCCAGCGAGACCTTCTCGAGCGCCGGATCGCCGATCGGGATGACATAGCGCCCTTCGATGGACTGCTCGACCTGTGCGGCCTTGATCTCCGCGCGTAGCCGGTGGCCGCGGTCGTTGAGCCGACGGTTGTCCCAGGTGAGCGTGCCGCGCGCCTTGGAGTCGGTGGCGTAGCCGAGACCCACCGAGTAGCGGTTGCGGCGGTTCGCCTCGGCGCGGATGTCGACCGGGATGATGAGCCGCTCGCGGTCCGGCTCGCCCGCCACCACCTCGACCGTGGAGAAATACTGGCTGTCGTCGAGCGCGAACTGCGTGCGCAGCAGCTGCGAGGCATCGTACGGTTCGGCTTCGCGGTAGCGCAGGTAGCGGCGCAGGAAGTCCTCGTCCAAAGATTCCTGGGTGATGCTGGTCGCACCGAAGCTGTAGCGCGGCCCGGTCTCGAGCGCCAGCCGCACGCGCGCGCTGTGGCTCGCGAGGTCGACCAGCATCTCGCTGGCGGTGAGCTTGGCCTCGGCGTAGCCGAGCGTGGCCGCGAGCCGGCGCAGCTCGGACTTCACGCCGTCGTAGGTCGCATGGTTGAGCCGATCGCCGCGCTTCAGCCGCGGCGCATCGAGGAGGGCGCGGAAGGACGGATGTTCGACGCCGGGTCCGCTGACCTCGATCGAGACATCCTCCAGGACCACGGGTTTGCCGGGATCGATGGCGATGCGCGCCCGCCACTCGCCGGGTGCGGTGCGCGCGACCTCGGTGGTGACGGTCGGCTCGTAGTACCCGAAGGGCCGCAGCGCCGAGGCCGCCTCGCGCTCGGCGCGCTCCTGCAGGCGCGCGAGCAGCGCTTCGTCGAGGTCGTCGCGGGTGCGGTAACGCTCCAGGCTGAGGAACACCAGCACATTGCGGCGGATGTCCTCCGGCACCCCCGTGACCTGGATGTCGATGTCGGCGCGAGCCACGGGCGTGAGCGCCGCGCCTGCGCCGACGAGCAGCGCGAGCGACAGCGGGATCAGTGACAGGACGCGAGCGGCGCGGGACATCGGGAAGGGCGGCTTTCCAGGGGCCGGGACAGACCCTTGATTCTACTGCACCGCCCCCGCGGCCACCGTCCCCTAGGACCCTGCGGCGGACCCCTTGGGCTCGGCGCCCCGTAGACGCCTTCTCAGCCAGCGGATGGCGAGCCAGGCGATGACCATCACCGCGCCGAGCGCGAGCAGCGGCGCCGCCAGCGCCACGATGCTGATCAACGCGGCGCCACCGAGTTCGCCGGTCGCGAGCACCGGGTTGGCGAGGCCACCGGTCACGGCGGTGGACTTGACCCTGAGCAGCGAGGTCACGCCCTGCGTGAGGCCGGCCATGCCGCCGCCCGCGATCACCGCCATGGTCCATTTGACCATCGGCGGCAGGTCGGTGATGACGGCGGCGGTGGCGACCGTGCCCGCGAGCACCGCCACCGGCGCGCCGAGCGCATCGAGGATGTTGTCGACGCCGGGGAGGTAATAGGCGGCGATCTCCACGACCGCGGCGACCGCGAGCATCAGCAGCGCCGGCCAGCTCGCGAGCCAGGCGAACTCGCCCGCCAAAGGCACCCACCCGAAGTGGCCCGCGACGGACAGCGCGCAGAGCGGCAGGAACACCCGCAGGCCGACCGCGGCCGCGAGCGCCACGCCGAGCGAGACGGGCAGCAAGGCTTCGAGCGCCGTCATCGCTTCCGCCAGCCCCACGGCCGACCCGCCGTGACCTCGCCGAGGGTCTTGGGCCAGGCGGCATCGAACCACTCGGCGATCAGGCGGTGGGAGATGGAGGTGGCGGGCGGGAGCATGACCTCGCCGGCGGCGATGGACTCGCGCGTGAACCAGCGCGCCTCCTCGAGCTCGGTGCTCGGGATGACTGGGGCGCCGGGCGCCGCGGTCGCCGTGAAGCCGAGCATCAGCGACGAGGGGAACGGCCAGGGCTGCGAGGAGTGGTAGCGCGAGCCTTGCACGGCGACGCCGGTCTCTTCGAGCACTTCGCGCACCACCGCATCCTCGAGGCTCTCGCCCGGCTCGACGAAGCCGGCGACGGTCGAGAACCGGCCCGTGGGCCAGCTCGCCTGTCGACCGAGCAGCGCGCGCTCGCCGTCGGTGACGAGCACGATGATCGCCGGGTCGATGCGCGGGAAGAAGTCGGTGGCGCAGCCCGGATCGCGACAGCGCATGACATGGCCGGCGCGCTGCGGCTCGCAACGCGCACCGCAGACGCCGCAGTGCCGGTGGCGGTGCTGCCAGTAGGTCAGGGCGCGCGCGTAGGCGAGCAGGCCTGCCTGCTCGCCGTCGAGCATCGCAGCGAGCGGCCGCAGTTCTTCGTAGCGGGCGCCGGGCGGCGGCGGGGCGTCATCGCCGAGCTGCACCAGCACGCAGCGCGCACGCTGGAACCAGCCGAGCAGCACCAGCGAATCGCGCGGTGCGGCCTGCACCAGCGGATGCTCGCGACCGACGAAGGCGACGCGCGGTTGGCCGTCGGAGCGGGAGTCCGCGCCTTCCCCGTCAGCTGCGCCTTCGCCGGCGATCGGGTGCGCGGTGCCCCGCGCCAACAGGAACAGGGTGTCGGGGTCGGCCAGCGCCGCCTGCTGCCAGTCCGGCGCTTCGCGCGACTCCGCGCGCCGGTCGATGTACGGGCCGGCGAGGAAGTTGTGGACGATGGACGGCGCGAAGGTCGGCATGGTCTCCCGCTCGCCGGGAACAGCCGCCGGCTCGGCAGGTCAATGCGTGCGGATTCTACCAGTGTCGCGAGGTCCGGAGCGCTGCGTGGGCGTCTCGGCGAGCGCGCCGCCGCAGCACCGGCAGCCGGTCGGTCGGAGCATCGCCCGCTCGGTCACGCTGACCGCGTCGCATCCCGCGCACCAACGCAGGCGCAGCTCGTCGCCGCGCTGCAGCGCGTCGGCGAGGTAGACCGCGTGCTCGAAGTCGATGCGCGGCTGCGGCACGATCCGCCGATAGGTCTCGAACGCCTCGCAGAGCAGCCGTCCGCGCGCGAGCGACGGCTGTTGGGCCGTCGCTTGACGGCGCGTGCCGAGGGGAGCGCCCGAAGCCGCCGCCGCTGCCGCCGTCACCACGCCGAACAGCAGCAACATGGCGGCGAGCGCCTGCGCATCCTCGGCGCCCGCGCCGCCGCGCAGGAAGAACGCCGCCTGCTGCGGCGACTTGCCGCGGCGGCGGCGCACACCGGCGCCCGGCCGGATGTAGGCCCGGAACAGCTTGCGGATGCGATCGTCGCTGAACCCGGTCCAGAGACGGATGGTGTGCGTGCG